>Ga0209215_1000077_pt1 | contig 62994 bp, 54 predicted proteins | sample TexAe_OM2H0_M2_FD_187938 | JGI IMG/M metagenome (GOLD analysis project Ga0209215, IMG submission 187938) | Forest soil microbial communities from Davy Crockett National Forest, Groveton, Texas, USA - Texas A ecozone_OM2H0_M2 (SPAdes) (version 2) | ecosystem: Environmental > Terrestrial > Soil >... | reverse complement strand
CTTAGCAAATCGAGCGGATCTACTTTCGTACCCACCCGCTACCGCGAGGTGGTACTGACTGTGTCCAACAGTGAATCCGGACTTTTGAGGCAAAGCCAATTAAAGCCACACCGAAAAGACGTGCTTTTAGCATTAGCCCCCCAATTTGTGCGTTCGTCAAAACACGAACGGTATCATGCGCCACTTTACCCTCTTCATGTAATCACTGTAACCCTCATCAGGAGAAAGATGTTGAGAACAGCCATCCCTCGATCCAGCGCCAGTCGCCCGCGAGGACAAAGAGAATGACGGGAAAGAATAAAAGGTAAAGAAATGTGCCGATAAGTCTTGATAACGAAACGCCGGCTGGTTCACTAATGGTCATTGAAATCTGTGTAATCTGTGGCTAAACAAGTCGAAATCTAGCAAATTTTGCGACTCTCCAACATCTTTAGGTCACTAACTCAGAAATTTTCCTGTAACTTTTGCAGAACTCGAGTGTTTTAGGAGACGTAGCGCAGCTTATGGCGAGCGAAGATGAAGAGTTCACCATGCTGTTTCAGGATTTCTACCCTAGCCTATGCCGCTTTCTGGAGTGTTTATTGGGAGGCCGCGCGCCGCTGGCGCAGGATCTGGCACAGGAAAGTTTCCTGCAACTTCATCGGACGGCGTGGGGAACCATCCCGGTCGGTGAGGCGCGCTTTTGGCTCTATCGAGTCGCGCGCAACATGGCAATCAACGAGTTTCGCAAGTCGCACACGCGTTACCGGCTGTTTGATCGAGTGGTTGAAGTCATGAGTCCGCGAGCACGCAACCCCGAGCAGGAATACGAAACGCAGGAACGAAAAACCCTGGTGCTGGAAATGTTACAGACTCTGCCTGAAGACCAACGCACCGCTTTACTGCTGCGAGAGCAGGAACAGTTGAGCTATCGCGAGATCGGACAAGTGCTGAATATCTCGGAAAGCAAAGTGAAGGTTGATATTTTTCGCGCCCGTGCATCACTGCGAGAACGTTGGAACAAGGTGTCAGGATTATCAAGATGCGCAGGATTGGGAAACTGAATCTTGTAAATCCTGTTCGTCCTGTGATCCTGTCCGACACTTAAGAAAATAATCATGAACTGCAGTTTTACCGAAAAAATTTCATTACTAATCGACGGCGAATTACCTGCCACTGAAGCGCGAGAAGTCGAACGGCACCTATTTACCTGTGCCGAGTGCCAGGAACTACGGGCCGACTTTCTCAACCTTCGCACGCACATCGCCGGCTTCGAAACGTCTCTGCAACCAGCCGTTCAGAATCGTGATCTGAAGAAGATCCTCGGAACAGAACGTCGCGCTCCGGCGCGTGGACTGCGTTGGAGTTTTGGCACTCCGGCCGTCGCTTTCGCAATGCTCGTGATCGCGGCTGCAATCATCGGATTGGTGTTCTATCAAAGTTTCAACCGGAGCAATCGAGATTCACGGGAGACGGCGACGGCGCGCACAACACCGTCGCCCGTGCCATCTCGTTCAGTTGAACAAAGCCGGCAGCAAGAGCCTGAGGCCACGCCTGAACCGACTCGCGAACAACAGCCGTCACAAAACAAGAACAACGACGAAGCGCCGCGCAGCAAGCCATCGACACCGAAGCGAGCGCCTGTGCGTGAGCCCAAACCGGGCGAGCAGTTTGCTTCGATTCCTGATCCAATTCGTGCCGCTGACGCGCAGACGTTAACAGCGATGCACTTCGAGAAATCAGAAACTCTGCTGCTCGCGTTCAGAAACGTGCGCCTGAACGAGCCGAATTCTGCGATTGAAGTCGGTTACGAACGAAAACGCGCACAACAACTCGTCTACCAAAACATGATTTTACGTCGTGAGGCTGATGCAGCCGGCGACGTACAGATTTCATCGTTGCTCGAGAGTTTGGAGCCGATTCTGATCGACATCGCCAATCTTCCCGAGCGTCCGAACCAGGACGCCGTGCGCGTGATTCGCGAACGCGTCGAACGCAAAAACATCGTCCCGCTTTTACGGGTCAACTCCACCGCGCTCGCTCGCGCGCTGGATTAATCAGTTCTTTTCATAAGCGGTTTCACCTCAGAGGCACAGGGAACAGGGATGCCATGTGCGTTTTTGATCACCGCTCGATCTCTGCGCTCGCTCTCAGGTTCTCTGTGTCTGTGCGGTGAACCGGGTAATGGGTTAAAGCATTTCAATCTATAAGGACAAGAAAATCATCATGAAGCTACAGGTTCGTTTTTACCCCCAAATCAGAATTGGCTTAGCGCTGTTGGCAATCATCGGCGTTATCACGGCCGCCGCAATCTACGCGCAGCGCAGTTACGGTTTCAACCAGGACCTCGGCAAGCTCAACCGCTTCGTACAGGGCAAAGGAAACACGGCATCGATGCAGATCTTTCGCGAAGGTCGCGACTTCATCGAGGCGCAGAACTGGCAAAGAGCAGCGGAAAAATTTAACGACTTCATTAAGGGATATCCAAAAGATAAAGATCTCGACGCCGCACTCTACTGGTATGGCTACGCACTGCAGAAACAAGATCGCAAGCAGGAAGCAAGGGATTCGCTCGTTCGATTGATGGAGAGATTTCCGAATTCGAGCTGGCGCCAGGAAGCGCAGGCGCTGCTGGTGGTAATGGGATACCAGCAGGAAGTCGACACTGCACTGAAACGTGATAACTGTGAAATCAAAATACTCGCTTTGCAGAGTCTTTTTCAGGCCGATCCGGAGAGAGCAATTGGCATCGCCAGCGATGCGATTAAAGTAAATCCAGGTCAATGTCCCGGGTTTCCAGCGGCGGCAGTTTCGCTGCTCGGCTCACACGCGGGCGCGAGGGCCGTTCCGTTGCTGCTCGACATTGCCCGTACTAACCCCGATCAAAAACTTCGTCTCACTGCCATCAAGCGTTTAGGTGACCAACACTCAGATCAGGTTATCGACGAACTCATCAAGATCTACGACGCCGATCGGACCAAGGAAGTTCGCGCCCAGATACTGCGCGCATTTGTTGAAAGCCGCACGCCGCGGGGCACAGCGAAAGTGATGGAGATCGCACGCGCGGGTGACGATCTCGCTGTCAGGCTATACGCGATTCGATTCATCGGTGAGTTGGAAGATTCGGCGTCGCTCGACGAATTGATCCGCATCTACGATGCCGACAAGACCAGGGAGATTCGTGCTCAGGTTCTGCGCGCACTGGCTGAGCGCGATGACCCGCGGGCACGTGCCAAGCTCCTCGACGCTGCCCGCCAGGGCGACACGCCGGAGATACGGCTCGAAGCAATTCGCCGTCTCGGCGATCATCAACGCATTTCGCTTGACGACCTCCTGCAGCTTTATACGACCGAAACCAACCTGCAAATCAAACAGGGATTGCTTCGCGCCTTCGCAAACAATAACGATCCTCGCGCTCGTGCCAAGTTGTACGACATAGCGCGTGGCAACGATCCGGTGGAAATGCGCGGATATGCGATTCGAGTGTTGGGTGAAAAAGACGACGAACCAACAGTGAACCAACTGATTTCGTTGTACGACTCAGAACAAAACCTGCAAATCAAGACTTCCTTACTACGCGCGTTTGGCGATTCGAATCAGAAGAGCGCCGTACGCAAGTTGATGATGATCGCAAGGAATGACCCGTCTGTGGAACTGCGCAAAATAGCAGTCCGGTTCCTGGGCGACAGTAAGGATCCTGAGGCGCTGAAGTTTCTTGAAGACCTTTTGAAATAATTCCAAATCCATCCACAGATTACGCCGATTGTTCTGTGTAATCTGTGGATCACCGGGAGGAATTCATGCGGTATTCAATGCTCCTATTTATCGCGTTTGTCGGAATCGCCTGTGCCGGCGGAAATCACACTGCTGCCGTTACGCCTGTCGTTGCTGCTGCTGATGACATACAGACCCAGTCGCCTGACACCACGATTCAAAGTTTTACTACGGTCGAGGGCGCAGATCTGATGGCCCGTCTCGACGCCGCGCAGTCGCGTGCGCGCGCACGACAAACGCCTTATTGGTCAGCCTACTCTTTCGACGTGCGTCCTGGCATCGCAGTCGATCCGGCCATCCGTGAGTTTCACGGGACGATGAACACGATGGGAGACACTACCGTCTTTGTGGGCACGACGTCGGCAGGCGTGACGGTTGAAACGCGAAGCCTCGCGGTCTTTCTCCTGCGCGATCCTGCGAGTAATCAGATCACTCGCATGGAGGTTTACAACCTCGAACGCAAACGCGAATACGGCGGTTATCCAGTTTACTGGCTCGGCCGCGCAAACAACGAGGAAAGCCTCAACTACCTGCGCGCAATCGCCGCCGCAGCACCGCTCGACATGTTGAGTGAACGCGCCGTGCTCGGCATTGCTTTGCATGACGACGCGAGAGTCGGCGGCATGCTCAAAAATTTCGTCAGCACTTCTCAAAACCCGCGGATTCGCTCGTCGTCCGTTTACTGGTTGGGGCAGGTCGGCGGTGAAACGACATTCCTCGCTACTCTCGTTCGCAATGACACGGAAGACAGGAAGATTAGACGCTCGGCGGCGCACGCGATCGGGCAGAGCCGCGAGCGTGGAGCAATATCGACGCTTGTAGGTCTTTACGAGAGCGTCAAGGACGGCGAGATTCGTCGGAGTGTGATCTCCGCAGCGGGTAATAGCATTGACGAGCAACCCGCATGGACGTTTCTTCTGGGAATCGCGCGGAACGATGTTGATTGGGAATCACGCCGCACAGCGGTACGACAATTGGGAAACTTTAAGAGAGAAGACGCAGCGGATGAGTTGATCAAGATCTACAACAACGACGCCAACATCGAGGTCAAGCGCGCCGCGCTGCGTTCGCTGGCAGAAACGAAGAACCCAAGAGGCCAGGCGCGCTTGCTGGAGATCTCGCGTAGCGAAGCCAATCCTGAGTTACGAAAGACTGCGATTCGCGTTTTGAGTGAACGTGGAGAAGCCGCAATTGACGATCTGCTCAAGCTGTATGACTCAGAGCAGGTAGCGGACGTCAAACGCACGATCCTGCAAACGCTTTCGGAGATCAAGAGCACCCGTGTGGAAGACAAGTTGTTTGAGGTGGCCAAAGGCAACGACACGCTCGACGTACGACGTCAGGCGATTCGATTACTCGGTGAGCGCGCCAGTAAACGCAGCTTCGATTTTCTGAGCGCGACAGCGCAGAGTATGGATGGAAATGCCGAAGTGCAGGTGCAGGCGGTGCGTGCAATCAGCGAGCGACGTGCAGAGGAATCGGTGCCGCTGCTGATCAAGATTGCGCGAACGCATCCAAATCAGATGGTGCGCAAACAGGCGATACGTTCGCTCGGTGAATCGGGCGATCCGCGAGCCGTGGATTTCTTCAAGGAAGTGCTATCGAAATAAGCCGCAGCTAAATACCTGCGAGGAGTTTCTTCCATCTGGCCCACGCTTCGTCGCGGGCCTTTTTATTTCCCTTCCATGCAGTTAACGCTTTCTGGTAATCCTCAGCGGCCTTGTCGTCCGCGGCTTTATCGCCTTTCGGTTGTGGCGCCGCCGGCTCAGGAGCTTCACCCGCGCGCATGAATCCGTGCCCCGCTCCCTCGTAAGTCACCGGGTCGAAAGTTTTCTTCAACTCAGTCATTGCCTCGGTCGTCTTCGGCAGGGTTGCGTTGATGCGAGCGTCGTTGCCGGCGTAGAAGCCGTAGACCGGTGCGGTGATCTTGGCAAGTGCTGCTTTGTCTGGAGTGCCGTCGGCTGCTGCCGGTGCTGAACCATAAAAGACAAACGCCGCTTTGATGCTCGAATTGTTGGTTGCGTAACGGAACGATTGACTGCCGCCCCAGCAATAGCCGGTGACGACAACCTTGCCATTCGACGCCGGCACTTTCGAAATGTAATCGGCAACGGCATTCAAATCAGCTGTGATCTGATCCGGCGGGAGATCACGGATCGCCTGGCCCACTGCATTCCGATCGAGCGAACTGGTGCCACCACCATTTGGTCCCATCCCCGAAAGAAGGTCCGGCGCAATTGCCACGTAACCGGCTTCGGCGAGCTGATCTGTCAAGCTCTGCACCCAATCGCTCATGCCGAAGATCTCGTGGACAACAACAACCGCCGTCGCTTTGTTTTTATTCTCGGGGTAGACCACGAAACTGTTCACTTCACGCGTGCCGTTCTTAACCTTCACCCACTCCTGGTGACGCGGCGATTTCGCCAAACGCTGCCTGGCCCAATCCTGCGTCTCCACAGGATCCGTCGCCGGAGCGTTGTGGTGATGATTCCCGCTCATGTCCTGCGCACAGGCCGGCACCGAACACAGCAATACCAACAAAAACAGACTGATTGTTTTCATTTTCTCCCCCCGTAGTTCTCGCTAGTTTTATTTGAACTCTTGTTTTTTAAGTGCGTTTCTGGTCACTTTTCGACCTCAAAGTCGGTCAACTGGACCACCAGCGGGACTTTTTTCTTTGTGCTGGTCTCTGTGAGCACAACTTGTAAGTAGTAACTTCCGGGTTCCACCTCAGGAGTCAGCTGCATTTTGCCGTAAACAAATATGCGACTTGGATCAGTTTTGCTAACGGCGCCGAGCGGTTGTTTCGGACCTGAGAAGACGATCTTGCCATCGCGGAAAAGCTTTGTCTGCATCTCCAGATTACGCGCTGCTCCGGATTCGTCGGTCGCGTTGTAAATCATGTATCCATAATGGACGTCGGAACGCGGAGTGAAGCGTCGTGCGCCTGGATTCGTAAGATCCTGGCGAGCAATGTCGATACCAGTACCTAAAACAATGCCCGAAACTGCGAGGTTCTTGTTATTAAGATTCGGCACGTTGACAAACTCTCCCGCCGAACCGATGCGCGAAGACGCCTTGTCGCGGGCCGCAATGCGTACCTGAAATCCGCCCGCACGCTTCACCGGAATATCGAAAATGAGCTGCATGCCATTTCTCAAGGCTTGCTGGTAATCACTCTCTAACAAGCTCACGTCGGCGCCACGTGTAAGCTGTTGAATGACGGAGCCATTATCCCCAAAGATCACGCCCTGCAACTCGAGCGACGCTTGATAGCGCCCGTCGATCGGAGTAAATGTCAGATCCCTGGCTTCGAGATAAACAAAGGATCGCACTACCGACGCGCCCGACTTGTCGTTTGCAAAGAACGGAGTGAAACCGAGATTGATATCCTGCGCAGCGAAGGGAGAGGCAAGCGCGAGATTAGTCAAATCACCGACCGTCAGTTGCGATTTCTTCGCTTCTTCTTCACTGACGCCAAAGAAACCGAAACGCGTTCGCAACGTCATTCCCGATCGCTTCACCTTGGCGTTGATATGATGAAAGCGCCGGTTGAATGTCTCATCGGTTGGCCGGTAACCAAGAAGGTAATAGCCACTCTGGTCTTCGAGGATGTCATCGAATCGGAAGCTGTTAGAGTTACGTATTTGAAAACCGCCCGTTTGCCTGGCCAGTAGCTCTCCTCCTCCTCGACGTGCCTGAAGCAGCGCTGAACGAGCGGACATTATCTGCCTCGTTTGCTGTGTAACCTGGCGGTAATTGCCACGGAATGAGTCGGCGGCGGTAGGCCCTGTATACATCAACCCCTGCGTGTCGACCGAATAGATCACCACCGAGGCACGAATCGCTTTTTCAGCGATCTTGTAGAGCATCCCACTGAGGTTTGTGGTATTCGTGAATCTCGGAACCGTTTCACCAGACGCATCTGTTTGCTCGCCGAGGTCGACCTCCTGAGATTCGCGCGGGAGGTCGTCAGACATAAGCACCAACGATTTACGACCGGGAAGTCGAGCCAGGCCATCGATGATAAATCGCAATGCCCTTCCGGTTTGCCCATATGAGAAGCCGCAGCGAAAGCCGTCCTGGATATCCTCCATGCCGGCAGGCAAAAAGGTATGCATGCCCGTGCGGCTGCATGGATTCCAGCGCAGGCGCTCGAGCGCACGGTTGAGTACACGCTTGTCATTAGTGAACTGCTGCAACACACCCAGTTCGCCCCCCGTGCGTATTATGGCCACCAGATCGTTGGGTTGCAGTTCTTCCGCTACAAACTTTTTTAGATTCTTTCTTACCGTGCCCATGCTCTCGGCCGATATGCCGAGATCGTCTACGACAAAGGCGATGGTGCGATGTGGATCGTTCACCTTTATTGGGCCAGCAGGTATTGGGCCAGCAGGAGGAATATTTGTCTGCTTGTCGGTAGTTGGCGCCGGAGCAGCGGCAACCGTGTTTGGAATATTCGAAATGTAAGTGAAGCTCGTGATTGTCTGTTTCCGACCGTCTTCATAGATCTCAAAATCGTCGGCGGTTAAATTCGTTACTGGTTTGCCATTCTTTCTGACGACCGCATCAACCTGCACGAGGTTGGTGCTGATTCGGACCACGTCGTCATCGTCGCCGGGCTGCTGCTGCTGAGGCGGAGCCGCGGGTTTGGTTTGGGCCAATGCCGGCAGAATGATGCAGCATACCAACAGCAAGGCGAGGAATGCTTTGATCTTCATCGGGAACTCCTTTAACGACACCAGTGTTAGGGAGAGTGGTGATTGTCGGGTGCGTAAAACGGCTATTGGCGCTACTTAGCGGTGCCAGTGTAGATCCAGAGTCGCCAACTAGCAAAGGACCCGGCAGGTATACCGTTTGCGATGACTGATTAATGTTATTGCAACCGATGATCTAAGGTGTATTATCTGCGCGCTTTGCCATCCTTGAAAACAGGGAGAAGAAAAATGTCCAAATCTCTCCTCTTAATGTTATGTCTCGTGACCGGCCTCTTAGTGCTTGCCTGTGCCAAATCGGAAGAAACGAACCGCAACGCCGCAGCGACGAACTCGGCAGCACCAGCCGGTACACCGGTAGCCAGCACCAATTCAAGCGCCAGCGCTGGCGATAAGATCGGAATCGAGGAATGCGATAGCTTCCTGACGGCGTACGAGAATTGCGTTTCAAGCAAGGTTCCCGAAGCCGCTCGCGCATCGTATAGGACCTCGCTCAACACCTGGCGCACGGAGTGGAAGAAACTTGCTGACAACCCACAAACACGAGGAACGCTCGTAGGTGTCTGCAAGACTTCAAGGGAAACCGCTCGCACGCAGTTGAAGTCGTTAGGTTGCACTCTCTAACGTGATTTGAGGTTAATGCAGGGGCGGCACTTCGCGGCCGCCTCGCATGCTTTCAGTTGTGAAACTTTGAAGGTAGGTTGGCGCGTCCCCACTTCAAGACAGTACTCATCCAAACGAGTTCGTCCAGGAAATCTTTCGCTCTGCCTTCGAATGCATGGTCGAGGAGTCTGCCTTCGTCGTCGAACGTTCTTTGCACAAACGGAAAGTTCAGATCGGAAAAGGTAACCGCCAAACCTAACTCACGACACATAGGCACCATCGCCTCGATCACCCGCGTGCCGCCCCATGGTCCAGCCGAGACGCCGACAAACGCCACGCTCTTGTGCACGTATTCACGCAGCAATAGATCGAGCACTGCTTTTAACGACCCGGGATAACCATGGTTGTACTCGGGAGCTATGATGACGAGACCGTCGGCCTGCACAATCGCATCTCGCCATTCCGGGAAACTATCCTTCAGTCCCTGGCCGTAGTCATCATGCGGCAGCTTAAACTCGGCAACATCGAATAGACGCGTGCGAATTTCCGGCCGCTTCTCCATCTCTACGAGCAGCCATTTCGCCACAAACTCACTTTTTCTATGCTTGCGATTGGTGCCAAGCAACACCGGAATGTTCAACTCCATAGCTCATCTCCGCCACAAGAAGGTACAAAAGAAGAGTGGCCACAAAAAGGCACAAAATGCACATAAATGAAATTGGCTAACATCGTTCGATACCTTTTGCGCACGCAGAGCCTCAGCAAGTGGTTTTCGGCGCCCCGACTCGTAATCTTTCTTTTTTGCTTCTTGTGCCTTTTTGTGACTCTTCTTTTGTGCCTTTTCGTGGCTCATTTCATGGTCATGATTGCGGCCCAGATCTCAAAGCCATCCCAAAGGTTTTGCACTCGAATGTTTTCGTTCTCGGCGTGCTGATTGTTGTCGTAGTTCGCGATCGGAACAGAGATCGTCAATGTCTTAAGCCGTTCGGTAATTATCGACAGCGGCAAACTGCCGCCTGACGTTGGCAACAACACAATCTTATCCTGCGATGTTGACTGAACCGCTTCAATCACCGACTTCGAGATGGGTAGGTCCATACGCGTGCGTTCAGCGTTATATCCGCCCGCTCGAACATTAACGCGCGCCAGCAGCGGATATTGCGCACGCTCGGCATCCGTCGGTTCGCGAGCGGTGACATGATAACCCTGCTTACGAATGTGTTCGACCAGTCGTTGTGTCTGTCGTTGGTGATCGTTTCCCTTCACGAGTCGCAGATCGAGGACCGCCGTGGCGGTTGTCGGAATCACGTTTCGAGCCAGAGCGCCAACGTCACCACTTGCAAACCCATTAATGTTTAGCGACGGCTGGTTGATCAACTCCAACAGCGCCTTCCCGCCACCTTCAGTACGTTTAATTCCCAGTTGTTGCTTTAACTCCTCATCGTATTGCGGCGCGTCAGCAATCGCGCGGCGCTCTACATCGCCGAGTGGTTCAGCGTCGGAGTACCAACCGTCGATCGTTACGCGCCCGTCATCGTCTTTCATGGAAGCCAGCAAGCGCGCGAGTAAATGCGCTGGATTGGGCGACCAGTTTCCATAGTGTCCGCTGTGCAGCGGGCGTTTGGCGGCGTAGACCGTGAGGTCGACGTTTATGTCACCGCGAGCCCCGAACACAACCTGTTTTCGACCTGACTGGTGCACTGGTCCATCGCCGATGATCCACGCATCAGCCGCGAGTAGTTCCTTATTCAGATTAATGATCTCGCCAAGATGTGGCGATCCGGCTTCTTCCTCGCCTTCAAAAAAGAACTTGATGTTTGAAGTTAATGGAATGCCTTTATCTCTTAGTGCACTGAAGGCAGTAAGGATTGCCATCACGCCCGCTTTATCGTCGGAAGCCGAACGCCCATAGATACGCCACTGCGGATTGATTGAGGTTCCTGCGACTGGAAGGGGAAGGATTTGCCCGTTCGCTTCCAACGCAGCCGAGCGAAAGACTGGTTGCCATGGCTGTGTTCCAGTCCACTGTTTTGGATCGGTTGGCTGGCCGTCATAGTGCGCGTAAACAAGGATGGTGCGCTGAGCGCCCGGTGTTTTCCATTCGGCATAGACAGCCGGCGGCGCATTGGGAGTGGAGGCCTCGAGCAAACGTGGATCGAGTCCACGTTCCTTCATCATCTGCACGATCAGCGCTGCGTTTCGGCGTATGTTCTCCGTGTCGGACGCGACGTTCGGAATCGAAAGCAGCGTGGTGAACTCTTTCAGGATCTGGTGCTCGGTTGTCTTGCGATAGTCGCGAACTTTGTCCTGCGTCGTTTGAGCAACAACCGACCAGGGCAAAAGAAGGAGTAAAAGAAGACTACGCATCGTTAGGTTCAAATCCGTTCTCAATCCGCGTTTATCGGCGGCTCATCAACTCGAGCACCGCAGAGGTCATCGCTTTTACGCCTGTTCGCAAAGTCGGCTCGGGAACAGGCGCGAAGAGTGCCGAATGGAGTCCCGGTAACGCCACACCTGTTTGTTTACTCTGCGCGACCTTCGCCGGGTCAGACGCTCCGAGCCAAAAGATAGTGGCAGGAATCTTATGGTCCATACTGAAGTATCCGAAGTCTTCACTGGCCATTATCGGCGGCATCTTCACCACGTTTTCTTCCCCAAGCGCCTGCTTGAACGCAACGACCAGCCTATCAACCAGCTGTGGCTCGTTGTATGTCGATCCGGTGCCTTCCGCAATTTTTATTATCGGTGCACGATCTTCAGGTATACCTGCGGTTGCAGCCACGCCTTTGACGATGCGCTCGATCGACGCCAGTATCCGTTTTCTGACTTCTTCTTTGTAAGTGCGAACAGTCAGTTGCAGGTTAACTTCGTCAGGGATGATGTTGTAACGCGTGCCGCCGTGAATCGAGCCGACAGTAACCACGACCGGATCGAGTGGCGAATTCTCGCGACTCACAATCGTCTGCAACGCCATCACCACTTGCGCGGCCACAACAACCGGATCTTTCGTCAACTCCGGCGCCGATCCATGACCACCAACACCTCTGATCTTAATGTCGATTGACGTCGCGCTGGCCATCGCATAACCCGGCGTGTAGCCAACCTTCCCGGTTTCGAGTTCCGGCTTGTCGTGCAACGCAACCGCGAAATCCGGTTTCGGGAAATTGGCATACAGGTTGTCGCGTAACATCGCATTCGCGCCGTCGCCGGTCTCCTCTGCCGGTTGGCCCAGCATGACGAGCGTGCCGCTCCATCGGCTCTTCAACTCAGTCAACAATTTCGCGGTACCGAGGAAACTCGTCATGTGCATGTCGTGACCACAGGCATGCATCACATTGACTTCGACGCCCGCATCATTTTTAGTCTTCACGGCGCTTGCATAGGGAAGACCTGTTTTCTCTTCGACCGGAAGTGCATCGAGTTCGGTTCTTACGAGAACTGTTGGACCAGGACCATTCTTCATCACCGCCACGACGCCGTAACCAACCCACTGTTCGTTTTGAAACTTGCCGATGCGTTCGGTAACTGTGAATCCGAGTTTGCGCAACTCACCGGCAACGAAGGCCGAGGTCTTTTCCTCGCGATGAGAGAGTTCAGGAGCAGCGTGGAGGTTTCTATAGGTCGTCAGCCATGAGGCAATATCGCGATCGATCATTGCGTCGAGCGATAGTTGTTGAGCGTTGACACTCAGTGCCAGCACGGCCAGTGCCGCAATCAGCAGGAATAATCTGTGCATTAATGTTGCTCCAGAGCTGGTTTAGACTTTCGCCAACAATTTCTTGAGTTCACTGATTCTGGCGAGATGATAATCGTCGTGTTCCGCCTGGAAAAATAACATATCGACGAGTCGCATTTGTACGTTTAATCGCGGGTGCAAAGCAGAACGGGCAAAAATTTCGGCGTCAAGGCTCTCAAGCCGTTCGACGAGATCTTGTCTTGCAGTGCGAAATGCTTTCAGGATTGCAGTAACGGGAACGTCGTTGTGGCTGGCGTCGTAGGTCTTGCGATTCGACATATCGGCGGCGTGAAGAGTGGCATTGCCGGCCAGGTACTCATCCACTCTCTGCCACACAAGGCTTTCGAGGTCGAGCAGATGGCCGGCATTCTCCTGCATGGACCAGCGACCATCGACTTGCGCAGTTAGTGTTTCGGGAGAAAGGCTGACGAGCAGATCTTCGAGCCGAGCCGGCGTGCCGCGCACGCGTTCGATTATTTCCAGATAGATGCCCGCGGGAAAATCGAAATTAAAGCGGCGCTCGGTCCACTTGATTCTTTGCATTGTAAATAGGTCCTATCAAACGGATAGCACCTATTCTAACCTCAATTCCCTTCGCTTGGCTGCGTGAGGCTGAACCAGTTGCCGGAATTATCTTTGAAGACCGCTTCGATGCCGTACGGGCGCTCGGCCGGCTCAGAAACAAATTGAACACCCTTCGCTTTCAGCTCTTCGTACGTGCCGCGGCAATCGTCGGTAGGCTTTGCCTCAAAAGTCAGAAACTGACTTGGACAGAGTCAGTACCACCTCGCGGTAGCGGGTGGGTGCATGCGCAGCAAACTTAGCAAATCGAGCGCATCTACTTCGTACCCGGTAAAGTGCCGGTATCTATTCTTCTGACCATGACGATTATGGTTTCGGTGGTAAAGGCTTCTGCAGTGCCGCTGCAATGAACTCCGTTAGTCCCGCATCACTGCCCTCATGTCGAAACTTGTAATAGTTCGACATCTGGATTAACCAATCTTTACGACTCTGCTCCGTTTTTGGATCAGTTCCCGCAGCCGCAATCGCACGCGCATATGCGTCGATGATGCGGTCCATGACCACGTTCAACTTCTCGAGCGCAGCCTTACTTTGTGGAGTTTCGGGCTTGTTTGCGAATTCAGTTTGATATGCGGTCGAGAGCGTTTTGTAGGGGCCGGCTTCATAAGCCACGGCCAGGAAGTAGTAGGTCGACGGAGTTTTCTTGATGTCGCTCTCGAACTGAGCCGCTTTGAGCAACGAGTCTATCGCCTGGTCCGGCGCTGTTTTGAGAGTCAGGAAACCGACCGCGTAGTTGAGATATGCGAGCGTGTCGTCCTTGCCTTTGAAAGGCGCCCATTCACTCGGCGTCTTGCCCGACTCGATCGCCTGAATCGCTTTTCTCGCATAGTCGAGGGCAGTGGCGTTGAACTGCTCATTCTTTGCCGAAGCAGCCAGGTAACCGGCATAGCCAAGGTCTATCTGCGCACGCAGGTAGTTGGGTTCGTCGGCCAGGATTTTGGCTCCTGTGCTGTAGGCTTCAGCGAATTTCTTTTCATTGATGTAAATCGGCAGGTTTCGCTTCCGTTCGTCGCGTTCGTAAGCTGCCATCCACTTCGACAGGTAATCTGTGTACTGGTCTTTGTCTTTGTTGTATTTCGTCACGTAGTCCCGGGCGGCCTGATAGGCAGCAGCCGGATTCGGAAGCCGATTGTCGACGAACCGTTTGTAGATTTCGATTTTGACAGGATCGTCCGTCTCCTGAGCAAAAGCCACGGATTGCCTTGCACCAATTGCACAGAGCGTAAGCGCCAGCATCGCGGCGAACGCTAATTTTGTAGCCAATCCCTTTGCTAACACCTTCATATCCACTTTCCCTCCGCTCCTTATCGTCCGGAACACCTGAGGCCTTAGACGCTCCCAGGGCCGCTAAGGGTTTTATCGGCGTGAGGTTATAATCGCTTTGCTTTTATACAACATGATAGGGAAACTAAATGACCGGCACAACCGAAAGACGCCCCGAACATATCAAATTCTCGGGTCGCATTCTATTTTTAACTGACGACACCGCCCTCATTCGTCGACAGCTCGAAGCCAGCGGCGCCGCCGCGTCAGCACTCGAAGCGGAACTCGCCGCACGTTTGCTCAAAGACGACCTACGGCTGATGACGAACATTTCCACTGATGAGATCACGCCCGGCTGGGTCTGCTTCTATTACGACGAAACCCTTGGCCAATATGTCTACGTCGGTATGCGCGAAGGCGCAGTCAAGAAAGACGAAGTGAAAAACGGCGGGTTTGCGGTAGTAGTTTCAGGACTTTCAAAGGGTTGCGGATCTTCGCGGGAAACTGCGCCTTACGCTGAAAAGGCGGCAGGCATACAGCTCGTCATCGCACAAAGCATCGAAAAGATCTACGGTCAAAATTCACAAAACATCGGCCTTTTAACTTCCACCGATTACGGCTTAGTCGAACGCATTCGACGTGGCGAAGAGATTCCGCTTTCCGAGTTCACCAAAGGACTCGATCCAATCTCACGGGACATTGTGGCCCATGGCGGACTCTTCAACTACAACAAAGCACGACTGTCCGGCCAGGTCTCACCACCGCCGATTGAAACCAGTCCGCGTCCGATGACGATCGTTGAGAAGATCATCGCGCGGCATGCATTTGTCACTGCCGGTAAGATCGGCGTGCCGGCAGTAAAGCCGGGCGACGCGCTCTTCGCGCTCGCAGACGTTCGCTTCTCGCATGAGTACGTCACACCGATGGCTGAGTCGCTCTTCAAACAAGCGCTCGGTGCGACGGCACGTGTTTCGTCACCCGAATCAGTGTTTGCCTTTCGCGATCACCTGACCTTCCTGGGTCGCGTTATGTCACCCAAGCATCGTGAAATGGGACTGTTGGAAAGGGCCGAGGGATTGGCAACAACACAACAGAGTTTCACGGAGCAGCAGAACATCCGTCTCTATGGCGAGAGCTCCGAAGGTGGGTCAGAAGCGATCTGCCACAATGCCGTCGTCGAAGATCTCGCGCTGCCCGGACAGATTGTGATAGGCACTGACTCACACACTTGTATGGCTGGCGTCCTTGGCTGTTTCGCTTTCGGCGTCGGCTCAACGGATATGGCAAACGCCTGGTACACGAAAGACATCCGCATTCGCGTCCCGGAGACAGTTCGTTACGTGCTGAAAGGAAAGAAGCGTCCTGATGTTGCTGCAAAGGACGTAATGCTATTCATACTCGCGTCGGAGTACATGAAGTCGAGCAAAGGCATCGGCAAAGTGTTGGAGTTTGCCGGCGAGGATTTGAAAAACTGGCCGATGGATGAACGCGCGACGCTGACGAACATGGCCGTCGAGGCAGGTGGAACAACGGGTATCATCGAGCCTGACGAAGTCACCTTAGACTATATCGTTCGAACACGTGGACTTGACGCAGAGGAAGTGCGCAAAGGGTTTACTTATAGCGATCCCGATGCTGAGTATGCTGCTGTTTTTGAGATCGATCTCGATGAGATTGGTCCGATGGTGGCGACGCCCGGCGACCCGCGTAACGGAATTCCGATTGACGAACTCGAGACCGAGGTTCGCATTAACGCGGCTTATGGTGGTTCATGTACTGGCGGGAAAATGGCCGATATGGACATGTATGCCGAGGTACTGGAAAACGCGTTGGCAAATGGCAAGCGAGTGGCTGAAGGCGTTCGCTTGTATATTCAGTTTGGCTCACAGAAGATCAAACAATATGCACGCCAGCGTGGCTACATCGACATCTTCGAGCGCGCCGGCGCCGAGCTGATCGATCCTTCGTGCGGCGCGTGTATCAACGCCGGCCCGGGCGCCTCACCTTCGGCGGAAACAGTTACCGTCAGCGCGCAGAATCGAAACTTTCCCGGCCGTAGCGGCCCCGGCAAGCTCTACCTCGCCTCACCCTACGTCGTTGCTGCCTCCGCCATCGCCGGAAAGATTGTCGATCCGAAGAAAATTTAGCAACTTTTGCCGCTCGCACTTCACTAACCTAGCGAGACAATGATGAAACGGCTGACGGTCGATGAACTGAATCTGGATGCTCAGCCTGGCGCCTTCGCGGGAACTCTGATGAATAGTTCAGCAGACCTTGTCACTCGCGTATGCCAGGGTGACGCCGAAGCCTTTCGTCTGATTTTTGACAGGTATTCGCGGCCCGTCATCAGTTTTATCTACGACATGGTTAACGACCGTGCGCTGGCCGAAGAGCTAACGCAGGAGACTTTTGTGCGCGCTTTCCGGGGGATGCATACCATGCGCTCGGAAACCAAACTCTCGACCTGGCTCTTCGGTATCGCGCGAAACGTCGCGCGCGAGTCGTTGCGAGCACGCGCCCGCGCCCACCGTCATGTCGATCTCGCGGATAGGTCAGTCATGGATTTGAGCGATAACAAACCGGTACCAGTCGATGGCTTGTTGAGCAAGGAGTTGAACGAACTCATCCGGCGCTCGCTGGCCGCACTCGACGAAGACAAGCGACTCGTATTTACGCTCAAGGTCCTGCACCAATGCAGCTACGAAGAGATAGCAACGATCACGGGGTTTTCACTGGCAAAGTTGAAGACTGATCTGCACCGCGCTCGCGCGGAGATGAGAAAGAGAATCAGTCCCTACGCTGGAGTTGGTTATGAAGTGTGAAGTTTGTCTTGAGTTGTTGGACGAGTATTTCGACGGCGAAGTCGCAGCGGAGACTCGAGAGCAGATCGATGCGCACGTGATGACGTGCAGCGAATGCTCGGCGAGCTTTGCGACACTCACGGCGGAACAAGAGATGTTCGCGCGCTACGATCGCGAGCTTGAAGTGCCACCGTTTTTGTGGACCAGGGTCGCGGCGCACACAGTCTCTGAAAGCATTGCCGCAACACCTGACTGGCGCAGTCGACTCGCAGCTCTATTCGCGCGACCGCTGGCAGCCGTAGTCGCGGTTTTGTTATTCGCAATTGCAATGGGACTCGTTTACGTAGTCTCGCGACGGCAACCTGCTACGCCAAAGATGGCTCAGGCGCCGCAACAACGTCCAATCGATCCACCAAAGAACGTCGACAAGCAGCCTGCTCCGACATCCGAAAATGAAGTTCAGAAACGGGAAGTACTTGCCACAGCTCCAAAACTGAGACCACGACTCAGACCAACGACAACGAGTCTCGATCAATCCGATGTCCTATCGTCGGATGTTGGCTATCTCGACATGGACGATCGAGATACCGCCAAGCATATCGAACAAACTCAGAATCTTCTGCGCTCGATCAAGAACGTCACGATCTCTGATAGCGACGACGAGATAGACGTCACCTATGACAAAGAACTCTCGCGTCGCCTGTTAAATGAAAATGTGGTGCTCCGCCGCGACGCGGAAATGAAAGCAAAGTTTCCCACCAAGACGCTGCTCGCCGATCTCGAACCATTACTGATTGACATCGCAAATCTACCCGACCACGCGCGTGCGGAAGACGTGCGCGTGATTAAAGAGCGGGTACAAAAAACCGAGATCGTCGCCGCGTTAGTGGATTACCAGGACCGGGGCACAATTATTGTTAAAGAATAGAGGCTAAACCCATGTTGAAAAACCTTACATCAAATACTGAGACCGCAATGCAGCGTGCCCGGTTCATTTTGATTACTCTTTTAATCGCATTAATCGCGGGAGTGGGCGCCGCAAGTGCGCAGCAGCGAACCAGTTCAACTTCCAGCACGAGCACTCGCAGCGCTCAAAGCGACGCTACTACAGTGTTTCGCAGCGCGCGTGACCTCATTACTGACGGCGAGTGGGCGAAAGCTCAGGCGAAGTTTGATGAGTATGTCACTTCGTATCCAAACGAAAAAAACATTGATGCCGCGCTCTACTGGTTGGCCTACACGCAACAGAAGTTAGCTAAGTACGACCAGTGTCGTTCGACCATCGACCGGCTGCTCGAGAAATATCCCAACAGCGCCTGGAGAGATGATGCTCGCGTACTGATGGCCCAGATGCCAGGACAACATGCAGTTGCCTACCGGGACCTCGTTTCCACATTAAACACAAGTACGGCGATTGCCCCGGCAGATGCCACGGTTCTTTATGCACCAGGCGCACCGCTCACTCCAGCAGCAGTGACGCCGGCGCTGGCTCAAGGGATCGCAACCACTGTTTGGAGTGATGGTTCAAGCAACTCCGCCGACGATGACGATCCATGCGAATTCAAGATCGTGGTGCTGCAGGCCTTGTTTCAAACCGATGTCCAGCGCGGCATCATCGCGGCGACGGAATGGCTCAAGCCTGGCTCAACACAAACAGTGCGTTGCAAGGGTGCGGCGTTGACGTTGCTGGGTCGTAACGGCGGTAAGGCAGTGACGCCGGTGATCCTCGGCGTGGCGCGCAGTGAGCCCGATCTAAAACTGCGTGCGCGTGCCATCTCCGCGCTCGGTGCAACTAACGACGACAGCGTTGTTGATGCACTCCGTGATTTCGCCCTTAATTCCCAGGAGAACGATATCGTTGAGGCTTCGCTTTATGCGTTGAGCAAGCACACCGGCGAGCGCGCTATCGCGGTGCTCAGTGACATAGCAATCAGCGGCAAAGCAACAGCGCAGCGAAGGATGGCAATCTCGAGTATCGCGAGCCGGCCCGGTGAACCCGCTGTCGACGCGCTCTTCCGGATTTACGATGCGGATCAGACTATTGAAATTCGCAGGGCGGTCATTTCCGGTTTCGCAAATCGCAAGAGCGAACGAGCAGGCAACAAGCTATTCGAGATCGCGCGCGGATCAGACAATGTCGAACTTCGGAAAGCAGCGATCAGCGCTATCTCCCGACGTGGCGGCGAAAAAACCATCGAGTTTCTGCTGAATCTCTACGACACAGAGAAAAACGAGGAGCTTAAAGATCAAATCCTCAGTTCACTAGGTTACGGCAGCATCGTCGGCGGCTTTCCAGTGGTTACAAGAACAGAATCAGGCTTAGGCTCGGGCCAAAGCATCGGCTATGCAACCAGCAGCAGCGGCAGAATGAACGATCAGCGCGTGATTCGAAAATTGATCGAGATCGCTCGCGACCAGAAGGCTCCGATGGAGCGTCGCAAGCGCGCGATTGGTTGGTTGAGCAGAAGCAAAGACCCTGAAGTGCTCAAGTTTCTCGAAGAGTTGTTGAAATAGACCACAGATCACACGGATCGAATACGGACTAAAGTCATGAGAAAAAGGAACATATCCGTACTGGTGGTCGTTCTGGTGTTGAGCGTCGTCGCGCTGGGGCAAACACAGAGTTTCACGCCTGTAGACGGCGCCAATCTCAAGGCCAAGATCGATAGCGCCATCATCGCCGGCAAAGCCAATGCACCGAATGGCCGGTTCTGGGTGGGTTACCAGTTCGAAGTACGACCCGGTGTCGCGATCGATTTCGAAATTGTCGACAGTGCGGGCGGTGTCTATATGTCGATGGATGGAACCTCGATGATGTTCGACGCGCGACACGAAACACGTGAACTCGGCCTGTTCCTTCTCTTCGACACTCAGCGCGATTCCTTCACCCGTGCGGAAGTCTACAATCTTCGTCGCAGTCACGAGTTCAGCGGTTATCCCGTTTATTGGGCTGGACACATCACGAACGAAGAGAGTTTGAACTACCTGAAGTCGATGGCTGACTCGCCCGCGCCGGAGATAAACCGGCTCACCGAACGGGCGACGTTCGCGATTGCACTACATGACGATGCGCGCGTGGATCCGATGCTCATGGAAATGGTTCGGCGTCCCATCGCCGATCCGCATCGCTCGCGAGCGATCTATTGGCTTGGGAACACAGGCGAGAGCGCTGCAAAAAACACTTTCTTCACAGAGATCATTCGCAACAACCAGGAAAGCACTGAAGCTCGTCAGTCAGCGATGTCAGCCCTCGCGATGAGCCGCTCAGCCAGCACGCTGCCGTTGTTGCAGAATCTGTTTGAGACGATGACGACTCGTGAAATGAAGCGCCGGGCTCTCGGTGGCATCGCTCGAAACGACAACAGCGATGCGGCCGCGAGTTACCTCATCAGAGTTGCTGAAACTGAAAAAGATCTGGAACTGCGCAAAAGCGCGATCGTGAATCTTGGACGTATCGCCGGACAAAAGAGTTTAGGAGCCCTAACCACCACCATCGACAATGATGTAGAGATTGAACTTCAGAAACAGGCAGTTATCGCCATCGGACGCCGTGCGAAAGATGAGGCAATTCCAATCTTGATTCGCACGGCACGGAGCCATCCAAAGATGCCGGTGCGAAAACTAGCCATTCAGGTGCTAGGACAAACCGGGGATGAACGCGCCGTCGCGTTCTTCAGAGAACTTTTGAGCAAGGATTAATTTAATGAGTAGTTCATTTCACAATATCAACACCTTGAGAGAGGCAGCGATAACCCTTTTGCGTGAAGTGGAGTCGCTCGCCAGCCAACAGGAACCGCAAGCCACTCAGAGGCTCGGGCTTCAGGAAGAGGTGCAGCGATATGAAAGCGAACTCATTCGCGATGCCCTGCAGCGCACGCGCGGGAATCAACGACGGGCTGCAAAGCTGCTCGGGGTAAAGGTCACGACGCTCAATTGCAAGATTAAACGGCTCGGGCTCCAGACGGTGGTTTCACAGGATTTACAAGATGTAACAGGATGAACAGGATTTATAAGATGTAGCGGGATTTATCTTGTCCATCCTGAAGACATCCTGTTAATCCTGTCTAACTGATACTGTTACTGAACACGCACCCTGACCTTATTGGTCGTCTTTCCCCTTAGCGTCGCGCTAACGAGGACGGATTGACCCGTCGGTAAGTTATCCGGCAATCGCACGACTATCTCTGTCAGCCAATCAAACCCCGGCACTTTGCCGACAAACTCCACCGGCATCGGAAAAGTATTCAAACCTGCATCTTCAGCTCTAACCGTCACAGCAGAACTGTCTTCTCCAGCCATCAACTCCATGTTCATCCCAAACAGCATTATGCGCGTGCGGTGATCGGCGCTGAAGTTGAATAGATTCGTGAGCGAAAACGGATCACGCACGAGCGTTACCGAGTCGAGCGCGACAGCGATATCAGAACCAGTCTCTGGAATCAGCATCGGCTCGTTGAATTGAACGCGGAATAACGCACTGGAACCTCTCGAAAGATAGTAAAGACTACCGTCAGTTCCGACCTTCAAATCCACTGGTTGCGAGATGCCGGTTGCGAAGCTCGAAGCCGTGTTGCTGATTGGATCGAACACTCTGATCCAACCGCTGCACAGATCGGCAAAGAAATATTGCCCCACAAAACCCGGCGGGAAAGTCACCGTCGTGGGATTGTAGAAAGCGCCACCGGCGATCGCACAGCCAGTAGTAGCGCCAATGCCGTGTCCGTAGACAAAGAGAGGCGATCTAAACTGCGGATTGGTGGTAACTCCTTCCGTATTCGGCCAGCCATAGTTGGAACCCGCAATGCCGTCGTTAATCTCTTCCCACGTGTCCTGGCCTACGTCGTTGATAAATAGCCGTCCGGTTCCCGGTTGAAATGCGAACGTGAATGGATTGCGCAAACCCATAGCCCAGATCGAGCGATTATTTCCGGACGCCATGTTGAAGAACGGATTGTCCGGCGGAATCGTCCCATCAGCGTTAATACGCAAGACTTTTCCGAGCAAGTTAGCGAGTGTTTGCGAATTGGAAGAGTTGGCATTCTCTCCCACTGCGATATACAGCTTGCCATCTGGTCCAAAATGGATCGCACCACCGTTGTGATTTGTGGCTGAACTCAGGTTGTCGAGTTCGAGGATAATTGTCTCGCTACCCGCCACCGCAACATCGCCATTCGCTGTAAAGCGACTGACGCGGTTGTGACGCGGTGTAGTCGCGACCGTGTAATAGAGATAGAGAAACCCGTTATTGGCGAAGTTGGGATCGAAAGCGATTCCAAGTAGTCCGCGTTCGCCATTGGGATCGACATTCAATGTGACAAATGGTGTCGATAGCAAAACGCCGTTCTTGAACACGCGCAGGCTGCCGCCTTGCTGGCAGACAAAGATGCGGCCGTCCGGTGCGATGTCCATCGCGGTTGGATTGGAGAGTCCGGTGATGGCGATTTCAGTGAAGCCCACAGGCAGAGTGGCGCCATACGCTGCACAGATCGCTACCAGTAAAAAACAGATTGCTGAAAAGAGATGTTTGAGCATTGTTTGAGTAAACTCAGGGAGAGGCGAAGGAATAATAGCAAGGCTGGACAGGATTTGCAGGATTTTTCAAGATTGACAGGATGATCCTGTACATCCTGATCAAATCTTGTAAATCCTGTCACTTAACGTTGTGAAAGTTCGGCCACAATTTCTTTGACCGCCGCCCGTGCTTCTGCAACTTCTCCGGGCTTGAACGAGACGGCACCCACCACGGCGTGGCCGCCACCGCCGTAACGTTCGCAAATCTTGGCGATGTTGTGCGTGCGCGGCACCGGCGCCCACGGATTCGAGCCCACCGAAATCTTGGTACGCTGTGATCCGCGTGTTAGCGCGACTGAGTAAGTCGCTTCGGGATGCAGGTAGTAGGGAATGAACTTATTGAAGCCTTCGTAACCTTCGTCGATCAAATCAAACTGGACCACACCGTTGGCGCTCTTCGCCTTCTTGCGTACTACTTCAAGTGTTTCGAGATGTTGCCTGAGGATGGGTTGGAAACGCCGTTGCACTTCGGCGCTTGTGGCTACGTCTTCGAGAGAGTGTACGGTCAGGTCACGAATGATCTGTTCGATGAATGCATCGTCCGGATCAGCTTCGATCACCTGCATCAGTTGCAGTGCGGGCTCTTTCAACTCAACACACTGGGCAGGTGATTCGTAGAGCGCGCCGTCGATGATGTGTGCCCAGTGGACCAGAGACTTGATTGGTTCGGTGTTAAATCCGAAACGTTCATGGGTGACGTCGGCGATAAACTCTGTGCATGACTTCCGCGTCGGATCGAGAAACTTTCTGCCAGATTTGTCGGCGCGAAAATGGGCTTCGTCTTCGGGGGTCAGAAACGCCGACTCATGATGATCGAACCACCAGGTTAGTTTCTCAGAAGCGGCATACTTGAAGTCGACAATCGCATTCTCGTCCGAATCAAACATTGCGAGGTCAAATAGATTGCCGGGACGGTGCAGGAGGCCTGTGTAATTGACTTTGGCTTCGGGATGAATTCGTTCTTTATAGAAGCGCGTAAACGTAGCCGCCGAGGCGACGCCGTCGAAACAGTGACCATGATAAAGAATACGAAGCTTCATTTGAGATCAGTATTTGGCCGCAGATTTACGCAGATCTTCGCAGATAAAAACTTTATTCTTATCTGCGTTTATCAGCGTCAATCTGCGGCCAAAAAATAGAGTTCAATTTTTACAGGGCTCGATCACTGCCGCAGTTGCCGTACCCACTTTTGACGCGATGAATTTATCAACTTCGTCTTCGATCAATTCGCCGTTTACAACCCACGCTTTCTCTGTAACCACGTCACCCTTGGCATTGAGCTTGGAAGGCTCGAGGAAGATATTCCAGGGTGAACCCCAGTTTCGTTTGTCGCCGGTGAGTTGCCTGTACTGATAGTGCGACGTTTTCTCTTTGTCTTCCCGCGACTGAGACTCAATCACCACCGGGTACGGTGGACCATCCTTACCGAAGTAGCTCTGCACTTCGTCGAAACTCGCATATTCACTCACGCCGATAACCTGAAAACCCTGAGCTTTGTACTTCTCATACAACTTAGCCGCGATTGGTGCCTCGTTGCGCCAGTTGCCACACCAGGGCGCAAAGTAAACAATCATCACCAGCTTCTTACCGGCGACCAGTTTGCGCAGATCGTCATCTTTTTCGGTAACGAGATTAGTGAGCGTCCAGTTTTTGTAGTTCACCGTCTGCTCGGTCAGCGGGGAATATTCGTGACCAGCCTGGGCACGTGCGACGGAAGGCGAAATAACAAATGCGAGAAGAGCGAGGACGATTAAGAGTTCTTTCATGGTACTACTCCATCTAACTACTTAACGGTTAATTAGCGGCGCTCGCAGTCGCGGGTGCTTCGGTCAACAGCGGCTTGACGAAGGCTTCCCACGTTGCTTTGTCGCGGGCGCCGATTACTTTCTGGCGAATCCGACCCTGGCGATCGATCAGGTACGTTGTCGGCAAAACTGACTGCTCGAATTTTACCTTCACATCACTATCACCGAGCAATACCTGATAATCAAACTCTGCTACTTCCTTCTGGTACGCTTTGACGCCGTCGATAGTGTCGTCCACCGAAGCGCCGACAATCGCCAGTCCCTGCGTTTGCAGTTCACGCTGGAGTGCGTTCAGAGCAGGAATTTCTTCGCGGCAGGGTATGCAGTACGTGGCCCAGAAATTCAGCAGCACCACCTGGCCCTGAAGTTCTTTCAGATGAAACTGCTTCCCCTGGAGTGTTTGAAACGCAACGTCCGGCACTGGATCAAACTTCGTGGATGGCTGCGGAGGCGCCGGTGGCGGCGTCTTGGTGTCAATTTTTAAGAGACCTTCAAGATTGGGGATCCAGGCGATGAACTTCGAGGTGGCAAGCTTCGTTGACTGGCCACTCATTACCAGCAGACCCACTACAATCAGCACCACTCCGGAAAGAACTTCAACCTTGTGCAGGTGCCTGCGGAAGTTTTTGTAGAAGCTCAGGAACTGGTTGATTCCTAAACCCGTCAGAAGAAATGGCACGGCAAGTCCGGCAGAGTAAAACGCTGAAAGCACGAGGCCGCTGCGCCAACCGCCGCTGGTTGCGGCAAGGCCGATGATGCCGCCGAGGATTGGACCAATACATGGAGTCCAGCCCGCTGCGAATGCGATGCCCAGGGCTGCCGAACCGATAATTCCACGAGGTTTGTCGTCTGAGAAGAAGCGCGTGTCTTTATACAGCGCTGAGATCTTGAGCAGGCCGATCAACTGTAGACCGAAGGCGATGATTACGAGACCGCCGATAATTCGAACCCACGGATTGCTGGTGATCGCAGCGCCAACTAATCCCGCTGTTGTACCAAGAACGAGAAAGATCACCGAGAGGCCGGCGTTGAATGCCAGCGAGTTGACGATCACAGCGCGGCGGCTGCTCGTCCCCTCCTTCAACCCATCGATACTGACGCCGGAAATCAGTGAGATATAACCCGGCACGAGGGGCAACACGCACGGCGACAGAAACGACAGTATTCCCGCCGCAAACGAAATCCCAATCCGAAATAACGTAATTCCCTGATCGTCCATATTGATATTGCCGATTTCCAAGTGCCAACTGCCGATTTGATTGAGTCCAACACCAGGTTAAATTGGCAATTGGCAATCGGAAACTGGCAATGTTTTACTTCTCCTCAACCAATTTCTTGATCAGCTCACCCAGATTCGCAATCTCTTCTTCGCTCGCCCCAAGTGAGATGTATCGCACAACCCCTTTGCGATCGATCAAAAACGAAGTCGGAATCGAAAACACTCCGTAGTTGAACTCATTCTGATTCGAGTCAGAAATCACAAATCCATACGGTAAACGGTGACGCGTACGGAAGTTGCGCAGATAAACGAGCTCTTCGGCTGGTGTCAGTTCCTGCTGATCGTCGTGTCCATAGTACTTCGTTACGCCCAGAATCACGAGTCCTTTGCTCTTAAATGCGGCGTGCCAGCGCGCCAGGTTTGGCAGCGTGTAACGGCAGGGACCGCACCACGTTGCCCAAAAATCCAGCAGCACTACCTGCCCGCGTAGATCGCTCAGCTTTACCGGCTGCTGTTCCACCCATTCATCCGCTGTAAGCTCTGGTAACGGAGTCTTTGTCGAGGCCAAACTATCATCGAAAAGCTGGTCCACATTCAAAGCCGGGTTGACTCTGAACAAACGCGTAGTCGCCTCTTTGTAGAGATTCGCCGAAGGCAACTGAATCGCGAGTCGCCGCAGGTCAATCAACGCCGCAATCGCGAGGTCTTTCTGATTTGTTTTGAGATACGAGTCAGCCAGCAGCACCGTCGATTTCAACAGCATCTCATCGCGCCGGAAAACTTCGCCTTTATTTGTCTCGATAAAATTTTTAGACGCTTCGAGCATTTGCTTCGCGTGCGTCGTCATTGATGGATAGTCTTTGCCACGCAGATACGCGTCAGTGATCAGCAGTTCCATGCGAAAGCGATCGTCGGCGCTTTGGGGCTGATGACGGTCATACGCCTGGACAGCAGCATTTGCTTCCGCAAGTAAATCTTTTTTGACTGCGTACAAGACCACGACATTTCGAGCTGCTTGTGCTTTCTGACCGTCCGGATCGTCCTTCAGAAGTTGGCCCATCGTGGTCAATGCGGCGTCGGCATCTCCGGCGAGGTGATGAAGCATGCCGAGGTAATAAAGGTCGTCAGCTTTTAGTGATGAACGCGATTGCAGTATCGCTGCATTCTTGACGGCGAGATCCCGCTGCTCTTTTTTTGTCTGCGCCTCGAGCTTCGGATCGTATGGCAGTTTCTGCTTATTGAATTCCTGGTATTTTTTCCCGAGATATCCATTCGCCTCTTCGTAAAGCAACTGCGCCGAGCGATTATCCGATTTTGATTCTGTCTTGCCACTCGGAGCCAGGCCCTGGGCAAAGGTCGACAAAGAAGCCAGCAAGACGAGGATTAGGACTTTGAAAATCATCTTAAAACGGGTTGAGAGCTAAAACGATCGGGACTAAAAGGAGCCAGCAGCGGCGAAGTCACGCCTGCTACGATTGCGTCGGTAATCAACTCCGCAGTCAAAGGCGCGAGTAGGATTCCGTTCCGGTAATGCCCGGTTGCATAAAAGAGCCCGTCAATTTCACCACAAGCCCCCAACACAGGCAAACCGTCAGCGGGTCGCGGCCGCAGTCCAGCCCATGTATCGACTACCGGCAGGGTTGCGATTGCAGGTGAAATCTCGAGTGTATTGCGCAATATCGAGCTTATTCCGCCTGCTGTCACACGTTTCGCAAAACCTGCATTCTCACTCGTTGAACCGGCAAGCAAGCGGCCATCCTGGCGCGGTACGAGGTAACCTCGCGGACTATAGAGCACATGCCGCGTCAATTGCGGCTTCGACTCCAGACAAACCATCTGACCTCGCACGGGCTGAATCACAGGATCGGGACAGCCAGATGAACGCAGCACAAAACTCGTCCACGTTCCAGCGGCCATGACTAACGATTTGCAAACGATCGTACCGCGGTTTGTCTGTACACCTTCGACTCGATCTCGTTCGATCGCTAGTGACTCGACGTTTGTCTCCGTCAGGACTTTGATCCCGAGATTGTTGACGCTATTAGCGAGCGCCGAAAGCAGCCGACGATTCTCGACCTGGATGTCGTTTGGGAATCGCAGCGCCCCAAGTGTTGATTCGGAGACGCACGGTTCGAGTTCACGTGCTGACGCAGCGGTTAGCAGCTCAACTGCAAGACCGGCGCGCGCCTGCCAACGGTATCTTCTTTCGATCTCGTCCTGATCCCGCTCATTGAGTGCGAGGTAGAGTGTTCCCGTCGTGTCGAGTTCAACGTCAATGCCTGTCTCTTCGCGCAGGGCCGCGGCGAAAGCCGGATAGAGGTCTCGACTCCTGCACGCGAGTGTGAAAAAGTCGTCCTCAGCATCCGCCTCGACCTGCGGCAACAGCATACCGGCAGCGGCAAATGATGCCTCGGCGCCGAGTGTCCCGCGCTCAATCAAACAGACATCGCTCATGCCACGCAGCGCCAGCTTACGCGCGATCGCCAAACCAATAACGCCGCCACCTACGATGACGACGTCTGCACTTCCTTTGCTGGAGGCCATTTGGTTACTATCGAGATATGCATCCTATCACACTGATTCCAGGCGACGGCATTGGCCCCGAAGTAGCCTCCAACGTAGTAAGAATCATTGAAGCGTCCGGCGTTGAGGTTCAATGGGAAACGCATTATGCAGGCGCTCAGGCGCTCGAGAAATTTGGCGAAACATTGCCGAAGGAGTTGCTTGATTCAATCCTCCGCAACAAGGTCGCACTCAAAGGCCCGATCACGACCCCAATTGGCAAAGGCTTCACATCGGTCAACGTGGGTCTGCGCAAGACGTTGGATCTATATGCGAATCTCCGTCCCGTACGTGCGTTGCCAAACGTGCCGTGTCGATATCCTGAACTCGATCTCGTCGTAGTGCGGGAAAATACAGAGAGTTTGTATGCGGGACTGGAACACGTCGTGGTGCCGGGCGTTGTTGAGAGTTTGAAGATCATCACCGAAAAGGCTTCGACGCGCATCGCGCGTTTCGCTTTCGAGCACGCGACGAATGAGTCAAGGAAGAAAGTGACAGCGGTTCACAAAGCGAACATCATGAAATTGTCGGATGGTCTGTTTCTCGAATGCTTCCGCAAAGTCTCTATTGACTATCCTGAGATTACTGCCGATGACAAGATTGTCGACAACGCCTGCATGCAGCTTGTGATGCGACCGGAACAGTTTGACGTGATGTTGCTTGAGAACCTCTACGGCGACATCGTTTCGGATCTGTGTGCGGGACTGGTTGGCGGTCTCGGTTTGGTGCCGGGAGCTAATATTGGTGAAAAGGGTGCGGTGTTTGAGGCGGTGCATGGTTCAGCGCCTGATATCGCCGGCCAGGGGATTGCAAATCCGACGGCGCTGTTGCAGTCAGGGATTTTGATGTTGCGTTACATCGGTGAGCGCGAGGCTGCAGAGAGAGTCGAGAAAGCGATGCTTGCCGTGTTTGAAGAAGGCAAGGTACGCACACGCGATATCGGTGGGACCGCCAAGACCGCAGAATTTGCGGATGCGATTATTCAGAAGATGGGGAACGCAGATTAACGCGGATTGGGTCCGGTTTTTATCTGCGTTAATCCGCGTTCATTAAGTCTTCAATTTCCTCGGCCTGCTTGGGGACTTTGGTCGTCAAAACCCTCGGTCCGTTACTTGTGCACAACACATCATCCTCAATCCGCACACCAATCCCAAGATATTTTTCAGGAATACCATCACTATCAGGCGCGATGTAGATACCCGGTTCAACCGTCATCACCACACCGGGTTCAAGCGCTCGTGATTCCTCACCAAAGTAGTAACGCCCCACATCATGCACGTCGATTCCGAGCATGTGACCGAGCCCATGCATGTAAAACTTCTCATACTTCTTTGCTTTGATGAGTTCCTCAGTCTTCCCTTCCAACAATCCCAGCTCAACCATGCCTTCGGTCAACACCTCAATCGAATGTTGCTTTAACTGATCGTGCGTAACGCCCGGACGCACCATCTCCACACAAGACATCTGCGCTTTCAACACCAGATCGTAAATCTCACGCTGTGGTTTGGTATAACGACCATTGATCGGAAACGTGCGCGTGATGTCGGAAGCGTAGCCCTTGTATTCGGCCCCTGCATCGACCAGCAACAACTCTCCATCGCGCAGTTGACCATCGTTGTTGATGTAATGAAGCACAGTCGCATTTGTACCACTGCCGATGATCGAAGTGTAAGCCGGTCCGGCAGCGCCGTGGCGGCGGAATACCTGTTCGATCAACGCCTCGACTTCGTATTCCTGCATGCCGGGACGCACGGCCTTCATCGCTTCGCAATGTGCTTCGGCTGCAATGTCCGCAGCCGTCTGCATGATCTCCAACTCTTCAGAGCTTTTCAGTACGCGCATCTCATGGATGATCGTGGCGGGGTCGACGATCGTCTGCGGTGGGTGAATTGGCTTTCGATTCAGTGAGCGCATACGCGCGATCTCTTTGATGATGGTATTGTCGAGATCCTGGTCCACACCGAGACGGTAATACAGCACCTCCGCGCCATCGAGAAAGTCAGTCAGCTTTGATTCAAACTCTGCGATCGGAAAAGCATCTTCCGCCCCAAACTCATTCTTCGCGCCTTCGACACCAGCACGGCGTCCGTCCCAGATCTCCCGTTCCGGATCTCTTGGACGCACAAACAACGTGTACTTCTTGTCGCCGTCGAGTTTGATGACAGCAAGTGCATCGGGCTCTTCAAAGCCGGTCAGATAAAAAAAGTCTGAGTCCTGACGAAAACGATAGTGGGTATCGTTAGAACGCTGGGTGTCGTGCGCGCCGGGAATAATAGCCACTGATTTGGGCGCCATGCGCCGCAGGAACTCCTTGAGCTGGGGTCTGATCATCAAAGCGTCTCCTTGCCACAAAAAGGCACAAAAGTCACAAAAAAGATTGCTGTCCTAGGTTTGCATTGTACCTGACGGCGTATTGGATGGATAATCACGGGCGGCTTTGCCTCAAAAGTCAGAACCTGACTTGGACAGAGTCAGTACCACCTCGCGGTAGCGGGTGGGTGTATGCGCAGCAAACTTAGCAAATCGAGCGCATCTACTTCGTACCCACCCGCTACCGCGAGGTGGTACTGACCGTGTCCAACAGTGAATCCGGACTTTTGAGGCAAAGCCATCACGGGCACGCGATGAGCACTCAAACGCTTCCAGCTACACACGTACGCGAGATCCTTTCCATTGATCCCTCAACCGGTGAAGAAAACGGGCGTGTACCGCTGATGAATGCGGGTGATGTCGAGGCCGCTGTCAGTAAAGCCCGGGCTGCTCAACCTGCGTGGGCCAGGCTTTCGTATCACGAACGTGGCCGTTACATTCTGCGGGCTCGTGAAATTGTGCTGGACCAGCTCGAAGAGATCGCAAAACTCATCTCACGCGAAACCGGCAAACCGGTTACAGAAGCGATCGCGATGGAGATCGTTCCCACTCTCGATCTCATGCACTATTTTGCTAAGCATACGAAGAAGTTACTCGATCGCAGCCGGATCGGTCTGGGCCAGTACAATCTCATGGCCCGCACGTCCTACATCGTTTACAAACCGCTCGGCGTAGTGGGAATAATCTCTCCCTGGAACTTTCCCTGGGCCACACCACTCGACGAAGTCGTCATGGCGCTCATGGCCGGCAACGCGGTTGTCGTCAAACCAAGTGAATTTACTCCGTTAACGGCACTGAAAATTGAAGACGTCTTCAAACAGGCACAACTGCCTGAAGGGCTGGTCCAAGTCGTCACCGGAGATGGATCGACCGGCGCGGCGCTCGTCGATGCAGGTGTTAACAAGATCATGTTCACTGGAAGTGTGAATACGGGTAAACGCGTCGCTGAAGTGGCGGCGAAACACCTAACGCCCGTAGTGCTCGAGCTCGGCGGCAAAGATCCGATGATCGTGCTCGAAGACGCGAATCTCGAAAACGCAGCCCGCGCGGCGATTTGGGGCGCCTTCTGCAATTCCGGGCAGGCATGCGCTTCGATCGAACGCTGCTACGTGCATGAATCTATCGCTGATAAGTTCATCGCTATGGTCGTCAAAGAAACCGAACTGCTGAAACAGGATAAAGCTTCGACCGATGAGGTCGACGTCGGTGCGATGACGAATGAAAGACAGCTACTGATTGTCGAAGACCACGTCGGCGATGCGATTGCGCGCGGCGCCAAAGTCCGCACCGGTGGTCATCGATTGAAGAGCGCGGGAGGCTGGTTCCATCAGCCGACTGTCGTTACTGGCGTCGATCACTCGATGAAACTAATGCGTGATGAGACGTTTGGGCCCGTATTGCCAATCATGACCTTCAAAACCGACGACGAGGCTATTCGTCTTGCGAACGACAGTATTTACGGTTTGACTGCGAGTGTCTTCACCAGCGACCTCGCGCGCGGGAAACGACTTGCGGAGCAGATCGACGCCGGAACTGTGATGGTTAACGAGGTTGTTTATACGCACGCCGTGGCGCAAACCCCCTGGGGTGGCGTTAAGCAGAGTGGTTATGGCCGGACGCATGGTCGTCTCGGGCTGCTCGAGTTAGTCAGTTCCCGGCACATTCACGTCTACGCCATGCCGGGTCTGGCGGATGTTTGGTGGTTTCCTTATTCAAAGCTTGCAGGCGAGATGTTTCGAGACTTTGCGCGGCGCTTCACGACCGGCTCGGTGCTCCTTTCTTCTCTACTTTTACCCCAGATAATCCGGCGGCTGTTTGAGCCGCGGAATTCGCCAAAAAAGACAGGCTCTAATAACGAAGGTCGGTAGTATTCCTTCCGGGATTGGTGCTATACTCTGCGCCTCCCGAGTACTACTGCAATTCGTAACTCACATAGCCCTGAGATTCGGAGGATGTCCGTGAAAAAGATTAATGCGTTAATAACGATCACAATTCTGTGCAGCGTTTCTTTGATGCCCATGTTGGTTCAAGCCCAAAGCGATACCGCACTCCAACATCGGGCCGAGATTAGCTACCCCATCAAGTTCGACAAGACACCAAAACCACTGCGCGAAATGTTCGACACCGGTGAGCGACCTGAACCCGCTCGCGGTGGAAAAGATTTTGAGCCAGGCAGACCAATGCCAGTCGGTAATCGCAACACACCGTTTACGGATTCTTTAGCCGATAGAAGCGTCGGCTCGCCTTCAGCTCTGGCTGAGATCAAAGCGTCGACCAATGGAACTCCTGTTGATCCAGCCTTTCGCGTGGCGCCGCCGGATACAACCGGCGACGTTGGTCCAAATCACTACGTGCAGTGGGTCAACCTTCGCTACGCGATTTACACTTTAACCAGAAATGCAAGTAACGAGATCACCGGATTTAACATCGTTCCCGGGTTTCCGAAGAACGGCAACGTTGTGTGGCAGGGTTTCGGCGGTCGCTGTCAGTCAGACAATGACGGCGATCCGATTGTTCAATACGATCAATTAGCCGACCGTTGGGTGTTAACCCAGTTCGCCGTCTCCGGTACACCTTACACTCAGTGTGTAGCTGTATCGACAAGTCCGGATCCGACCGGAACCTATACCCGCTACGCGTTCTCTTACAACAAGAGCTTCAACGACTATCCGAAGATGGGTGTCTGGCCCGATGCGTACTACATCAGCTACAACATGTTTCGTAATGGTCGTTCGTTCACCGGCAACACGGTGTGCGCCTTTGAACGCGCGCAGATGCTCGCCGGTGGAGTGGCGCGGCAGGCCTGCGTGAATACGACTGCCGGCCACAGCCTCGAACCGTCTGATCTTGAAGGTACGACACTACCGCCAGCCGGCTCGCCAAACCTCTTGATGAGCTTGACCACTTCGACAGTCCAGTTTTGGCGTTTCGCTGTGAACTGGGGCGCGGGTACCGGCACACTGACTGGTCCAACAACCGTTGCCGGAGTGGCTGCATTCAGCAGGGCCTGCGGCGGCGGAGCATGCATCCCGCAACCTGGAACGACCACGCAACTCGATACCCTGGCTGACCGGCTCATGTATCGACTCAGCTATCGAAACTTCGGCGATCACGAGGCTCTGGTGATCAACCATTCGGTGACGAGTGGCAGTGGCGTCGGCGTTCGCTGGTATGAATTGAGGAATGCGGCAGGTCAGACGCTTGGCTCTGCGGCTCCCGTGCTTTTCCAGCAGGGGACCTTCGCACCGTCCAACGATTTTCGTTGGATGGGAAGCGCTGCGATGGATAAGACCGGCGGTATTGCAATTGGGTACAACATCTCGAACGCGACCACAATCGTGCCGAGTATTCGTTACGCCTATCGCGGCCCTGCCGATCCGTTGGGAACCCTGGGCAATGAAACTTCGGTGCTGACAGGAAGCGGTTCGCAGACTGGAAACCTGACACGTTGGGGCGACTACAGCACCATCAGCATCGATCCGGTTGACGGCTGCACGATGGTCTTTACGACGCAGTTCCAACCGGCCAACGGTAGCTTCAACTGGAGCACCTTTATCCACAGCTTCAAGCTGTCGACTTGTAACTAAAACACATAAACCATCCACAGATTACGCCGATTCTGTGTAATCTGTGGATGGCTTTTTACTTTTCCGGAGGATCTGCCGTAGTATCGCGCGACGTGTCACTCTGGAAGAACTACATGTACCGGCGCGAACGCTGGTACCACCAACTCGATAACAACCGCCTGATACGGCCCTTTGAATGGGGCCTCGAGTACATCCTCGACCACGTAAACGGCGACGATCCGCGCGAACTATTCCGCAAACATACCGCCCGAGTGATGACGGCAAGTGATGACTTTTACGCTTTGCCGCCGATCGCAGATTACCGTCTCGAAGGCGATCAACTGACATGGACCAGCGCGGTTCAAACGCCTTCGGCCGAAAACAACATCGCACATGGTCGTTTTTTTTGGGCAAAGCCCAGGAATGGTCAACGCCCACGCAATGCGGTGGTCGTATTACCGCAATGGAACGCGCAACCGGAGAGCCACGTCGAAGCGTGCCGGATCTTCAATATGATCGGCATGTCAGCGCTGCGTCTGACGCTCCCTTATCACCTGCAGCGCAAGCCGGCGGAACTCGAACGCGCAGATCATCTCGTCAGCTCAAACATCGGACGCACAATCCAATCGGTTCGCCAGGCGGTGCTGGATACGCGCGCGGCCGTGCGCTGGTTGAAATCTGAAGGTTACGAACGTGTCGGTATTCTCGGCACCAGTGTCGGATCGTGCGTAGCGTTTCTTAGCTTTGCTCACGAACCTGACCTAAAGGCTGGTGCGTTTAATCACGTATCCGGTTATTTTGCAGACGTCGTCTGGCAGGGAATCTCGACCGCACACGTGCGTGCAGGTTTTGGGGATCAATTGACGCTTGACGAACTGCGCACATACTGGGAACCGATCAGCCCGTTGCCATTCATGTCGCGCGTAGCACAGATGGGCCATCGACCCATTCGGTTTATTATTGCACGCTACGATCTTACGTTTCCCCTCGATCTCTCGCGCCAGGCAATCGCCGAGGCGCGACGGCACAAGCTTCCACTCGACGTCGTGTGGCTGCCTTGCGGTCACTACACCACCGCCGAACTTCCATGGAAGGCGATCGACGCCTGGAAGATTGCGACGTTCTTCAGGAAGCAATTCAGAGATTAGGTCCTATAGGCTTAATAGGACCTATTTCGCTAGTGGGAATAGCGGCTCAATATCTACCGGCACATTCTTCAGCTTATCAAACGCTTGCTGCATTGGCGGGCGAATCACCGCAAACTTGTCCAGCATCGCTTTTGCCTTATCGTAAGAACCTTCTGCTTCCAGCGTTAATAGATCGTGCGTGAGCTTAGTCACGCCTTCTTTGATCTTCGCATGATCGATGCTGAATGTTCCTTTAGCTTCGTTGAACTTTATCGAGCCTTCATCCGTGAGGTAGTTGAATTGCATTGCCACGCCGCGACCGTGAGCCTCAGTGATTCCGAAACGTACTGAACGAAACATACTAGCGAGATACGTTGTATAAAGCGTCCGCTCCATGCTCTTGTCGATAATGCCGTGATCGATCATATACTGCAGCGCCCAGAGTCCCGTCATGTCCGCTTTTGCTTCTTCAATCGCGGAATAGAGTTCTTTCAACTGCTTGCGCACGGTTGTTTCCTGGCCGTTCACGGTGATGTTGTGTGGTCCAAGTCCGTGCATAAGTTCGTGGCAGAGTATGTGTGTGAAGAACGAGTCGAAGGCGAGTGCTGATTGCTCTGCTGGATCAAGAACCACTTTAGAGATCGGAATCAGAGTCTTGTTGAACTTTGCATCCTGAACGTTCTTCAGCATCACACGCTTTGACCCTTTTTCCTTCACTACGCGCTCATCATTCGGCAGATTGAAGGCAGCCGTTTGCACGCCACTATTGCCCTCACCCGAGCCAAAAACTTCATTGACGACGCGAATGGGTGAAGCGGCGCCGAGTTTTGGGTTTCGATAGCGCGGATCGATCGGAAGGTTATTCTCCAGTTCCTGCAAGTGGGCGCTGAACTTCGCGAGTTTTGCCGTCTCGGCATCGTCACGCAAGGTAACGTAGGCTTCGAAAGCAGCTTTGTAACTGAATAGTTCGTCTTCGTAAGTTTCGTACGGTCCAATAGTGACGTCGATTGGTGAATCCAGATCCATCCAGGCGACGTCGCTATCATAATAATCGTCCGAACTGAATGCGTCGGCTCGTTTGTTCAGGAAGTTCTTGAGTGTCGCGTTAGTGGTTAATGCGGCCGCTTCGCGCAACAGCGCCGCCGCGGGAGCCAGGTATTCCTTGTAGGCCTCGCTATAAGGAACGATCGTTAACTTCCTGTCTGGTCCACGTCGAATCAGGTAGAAGAAGCCGGTAGCTTTTTGCTTGTCAGTATCAGAGAGTCCCTCAACCCACGAGTTAAACTCGTCCTTCGTCATATCGTCAGGATAATAATTCGCGTTAAGAGGCTTTTCGCGTGGCACGCCTTCGATGAACGGTTCTTTGTCGTCCAGCCGCGACCATGGACCATCGTTGATGTAGAAGTAGTGAAGACGCTGGCGGCCGGCGGCTGTTTTATCAGCCTGAAGCTTTTTTTCGAGACCATCGTTACCGCTCCAAACCTGACGCAGGAACAACGGATCGAGTAGCTTCGCGGCCGCAATGATCTTGTCGAGCGCGAGCTTATCCTTCGGTGACAGCTTCGAAGTGTCAGCCGTTAATGTGGTCGGCGCAAAGCGTGCGATCTTGCGCGCCAGCTCCGGATCACCGCCGGATTGTTTTTGACCAAGCAAAGGAATGAAGAGCAGTGACATTGTCAGAACGATTGCAATGAATAGTTTCATACTGTTTAGAAGTTACGAAAGATGTCGCTGATGCTACACGAGAAGCCCGGAAGAGCCGGTGTCGTTAACGTTTTATCCTCGCCGAGCGTTTCCGTAAGTACCAGGGACGAATCCTGATTGACATATCTCTCGATGGCTTTGTTTTTCAGATCGATAATCCAGTATTCGGGCACGCCGTGTTTAGCGTAAAGCTGTAGCTTCACGACGCGGTCGCGACGACGGTTCGACGAGCCGGGCGACAGAATCTCGACCACGAGAGACGGAGGTCCGTGCACGCGATCATTCTTAACGAGCTCGTCACGCACATCGTGACCAAAAAACACCAGATCGGGAATAACTCCGCTGTAGTTGCTCAGAATTACGCCCGGGCCGGGAGCCACCGTTCCGATTGGATTAGTTTTTAGGAAACTCCAAAACAACCCCGAAAGATTGAACAAGACTAGTTGGTGTGTGAGGCCTGGTGAGCAGGACACAAATAGTTCTCCTTCTATAATTTCGTAGACATTGCCATCCCCGTGCGGCATGGCCTCCCAATCGGCAATTGTGAGAAGTTGGGTTTTGGTAGTCATAATGCTCCGATGTTTGTGAGTTGTCGTGAGTTTACCACACCTATAGCGCCTGTCGGCTCTTCAGAATCTTCACAAAAGACGCTGAACGAAGCTCGGGCAACGTTAACCCTGATAACTCGATCGCTTCCGCTTCAGTAAGAGCTCCGCAATTGATCGCGCGCAGGAAATAGTTAAGCAAGCCCTGCCCTGTCGCCGCATCGTCAAACACGTCGCCAACCAGTGTGGCTTTTGCAGCCTTTTCAACAAAGTTCTTCAAACGTTCCGACGCGGCTTCGAGACTCTCGAGAAAGAACGAATAAACCGCGGCGTAACGCGTCGGGAGTTGCGCCGGGTGAAGATCCCAGCCCTGGTAAAACGCGTTGCTAAGCGAATGCTGAATATGATTGTAGTGTAGTCGCCATGCCCGATGGACCACTTCCCTGTTCTCTTCGATCTGCGCCGCTGTCAACGGCGTACCACCTTCGGTGAAACGATGCGGAGCCACAGGCATGATGTTGGTTGCGCCGTCTGAAAGCCAGATGCCGGTACCCGCAAAAGAGACTTGCATCATGCTCTTCGCGAAATCGCAGGCAGGATGCAGCATGTGCTGGTGCGCTGCGGTGATGTTGCATCCGGCAGTGTAGTCGTAAGTGCCGAAGTGTGCGGCCACACAACGACCCTCGGCAGCAGCAAGCAGTAAAGGGAGATTGATCTGTCCACGATGATTGATGATCGATTGCGTGGTTTCGATCATCATCTCAAACTTCAAACTACCCTCAGCAAGGTCTGTCTGCTTTTCGAGTTGTGCGAGCAGTGTCACGAGTGCCGTTACCTGTTCCGGAATCGTGATCTTTGGCAACGTCACGACGAAGTTATCAGGCAAACGACCTTTGTTGAGATCGACGAGCGTCGAGACAAAAATCTCGAGCGTGCGAAAACTGCGAGCACGTAGTTCCTCATTGAACGGTTTAATGCGAATACCGATGAACGGCGGCAGACTTCCGGTCTTCGTTCCTTCAGCCGTCTCGGCAGCGGCGGACACTGCATGACCATCTTCTTCGTCATCCGGACGATTTCCGTATCCGTCTTCAAAATCGATGCGAAAGTCTTCAACCGGTTCCCGTTGAAGTTTTTCAGTGACGCGTCGATAAATCGTATAGGCAAGCCAGGCGCCTTTTTTCTCTTTGCGCGCGCGCTCGGGCTCGTTTTTCAAAAAGGAAACAAGTTCATTTGCTTCCTCCATTGAATCCGGGAGCTCTTCGGAACCGGGCAGTTCGATGGCTTGTGCGAAACTGAGAAAGTCAGGAGCAAACTGATCGAGGGAACGTCTCGCGAGGGACCCAAGACGCTTGGCCGTATCAGATTTGAACAGGTGCGCGCCACCGTAGACCGTGTGCACCGGCTGGCGTCGGCCGCTTTCTCCCGGATAGTGACGAGTAAACTCTTCGTTCGCCTCACGCAGCCGTTCGGTAAGCGCAGTTAAAGAACTGTCGGAAGTGGAAGATGTCATGGTTGTCCTCGCACCGACAAAAAGGACACAAATTCATTTTGTGCATTTTATCCCTTTTGTGGCTAACTGGTTTTGTGCCGATAGTCTAACAGACCCGAAATAGTTTATTGACACAGCATCGCCGGCTTCGCTATGTTGCTGTTGAGCCTTCCCGCGGGTTCGCCCCAATTCTTCACCTGATTGCGAAAATCAAATCCCGGAAAACCGGAGAGGTTTATGAAAACGATCCTGCTTGTTTTGGGCTGCGCCGCGGTCCTCCTGTTTCAACCCGACAAAGCACAACCACAGTCTCCGGCTGAACCTATCAAACACGGCGGCAAGATTGAAACCAAATACGACGGCTTCAACTACGAGACGGTCATGCGTCTACGAAAGATGAAAGTCAATTGCGATGGATTGAAAGACACGTTCAAGGATGCCTGCGTGAGTATCGAGGTCGCGTTACATTGCCCGGGAACACAGGTCAACTACGTGCGGCACGTCACGTTACAAGTAGTGTTCGAGAATAAAGACTGGGTTCACCTTCATCCACCCGATCAGAGAGATCTGACAGTTGTAACTGAAACAGAAACGCTGCGACTGGGCCGCATGAGTCCGGTAAGCAACAACCGGCCGGGCAACTGGGAGACGAAGGTCGAAGTGTTGGAAGTGAAGATTCCATACGCGCAGTTTAAGAAAATCGCGCTGTCGCAATCAGTCGAGCTTCAGGTGGGAAACAGTGCGGGCGTGGAATTGCGTGAAAAAAATCGTGCTGCCTTAAAAGATCTCAACAATCGCGTGATTGTACCCGCAAGCAACGCGAGCGCAACGAACTAGGGCTCCAATCCGTCATCATCAGCGTCGATCTGTGGCTTCTTTTTCAATAGGTCATAGATCCGCTCTGACTCCTTAGTCAGAAACGGACCAAGCACAGCAAGTATCAACACATACAACGCTGCGAATGGTTGCAACACCGGCAACAGACCACCAGTGCGCGCCAAATTCGCCATGATGATCGAAAACTCGCCGCGAGACACGATCGTAAATCCGACATTCAGCGACGGTCCGGTTCCAAGTCGTGCCGCTCTACCTGCGAGTAATCCTGCCGCAACGTTTCCAACTAACGTCACTACGACCGCGCCAATCACCGGCCAGACTGCGCCACCGAGGGCCAACGGATCGATCGTCAATCCGAAACCAAAGAAAAACAGCGCGCCAAAAAAATCTCGAAACGGAACGATCAGGTGAGCGATGCGGTCACCGTGCTCCGTCTCTGCGAGCACCAGTCCCAACAACAGCGCCCCAATCGCTTCCGCAACGTGGATCGTTTCGCCCAAACCCGCCAGTAAGAAGAGGCACGCAAACAAGACCAGCAGAAACGCTTCGTTTGACGAAATGCGAAATAGGCGGTTCAAGAGTGGAACCGCAAGTCGCCCGATACCCAACACTCCCAAAATGAACGCGAGTGCAAGCCCTCCCGACTTCAGCACACCCATGACGGACGTCGCACCACTCAAAACTATTCCCGAAATTAACGAAAGATAAATCGCGAGAAACACGTCCTCAAACATGATGATGCCGAGGATCATCTCGGTTTCGGGATTTGCCGTGCGTCGTAAATCAAAGAGCACTTTGGCAACGATGGCGCTCGACGAAATCGTCGTGATTCCCGCCGCCACCAACACCTCTCTCATGGGCCAACCTAAAAGCGCCGCGTATCCGAGTCCTAGAACAAAGTTGATTCCTATATAAATTGAACCGCCGACCACAATCGACCTGCCTGATTTGATTAACCGGCTGACGGAAAATTCCAAACCGAGGTAAAAAAGAAGGAAGAGCACGCCGACGCGTCCCATAAACTCGATCAGCGGTGCACTTTCAATGAAACGGAAATCGAAGGGTCCAATCTTCGGCGCGTGTGGGCCAACTGCCATGCCGGCAAGAATGAGAAACGGCACGACAGAAAAGCGCAGTCGCATTGAGATTAATGCGGCCGCAGCAATCAGAGCTAAAGCCAGTCCGACTTCAAGGACGATGTGCTCCACTCACTAATCGTCCTTTCCGTAGACTAACAGGTGTTTGAGGTTTGCGTTGCTGCGACGATCGCCGGCAAGAATCAAGGTCGCACCATCGTTGATCAATGTGGCAGCTTCGGGATTTGTGCGTGTCGATCGATTTGCTTCGATTATCGAAACGACTGAAGAACCCGTCCTGGTCCTGAGCTGCAACTCTTTGATTGTCTTTCCCGCCGCCGCTGCGCCTTCCGGTAGTGTGAACCACTCGAGGACTAAATCCTCCAGCACGACTTCGGTTGCCGGTAACGCTTTGGGCAGGTAGGTGAGGCCGCCGACAATGCCTGCAATCTGTCGCGCTTCGCCATCCGTCAATCTCAATACAGAAGCTGGTCGATCGAGGTTCTTCCTGCTGAAGTGGTAGAGCTCACGCGTGCCATCGTCGTGAATAACAATCGTCAGGCGGTCACCGCTCAGAGTCTCAACCTGAAACTTCCGTCCCACACCGGGAAGATTCGACTCGCTGATACTGGACATTGTTTCCTCCTTTTCCGTTGAGACTAGCGGCACATCTGCCACAACTTGATTGCTTCAACTGGTCGCACCAGCATCAGGATCTGCAACAACAGACTATCGTGAATCCAAACAATCAGAATTACTTCCACCAGCAAAAATACGACCAGCGAGCGTCGCAAACCTAATCTACGTGCCACGAGAAAACCGACTAGAGCACAAGCCAGATCGCCGAGTGAGTTGACGATCGTGTCGCCCTGATAGCCGAGGGCAGCCGTTTCGGTGCGGTACTTGTTAATCACAAAACTGGTGTTCTCAAAAACTTCCCACGCGCTCTCCAGCAATAACGCAAGACAGAATTGCCACCCGCCGGACATTCGCCTAAACAGCAGCCTCATCAGCCAGAAAAACAAAAATCCGTGCAGGATATGCGTGAGGCTGTAAGGATCGAGCAATTGCTGCGAAGTATTTGAGCTACACGAATCGCCAATCCAGATTACAAATCGCCCACAGGTACAAATTAAGCTCCGGCCTTCGACACGCAGCGACACAACCATCGCCACGAGCACTAATCCCGCAGCAACAATTACAGACAACTTGTTGCGTTGTGATTTCTTAGCCATTCTCCGGTATTTGGTCACAAAAGAAGCACAAACGGCACAAGATACCATTTTGTGCTTTTTGTGCTTCTTTTTGGCTAATCAAATTGTTTGTTTAAGGCGACTGAGTGAGAAAGTCCTCGATCAAGCGACGGTCATTCTCTTCTTTGATTCTCGTGAACAATCTCGTTCCAAGTTTTCTGATCGTCGCTGGTTTATCGAAAGGCAGGCGCTCGTACATCTGCCCGCCGCTGAAGTGACAGGGCATGCACTTCGATTGAAAGATTGGTTTCAACTGACTATCGAAATCGACACGGGCTTTCGCGGGTGAAGCAGTGGAAACAGTTGCAGCCGGGACGACATTGGTCAGGCGAGCTGATTTGACAGTACCGCCTGACTCGGCCAGCAACAATCCCATTGCAATCAAAATCAAAGCCCATCGCATGCCGCCATCATACGCCTACCAGGCACAACAAAAAAGCACAAACCTCACCTGGGGAGGCTATATGCTTGGCGGCCACAGCACGTACTATACGTTCCACAACGTCCACATCCTTCTAGTCACACATTTCAACCGTTCTGTCACAAAACTCCGCTTGCTTACCAATGCTACGCGTATAAGTCGCGTGCTCAATTCCGATGATCCTGGCTGACACGCCAGTCTCATAAGCCGAAAAAACACTGCGTTGGTTCTACTGGTGGTCTCCCCTTAATCCATCACCGTCCGGGAGTAAAATCATGAGAAGAATTCTTGCCATTGCTATGGCCGTCTCGTTGTGTGTCCTCTCACTCTTACCAGCTACCAGAACCGTCACCGGCCAGGAAGAATCCGCGGCCACTGTCACAAGCAAGTTTTTCCGATCAGAGAACCCGCTACCCGGACAGTATCTGGTTCTGCTAAACAACATCGATGAAATACAACTGGAAACAACCGCGGGCACTTTGACAGGCGAATACAACGGGCAATTGCTCGCCTGCCCCTATGAACCCGGAATCAACGGTTTTTCTGTGCAGCTGAGCGAAGCAAATGCGATTGCGTTGAGCGAAGACGCTCGGGTGCAATCAGTTCAGGAGATTCCTGCGGAAGGTTTTGCAAAATCAGACTCCTACGAATCGCGAACCAACGTCGCACTTGCTGCGAATGGCGCGCAAGCATTTGCTTCCTCAAGCTTCAGCACTGGTTATCCCGCTTCAGGAGCGATCAACGGCGATCGAAAAGGATTGAACTGGGGTGCTGGAGGCGGTTGGAACGATGCCACTATCGATCAGTACACGGACGAGTTATGGATTGAATTCAATGGTCCAAAACAAATCAACGAAATAAACGTCGTGACCGTTCAGGATAACTATGCTAACCCCCAGGAACCGCGCCGCGATACAACGTTCAGTTTGTATGGACTTGTCGATTTCGACGTCTATTGCAAGGATTCAATAACGGGTCAAACCGTCACACTTGAAGCGGTGCGTGGGAACAACCGAGTCTGGCGTCAGATAAAGTTTGAACCGGTAAACACGACGAAGATATTTGTTCGCGTCCTTAACGCGCGTGGCTACAGCCGAATTACTGAGGTCGAAGCGTGGGAGGCGCCGCCACCACCACCCAAATCAACCAATGTTGCATTAGCCGCAAACGGCGGACAGGCATTCGCTTCGTCGACGTTGAGTGCCGGTTATCCGGTTAGCTCGATCATTAACGGCGACAGGCGTGGGACTGGCTGGGCCAACGGCACCGGCGGCTGGCACGATGCAACAGGTAACAGTTTCCCGGACTATCTCGAGGTTCACTTTGCCGGCGAGAAACGCATCAACGAGATCGACTTCATCACGCTTCAGGACGCCTACACCATCCCATCCGAGCCAAACTCAGAAATGACCTTTTCGCAATTCGGTGTCACAGCGTTTCGCATTAACTACTGGGACAGCGCCCTCGCACAGTGGGTGATGCTGATCGAGGTGCAAGGCAACAACAAAGTGTGGCGGAATATTCAGTTTCCCGTCATCGCAACATCTAAACTCTCGATCATGATCCTCAACGGTGCTAACAATTACTCGCGCGTCGTTGAAATCGAAGCCTGGGAAGCGCCTGCGGCAACTAATGTCGCCCTCGCGGAAAATGGAGGGCAGGCATATGCTTCCTCCACCCTGAGTCAGTGGTATCCGCCCAGTGCGCTAATCAACGGCGAGCGCAAAGGCACTGGCTGGGCCAATGGATCGGGTGGCTGGCACGACGCTACCGGAAACTCTTTCCCTGATTATCTCGAGGTTCACTTTAACGAAGAGAAACGCATTCATGAGATCGATCTCTTCACCCTTCAGGACAATTACCCGCAATCAGTTACGCCCACTCCTGACCTGACATTCAGTTTGTATGGCGTGACAGCGTACAGGGTTAGCTATTGGGATAGCACCAGCAATCAGTGGGTCATGCTGGCCGAGATCCTGGGTAACAACAAGGTGTGGTGCAAGCTGGAGTTTGATCCAATTCGAACCTCGAAGCTTTCGATCATGATTCTCAACGGGTTGAATAGTTACTCGCGCCTGGTTGAGATCGAAGCGTGGCAGGCTGCGGGCGCCGACGTCTCAACGCCGGACCTGGCGGCGTTGCCTCCAGCCGAGTCTGAGCAGGCGTACGAGGCCGCGTTTGCTGCATTACCAGCGACAGCGCCAACTCCGCCCCCACATCGACTGATGAAATCGTCGAACCAACGGTATTTCTATTACAACAACAAAACCGTTCCGCTGTTTGGTATTTCCGGATCGTACCTGCCCCACATCGCGCGTGCGCGTCCACGAACGCCAAACAACAATCCAAACGATCCGATCGTCGATCCGGTGAAGGAAAATTGCACTTTCGATGTGGTAAGTGGTCAACAGAAGTTCAAGAAGTGCATCGCACTTATAAAAGGTGCGGGTCTGAATCATATCCAGATCTGGGTCGTGCTCAACCACAGTGTCGGCAAGTTGCCGATGGAACGAGGAACCGATCCGAACACGGGAAGGGATCCATATCCGAACGAACAACCGTTCATCTGGAACTCTTCAACGAAGAAGTGGGATCTGAACAAGACGAAAATTACCGACGCAGATCCAAACAACGATCGGCAAGGCTTCGACGATGTCTTTTTCACTAACCTTTGGACCGTGGTCAAATTCTGTCAGGACAACGATGTGCTCGTCGGTGTGGTGCTGTTTGATCCCTGGCAAGGCACGGAAAACGGCATTCCAAACATAAGTCCATGGTATGGACCAAACAACAAGGACAATCTGGCGTTCAGCGATCCGGCGTACTTCGTAAAGGCGGAAAATCCGAATGCAAGTCCGGACGGGTCAACGATCGACAGCACTGAGCCAAACATCACGCTGCGGAAAATTCAGGTCGCGCTGATGAAGCGAACTGCCTATGAGCTCCAGGATCTCAAGAATTTCTACTGGCTACTTGCCAATGAGCCTGACATGGACCCTCGTGGTGTTGGACCAGGCGTAGTGCTTTGGCACAAGTATATGTCCAATCAGCTTCGCAAATATGAAACGACGGATCTCGGAGGCAAGGTCCACCTGATTGCGGCGACGCTGACGACAAATCAGGCGGGCTCAAGTGGAATGATTAGCGCGCTGCGAGCACATTCGAAGATCGACATCATTGCGAGTCACTACGTGCATCTCGACAGCAAGACCGGGTTGCCCTCGTCGATACGCTACGGTGCACTTCGTCTGTTGAAGACATTCAATGACTATCAACCTTCGGGTCTACAGGTGCCTGCTAACAATGAGATCTGGGGGTTCAATGAAGATCGTTATACGGGCACGGGTGAAGACAACGATACCGATACGGCTGCAGCCGCTCGAGTGGAAGCATGGGAGTTTTTCATGAACGGCGGCGGCCTTTACGATCACTTGAGTTACAGGTGGGGCAACTCTTCGAATGAAGACGCGCCGATGTCTACTGGAGCACGCACTTACTTCAAGTACCTGAGCAACTTCGTGGCCGGTATCCCACTCGACAACATGCACCGGTTCACATCGAACCAGACCAGCGGATGGCTGCTGACTCATCCGGCTGACAATCCCACGCCGGATAACACGCAACTCAATTCGCCTTACTGGGCGGCCATGTCGAACGGTACACATTTCTTTTACTACGTACACCGTAGTAAACGTTTTGGTTTGAAGGCGGATCGTTATCGCGTTTACACCGGTGGTCCAGCAGCGCCAGATCCGGTCCAGGTGCAGAAATCCGGCCTGGGAACCGGTTGCTTTGTGGCGGAGTGGTACTATCCGGACGGTAAATTGATGAATGGTCAGCCGGCTGTGACCAGCAGCGGTCAATTGACAGTTGTGCAGAGAGCACCGTTCTTCTTCACGAGCACTTCGACTCCCAGATCGCTCACCGGCCCTCTGTACAAGCAGGACTTAGTGATGCGAATTACGAAGCGGCCGGGAGTGACACAGGCAAACTGTAATTGACCCGCGATTTATCGGGACTTGCCTCAGAATCAAAACACCTTCAAAGGCGAGTTGGTTCTGAGGCAGTGTCACTTCGGGCTCAGCCGATCGGTGTCGAACGCATAGACCACCTGTCCCGATGTCAATACCAACAATTTCTTCCCGTCCAGGCTGAAACGCATGAAGACAGCACCACTCTTAAAGCGAAGACGTGCGTAGGGGTTGCCCGTGGCCAGGTCATAGACAGTAAGCTCGCCGGGAAAATTCTCCACGACGATCTGGTTACCTCTGGGATTCATGGCTGCGTTCGTGCCGAAGAATCTATGCCTCAAATCACCATCCTTGATCGAGTAAGTAAGCACGCGATTGTTGTCGTCGCGCAAAACCAGCCAGTTGCCTTCGGAAAAGCCCGACTTGATGTCAAATGAACCTTTGCCTGTTTCCAGCAGAACAGTACCGATCGACTTATTTTCAAACGCATCGAAGATTTCGACCACGTAGTCGTCGTCCTTGTTTCCCATCTGACGCGAGCGTTCCACCAGCGTCGGATCTTCTTTCAGACGAGCCTTGCCGGCTTCGCTACCCAGACTCCAGTAAAAGATCGCGCGGCCGGCGAAATCGTCGAAGAAATATCCGGGGGCTTCCTTAGGAAAGTCTTTGGTCCAGACAACCTTGTCGTTGACGAGGTCGCGTAGTTCGAATCGTACTTCGCGGCTCAACGTTTCACCTGAGTCATCGTTCACATTCGACCCGGATTCATCAACTGCTTCCTCTGTTCTGCCTTTCTCTTTCTCTTTTCCACGATCTCTTAAGGTCTTGAGACTGGTGCGAACCAGGATGAAGCGGCCATACTGTCGCGCCCCTCTCTCGGGTATCTCTCGCAGCACATTGACCGCTCCCTTTGGTGCATCAAGGTGGACAAGACTGTGATGTACAGGTTCAAGCTTCGGAAAATCTCCAATGGCAGAGCCACTAGCCGCGACGATAGCACCGCGGAAACCCCTCACGTGCAGCTTTCGTTCGCCGGTGTTCAAGTCCCACATACCGCCGCGCGTCTTGGACGAAACTGCGAGCCACTGCATATTGTCTGAAACATTCGCGGCGTAAATGCGGTTCATCGACGCGACCGGGATATCCGCCGACGCGACTTGCGTATAGCGGAGAGTCTTCGTCTCAACATTAAACTTTGCGGTGGCGATGGAAACATTGCCTGACACCAACTCAGAGATAAGCACGTCGTTCCAGAGAGCGACGTTAGCTTTATTATAACCACCGACAAGCTCTCCTCTTTCCAGATCGAAGAACGTGATCAGGCCACTACTGAGCGGTTTGACGATGACGTATTGCGGATTCGCCGTAAGCTGCATCTCCGTGGCGGCAAGAGGGAACTTCGCGAGTCTCTTACCCTGCGGAAACGTGAATATTCCGGCGTCTTCCATGCTCGTCGGCATGGTAGCGAGGAACTTGTCAGGCCCGAGAAAAATGAATGATCCACGTGTCGCCTTCTTTAAGTCGCCGCTCGGGGAGATTGGTTTGCCCGTCGACAGATCAAGCGCCAGTGCATCGGTCTGATAAATGTCGACTGAATCGATGAGGATACGAAACCGAAACTTGTTAGAACGGCCGGCAAGGAGGTAGTGCGAGTCGGGAGAAAACTGTAGGTTGAAGAAAGCATTATGGTGTGAAGCATCATCGTCGTCAGCCATGCCCGCGATCCACAGGATGAACTCGAGGACATTTAGTTTGGCGAATTCTTTCTTCTGAAAAACTCTCTTTCCCGTTTGAGTCTCCAAAACACTCAAACCCAAATTGTAGTCAACGCACGCCAGGTATTTGCCGTCCGGTGAAAACTGCTGTTCCCAACAGTCGCGCTTGACGACCAGTTCGCGCACCTCGACTGGTTTGGCGTCCGCGATACTCCATTTTTCAAACCGCAAAGACTCGGTGCCAAACACGACGAATTTGCCGTCGGGCGTAAACCACGCAGGGCGCGCGTCGGTTGTTGGTATCTGGAAAGCCACTTTCAGTGGATTCCGTCGGAAGAGGGTGATCGCGAAATCGTCCTGGGCTAAAAAGTATTCACCATCGCTGCTTATCGCCACATGCCAGATGTCGCTCTTGAGTTGCGGCGAGAGTTCCCGTTTCCAAATTAGACCCGGCAGTTCTTCGGCGATCTGGCCCTGTCGAAACGACACCACATCAGCCTGCCAGCTTAGATACTGCTGTGAAGCATTGGCGCTACGGTTCTCGCGGCATGGCGCAGGAAGCAATTCCGTAACTTTGATCATCTCACGGAGACGTTTCTCAGTCGGGCTCGAGCCGCCGAAAATGTTTGTGAACCAGTTTCCTGATTTGGCTTTCGCTTCAGTGAGCCGCGCAAAGAATTCTGAAAAAGCGTTTGGATCGTAACCCGCAGCCACCATTGCAAACAGACCAATGCGATCTGCTTCGAGCTGCTGGGCCGACTCGTGATTTGAAATCCGTGACACACTCTTCGTGCGCTCCCTTTCGATTAGCAGGTTGAACTTTTCAGTTATGTCCTTCCGATCGCCGAGCTGCGTAACGTTGAGGATCTTTTTGAAGAGTTCTGACACGTCGCTGGCGGAGTGGCGCACCGTCGCGTGGCCCAGTTCGTGCGCCATCACGCCCGCCAATTCGTCTTCCGTTTGAGTAAAGGCGATTAGTTTTCGCGAAATGAAGATGTATCCGCCGGGCGTGTTGAAGGCGTTCGCCTCGGGGATGTCGATGATGTAGAACCGAAACTTTAGTCCTGTGGGTGGCATGTGGCGGACGAGTCGTTCGCCGATGTCCCTGATGTAGGAGAGTAGCTTTTCATCCTGGAGGTAGCGGCTATCGGCCGCCATCCTTTGATAATTCAGATCCCCGAAGATCATCTCCTGTTCGGGAGAGAAGATGTTGTAGTTCTGTGAGTTTGCCGTAATTGCGGGAGGTTTGCAGTCCTGAGCGGAAGCAGCAACACAACGGATAGTTAAGCAAAGGAACAGCAAGACGGGAAAGGTAGTCTTTCTGGGCACGTTGTCTCTCCGTAAGGACTAAGGTAATCAGAGGATTCGATTTAGTATCCGCTCAAGCTATGCGGACGGTCAAGCAAAAGATTATTTCTAGCTGTATCGCATTCTGGCTTAGTTACAGGTTATCCCCTCAAATGAAAACGCTGACAACCTTGTGGCCTTGCGACTCCGCGATAAAGCCCTGGTGTCTTCCCCTTTTAGGATTTTGGAGATCTCACTCCAGATTGATTCGAGCAGTAGTTCGACCCGTTGCCGCGATACCGCGTGCATCAGCGCTCGTAGATCGCGTGTCGGAATCAGCTTTGGATGAAATGGATTGCCGATTTGCAGCCTATCGTCGATTAGTTTCCAGAAGCGATCATGATAAGCCTTAGCTTCATCTGCGGTGGCGACGTTTCCCGAAGATAAACCAAGATGGCGCGTAGCAGACCCAAAAATGAATATACTGATTTTTCCGTCTTTGTCAGTAAAACTCTTCATGAAGTTCTGTAAGTCAACGTCCGTCAAAAGAACTGATAGAGCAAATTCATCAGCTGCCTCCTCCAGGGCCGAGTGGAACGACACGAGAAACTTTGATCGTTCCTGAATAGTTGCTCTGATTAAATTTCCAATATTGGGTGATATAGTGCTGATTCTTTCTTCAACTGCGAGCATTAGACTCAACTCAGCTTGCCATGAAGAGTGCAAGACAAAATGCCCGAACTCGTGCAGCGTCACGGCAAATCTCAACTTACCGAGCCTTGCCAAATTGCCGATTGAAATCACCGGACGGAGAAATACTGAGTTAGCTTCCCAGATAGTCTTAACTGCGAACCTTCCCGTCTTTACGTCCTTTTCGTTCACTTTTAGAACCACTTGATTGATTTTCAGAAATTCTGCAATAGTCAAAAGTCGTTTCTTGAATTCCTTGCTGGCCCACGGCGGGGTGTGGGGATCGGATAGTGCTGAATCGTATGATTTTATGAGTTCGCGATACTCTTCCCAAACCTCTCGAGTTGTTTGCCACCTTTCAAGGGTCTTCGGCAAAGCTCGAATTGATTGCTGATCAACACCGGCCGCTCTGAGCGCGTCAACCTCTGGGCCATCAGCTTCAAATGGTGCGCGTTGCACTTTCAGGGAGTTTCCGAGTGTTGTCACGATCGCTTTTGCCATCTCGGTGTTCTTACGTTCACGAATCGATTGTCTGACGCCCTGACAGAGCTTATAGAACTGCAGAAAAGGCGGGAGATCGTGCGCGGGACTTTCGAATGCATCCCATAGGTCCTGCCATTGGCCACCAAGCTCGTTCCATACTCTCACGATCCACTCCAACCACTGCCCAATAATAGAAACCGATCTATCGATATGGATATCTGCAATAGGAGGTGTATCGCTCACAGCCAGATAATCAGTGACCGGAAAGAGATGAATAGTTTCGACGTGACGTCGCCAAGCCACGTAAGCGTGGGCGCGGATGTGAGCCGCCACAACTCCGTCCATATCGTCTCGTGGTGTTGAATTCCACTTCGGGCTGTCAATTTCGATTTGGTTTTTACGTTGGCCGCGGGTCATCCTCTTCAAGAATTTCAAGTCAAAACATCGTTGGAGGAGACGGAGTTCAGCTAGTTCCCATTCAGGTGAAAACCGTTTCGACCGAAGTCCGTCGGAAATGTTCATGATGCGGCCAATTGAAGGAGAATAGATTCCGGCCCATCTGGCGAGTCAGTCCTCAGGATTTCGGTCAACGAAACGATTTCGTCATTGCGCGGAGAACGTGCAGCCAGATAGCCCGCTGCCATCGCGAGGTAATAGGGATGCTGATCTTTGTCTTTCTTGAGAGCTTTCGCTGAGCGATACCTGATTGTGAGCTCCGCCTTCAATCGTGGCGTCAGGGAGCCCTGGTAAACTACTTCTACGGAAGAACCCGCGCGGATGCGTTGTACTTTTTTTACGATTGACTCAACAATTGTTTTGGCGAACTGACCGACAAAGGCTTTTCCAAACTCTGCGAGAACAACGGTGACAGCGATGACGATCAGTTCACCCTCAAAGCTGAGTCCTCGGCGCTCTTCAATTTGTATCGACGTAATGGGATCGATCTGATCAATTTGTTTTGCGGACGTGCGTGTCCGCTTCGTATGAGGTTGCATTTTCTCAATGACCAGAGATGCGCTTGTTGAGTCAGAGTATTCGCAGCAACAGTCTGCTTAATCCAGTCCGTTACTGAAAGACGATGCTATGGCAGACAAGATACCATCAAAAAAATTCTCATAGCAATCTTTATCGGCACTTAGAACTTGGCCGGTTTCAAACCACGATTGCCTTGAATTCTCGCTTACCAACTCCGTGCGCTTCGTACCAATGAATCTCGGCAGTTCGGATCTGAGCAACACCTTTCAACTTCCGCCAGCAATTGGTAGTGTCCTAATCTGAGTCTCAGAGTTTATTTACGTGCCAAGTGATAATGTTTACTAAAACCGCCAAGCCAGTGGCGTACAGTACGACAAGCACGGAAGTAACATTGAGCGGAATTATTCCAAGAAACAGTGACACAGTGACGTGAAAGAATAATGCGCTTACCAACCAGGCGACTATGTGAATGATCCATTTGTGCCGACCAAAGAACAGGAACCCCGAAACGGGCCTACTCCCAGCGTGGTTTGGCTGGTTTGTAGCGGGACTTGCGGCGGCTAATGCCTTTTTCTTCTCGTTACGCTTTTTTAGCCAAAACTGGCCCCATGAGGTGCTCAATGTGGTAATAGTGGCCGCTATCGCGATCCAAGCCGCAGCGTTCATCCCGACCCTCCCAAAAATAATTCGCGTAGTACAGAAATAGTTTCTGGACTAATCATGATTTCCGTAGGACAGTATTGTCACTGGAGACGGAAACATGTCGAACAACCACCTAAGCAAAGACAAACAGATTGCAGTTACAGCGGCACTAGCCGAAGGTTCGAGTATCCGGTCTATAGAGAGAATGACCGGGATTCATCGGGACACGATCATGCGCTTAGGCGTTCGCATCGGTCAAGGGTGTGCGCGGTTGTTGGATCACAAGATGCGCGGTCTTACTTCTACCAGCATTCAGGTTGACGAAATTTGGGGATTTGTGGGCAAGAAAGATAAGAACGTTAAAACCACCGATGATCCGAACGCGGTCGGCAGCGTGTGGACGTTCTGCGCAATTGATTCAGACTCGAAGGTTGTCCCGTCCTTCAAGGTGAGCCACCGCGACAATGAAACCACGCAGGCTTTTATGTTCGATCTCGCATCGCGTCTTAAGAATCGGATTCAGCTTGCCAGCGATGGCTTTGGCCCATACGTCGATGCGGTCGAGGAAGCATGGGGCTCAGATGTTGATTACGGCACAGTTGTAACGTCGTACCAAACGGATGAAGGCAGTAAGTACACGCCAGAGCGTAAGTACAGCCCACCTAGATTCGTTTCGGTCAGCAAGTACACAATCACCGGCAACCCTGATTTACTTCGCACTCATACGGGCCACGTCGAGAGACTGAACGCAACTACCCGCTTGCACGTGAAGAGGCTTAATCGTTTAACGCTGGCATTCAGCAAGAAGGTTGAGAACTTCGAGGCGGCAGTCTCTCTTCACTTCGCGGCGTATAACCTAGTGCGCACAGACAGCACCTTGAAAATGACGCCTGCAATGGCCGCAGGCGTTGAGCGCAAGTTTTGGTCCTACGGCGATCTAGTCGAGGCAGTTCTATGAGTGACTATATCGCAGAATTACAGGCAGTGTTTTTGAAGCTTCACGGATGCAATGCTGCATACGTTGAGACTGTGCCTGTAGTCGAAGAGTTTCAAGGCGAAACGATCTGGCAAGGCGATATTGAGGTATTCGATCTCGCGGGCCATCCGAAAGCAACACGGGGCTATGGCTGGGGATACACAACAACTGAGGGAGGCGGTCGGCGGTACTTCACCGTGTTAGAACTACCGCCAGTCGATTCACCGCAAGCGGCAGTCAAAGCGGCGATCATGAGTGAGATCAAAAATGCGAGACAAAAAGGTAAAAGTAGGTAGACCAAAGATGCCAAAGGGAGAGGCGAAAGCAATCGTACTTCAATCGCGTGTACAACCATCAGAGCGAGAGAGGTATCAAAAAGCGGCGAAAGCGGCTGGCCTGGATCTCTCCGCTTGGGTTCGAGAAGTCTTGAACCGCGCCGTACAATAGTGTACGGTTTAGACGTTGACATTTGGGGTAAAGCGAAGGGCGCGAGAGTTGCACTCCACGGTGTTACGAGCACCGGCCCTCGGGATGTAAAGCCCCTCAATAGCACTGGCTAACGGGACGCCCTTCATGGGGGCGCTCGCCACGACCCGCTCTAATGCTTCCGTCGAAAAGATTTATTAGAGCGGGTCTTCATGTATCTGCCCCTTACGTCAGCAAGCGCGGATATGTCCGAACGCAAGAGGCTTCTGCTCTTCTCATGGTATGATCCTTAAAATTTGGGGCTTGATGAGCGCGGATCTTTGGAGTATAAATACGCCGCGACCATATAGCCCTTCCCGGTTAATGGTTTCTGAAAACGGCTGACGCTACGCGACCCCTGAAGTCATTCCGCGTTAGCCGTTTTCGCTTGTTCAGCGTCGGTTGAATCCTCAGCTATATCCGCCGCGTCCGCCGCCAAGGTCTTGCCATTATCCTTGTTGCTGGCCTTTTTTTCTTTGATGTTGTACTTCTTGGCCAACCCCCAAGTCTTGTTCGGCAGACGGTGAAAGATGCTGGTGTTCTTACCGAGCGAGATACCTAGATTCTTGAGCCTCAATTCTTCGGACCATCCCTGATGCTCAAAATCAAATCCACCCCGAGTTAGACCATCCAGAATCTCTTCGAGCGGGACAGCCGTTCCGCGAAGCTCCAAGTATTCGCGAGCCGCCGTGATAGGACTCTTTCGATAGAACTGATCTGCTTTCAGAGACGGAAGGCCGGAGACTCCCGTATCAGCCAGATCCGAGTCTAAGTACATCGGGTCAATGCCCGCCTCCCTGCACAGCGAATTGACCATCCGCTTGCTTTCGATTAGCTCTTGAGCCTTTTGCTCAATGCGCTTCACCAAGACGGTTATAGCGCCTTGTAATTCGGTACTCATACGCGGCCCCCTGAAGGTCTGAGTTGTTGTCGCGAAAAGACTACTCCTTGATCAGCAAGGTTGTCAAAGGAATTTTGATAAGAGTTCTAAGTAATTGATTTTATTGAGTGAGTGAGGGCCAGGCTAGCACTGACCTTACGCGAGTGCGGGATGCGTTAATGCGGAAATGTCCGCACCCTATTTATGACCTGCTCCTGCTCTACTCTGTCCTGTTCCACCGGAACTCCGAGAACAGCCCAAAAATTAGCGCGTCAAACCGCTTTGTATCAATGGGTTACAGCCACTGCTATTTTTCTCGGAGTTCCGGTGGAACAGGACAGAGCAGAGCAGGAGCAGGTGAGAGGGTTATCAACCGCTAGCGAATGTCTCTTTTTGTCGTCAATCAGGATGTCCGTTGAGACTCGCCAGCCTCGCATACGCCAGCAAAACCATTAACGGCGGTTCCCTGCGGCCGCTCTCAAACTGGCTTATCTGTGCCGGATACAAAGGCGACGCTTTGTAGTTCAGCGCCTTTACCATCTCCGTTTGACTCAATCCTAAATTAGATCGGATCTGCGCGAGTTTCTTTGCCAGCTTGCGAGGTACAGGACGCTTCGCCATTAGGAGTTACCTCCGTGCGACTTGCGTCTGGTACTAGCAATTGCTAGTACCGTGAGGCTTGTTTGATAGGTTGGCGTTTCCGCCCAGTGAAGGGCGGTAATCACGTAATCAAATCCTCCGAGGTTACGAACATGAGTGTATTTACATACCGCAAGCGAGCGTTTCTAAATCCGGTCGCCACAAATCAAACGTCGTACATCCTCGCGCACGTGGAAGACTCTGAACATGGCGAGAATAAGATCGGGACGAACCTGATTACATTAGCCGATTGCAGGCGTACGATCCAGCTTGAATTCTTCTTAGGAACGGCACGCCATCGAAGTATCAGCCTGAAAAAGATCAATCTTCTAATCGACGTTTTGACCGCGTTTCGTCATGCACTCCTGGCGCGAGATCGCGGCGATTGAAAAGAGCAAATAATGGGATATTCCCGCCCGCGCCCAAGCACCTAGCTGCGAAGCTATTGCAGATTCACCGTAGCTTAGGACTCTCCCAAACCGAATTAGCTAAGCGGCTAGGTGTTAAGCGGTATACAGACCTTTCAAAGTTTGAGCGCGATACGAGCGAACCGCCCCTTATGGTCCTATTCGCCTATTCCAGACTCGCAGGCGTTCCGGTCGAATCCTTAATCGATGACAGTCTAGATTTACCCAAACAAATTGCTGGGTAACTAAGAGGTCCGACACGTGAGAGATCCGGCCTTTTGGTTTGTCCTGCGTCCTTACCCAAGTTAGACTGCCGAAGTAAACATCCTTGCGAGGCCACACCTATGAACAATAGATCCGTAAAACTTCTTGCACTCACAGTAATGTGGGCCTGCTCCTTGATTGCAGTTGCCTTTTGTCCTCCCTATAAGGACGCGGTCTTACCGTTAATCTTTATTGCAATCAGTGTTTGGTTCGTGATCTACTTTTTCCAATCGCCGAAGAGCGTAAATGAAAATTAGCTAACTCAGGACAACCCCCATGCCAAACTCGCAAGTCTGAATCTCAGATTAGGACACTACCCAGCAATTGCCACCGTAGACCTTGCGAAGACGCTTGCGGACGCGAACTCCTTGCCAGACGCAATCGTTTCAACGGCAGTTATTTCGCTGACGATTACAAAGTCCATTCTGAGGAGCCTAAAACGAAAATACTCAAGAAGGGTGGCAGCCCACAGTGGGCAATCTTCTTCGACGCTAAGTGTAGTTGAAGCATTTTTGGACTTTAGAGTAAAATCCAGCCCGCACGAAGAACCTCTTCTTCGCAAGTATCCGCACTTCATCGATAGAGTTAGAACCACTTGGTCTAAAGAGTCAACGAAAGGCAAGGTTAAATGAAAACGCATTCCTCCCGTCGTCCCTTGATTGGCCTATTACTGTGTATTTTCACCTCTTTTGCGGCCTCAATTCAGGCCGCAGATGAGTGGAAACCAATCGACCCGGCCCATCTGGCCTTGAAATCCTCCACGGTCGAGAAAGAAGCAGACGCCGAAGGGCTCTTTTGGGAGGTCAAGATTGACGATAACCCCGAAGGCGACCTCATCTTCGATCATTACCTCCGCGTCAAGGTATTCACAGAGCGCGGTAGGGAGTCGCAGAGCAAAATAGATCTCGTTTTTGGGAAGCTTTATGGCGGTGAAATCAAAATCAAAGACATCGCCGCCCGGACCATCAAACCTGACGGTTCAATCGTTCAGTTGAAGAAAGAAGACATTTACGAACGGACTATCGTCAAAGGCAGTGGTCTGAAATATAAGGCGAAGTCTTTCGCGATGCCCGCCGTGGAACCCGGCTGCATAATCGAGTATCGCTGGCGAGAAGTGCGCGTTAACAGTGACGCGAATAACGTTCGGCTGCAGTTTCAGCGTGAAATTCCAGTGCAGCGTGTCCAGTATTGGATCAAACCGATGAGCTACGAAAACTTTGGTTTCAACGCCATCACGATACACGGCCGAAATACTCAGTGGGTGAAAGAGAAAGGCGGCTACTACTCAACCACGATGACAAACATGCCGGCCGTATACGAAGAATCGCGCATGCCTCCGGAGGATGAAGTAAAGACGTGGATTCTGGTCTTTTACCAAAAAGCCACCAGCGAAAAGCCCAACGCAGAAAAGTACTGGCTAGACCTCGGCAAGAATTTCTATGAGCGGACCAAGTCACTTCTCAAACCGAATGATGAAGTGAAAGAATTGGCTGCTTCGCTTACTGGTGACGCAAAAAACGATGAAGAAAAGATCGCGAACCTGTTTGACTTTTGCCGATACAAGATTAAATCCACCAAAGGTCTCACGCCTGACGAACGTGCTAAGCTCAAAGAGAACAAGAGTCCTTCCGACACTTTGAAACGTGGAATTGGCACGGGAGGGGATATCGATCTCCTTTTTGCAGCGCTCGCGAACGGCGCCGGTTTTGACGCCCGGATCGTGTTGGCGCCGGATCGTGGCGATATCTTTTTCGATAAGTCTTTACCGAACGCCTATTTCCTCAGGCCGCAAAATATAGCTGTCAAAGTAGGTGGGACATGGAAATTCTTTAATCCCGGTTACAACTATATTCGACTCGGAATGCTTCGCTGGCAGGAAGAAGGCGAACCGTCGCTCATCACGGATCCCCAAAACCCGGTCTGGGTAACTACTCCGATGTCTTCACCCGAGAAATCACTTGTTAAAAGAACGGCCAAACTGAAACTGACTGAGGACGGAAACCTCGAAGGCGACATCCGTGTTGAGTTCACAGGACACTTCGCGGTCGAACGCAAGGAAGAATTGGATGAACAGTCGGAAACTCAGCGCGAGGAGAGCCTAAAAGAAGAGATCAAGCGTCAGATGAGTGCGGCCGAGATCACAAACATCATGATCGAGAATGTCACCGATCATGTGAAACCGCTCGTCTTCTCATACCGCCTTCGTCTTCCAGGCTACGCAACCCGCACTGGCAAACGACTGTTTTTGCAACCCGCGTTTTTTCAATATGGTTTTAAGCCTCTATTCGCAACCGTAACTCGAAAGTATCCGATCTATTTTCACTATCCATGGTCTGAAAGCGACGAAGTTGAATTCGCGCTGCCAAAAGGGTATGCGTTAGACAATGCTGATGCTCCGGCGCCGTTCGGGAGCGGCGAAATCTCTGAATACAAACCAAGCCTCGCTGTGAACGTTGATAAGTCGCAGCTGGTTTACAAACGGAGCTTTTTCTTTGGTGGGGGTGGATCACTGATCTATCCGGTTGAAGCGTATGCAAACGTGAAGAACTACTTCGACACCATACAAAAGCGGGACAGCCACATCATCGCCTTAAAACAGACCGCTACGAACTAGTGTCTCCTGTGTGCAAACTCTACGTCCTCTTTGTCTCTTGGTTTGACAATAGTCTACCGACACAGAGAAACCGGGAACAGAGAACGCACAGAGAGGAAGCTTTGGAGATGTAAAATGAGATTATTGGTAATCAGCGTTCTTGGTCTTTTGATTTTCGCAATGTCCGCATCCGCTTCGCCGGCTGATGAAATGCCTTCATGGCTACAGCAGGCTGTGGCAATTAAGGTTCCTTCCTACGATAAAGACGTGCCGGCGGTAGTGCTCGCAGATGAATCGCAAATGACTATCGGGTCTGACGGAAAACAGAATGAGAGCTATAACTACGCTGTTCGCATTCTAGATCGTGAAGGACGCGGTTATGCAGCAGGCCAAGTAAGCTATATCCCTAATATTTCCAAGGTGAAAGAGTTTCGCGCCTGGTTGATTCGACCGGACGGCACAGTAAAGCGTTATGGTAAAGACGACACCATGGACGTTGCCGGCGATCTCAACGATGTCTATAACGAATATCGAGTCAAAAGGATCCTGGGATCAGACGATGCTGACACGGGCGCCGTTTTTGCTTATACCTATACACGGGAAGAGCGATCCGTTTTCAGTCAGGCAGAGTGGTTTTTTCAGACGTCTCTGCCGGTTATCAGCTCGCGATACAACCTCACGGTTCCGGAAGGCTGGCGTGCTGAAGGCGTAACTTTTAATCACTCAAAGATCGAACCGAAAATCAACGGCACAAGCTACTTGTGGGAACTCTCGAACCTCGCGCCAATTCCCGATGAGCCGCTAAGTCCGAGCCTTAGTAACCTCGTGCCGCGGTTGGCAGTCAGCTATTTCCCATCGACGGCTACGCAATCGTTGTCGATCAAAACGTTTACAAGCTGGGGTGAAGTTGCCAGTTGGTTGACGGAGTTGAGCGAGCCGCAAGTGATTATTGATGATGCCATGGCGAGGAAGGCCCATGAATTAACGGCCCTCGCCAAAACCGAATTCGAGAAGATCCGCGCTATCGCCAAATACGTACAGAGCATCCAGTACATTTCTATTCAAACCGGACTCGGTCGTGGCGGCGGTTATCGTCCACACGCTGCGAACGAGGTTTTTGCGAAGTCGTATGGCGACTGCAAAGACAAAGCAAACCTCATGCGTGCGATGCTTAAGGTTGTGGGCATTGACGCTTATCCAGTCAGCATTTACTCAGGCGATCCGAATTATGTTCGCGCCTCGTGGCCTTCGCCACAACAGTTCAATCACTGCATCATTGCTATAAAGGTGAGCGACCAAACGCAAGCCATCACAGTCATTCAGCATCCGACCCTGGGACGACTGTTGGTGTTCGACGCTACGGACGAACAAACTCCGCTTGGCGACTTACCTTATTACTTGCAAGGCAGTCTTGCATTAATCAGTTCGAAAACTGAGACCGACCTGGTGAAAATGCCCGTAACTCCACCCGAGATGAATCAGCTGGAACGTACGGCGACATTGGAACTGCAGCCCGATGGCAGCATCGCCGGACAAATTCATGAGCTGGCCAACGGCCAAACTGCGGTAAGGTTTCGCTCAGAGTTCCATCGGCTGTCGAAACCGGAATACACCGGAATGATCGAACGCTGGTTAACGACGGGCGCAACGTCAGCTCGCCTTACTAAAATGGAACCTACTGATCACAATACCGACGGTCGCTTCAGTCTAAATATAGAGTTCAGCGCTCCGACATACGGTCAGTTAATGCAGGGTCGTCTGTTGGTCTTCAAGCCGGCCGTAGTGTCGCGGCGGGAAGGTCTTGCGTTGACTGCGGCGACGCGCAAACATCCCTTGGTCCTGCGAGCGAATGAGTATTCGGAAACGGCGAGCTTTCAGCTGCCTTCGGGATTCATCGTAGATGAAGTGCCGGACGCGGTGAAGATCCAGACTTCGTTTGGATCATTCGTGACGAGCTACGAAGTTAAGAACAATCAACTCATTTACAAACGGCAGTTGTCGCAGCAGGCAACCACGATAGCCCCTGCCGATTACGAGGTTGTGAAAAGATTTTTCGAAAACATTCGCGCGGCTGAAAACGCACCTGTCGTGCTGGCACGGAAGTAAGGCCGCCTCATCATCGATAGGAGTAGCAGGCAACACCTCGATCCATTCAGGCAGGTTCGTTGCCCAGTTCCGCAAAGTTGCGGCCTTATCTCCCACATGTAGCGACAGCTTTCTCATAGAACTCCTTAAGTCGATGGGCTTGAGGCGTCTTTTGAAGGTTCACGATGACGCTCTGGGTCACACAATTGGCGGCTTTGTTGCTCAGGTTGTGATTCACCACCCATTGACTCACGCGGACCGTGTCTACACATTCAACGCAGTTCAATTTCGATACGACAGTTGCCAACGGCTCCGGCGGTTCGTTGATGTGGGCCATCCGATAGTTATAGAACGCGCGTCCAAAGTTCTGGCAAATAAAAACCACGGACATTGAAGGATCCTTTAGGCAGTAAGCCTCGGCCGCCGGCACCTCCTTCATCACCGCATCGCTTGCTTGTCGCGAGGGGTTGGGCGCCACCGGCCTTTGAACTGGCTCTGGATCGTCGTCTGCTTTCGGCGTCGGTTTGGGAGCCGGCTTGTAGGTACCGGTCGGGTCGAATTTCCAGCCCGTCTCAACGACTTTGTGTGAATTGATACGCGCCCCTGTAACTCGCGCGTTAAGGATTGCTTCTGCCTCTCTGTTCGTGGCCATGATCGTGCATGTCGCTTCGACTTCAGCATGAAACCCATACGTCTTGTAAAGGAACTCGTTGAACGCATCGTTCCACTTTGGATTAACTAGCGCGCCTGCTGTCTTAAACACGGCACTGTAGTACATTGTACGTTCGTGGCCGACTGCGCAGAATGTATGAGTAGGTATTGGCCCGGCGATGCCAATAGATGCGCCGTCTCCCACGGGCGTTTCGGACAAAGGCCCCGGATTCCAGTTAACTTCCACCACCCGCTTGTTCGCTTGTTGCGCCTGAACTATCAACTGTCGTTTGTTCGCTTCAGCCTTGCTCAGGGAATCGAAAAACCCACAACCGGCTCCGGAACTACTTTTGAGGTCATATTCCTCTACCAGGTAGTTTTTGAATGCAGAGCCTAGCGGCAAAGTGCTAATTTTCGTCTGCGCCTTTAGATTTGCGTCGAAGATATTGCTGAAATAGACAATGGGTTGGTCTAAACTTGAGGCGCAGTAGATTTTGAATGTCGCCAGGTTCGGACGAGTTGCTGTGGGCACGGTTTCAGTCCGAGCGGGAATGATTGAGGCAAGCGCCATCAAAGAAGCACATAGCAGCCAGAGGATCGGTTTAACGACAGTTCGTTGCCGGGAAACGTTTCGAGAGAGCATGGATTATCTCCTCCGGGTTGGTGTTTACATTGTGCGCATCACACATTTGAGGCTTTGCTATTTCAGCAACGCCATCGAGATTGATCGTATTTCGATAGCCGGTACGGAACCCATGTTTCCTGCTGAGGTTTGAGCGTCCGTGCAATTATGAACACCGCTTGGCAAAAAAGAAAGGCCACTGGAGTTAGTTCCAGCGACCTTCATCACATCGTGGTAGCCCACAGTGGACACTCTTCACAACGAGCGGCGCAACTCGTTAATTACTTCGATGCGGTCTTGAGCTTCGAGACTGAATTGCTTGAGCTCTTCTTCGGTCAGCAGCTCTTCATCGATCATATTAGCAAGCAAAATAAAGACGGTTGAGCGACGGGGATCGTCAAAAGCAGCCGCCATTGTTTTATCGCGCTCTCGAATTAAACGATACAACCTTCGATAACAATCGTGGTAGTCGCCTTTGCACTCCGCAGCTACTCGCACCTCTTGAAGCACGCGCCGGCAGTATCGTTCCAATGCAACGCTATGAAGACGGCGGAAGACTTTCCAATCAGATTCTTTAATTTCCATAGTCTCAAGGTCTCAAGAATTAAACCAGGAACGCATAGCGATACTGAAATTCAGCGGCGGGGG
>Ga0209215_1000076_pt1 | contig 63230 bp, 36 predicted proteins | sample TexAe_OM2H0_M2_FD_187938 | JGI IMG/M metagenome (GOLD analysis project Ga0209215, IMG submission 187938) | Forest soil microbial communities from Davy Crockett National Forest, Groveton, Texas, USA - Texas A ecozone_OM2H0_M2 (SPAdes) (version 2) | ecosystem: Environmental > Terrestrial > Soil >... | reverse complement strand
GTGTACAAGAGTGCGTTTGGGAATCTGACGACGCCCCCTGGAGCGCCAGTACCGATAGTGTTCAGCGACTTTTTGCGGGACACGCAACAGATCGGAAAGGGAGTGCAGGTGGGCATCGGGAACTGGGAAGCACAGCTGGAAGCGAACAAGCAGGCGTACCTGCTGGCGTTTGTCCAGCGGACGGATTTTCAGGCGCAGTATCCGAACACGATGACGGCGACAGACTTTGTGACGCAGCTGAACATCCGCGCCGGCGGAGTACTGTCGGCGGGAGAACAGACGACGCTGATAAATCAACTGGGAGCGACCCCGGCAGATGTGACGAAGCGGTCGCAGGTGGTGCGAGCAGTAGCGGAAGATGCAGAGCTGCGGGCGGCGGAGCTGAACAAGGCGTTTGTGCTGATGCAGTACTTCGGCTACCTGCGGCGGAGCCCGAACGAAACGCCGGACGCAAACTTCGATGGCTTCAACTTCTGGCTGGGCAAGCTAAACTCATTTGGCGGGAACTTTGTCAATGCGGAGATGGTGAAGGCTTTCATCACCTCCTCTGAATACCGTCAAAGATTCGGCCCCTAATTAGTAGGGGCGTCCCCTCCGTGTGGCGCCCCATTCTAATAAGAGGCTAGGCAAAACTAAGCAGGCTTTTCGCAATAATGGGGCGTCCCTCCGTGGACGCCCCCTTCTTATGTGAGAGGCTCGGCAAAAAAATAAGCGAGCGGTTTTTCGCCGGAAGGGGTGCCCACTGAGGAACGCCCGACAAACATAAAGTTTGTCCGTGGCTTGTTTTGGTATATATTTCTCGCCGTTTTATCCAAAGATTTTTAAGCGGGATCTTCAACCGGTCACGTCACGCTTAGCCGTCCAAAGTTAAGCCCAAAAAATCTCGACATCAATCTCAAGCTTTAAGGTCTAAAGTCTCAGGAGAACTGTATTTCATGCCTACCTCTTTCTTTGCGAACAATAGGGTAAGAACACGTTCAATCTTTGTAATTTCATTTGGTATTGTCTTGCTACTTGCCGTGTTTGTGTTCCCATTTAGCAGTGGAGCGAAACGTCAAGTAACAGTTCCGCCAGCGCAACAATCCTCACGGTCCATCAAACCGGTGCGAGCGCCTTTTCGACCCGGTGAAATACTTGTTCGTTACAAGAGTGAGTCGGTGGCAAACAGTCGGACGGGTGCTGAGAGACTCTCAACTGCAGCTGGGGAGGTACTCAACGCCAGCGTAAGCGAGTTCGGAGCGTATCCGCTCGTCGAGGGATTAAGAATCGTTAAGGTCGATCCGAGCGAGACCCTTAAGGCAGTAGCAGCGTTTCGAAATCAACCTGACGTCATTTATGCCGAGCCGAATTACATCTTCCACGCGACAGTCACTCCAAATGATCCACGCTTTGTAGCCCAACCAAGCATGACCAGGATCGGCGCAACCCAGGTTTGGAATACACAACAGGGAAGCAGGAGTGTCGTGGTTGGTGTTTTGGATCAGGGTATCGATATCAACCATGAGGATCTACTGGCGAATATCTGGACCAATCCTTCGCCTGGATCGGTACAAGTACCCGGACCAACGATAGCCGGCGATCTTCACGGCTACGACTTTGTAAACAATTCGGGCACTGTATTCACTGGCGCTGACACGGAAACGCATGCCACACACGTGGCTGGAATAATTGGCGCCGTAGGTAACAACAATAAGGGCGTTGCTGGCGTGAACTGGGCAGTAAGCTTGATGTCACTGAAGTTTCTTGACGAGGATGGTTTTGGAGATACTGCCGATGCCATTCGGGCTTGCAACTACGCCGCGCAGATGCGTCAAACTTGGGATAACAACCCCGGTCATACACAGGGAGCCAACGTCAAAGTCATAAACGCAAGTTTTGGTGGGGCGCCATTCACGCAAGGTTTCATTGATGCCATCAATGGACTCAACACAAGGGGAATTTTATTTGTCGCCGCGGCAGGAAACACCACCGACACTGAAACTCCCGAACCCGACAATGATCGCGTACCTGTGTATCCGGCTGGCTTCAGTCTGCCGAACATTATTTCAGTGGCTGCCAGCGACGACTCTGATCTGCTCGCAACTTTTTCACACTTCGGCGGTACCGGTGTTGATCTTGCTGCACCCGGAACAAACATTGTCAGCACAACACCACACTGCGGAGACATTGGTCCGGATCCGCATCCCTGCAATCCGGAACCTCCAGATGCTACTGCTCAATCTACGTACAGCATCTTCAGCGGAACGTCGATGTCTACGCCGCACGTGACTGGAGCAGCGGCTTTATTGTGGGCCCAGAGTCCAAACCTGACCGCCGCACAAGTCAAGAGTCTGCTTCTGTACAACGGAGATGTTGTACCGGGCTTGATTGATAAGACGTTAACTGGACGCCGGTTAAATGTTTCTAATAGTTTCTTGAGCCTCGCAGAAAACGACTCGACTGCTCCCGGAGCCGTCACCAATTTTCATATCAATTCCCAAACAGGACGGACAGTAAAGCTAGGTTGGACCGCTTCCGGAGATGATGGCGCAGCTGGTCAAGCGTCTCTCTATCAAATCAATTTTATCGACGGCGCAACCAGCACTGTCTACCCGGTTAAGGGTGTCCTTCCAATGCTGTCTGGCACTGGACAGATCGCAACGGTCGCGATTCCGTTTCGACACAACAGTGGTACTTTGCAGGTCCAGGAGTTTGATAACGCAGGTAACGCTGGGACTCCGGTTACGTTACCAATCAGTGTCCCGCAACCTATAGCTGATCCTTTTACAACAAGTGTCGGGGCCTCGGTTGCTCTTACCACCGGTGGCACAAACTTGAATCCGAATGCCGACGATGCTTATCTCGACTTTATTCTTCCAAACGACTTCACGTTTCCTTTCTTACAGAACAATCTAACGAGTATCACGCTCTCAACGAACGGCAATATTTACTTTGGTAGTCCTCCTCCCGAGCTTAGCGACGGATCGTCAAGCGATCCGACTTCATCGCCGAGCCGGATGGGCGGTTATCAAATGGTCGCAGGTCTGTGGGATGATCTTGATTTAAGAACGACAAGTCGGGTAGACGCAGGTATCTATACGAGCAGACCGTCACCAGACCGGCTCATATTCAGATGGCAAGGAGTTCCTTGTAACTTTAACGGCTCAGCTTGTACCGGTAGTACCCCGGTCAACTTTGAGATTGAACTGCGTACGAATGGCGTGATCAAAACGCGTTACGGCGCGGGAAACACTGCATTGCTTCCAACTGTCGGCCTCGGAGTTGGCGGTCAGGATGGTTATCCAATTGATACACACTCTTCTGAAGTATCACCTATTAACCTAACTGACGCTGGTGAGGTCACGTTCACACCTCGGGCGGCTATTGCGAGCACCGTACAGTTCGCTCAAGCTACCCACAACGTAACTGAGGGCACAACCACTCTATCAGTCGATGTTACAAGGTCAGGTGACACGGCGAGCTTCGCTACCGTTGATTATTCAACAAGCGATTTGGCTGGCTCGCTTGCATGCAGTGCTGCGAGCGCAAATGCCTCATCACGCTGCGACTACCTGACCACGCTTGGTAGATTGGCATTTGCCGCCGGTGAAACACAAAAGACAATAAACATTCCCATCGTTAATGATGTTTATGTCGAAGGACCACAAACATTCACGATTGGCCTTAGTAACGCTATAGGAGTAAATGTCGGGGCAACAGGAGTTGCGACAGTAACAATTAATGACAACGGCGGTGAGGGAGGTGTTAACCCAATTGACCAGGCTCAATTCTTTGTTCGCCAACACTACATCGACTTTTTGAATCGTGAACCAGATACTGCTGGTCTCAACTTCTGGTCAAACGAAATTACATCATGTGGGGCGGATGCTCAGTGTATTGAGGTTAAGCGCATTAACGTTTCAGCGGCGTTTTACCTGTCGATCGAGTTTCAAGAGACGGGCTACCTCGTCTATCGATTCTACAAGGCTGCCTTCGGAAATCTTCCGGGTGCTCCAGTTCCGGTCGCTTTCTCTGACTTTTTGAGAGAAACGCAGCAAATCGGTAAAGGGGTACAAGTTGGAATAGGCGACTGGCAAGGTCAACTGGAAGCGAATAAGCAGGCGTACGCACTTGAGTTTGTACAACGAACAGACTTCCTGACTGCGTACAACAATCTGACGGCCCAGCAGTTTGTTGACAAGCTCAACACGAATGCAGGTAACGTCCTGTCGACCGCGGAACGGAACGATCTGGTCAGCAAATTGGGAGCGACACCCGCTGATCTATCAAAACGAGCGTTGGTGTTACGCACGGTAGCGGAGGACGCAGATTTACGAAACGCCGAAACAAACAAGGCATTTGTATTGATGCAGTATTTCGGCTACATGCGACGTAGTCCGAACGACGCTCCTGATTCTAACTTTGACGGTTTTAACTTCTGGCTGGGTAAGCTGAATTCGTTTGGGGGGAATTTCGTTAATGCGGAGATGGTGAAGGCGTTCATCGTTTCCGACGAGTATCGAAAACGATTTGGTCCGTGAGATAGCTTCGCCTCCAAAGTCGAGGTGCTGCTCCTGGCTTGAATACAAGGCCACTGGCTTGTCCAGTGGTCGCTAACGCTCGTTGCTAATAACCAGGCCGTCGTCTCACTTCTGCGCGCGCAAGCGCGCTGAAAGGAAAAGCAAGTTGTTTGTAGCAACGAGCGTAACAAACCACGGGGCCAAGCCCGTGGCCTTATCGGGCCAGAGAAGTCATCAAAACAAAAAGACGGGACCAATTCAGGTCCCGTCTTTTTTGTCTTTAATGACTTCTTTGTTAGAAGCGACTGACGTATTCGCTCGAGACGATAAAGGCTTTCACCATTTCAGCCTGAACAAAGTCGCCATTGAACTGATTCAGTTTGCCGAGCCAGAAGTTGTAGCCACCAAAATTGCTATCTGGCGCGTCGTCTGGGTTCCTTCTGAGGTAACCAAAGTACTGGATCAAGACGAACGCATTGTTGGTTTCGCGCTGCGTCAGGTTTTGGTTTTCGGCCACTGCTCGAAGCACCTGACCACGCTTTGCAAAATCAGCAGGTGTTCCTCCAAGAATGCCCACCAAGTCTGCTTTCTCGTTACTGTTCAGCACGAGGCCAGCGTTTGTATCGAGCTTGTCGACGAATTGCTGCGCGGTCATGTTCGACGGAAACGCTGCTTGAAACTCAGGACGCTGAACAAACGCGACGGCAAAAGAAGTCTTGTTGTTGTCGAGGGTCGTGTCCCAACCAGGATTGCCCACAATGACGTTCTGGCCAATCGTGCGAGTGTCAGGAACGAAGTTCTCACGTCGAACCGGGACAGGCTTGCCAGGCAGGTTGCCAAATCCGGCTTTGTACATCTTGTAGACGAGGAAACCGGTCTGCTGGAACTCTATCGACAGGAAGAATGCGGCCGAAACATTTATTCGTTTAACTTCAACGCAGCCGGCATTGCCAGCGCAGCTCGTGATTTCATTCTGCCAGAAACCAAAACCACTCTGGTCAGGGAAGCGACTCAGAAAATCCACGTACTGTGTCGTTACAAAAAAATCAGCATCGTTAATGGTGATCGGGGTATTTGTTCCTGGACGCAAGCGCAGCGGCTTAACCTTGATGTTTCCGTAAAAAAGCTCGGAAGGCAGGTTCGGATCCTCGGTGACAATACGCAAAGTCGGTGCTTGACCAAACGTAGCGATGGCAGCTAGCGCGATTATTAGCGTGGCTGTAATTACTCTCATCTCATGTAGCTCCTTGCTTTTTTTACGGAAAGAATGCTCGAAGTGAGGCGGCCTTCTCTTTGATCGCGGCTGCATTTTCTGACATCCACGAGGGGCAAGTTGAGTTTAGCCCGCTCGTCAGCTCAGTGTCAACGAGGTTCTTAGGGAAATTTTGACATTCGCGAGTCACGTGCGGTCCAAGTCTGATAGCACAAGAAAAAAATAATAATCTGCGGCAAATCCGGAGCTTGTGTTAAGTGGATTTTTGAAGAAAACCGGTGGACAAAATTGCCACGCTCTAAGAAATCTCGTAAAAAGGATCTGTTTTCTCTGCCAGATAAAGACGGCATTGACAAACGGGCAGCTTCCGTGGTCTAAGTTCCTTAATCACGTCCCGTTCGTCTCCCTACGTTCCGACGCTCGTTCGGGCTGTTGAGATCTCATTTTCCTAGGAGTTCGTGATGTGCCCCGATCCATCATTGCGGACAACCGTCTCTCGGTTTGCCGCTTTCTCACTCTCACTGACTGCAATTGGGCTTGGATTTCTCGCCAATGCTCCCGTTTCGCATTCACAGAATACAATTTCACTTAACTTTGAAAGCCCTCAAGTTCATCCTCTTGCCCTAACTCCTGATGGCAGCCGTTTGCTCGCGGTGAATTCACCAAATGGCACACTATCAGTCTTTCAGCTGGCGACAGGAGCGTCCCCGAGGTTGACCGCAGAAATTCCTGTGGGTCTCGAGCCGGTTAGCGTCGCTGTTCGCAACGATAACGAGGCCTGGGTCGTGAACTGGCTTTCTGACTCGATCAGCGTAGTGGATTTGGCCACCGGCAACGTAATTCGGACTGTCGAAGTTGGTGACGAACCCACAGATGTAATATTTGCTGGTTCAACTCGCGAAATGGCGTTTGTATGTGTTTCGGGAGGCGCCTCCTTGCTGGCTGGAAACACTGTGGACCGATTGGGTCGAGGTCAGATCAAGGTTTTCGATCCGGCCAGCCCCTCAACAACCCCAGCCACCATTGAAATCTTCGGCAAACAGCCGCGAGCCCTTGCACGGAATGCTGATGGATCTCGTGTTTTTGTTTCAGTCTTCGAATCAGGCAATCAGACCACGGTCGTCAAAGAAGTAGATGTGAAAAACAATGGAGGGTTACCACCTCCAAATCCAGCACCAGGCCCCGGCCTCCCCGCGGCTCCAAGCACAGGGTTGGTGGTCAAAAGGATTGGCAGTACTTGGCGCGATGAAATTGGTCGTTCATGGAACGCGTCCATTCCCTATACGCTTGCTGACATTGATATCGCAGTTATCGCAGCCTCGGGATCCAGCTTACCCACAACTGTAAATACAACAGTAAGTGACGTCGGAACACACGTCGGCAATATGTCGTTTGACCCGAGTCAAGGCCGCTTGTTCGTAGCTAATCTCGATGACACCAATGAAGTCCGCTTTGAACCGAACTTGAGAGGGCGTTTTCAAGACAATCGAGTCACAATCCTAACTAACGCAGCCTCTGGCACTCCGACAGTTTCCATCAGTAAGGATCTAAATACTCACGTCAACCTGGCTGACCCTGTTGGTTCCGATAGTGAGCGAGCGTCGAGTCTAGCGTTACCCGCAGATGTTATTCGCAGTTCAGATGGAACGTTCTATGTCTCAGCGACCAGTTCGGGTCGGGTGGGCCAGCTCTCGGCGGCGGGTGACGTAACAGATCGTATTGCTGTCGGTAAAGGTCCGACTGGACTGGCTCTTGATGAAGGCCGACACTCACTTTATGTTCTCAATCGTTTTGACCAAACAATCAGTATTGTCGACACAACAGCGAAGGCCCAGGTTTCTTCAGTTGCGATTGGCTTTAACCCGGAATCTCCAACGGTAAGGAACGGTCGCAGGTTTCTTTACGATGCGGACCTCTCAGCGCACGGCACTGTCTCGTGCGCAAGCTGTCACTTGAATGGTCATCGCGATGGCATGGTGTGGGACCTTGGGAATCCGCTGGGGCAGTTGGACCCCGTAAATGTCTTCTTTCCGCCAAACTCGTCGGGCACTGACAATCTGCATCCCATGAAGGGACCAATGATGACGCAATCGCTTCGCGGCATCATTGGTAACGAACCCTTGCACTGGCGCGGTGATCGTGGCGGCCTGGAAAACTTCAATATCGCTTTTGTTTCCTTACTTGGTGGACCACGTCAACTCACCATTGGGGAAATGGCGGACTTCAAATCATTCGTACAGTCGCTTACTTATCCCCCCAATCCGAATGAATCTTTGAGCCGGCCTCCGATTGAGTTCTCTAGCGGCTTTCAGTTTTTCAATAACGAGAAACTTGATGGCGGGATCGTGAACTGCAGCGAATGTCACTTGATTACAAACTTCAAACCGGGGACGGATAATCGAATTACTCCGAGTATCGCGCTACAAGAACCACAGTCAGTCAAAGTCCCTCAGCTGCGTGGTCTTTATCAAAAGGTCGGAATAAATCGTAGCCAAACCACTCCGCAGATTACGGGCTTTGGTTTGATTCACGATGGAACTTTCGACACTTTGTTCAATTTCATGAAGGCGTCGCAATTCTTCTTCAACACTCTGCCAGCTACTGCAGACCAATGGCGCACTGACATCGAGCTGATGCTTCTTCGGCTGGACACTGGAACGCCGCCAGCCGTCGGTCTCATGGTCACGGTCGATGCGTCGAATAGAGCAAGCGGTCAAATCGCGCAGCGAATTAACCTTCTCATCCAACAGTCACAAGCAAACAATTGCGATCTTGTTGTTCGCGGACTCTATGGAGGCGCTCCACGGAGTTTCTTGTTCTCAGGAAATCAATTTTTGTCCGACAGTCTTACTGAGCCGCCCGTTACACTGCAAATCTTGTTAGCTGCTGCCGGAACACGTGGAGAACTTACATTCATAGGTGTGCCGAAAGGCGAAGGTCGCATTCGCAGTATTGATAGCAATGGTGATGGCGTACTGAACGATGACGAACCGCGCACGTCAGTTCAGCTTCGTGGCCGGGTGCTGAACGCGACTGGCAACGGTGTTGCGGGAGTCACAATAACTCTTTCTGGTTCCCAGGGTGGTAGGGCTGTAAGTGATGCGAATGGGAACGTGGTGTTTAATTACATCGCGACCTCCGGCACGCATACATTGACACCTTCTCAAGGGCAGACAGTCTTTGGACCATCAAGCCTGACTTTTACTAATCCCTCTTCGAATCAAGTCGCGACCTTTACGACTGGAGGTCCATTCGTTACTCCACTTGGCACGAGCAACAATGTAATCGATACCCCGGCAGCTTTTGTTACTCAACACTATGCCGATTTCCTGAGTCGAGATCCCGATACTGCCGGACTAAACTTCTGGCAAAACGAGATCAATTCATGTGGCGCCAATGTAGGCTGTGTCGAGGTCAAACGAATAAATGTCTCTGCTGCTTTTTACCTCTCGATCGAATTTCAGCAGACTGGTTATCTGGTTTATCGCACTACGATGGCTACGTTCGGAACACTACCGCGCTTCAAACAATTTATGATCGACACACCGCGCGTCGGCAGAAATGTAGTTGTGGGTGTAACGGGTTGGGAACAAATTCTGGAGAATAACAAACAAGCGTTCTTCAATGGTTGGGTCCAGACGCCAGCATTCCTATCAGAGTTTCCCAATTCTCTAACCGCCACCGCATTTGTTGAAAAACTTGATTTGAACGCAGGCAGAGTGCTCTCAGCCTCAGAGCGATCAAATCTCGAGAATGTGCTCGGCTCAACGCCTTCAGATTTGACCAAGCGTGCCTCAGTTTTACGATCACTCGTCGAGGATTCTGACTTCCAACAGAAAGAACTCAATCGAGCTTTTGTACTAATGGAGTACTTCGGATATCTGAGGAGAAATCCTGATGATCCGCCAGATGGAAACCTGGACGGATTGAACTTCTGGCTCAACAAGCTTAACCAGTTCAATGGCAACTTTGTCGATGCTGAAATGGTTAAAGCCTTCATAGTATCGAGCGAATATCGACAGAGATTTGGTCCATAATCACATGTCCGACATGCTTCAGCTTGTCGTCTGATACGGTGACAAGGATCCAAGAGGTAGAGGCGACAAGCTAAAGCTTGTTGGACATTAGTTTGTCGCCTGATTATGAGAAGGGAACCAACGGTAGGTAATCGACAAGCTAAAGCATGTCGGACGTTACTGACTTTATGATTAAGAGAAACTTTTTCTCCAAGAGCGTTCTTTTCGGATACGTCGGTTTCGCAGTATTGCTGGTTGGCATAGTTAGTTGGTTACCAAACAGCGGCGCAGCGTCATCAGGATGTCAAACTCCAACCTTTGCAGTCGTGGTCAAGCCGAATGTCGCCAACAGTCTTCGGGCCGTGGCGGCAGGAGATCTCAATGGAGATTCCAAGCCTGACTTGGTGACTGTGAATTACTTTGACGATAGCGCAACGGTATTGATTGGCGATGGCTTGGGTAACTTCTCCGTGTCTGGAACGCTCGCGAGCGGAATTCGGCCCAGTGCGCTTGCCCTTGCCGACTTTACTAGTGATGGAAAACTTGACCTTGTAATCACCCGCGATTTTTCGACCTCGGTTTCTCTCTTTGTCGGAAACGGACAGGCTGGCTTTGCCTCACCGACAAGCTTTACTGTCGGAACAAATCCGCTGTCGATCGTTACAGCAGATTTCAATACAGACGGCAAACTCGATCTCGCGACTGGTAACGACGGTAACAACACCATCACCGTATTGTTTGGTAACGGCTCGGGTAGCTTCCCGTCAACGGTCACCATCAATGGCGTCAGACCACCTTCCCTCGTGGCTGCCGACTTTAACGGCGACACCAAACCCGATATAGCTGCAGTAAATACAAACGTCGGAATGGTCTCCGTCTCTCTAAGCGATGGGAATGGTGGTTTTGGTGCAGTAAATAATTTCAGCGGCGGGTTTGATTTGCACGCGATCACAGCCGCGGATTTAAACGGCGACTCAAAGATGGACCTGGCCGTGACGAACTTTAATGACTGTTGCCACCCAGCATTTGTGGCAGTTCTGCTCGGAAATGGCGACGGAACCTTTGGCGCTTTTACAAAGTTCTCGGCGCCGTTTGGTCCAATATCGATTACAGCCGGAGATTTTAATGGGGACGGTAAGAAAGATATTGCGACGGCGAACATTCAACAAACGTCAAGTAATGTGGCCGTTCTATTGGGTGATGGTTTGGGAGCTTTAGGTGCGCCGACAACTTTTTTAGTCGGAGGCGCCCCGAATTGGGTAACTACTGGCGACATTAATGTTGATGGAGTGACCGACTTGATCACCACAGCCCCGCCGAATCTCGGGGTCCTTCTGAATGGTTGCGGAGGTGCCCCCACGCCAACGCCGACACCAACTCCAACTCCAATACCTACGCCAACCCCGACTCCCACGCCCGCGCAAGGTGACATTGTAATTAGCCAAATCTATTCCGGGGCTGGACAACCTAATTCCACTTTCCAAAATAATTACGTCGAACTATTCAATCGAACAAATACTGCAATCGACATCAATGGCTGGCCGCTTGCTTTTACCTCGGCCACCGGGCAGTTCACTTTTACGGTTGGATTTGTTAGTTCGCGAGGTTTGGCGATTGGCCCTGGAAGATATTTTCTGATTCAACTTGGTCCTACCCATGCTACTGGCGCCCCGTTACCAGCGCCTGATGCATCATCTTCAAGCAATATGGACCTCTCACTTTCGGGCAAGATTGGTTTTTCCAGACTCGGTTCGGGAATTCCGACCAACTGTCCATTACCTAACCCAAATGTTCTAGACTTTGTTGGCTATGGAATTGACGCGAATTGCTTTGAAGGTGCAGGACCAACACCTAACTTGAGTAGTACGACCGCGGCTATTAGAAACTCTGGCGGATGCGCAGATACTGATAGCAACAGCAACGACTTTTCCGTGGGAGTTCCCAATCCACGCAACAGTCTGTCACTAGGAACCTCGTGTGGAACGACGCTGAGCTTGAGTGCTTCGAGCGTGGGTATTAACGAGGGCGTGAACACTCTTAATTTAAACGTAACGAGAACTGGTGATACCTCAATCACCGCCACTGTCGAGTACGCGACCAGCGACACCGCCGCAGCAAATAGTTGTAGCGTGATTAATGGGCAAGCTTCATCTCGTTGCGACTATCAACCGACCTTCGGGAAGCTAACGTTTGCCGCTGGCGAAACGTCGAAGACCATTTCTATTCCCATCGTCGACGATACTTACTCTGAAGGCGCCGAAACCTTTACGCTTACATTGAGCAACGCAACCGGGGTCTCGCTTGGGTCACCATCGGTTGCAACCCTCACTATCAACGATGGACCAACCGACGGCGGAACTAATCCAATTGATCAACCAGCTTTCTTTGTTCGCCAGCACTATCTTGACTTTCTGAATCGTGAACCTGATCAGACTGGATTGCAGTTCTGGACCAATGAGATTACTTCGTGTGGAGCAGATGCGCAGTGTGTACAGGTAAAGCGTATAAACGTGTCTGCGGCGTTCTTTTTATCAATTGAGTTTCAGGAAACTGGATACCTGGCCTACCGAATGTACAAGGCGGGTTTTGGAAATCTAACAAGTCCGCCCGCAACTCCAGTACCAACGACGTATTTCGATTTCTTAAAAGACACGCAGCAGATCGCCAAAGGAATTCAGGTTGGGGTACCAGGATGGGAAGCAGCGTTGGAAGCAAACAAGCAAGCTTATGCGCTCGCGTTTGTGCAACGCCCTGCTTTTCAAGCTGCGTATCCGAACTCAATGACGGCGACTCAGTTTGTCACCAAGCTTGACACCAACGCGGGAGGGGTACTGTCACCTACAGAGAAGGCAAATGTGGTGTCTATAGTGGATGTTAATCTGTCAGATCCATCCCGTCGCGCGACGGCCTTGCGGGCAGTAGCCGAAGATGTTGATTTGAAGGCGGCAGAGTCGAATCGCGCGTTTGTTTTAATGCAGTATTTTGGCTATCTCCGTCGTAACCCAAACGATGCGCCGGACGCGGATTTTGGTGGCTACAACTTCTGGCTCGGAAAGCTTAATCAATTCAATGGCAACTTTGTGGACGCCGAGATGGTGAAGGCGTTTATCGTAGCTGGAGAATACAAGCAACGCTTTGGACCTTGATGATGATAATTCCTATCTCTTCGGGTTGCGTTCCTGCAACGCTTCCTGATCTTTGCTACATTGTACGGAACGATGCTGATAGGAATCGATGGCATTCCGCTGGCTTTTCCAAAGACCGGCGTGGGTCACTACACATTTGAATTGTCGCAGGCACTCGCGCGAATGTTGCCCGAACACCGGTTCGAACTCTTATATCCGTCTTCATTTCCGCAAATCACTGACGCGATTCCAGCCAGAGACAATCTCACGTTGAATCGCGTGCCTGTTGGGCCGGTTGGTCGCCACTGGTGGTCAGCAGGACTTCCCCGTCACTTTCGCCGCGAACGCCCCGACTTATTCCACGGAACAAATTACGACATACCACTTTGGCGGCCTTGTCCAACTGTACTCACTATTCACGATCTTTCACTTTTGCTGTACCCGGAGACCCACGAAAAGCGAAGTGTCAGTCGTGCGCGCAGACGCCTGCCAGTTATGGCGAGTAAAGCTGACACGGTTATCGTCCCAACCAACGCAATGCGACAGGAAGTCATAGAATATCTGGGTGTCGATGAGACCAGAGTGGTCGTTGTTTACGAAGCCGCCCGCGAGTTTTTTCGACCGGTTGATTCTGGAACCACGGTTGAGACTCGACAAAGGTTGGGTATCGGTAACGAATTTATTCTTAACGTCGGCACGATTGAACCGCGAAAGAATATTTCAGTCCTGGTCAGTGCATTCGAAGATTTGGTGCGTTCGATGCCAGGGTCTCCTCTACAGCTGGTCATTGTTGGCGGTCGCGGTTGGCTGAGCAGTCCTGTTCTTGCAACGATAGAGAAGTCCCCAGTCAGAAACCGGATCGTTTTGACTGGCTATCTTCACGATGAGGAACTACGAGATCTCTATTCATCCTGTCGTTTGTTCGTGTACCCATCGCTGTACGAAGGGTTTGGTTTACCGCCTCTCGAGGCGATGGCATGTGGTGCACCGGTAATTGTGAGTACAGCTAAGGCGCTAGTCGAGGTCGGTGGAAACGCAGCCCAATATTTCGAGGCGAACGATCCGGTCGAGTTAACGAAAGCGATGATTGAGTTGTTAGCAAATGACGATTTGAGGAGCCGTTTGTCTGAGTCAGCTAAAGAACGTGCGGCAGAGTTTTCATGGACCAAAGCAGCGATAATAACGTACGAGGTCTATCGGCGAACGATTGAGAAGACGTCGAACTATTCGTAAGTGATCTTCAGTTGACTGTTACTCGTACCTTTGTGGTTTGAGAACCTTTTTTAGAAAACCAGGTAACATCGGCTTGAAACAGATCGAGTTCAAGTAGATAGGTTCCCGTCTTACTCGGGGCCGGGATGTTGAACTTGATCGTGGCTTCACCGTTTGGCGGTAGATCAACTGGTAGTCCATAACGTCCCTGTTCACTAACCCAATACTGTCCACTCTGATCCAGCCAGTGACTTCCTAGATAAACTTGAAAAAGAGTTGGACCACGTTCGCAGCGTGGCCAAACAACAAGACTCTTATTTCTGATAGTTACGTTCATCTCAATTCGATCACCGATGTGAACCGTCAAATAACTCCTGGGCACCGTTAGTTCAGCCCGAAAGGCTGTATCGGGCAGCGGAGCCGTTCCCGAATCAGGTTCAGCTGCGACGTATAACGTGTAGGGCTCTACGCGCGCCAGCGCTCCTTGTCCCCAGCAATCTTCCTCAGCTGCAATTACTAACGACCCCGTCGGCGGCGTTTCCTCCAGTTTTAAATGGGCAAATCTGGAAATGGGTATGCCCTTCAGCGTTGCGTACCAATAAGCGTGGATGTACGAAGGCGCAGCTGTATCAACCAGGTAGATAGGCGTCGCGCCGGTCGCAATCGCAGGTTCGAAAATTTTTGAAGGATAGTCAGCGTCGAATAGATGTCTGCGCCACGGAGACGTTGCACTGGCGTGGTATTGCCATTGGAAGACTACGCCTTGAGCGACGATCGCTACCAACGCAAAAGTAATTAATGCGCGTTTCAAATGGGATTCGTTCGCCAATAGCCATTCCACAGCTGGGACAGCCAACACGAAAATCAAGATCAGAGTTCCACTGAGCCGCAAGATATGGAAGTAATCAACTGTGAGCGAAACGGGAATTACGGAAACAACAAACGCATAAAGCATGTAGCACCACCAGCGATTTTGCCGTCGGCGCCAAATCACAATAACGATACCGAGAATGAAAAGAACGAAAGTAACAAACAATAAGACAGGCTTACCGTAAAGGTGGGTGATTTGAAAGTAGTTAGGGTCGCCATTCAGTACAAACCTGCGAGGATCGAGATTCCCAAGGTAATGTTTGATGAACTGCCAAGCGTTATCTACAAGAGAGTTTCCTGGCTTGATGTAGCTGATAAGGTTGAAGCGATTGGTCAGAGCTCCATTGTATAAACGTTGGAAAGTGAACAGAGGTAGCAAACTTAGCAAATAGATGGCCCAGGTCCGGAGTAACCCTGCCCATCGCTCGCGAGTAGCAAGAAAGGTCAGACCGACTGCGAGTAGAGGCGCGAGCAGGCGACCTATGGAGTAGCTGTACGTTAGCAATGCCAGCGTCGACGCCAGTAGCATCGCATCAATCCAACCCCATGTTGGTTTTGTTGCCGCTCGATGCGCGCAGAGTAAGAACAACACCACAGTTAGCGGATAAATTGATACTTCAAGCGAGACTCGACTCAGCTCAAATAACCACGGCGTGAGAATCGCTGAAGTGGTTATGATCAGGCCCGTCATCCAAACCTGTCTGGAACGCAAACTGTCTTGAGTTGCGATTCTCATTGCAAGGATTCCAAGCAACGTCGCAGTGGTGACACCGGCACAGGCGCTTAATAAACGAGCCACCAGAATACTTGGTCCAGTTATCTTGAAGATCGCGGCCAGCAAATAGATGTAAACGGGATTTTTGTAATCTCCAAAAGAGCGGAAGAAGAGTGGCAGGTAATTTCCAAACTCATCACGTCCGCTCTGTGAGATGGTAAAGGCGTTGTATGCGATCGAGGATTCGTCGATAAAGAAGCCTGCCGGATTGTCCGTGAGGCGGAACGTGTAGATAAGTAAGCCGCAAAAGATCAGTATGGCAAACGGCAACCACGGTGCTCTGTTAATCACTGGCCTCTCCCCGAGTGCCGTACGCCCAAAAGAATCAATGCTCACGATAAAGGTAAATCGACCCACCAAATATTGCCTCGGGCACTCGGTGGCGGTAACTGTCGAACAAGTTCACCCTCTCCTCATCGGTCAACACTCGACCATTGCGTTCGAAGTTTGGCACCGTCGATCCGTTAAGAAAACTCGCACCGATAGCAACATACTTGGTGTCTTTAGTTGGTGAAGCAGGCGGCGCAAGACTGATGTAATCGATGCCATATTCAGGCAGGGTACTCCAACCCCCGGACAAAGCTCCTCGAACCGAAGTCTCACCACGAACCTTGAGATAGTTCACCAGTGATAGAACGTCGTCACCCCACTCTACATTTGAATCAGAGAGATACATCCAGTGCGGTTTAGCTGATGCGAGTTGATTCATGTAAGGAGTGTAGTTAGGAAACGTTCTAACTACTTCAACTAACATCCAACCGAAGATAATAGTGACGAGGGCGACACCTACAACTCGACTTCTTTCCTGAATGAATCGCGATAAAAACGCGGCTCCAAGAATAATCAGGAAAGGGAAAGCCGGCAGGAAGTGTCGTATGCCAATATTGATGTGTCCAGTTAATGAAACCAGCGTATAGATCGCGAGTGGTATTAATAACCACAGGAAGCGCCGATCGCTACGCGCGAAAAGGGACCACAAGGCCCAAAGGACTGCCGCGACAGACAGCATTAAAAACGGCAACGTAGTCTTTAACGCGAAGGCTACAGGAAAGTAGTACCACCAACCATTATTTCCATAAGTACCCAGTAATGAGGCGGCGTGGCCACCTCGATTGTGGACTACGACGTTGTAGATTCCAAACAAGAAATATGGCGGAACAACGTAAGAAGCGGCGCGGATTCCCTTATCGATTGTTTCGGCGGCCGAGGGTGAGTTAGACCGCAGCCATTTTTGATCTGACGAGCTAAGCGGTGGTCGTTGAAAGTAGTAAGCCATGTTAATGGCGAGGATGATGATGAAGATTGTCGCTAGCGCTTGCTTAATCAAAGTCGTTCTTTCAGCTCTGTTACTGCGTAGCATCCAGAACCGGCCAATCGCGTAGCAGCAGAGCACGGGAACGAGGATCACCATCGAAAACTTGGTTAGTAGTGCGACTGAAGTGGCGAGCGCAAGCAAGATCGCATTGCGCCAACTCGATTGATGCGAGTAATTGAAAAGAGCGTAGAAGAAGAGTAGAAATGCCAACGTCGACGGTACGTCGGTATGGACAATGCGACCGTGCGCAAGCAGGTTCGGTTCTAAAGTGAAAAGCGCAACAGCGATTAAGGCTGCCGTTGCGCCGAAAAGCCGTCGAGTAAAGAGAAAGATGATCAGACCCAACATTAGCGTGATCGGGACCATCATCACGCGTGGCCAGTAAGACACCGCTTGAAACCGCGCTCGATTCGCGAACCAGAATTCCTGATGGAATCCCCAGGTGCGTGCTGAGAAGTTTGCCTCGCTGTCGGCGGCAATATTCGGTTCGTTTGGTTGAACAAATAGCAAAGAGAGCGCTGCCCACATCTTTACGAGAGGTGGGTGTTCATTGTTGAGTTGGAAGTCGCCCGCGACGAGGTGGTAGTATCCTGCCGGAATGTGTACAACTTCGTCGTTCGTGATGCTCTTACGCGAAATCGCTGCGAACAACTGAATACTCATGCCACATAACAGAATTCCGCAAACAATTTCAGTCCGACGTGTCCATGCCCAGCGCCGTATCTGCTCGAAAGTTCGTCGTGGCTCGATAACGAGAACCGCTGTCGTGGAATTCTGATTCAATGAGTCGTCCATTTAATTCTCGATTGAGGCTGAAACCTGACCAACTTGCAGCCTTCGCGGTTACTGTAGCTCCCGTCTTCTATTTCTTACCGGCATTATTGCATCACCTGGTCCTTGGACCTGACGATGGCATGCTTTTCAATGTGCCTTTGCGGGTTACGGCCGCCAATATTCTTCGCTCGGGAAGTCTTCCTCTCTGGAACCCCTACATTTTTGGCGGCATGCCTTTGTTTGCCACGGCTCAGGGCGGATTGCTATTTCCGCTGAACTGGTTCTATCTAATTTTTTCTCCGGCTGTCGCCACAGATCTGATGGTCGTGTCGACCTACATGGTCGCTGCCCTGGGTGCTTATCTCTTCGCCCGCCGAATTGAACAAAGCATCGCAGGCGCCGTGGTCACCAGCCTGGTCTGGCAATTTGGCAGCTTCCTCATCGGACAAGTCAGCCACATCAATATCGTCCACACTGCCGCACTTCTACCGTGGGTGCTTTGGGCGTTACAGCGATATGTTGAAAACGGTAGTCGCAGACGAGGAGCGTTACTGGCATTGTTAGTGGCTATTCAGATCTTTGCTGGTCATCAGCAAACATTTGTCTACACGTTTTTGCTTGTATGTGCGTACGCGATCATCATGGCGCTTGTAGATTCTCAATTCCGCAAACGCTACCTGAAGTCGCTCGCATTTATAGGTACGGGCGTGATGCTTGCTGCAGTTCAAATCCTACCGACGTTCGAGTTGCTCCGCAACAGCCCTCGCGCAACAGCCACTTATGACTTCTTCTCATCGTTCTCAATGCCGGTAAGGTTCGTTTCCACTTTTCTCGCTCCTTATGTCATGGGTGGCGGTGATGGTCGACTCTTTCGCGCGCCATACATCGGTCAGGCGTACTACACCGAGTACGTTGCTTACGCTGGTGTGTTAGCAATGATGTTGGTACTAAGCAGCGTCGTCTTCAAACCTGACAAGCGAACGATGTTTTGGGTTGTCGCCGGACTTGTTGGTCTATTGCTGGCTTTCGGCAGGGATGCGCCTTTTCAAGTCTACCGCCTCATTTATTACGTACCTGTTCTAAATCTATTTCGAGTACCGGCCCGGCATCTCGTGGAAGTTAATTTTGCAGTGGCAATACTCGCGGGCCGCGGACTGACTGTGTTGTCAGAGATGAGAGGCGTGAGAAAAACCGCGACTCGCGTAGCGATTATCGCTGCCACGGTGTTTCTACTCACCTGCCTTACGGTTACGTTTTGGCGCCCAGCAAACTTTGAACTGTTTCGCAAAGCCCCGGTTTCGCTATTGCGAGCACCAGAGCTCTTCTTACCCATCGTCTTTGCGGGGTTGAGCGCCTGGGCCATATGGGCATTTACACGACGATGGCGCGGAGCTACTGCTTTTCTGTTAACCGTCCTGGTAGTTGATTTAGTTATGTGGGGACAATTTTCCGGTTGGTATACGTCTTGTAAAAGAATACCGGCAGAGTATTGGGGCGTACCGGAGAGCGTTACGTTACTTCGCGACAAAGCGCCAAAAGACTTATCGAGCTACAGAATCCTGACAAGTCAGCAAACATTCGATCCACGCTCTTCTGCTCACTCGTCTGGTTGGTTGATCTGGACCGAGCCCGACATCTATTCGATGTATGGAATTTCAAACGCAGCTGGATACGACGGTTTTGGACTCGAACGCTATAGTGAGCTTGCGGGTCAAATGAAGCTGTGGGGTGAATTGACTGACCCTAATGCAACATTGCGTGGCAATAGTCGCGAAATAGATCTTTTGAACGTCAGATATCTGATCGCGCGGACGGAAGACTACTTAGCGCCTGCGACAGATTCACAATCTGAAGGTGTAGCTCCGCCTCCTTCGTCAGTTTTTCCAGCCGCAACCGAACAAATAGCGCAACTGATGTTTGCGAAGGACGACCTATCGCTACCAAATATCGGGCCGAATAAACGTTTAAGCTTTAGGAATCCACCAGTCGAGGTGGACCAGGTCGCGCTGATTACGAATCTATCGTGGGCGGAAGCAATCCCGGATGGTACAACGGTAGGGTGGTTGAGATTGCGAGCCACAGGGGGCCGCACTTTTGAATTCCCCCTACGTGCGGGAGTTGAGACAGCTGATTGGGTTTATGATCGGCCGGACATCCGGGCTCGCATTAGACACAAACGACCGGCGTTAGCGACCAATTACGACGTGAGCGATGCGCAGTACAAGTATCAGGGACATAAGTATGTCACCTCAGTCAATCTTCCGGAAAGGGTGGCAATCGAAAGTGGGGAGATAGTGCTTGTGCCGCAAAAACAGTCGCCGGATCTGTTTTTGTCCGTTTTTAGAATTTCGCTTATGGATAAGAACCTGGGTAAGTCTTATGCTCTTGATCGAAAGCTGATCGAGGTGGAGAGCAATGCGCCAAACTCTTCGCAGTCGAACCCTGGAACTGGCCAGCGCTGGACCTTACTCGCAGAGGGACAACACTTCGACATTTATGAGAACTCACGCGCCTTACCTCGAGCCTGGTTGACAACAAATACTCGAGTGCTCGACGAATCATCTATGCTTCAAGTGATCCGCACAGCTGCTTTTCAAGACGGCACAAAATGGGATCCGCTAACAACAGCCTTACTGGAAACACCGGCAAGAAGTGTTACTGGTTTAACGTCTGACGGTGCGGTGGAGATTACAAGCTATGAACCAGGTCGCGTGAATCTAAAGGCGCGGGTGAGTGTAAACTCAATTCTGGTTTTGAGTGAGAATCACTACCCAGGCTGGCGCGTTTACATCGATGGCAAGTCGGCGGATATGTTGCGCGTCAACTACGGCTTACGTGGAGTTGAAGTTACCCCCGGCAACCACGACGTGATATTCGTTTACCGGCCATGGTCCGTGTTAGGAGGAGCGCTGATTTCATTGATGTCATTACTTGTGCTGGGTGTTTGTGCAAACGTGATTACAAGGGAGCGGCTGCATTTTGAGCGTCAAGCAATCGAGCGATGATGCACATCAGATCGAAAGAGCCGAACCACGCCTTATTGAAGGTTTGGACCAGTGCTTTTTCTATCACACGATGGACCTCCCTGGCTTTGGTGAGGTGCGCGGTCACTGGGATCTCCGCGGAAGATTCAATGAATACATCGGCGGCGTCCAACTCGCTGGTAAGTCTGTGATCGACGTAGGTGCTGCGACTGGCTTCCTCAGTTTCGAAGCAGAGAAGTGTGGTGCGACCAGAGTTGTCTCATTCGACATTGGTCACGCGTCCCAACAAAGTTTTCTTCCTTTCAAAAACAAACTTCCTTACAGCGATCCAAAACGTTGGGCGGAACAGTACGGCGCGGAGATTGAGCAGTGGAAAAACTCCTACTGGCTTTGTCACAGGTTGCTCCAATCGAAAGCCGAAGTTGTTTACGGAAACATTTACGATTTTCCCAAGGGGTTGGGCCAGTTTGACGTAGCAATCGTTGGCTCAGTTTTGGAACACTTAAGTGATCAAATCTCAGCACTTGCCTCCATCGCGAAGCTCACAAGAGAGACCATCGTAGTAATCTCACCGTTGTTGCGAACTGACGAACGGATCGCCCGATTTGAAGCGCTTGCTGATCATCCCGAGAACGATTTCACCTGGTGGACATACTCGGAGGGAGTCTATCGAGAGGTCTTTAAGATGTTGGGCTTCAACATCACCCGGGTCTGTGAGGCAGAATACTATTACCACTACGGAGAGCGTTTTGAAACGCGATGTACGATTGTTGCCGAGCGATACTAACGACTGAGGTCTTTAACCTCAAACTCAATCGTAGCCGCTTCTGAACCAACGTCTGCAAACCAGCAGATGTGCTGGTCCACTAGATCAAATTTCAGTGTATATCGCCCGCTTAATAGCGGTACTGGGTGTTCAATCTTCAAATGAACGACCTCTCCCGGTGCTACTGCGCGCGGAAGAGGTGGTTCGCCGTGAAACTCATCGACGACGGTACCTGCGTTATCGATGATTCGGACCCCTGGCATAACGATTCCCATCCGCGTTTCATTCCCTGCCAGCCAGAGAGTGTCGCCCGTATTTTCAATCTCCAACTCAAGAGAAATGGACTCACCGGGTGAGAGCTGGCGTGGTCCACGAGTCACAATGTCAATTCGAGCAACGAGTAAACCCGGGCGTCGACTATCTGCAACTGTTGCAGCTGAGACACCGTCGGCAACTTTCTTACACGAAAGGTAGTGATAGTTTGTCGGAATGCTTTTTAGCGAGAGTTGGTCATCGTTGATTATTTCGCGGTCGAACAATCCGTTAACGCTGACGTAGTCACCAATTATCCGAAAGCCATGATCGTCTAAGATCTGACGCAGATGTCCAAAATCAAACGGGGACTCCAGCGTTCCGTACTGTTCCATCACTCCGATAAGTTCTTCCTCGGTTGCTGAACCCACTGGAGGGCGCTCACCTTCAAGAATGAACAAAACACCGCCGACCGGGAGCATTGCCGCGATGTGACGCATCACTGCCTCTTCATCCTCAAAGTGATGAAGAGAGTCGTAGCAGATCACGGCGTCAAACTGTTCCGGAAGTGGTCCACTCTCAATGTCATGTACTCTGAACGAACAGTTAAGCAATGTTTCATGATCTACATCGTATGGAATTCCTTGTACTCGTTCGCGCGACATCTCAATCAGCGTTGGGCTGATGTCGATACCTGTCGTCTGATAGCCGAGACGCGCAAAATATTCCGCCAACCAACCCGATCCACATCCAACATCCAAAATCTTACTGCCCGCTGGCAGCCCGAGTGTTACTGCGATATTGGCGAAGTCGCAAAAGTGACGATGGGTTTCTGCATCCATACCATCGCCCTGTTGCTTGTCTGGTTTGTTGGCGAGATTATAGAAGGGCTTAGTTTTTAGATAGTGACTACGTTCCGCATCGAGTTGATCGACGTAGTCAATCGCCGCCTTTTTGTAATCAATACCGTCCGGTTTTGCCAGTCGACCAGATGTAGCAGGTTGTGAGGGAAGCGGCTTGGACTTTTGACCATTGCCAGATGCAGCTCCATTGACTGGTTTGAACGACTCGCTTCTTGCCGGAAAAAGTTCCGCGATATCTTCGGCAACACGCGTCAAAAGGTTGACGTCGCCTTTGGCGTCAAGCAGAGCTAACTCATTCGTTACGCTTTCGATCAATTCCGTCCGCGAACGTCGTCCTATTACTTCACTTATGAAATTTAGATAGTCGATCGCTCGATGTTCGGCGCTGAATTCGTCGACTGCGTAGCGACGTGCATTCTCGCCTATGCGCTTCCTAAGTTGACCATCCGAGATCAATCTATCGAGATATGCTTCGAGCATCTTGTCGCCAAACGAATCAAGCGGAATTTTTACCACCGAGTCGTTAGGAAGTTCGCCATACCACGCTGCCTCAGCCACAATGCTACAAACGCCTGCAGCCATTAACCGGCAGAGACTGGCACTGGTTTCCCCGACTGTTCGCTCGCGAATATTGAGCGCAATGTCAGTTTTGGCGATTCGTTCTTTGAACTCTTCCAGTGAAATATGGCCGGTAATTTCGACGACATCTTCCATCCGATAACGACGAACGAGTTCTCTTACATCAAAGAAAGAGTTAGTTTCACCGACGAGCGAATAGCGGAAGCGATACTTTTGCTTGAGGACGGAAAGTGCGCGCAAACTTGGCTCAATGCCTTTGCCGGGTGTAATGAGACCAAAGGTTGCGATGTTGACGACATTATCGCCGTTCGCAGTTGACATCGACTGCGCCGGTAGTTTCACGGGCATCGAGATCCGAGTAACCGGAATGTGCGGAACGAGCGCGGCAAGTCGTGCTCGACTCCAATCTGAATGCACGATTATTCCCTCTGATCCCCCGGCAATTCTCTTGTTTAATGGGAACTCTATCGGTCGAGTAAGCATTGAAGGTGCAGCCCCTCGAGCCAGCTCTTTTGCAGCTTCGTCTCGCGCTTTCCTTCCGTAGCAGAACTCAACCTCGTCGAGATAAAGACTCAAATCGTTTCGTTCACGCGCCAGTCCCAGGAAAAATTCCTGCAACGCAAAGTCGTGGATTACCACGACTCCTTTGCGATATTTCATCGCATCAAAGATGCCGGCGTGATAACGATGATCATTGCCAAGGTGATAAACAACGGCATCGAAACGATCGAGGTTGCGTAAGGTTGATCGCTGGCGACGATAGTCAATGACTTCAAACTGAGAAGTTAGTTCTCGATTCTTAGGTTGGAATCCGTCGACGAAGAGCGTCATCTCAGCTGAGTAAGCCAGATGGGGAAGCAGCTCTTCACTATAATCGCTAATTCCGGAACGTTGCGGACCTAATGGACTGAAGTAAGCGATCTTCATAGTTGTAGTCAGTGATCAGTTTCCTTACTGGTGGTTAGAAGCTTCGAGTCACGCAGGGGGAACGAACGACTGTCTACGGACCACTTGCAGTTCGCTATTTTGCAACTGTTACTTTGACTTTCGTTGTTGGCGATCCTTTTTCGCCAAACCATGCTACACCTTCCTGAACCATATCCAATTCAAGCGTGTAATCGCCTGGTTGTTTCGGCGCAGTGATCAGAAGCGTCATTTCAGCTTCTTCACCCGGTTTTAGATCTCTCGGTATTCCATTATGACCCTCTTCTTCGGATGTTGGCTTTCCATCCTTGTCGAGCCAGTGGTTACCGGCGGCGATATAGAACTTGTTGTCTGATCGGTCGTTTGACTCGCCACCTCGTTGATACCAGGTGACGTCACTAGTGTTCTTGACCTTGAAGGTAATCGTCTCTTTCTGACCAGTGCGAAGTTTTGGTGGTTCCGGTGCAGTGATTTGGGCCTTGAATCCGTTGTCAGGAAGTGGTCCCGCAACTTTCAGGGCGCCTTCCGGTTTGGCAGTGGGCGTGTTCGTAGCTGGAGTTCCACTCGAACTACACGACATCAGAACGCTTGCAGAAAAAATAGCAGCCGCAAGCAAAATAATTCTCCAATTCATTACAAATGATCCTCTCTAGTTATAGAAATGATACTGCGAGTTTGGCCCTCAAGGTTGGACGCGCACCGGTAGCAAAAGTGGTCGCCCACCTTTCTCTTCAAACCACGTAACTCCTTCGTGCACCATATCAATTTTGAGAATGTAATCGCCCGGCGTTGAGGGGGCATTGACCGTTAAATTGATCTCCGTTTCATTGCCTGGCGCTAAATCCGTTTTCATCACCGCCCGATTGTCTTCCGACATCACTCCATTCTTGACCCATCGATTGCCCATATTGATTTGATATCTGAAGTCCTTAGTTCCCACCGAAGGCCAAGTCGCAGAGCCCAGGTTTCTCACTTTCGTTCTAATCTCTATCTTTTCACCTGGCCGCAAAACTGATGGCGGATTAAACGCCACAATCTCTTCGCGATAATCAGAGTCAGCGAAAGCGCCCTTTAACCACGAGTTTTCGAATTCCTGGCGTCCCTCTGGAGTTTGAGGTAATTGAACTTCAATCAGCATCATACCGATCCGACCTCTGGGAGAAAAGAAAGGAAGGTCGAAAGGTGTAACATTCGCCACCTGCAGACCACGCTCGGTAATCGCACGCTTCGCATTTTCTAAGTCAGCGTTTAGTGAGAGGGAATACATCCCTTGTCCATTTGAAGCACCCACTTTGCGAATGAATTCGCGACGCGCATTGCGAGTCAAAAAATATTCAGGCTGCCGCACCGCGACTATCGGAGCGACTGGATTCAGCATTACCTCAAACCCGGTCGACTTTGGACTGGTCTCAAGCCACATTTGTACGCCGGCAATACGCGCTCGTTCCTGGTCGGTGAGGTAATAACCGATCGAACGATCTCGCAAACTTAACTTCGCCTCTTCAACCCAGATGTCCGGGTCCGCTATAACATTAGTTCGCTCACCCCATTCTTTGCGCCGGTTGAACGACAAAGCGAAAAACGACTGGACGGCTAGCAGGATCAATAGGATTGAGGCAGCGAGAGTTCTCCAGGAAAATTTTTGCAGAGTCGCGAACGATGCTCCGACGAAGACAATCACAACTCCCGCAAAAAGATCTTCGTAAAGTCCGTAACGACTGTAACCAAGAGCTGTAATGCTCCAGAGAAGTGAACTTATCACCAGAATGCCGCAGAGTGTTCGAACTTGCTTATTCCGCCTAAGCAAAACAAGCCCGATAAGTGCAACGATCACTCCAAGAGACAATCTACCTGAGTAAACCGCGAGTTCCGAATGACGCTCGGGCTTAAACCATATCAAGATGGGCCAGAGTATCGTCTCCCAGGGTGTCTGCGGTCCCCAACGATTGTCCCAGCCACCGTGCGTGGGCCAGAACGGCGATTTGAAAAATCCATTTGCAACTGGAAATACCGGATTGCCAGTTAACCGGTAAATGTAGATAGCGAAGGGTAAGAGTGGCGCGGCGAAAGCCGACAACATCAACGTTCCGGTGACAATTACATTCTTCGGAGAAAAACGCTCTCGACCAATCAAGATTTTGTAAACGCATATGGCCAGGATTGGCACAGCGACTGCGAGGCTGGTGAACTTGAATGCCATGCTGGCTCCAAGCAATCCAGCAATATGTAGAAAGTTAAGCTTGCGATTCGGTGCTTCATCAGCCTTCAGCGTGAGCAGAGTTGCCTGGGCCAGCAGTGGAAGCGTAAGGAGATCTACCATGTAGGTGCTAATCTCAAACAATAGATGCTCTGTCAGCAGAATCAGAAGTACACACGATGATCTCAGCCATCGGTTACTAAGAACTGGTCTAAGAATTCGATCGACGATCTGTCCAGTCCAGAGTAAGGCCAGCAAATTTATGATCGTTCCGAGTCGAAATCCCAGACTTAATCTGCTGAGACCGGTCAACGTATCTGCGATTGGGTTGAACGGAGCTCCGGAAGGGAAGTAGTCGGCCGGACTAAAAAGCGCTCCGCGTAATGAACGTTCTGAGTGGAGTAGGTGATAGTTGATTACGTCGAATGATCGATCTGGGAAGGGAGCACGCAGAAGGTAAACAAGAAGGAGCGGTAACCCAACTACCAACCAAAACGTCCAACCAGACCGTTCGGCGGGGAATTGTTTTGTCGATACGTAAACGTACCAGACTAGCGTCGCGAGCGGCAGGCTCAGTGTCCAGGCCAAAAAATTGTTGTCAAGAATCCAAAAATATTGCCGCGCGAAGACAAGCAGATACAAAAAGAGAAGCAAGTCGCCGGGTTCAATAAGGCGTGCGAAACGTTGGCCCGAGAACGATTCTCGCCAATTTCGATCCGGCGTCATCTCTCTATTTTCAGAGACCTCTTTTAAAGGAGCTGGTGATTTGCTCCCTGGTAATCGGTTCATCGGACGCTCGGGATATGAATCCGTCACGCAGCTCCTGCGTCAATACTTGTAGTTGGTATTCAAACTCCTGAGCACGCCTGGCGATTGAGTGAAGTAGAAGCCCAACCGTTAATAACAGCAAGCCCGCCAGATTTACTCCCACTGCAACGGCAGTAAGCGCGAGTCGAGCACTTGCCGTTCTGTTGGTGGAATCCAGAAATGCGATTACTCCAGGGACTAGTGAGAGAAGTAACAATAGGACACCAACGGTCCCGAAGAAAGTTAATGGCTTGTAGTCTCGAAAGAGCGCAAGGATCGTGTTGACGATTATGAAGCCGTCGCGAAATAACCTGATCTTTGAAAAGCTCCCTTCAGGTCTTGAAGTGAGAGTCGTGGGAATCTCGACGATCCGGTACCCGCGTGCGACTGCCTTTATCGTTAGTTCTGTTTCAATTTCGAATCCACCTCCGAACAGTGGTAGTCCTTTAACAAACTGCCGATTAAAGGCGCGATAGCCGGAGAGTATGTCAGTCAAACGAACGCCGAAGATCGAATTCAGGAGGGTGAGTACCAGTCGATTGCCCCAACGATTGAGATGACGAAATTCACTTTGAGTGTCTGAGTGGAGGCGGGAACCGACAACCATGTCAGCTTCACCAGACAGTACCGGCTCGATCAGCCTATTCACGACATCTGCAGGATAAGTAGCGTCGCCGTCCACCATTATGTAGACGTCGGCCTCAACGATCCGAAACATTGACTGAACCACAAATCCCTTGCCTTGTCGTGGCTCGCGCAGCACCGTAGCACCTGCAGCAATTGCGCAGTCAACAGTACGGTCCGTCGAGTTGTTGTCAAAGACGTAGATCTCTGCGTCCGGTAGCTCTTTACGAAATGCGGCGACTACCTCAGCTACCGTCGGTTCCTCGTTGTAACACGGGATCAGAACCGCAATCTTTGGCCTGCCAGCGTTGATGAAATTAATCTGATTAGTAGTCGTTCTTGACATACGTTTACACAGACAACACAATTCCCAGCCCGAAGCAAACTCCTGGCGTAGTGATTCTGAACCCTTTCACCTTCGCCAAAACTCGTACGGAAAGCTGATCAAGAGAAGGACTTCAACGCTAACACTGCGCCAGTCAAAATGACAACTACTGTCGCCAACGAACCTATAATTAACGAAACGAAGCCGGGTAATACGGCAAGGCTGCGACGACTGGTCCGGTCCCGTTTTGTACGAGAACTCCTGATCATTCTAGCTTTTACGCTCATGACTGCGGCAGTTACGTGGCCGTATGCGGGGCGGATGCGAAATGCCGTGGCCGGACCAGGGGACCCGTATCTGGTTGCCTGGATGATGTGGTGGGATTATCACCAGACTTTCACCGATCCCTTAAACCTATTTAATTCAAACACCTTATATCCGTACAAATACACTTTAGCTTTCAGTGAGACTTGCTACGGAGTCGCTTTACCATTCTTCCCATTGTATGCGTTGGGATTCACACCTCTAACAGTTCACTCGGTAGCGATGTTCCTGGGCTTTGCGCTCTCGGGTTATGCAGCCTTTCGATTGATGCGTACGTTGTCGGGCTCCACCAGCGCAGCATGGGTAGCTGGTATCATCTTCGCCTTCATACCCTACCGGTTCAACTTGATGGCCCAGTTGATGTATCTCTGGTCCGTCTGGTTGCCGCTGCTGTTTGAGGCCATGGTGCTGTTTGTCGCCACTCGAAGTTGGAAGCGTGCGATCTGGCTAGGCGTTGCTTTCTTCATGACGGGCCTGACAACGATAACCTGGCTCATGTTGTCGATAATTCCGCTGGCTCTGATAGTAGCGATCTTGTTGACGCGACATAGACTCTGGCGCGAGCGACAGTTTTGGTCCCGAGGTCTTATCAGTCTCGGTGTTGCAGCTGCGGCTTTGTTACCTTTCACAATCCCCTTTTACCTTGTCAAAAAGATTTATGGCTTTAAGAGATCCATAGATGATGTGCGTGCTCACTCCGCCTCACCAATGCATTGGCTTGTCGCCGAAGGACGCAGCAAGCTTTGGAGTGGTATGGGAAACAAGATTCCCGAAGCGTGGAAGTTTCAGATGTTTCCTGGCTTGCTTCCACTGTTACTACCATTGGGTGAACTGATTTTGGGTTCGAGTGGGGCGACAACCTCAACACCAGACATTGACGAGACTAGATTGCGCTGGGCCCGCAGGTTAGATCTACTGGCGCTCTTTGCGTTCGCGTTGTTAATACCAGCATTGGGCTTCGCCAATAGTGAAGATCCAGGTCGTTTATTTACCAAGTACCTGGCACCGGACTATCTGCTTGCGATATTCGCTGTTGCGCTCATTGCAAGAATCTGTTTGGCATATCCAAAATTCTTGCGTCGTAACAACGCGAACTTAATTCAGACGATCAGCAACGTTCGGACAGATGCTTTTTGGATTGCCATAACCTTGATCGTAATCGGTTTTCTTTATTCAATTGGCTGGAACACGTTTTTCTACCGGCTCCTCTACTATCACGTCCCTGGATTCAAGAGCATACGCGCTCCCATGCGGGGTGCGATGTTCGCCTACCTCGGGTTGTCGTTGCTTTCCGGTCTTGGAGTGAAGAGACTGGCCGGATTAGTGACTCGCCGTTTTTTACGATTCCCGGCAATAGCGATCTATTTAGTTGTTTGTGGTCTGCTCTTGTTGGAGCTAAATAATAGTCCTCTTTACTTTATTCGTGGCGATGCCTATCCGGACGGCGTAACAAGACGATTGAAGGAGTTGAGCATGAGAGGTGGCATTACCTACTTCCCTGCAGGAATTGACTTCAATCAACGATACATGTTGCGCGCAGCAGATCATCAGAAGCCACTCATACTTGGTACATCCGGGTTCAGTACTCCTTACGTTAATGAGATCGAAAGGATGACTGCCGCTGGTCCAATACCAAAAGAGTTAATGGATCTCTTTGAAAAAATCCCGGCTTCCTACTTAGTAGTGGAACAGAAACTGATTCCCGAGCTGCGTACAAAAGACTTCAACCAGTTTCTTGTTCGTGAGATAAGCTCCGGCCGTCTCCGTTACATAAATAGCTACGATGGTCACAGCGACTTATATGCGATCGTCAAGACCGAACCTGAGGCAAAGAGTGAAGCGTCGTTACCCTCAAGTTTGGCTATCCGAGATTGGGCTGGCATGATTCAAGGCGACCCAGTGAACTTTTTGAATGAGAATCTCAGCTTTTCACAACGAATGTTTCGAGTCTTTGTGGCTACTCATGGAATGATGCCGCGCTACAAGGAATTCATCGCGGAGCTGGAGAAAATCGGTCAAGGTGTTATTGTTGGTTCCGACGAACAAGAAAAACGAATATCGGATGGTTTTCAGAAGTTGATAGCCGAGTGGACAAAATCAGACTCGCTGGGCCAGCTCAATGACACCCAATACGTGACACGATTGTTGGAGAATGCTGGCGTTGGGCCAGAACCAGGTCAGGCTTTAATCGATGGATTGACAAGTGGTAACGAAACTCGTGCCAGCGTCTTGTTGAAGGTGGTTGACGATCCGCAATTCGTTGAAAAGCAGAACTATCCTTCACTAGTAGAGTTACATTACTTTGTCTTCTTGCGACGCAATCCTGACGATCCTCCCGACGGTAATCTTAATGGCTTCAACTTTTGGATACAGGATCTGGAGCGCAATCACGATCCGAGTAAGATCTCTAAGGCTTTCAAAATCGCAGGCGAGTACGTTGACGCCAAAAAAACCGAATGACTGGGATCGAGTCGGAAATCTCTAATGGGAACGTCATGACTGATCAGCGACGGTGTTTATCTGTTGTCATACCCGTGTACAACGAAGCCGGGACGTTGATGGAAGTCGTGAACAACGTCATGACAGTGCCTGAATTGCACGAGGTGGTAATCGTTGACGACTGTTCAACGGATGGTACTGCTGAAGTTATCTCGCGTCTCTCGGAACAATTTCCCCAAGTGCGTTCAAAGCGACACGAGAAAAACGCCGGGAAAACGGCGGCATTGAGAACAGGTTTCGCGCTGACTACAGGTGAGATTGTTGTTGTGCAGGACGCCGACCTCGAATATCACCCCTCGGAAATTCCCGATATCATCCGGCCGATTATCGAAGGACACGCCGATGTGGTCTATGGATCACGGTTTCTCGTCAGACGAGCAACTCGTGTGCTCTACTTCTACCATTACCTCGCAAACAAAGTCCTGACATTTCTTTCGAATTCGCTTACTAACCTGAACATGACCGACATCGAGACTGGCTATAAAGCATTTCGGGGCGAGATCATTCGCAAGATGATCATCGTGTCGAAGGGTTTTGGTTTCGAAGTTGAAGTTACTGCTAAGGTGGCGAAACTCAAGTGCGCCGTTTACGAAGTACCAGTCAGTTACTACGGTCGCACTTATGAAGAAGGAAAGAAAGTCGGATTGTTTGACGGGCTAATCGCTCTTTGGCTAATAATTCGTTTCAACCTTCTCTGCAGTTTGAAGTCCTCGTTTGTTGAATTGCCTGATCTTTCGCCGAACGCAAAGCGCATTACTCGCAGAATTGCGCTCACTCAGTTTTCCGCCAAAAGCAAATCCACGTCATCTACTTAGGCGTCTCCTGTATATCCAGGACGATCGCTTGAAGGATTAACTGGAACCCCAGAATCAGAGGTAGAACTGCCAGCATCACTGTTCCGGTTGTAGCGACGTGTTCAGTCACAATGCTGAGAATCCAGTGATAAATTCCGAACGCCAATCCCCAGACGAGTAAGAGAATACCCATGAACAGAAAGAGTGCGATTGGCGAGAAATCCCTGAGTACATACTTTTGATAGATACGTCGCCAAAATCGAGAGATAAAGAGCAGCGGAAAGGTAACTCCAATCTTGAACGGATTGATTTCTGAAACTTCGCCACTATAGCTCGCTGGTATTGCAACATCACGAACGCGGGCATTCTGAAAGTTCAGGTTTATGAGCATGTCATTCTCAAAGAAGTAGCGTTGGTGAATGCCGGCGAGATTTAGACGTCGTAGCGCTTCGCCTTTGATGGCTGTATAGCCGTTCTGAGGATCAAAGACATGCCAGTACCCGGAAGCCAACTTGTTTGCGAAGGTTAGGATGACATTGCCAAAGAGACGGTGCCGCGGCATCAAGTGGAGTGATTCGCCAGCGAGAAAGCGATTGCCCTTAGCATAGTCATAACCTTGATCGATTATCGCGTCGAGCAAAAGGTAAAGATGGGCTGATGACATCTGTCCGTCGCCATCGATCTTGACAGCGACATCGCCAGAGAGTTCTAACGCTTTTGCGTAACCCAACGTGGTTGCGCCACCGACTCCCAGATTTTTGCCAGTGCGTAAACCTATGGCACGCGGATCTCGACACGTTTCTATGATTGAAGCAGTTTCATCGGTGCTGCAATCATTCACGACGATGATGTGATCGACAAAGTCAGGAATGCCAGCGAGCACGCCACCTAGCTTGAGCGCTTCGTTATGGGCCGGAATCACCGCGATGATGCGCTGGTTCTTGTACATAAACTGAAAGGATGGCCTGTAAGTAAGGAACGTGAACGTAGCATGTTGGACGCACGAATGGCAACGACTCTCTGCCTTCACTGCGTCTCAGCGTTCTCTGCGTCTATGTATTGTCATATAAGGCACGACTCGTTCAACACAGAGACGCAGAGAACGCTGAGACGCAGTGAATATGAAGACACAAAGTCTATTTCACGTCGACTGTCAGATGAAGAGGCTTGGTCCCACGCGAGGACACTCCACGTTGGTCCATAGAGACGTCCAGGACGTATGTACCCGCTCTGTCAGGTGCTTTCATTACTAGCGGAAGAACTATCGATTCATCCGGGCTAATGTCGTAAGGAAACGGCAGCTCAACCCTTTCACCAACCTGCCGATCTCCCTCCAACGCAAGCCAGCGTCCCGCTAACACAATTTGATACTGGTCATTCTGTTGGCCTCGCGAAGGCCAGATGTGCGCTGAAGTATTCTTGATATTGAAGAACAAACGCAAATTTTCCCCAGTATGAAACTGCGATAGTGACTTCTGGCTTACGATGGTTGCGTTCAGCGCATCCTCTCCAAGTGCGGAGTTTGCTACAGTCTTTGTCGGTGGACCTTGTGTCCAACCTTGTCGAGTCACTTCAAGAAAGTACGCCGGCACATTGTTCTCACTCGAGTAGAACGGAATCACAACTTCTTCAACCTGTCCGACACCAAGTCCAACATTGCGAAGAGCAGAAAGTGCTTCTCCATAATCGGATTCGAGAGCGAGAGAAGCCATACGCTTACCCCTGAATTCGTCCAGCGAACGGCTGAGCGCTTCTCGTGTGCCGGGTGCGAGAAACAATCCCCCAGCTCTAACTCCAACAATCTTTGCCTTGTCATTAAGCAGCGGCATCAGACCTGCAGTCTTCGCTCCGCTTACAACCCAAAGATCAACGCCATCGAATAACTCTCGTTCTCGTGGAGGCAACAGTTGTCGCACTGAGCGATCTCGAAAGAGGTGTTTCGACTCGCGTTTGTAGCCTTCAAAGTCCTGGAAGGCCGTGGGTCGCATGCTCCATTCACGGTGAGACAGGTAGTAACCTGCAAGTACGGATTGGGCCAACAACACGAGAACTAAAATCGAAGCTAGAAACTTGAGAGTTAAGCTTCGATTGCCCGATTCACGATAGAGATGAACAGCAAGACTGACGAGCAGCACTCCCGACAGAACTTCCAAATAAAGACCGTAACGAATGTAGCCCATCGTTACGCTCCAGAGCAGAGTTCCGAATACCAACAAGATAGAAATGATCTTTATTTGCGAACCCAGACGACGCGCGAAAATAAGACACAGAACCGCAATCAAAAAACCGACTGACAGTCTTCCCGAATAGACCGGAAGTTCTGCAGTTCTAACGGGCTCGAGAAACATAAGGATGGGCCACGACAGAATTTCAAACGCACCATAGCCTCCCCAACGATTGTCCCAGCCGTTGAAGGGCGGATAGAGAGGAGATCTAAATACCTTGTTATAGAGAGGGAAAATTGGACTGCCGGTTAGTCTGTACACCCACAGAGTAAATGGACCAAGCATTGCTACGAACAAAACTAACGAGATACCAGCACTCTCGAGAATCTCTTTAAAACTTAGGGTCTTAAAACAACGCCAAATCCAAATCAGGACGAGCGGTAACGCCACCGCCCCGTTCGAAAGTTTCAGAGTCACAGCCAGTCCAATAAGAAAGGCGACTTGGACAACCAGTCTTCGAGTTGCAGCGACATTCTCGATAGTAAGACGCGTTGCTTCAAGCAATAGAGGTAAGGCGAGCAGGTCGGGCATGTAGTTGTTGATTTCAAACAGCAAGTGCTCAACAAAAACAATCAGCAATACTCCGATCGCTCTTCGTGTCGCATTTGCAATCTGGGGGCGCAGCAAGCGATCCAACACTGCGGCAGTCCAGAGCATGGCTACTAAGTTAACTACGGTCCCGAGTCTGTACCCGAACATGTAACGAAAGATGGTTGTGACCATGTCGGGCGTAGGATTGAACGGAGCTGCCGTAGGGAAGAACTCGCCGGGCAAGTAAAGAAATCCGCGCAGTCCTCGGTCGCCGTGAATTAGACGAAGAGCCCATACGTCAAAGGAGCTGTCTGGAAACGGAGCTCGAAGCGCGTAGGCTGCGAGCAAAGGCAGACCAACAATCAACCAAAAGCTGCGAGTGGGTCGAGAGGTGACGGGATCTTTTTCTGAAACGTAATAAGCCCATAATGCGAGACCTATCAAGATTGTGAGGATCCAGGCAAGACTATTCTCAAGTGGCCAAAACCATTGACGAACGATCGCGACAAAGTAAAAGAGTAGGAGAGCGTCGCCAAATTCGAAACGAGCCAGGAATTTCTGCTTGAGAGTTGAGGCAGTAGACAAAGCCGCGCGTTAGGAATGATTACTGTGCAACCGTTAACCGGCGCAACTGGGCCATTGTAACCTTTTGCTGAGCTGCGATCTTCGAGTGGGGAATATCTTCAGTTGCAAGATTGGCATACTGCTCGGGCAGAATTAGTGACCGGTCAAAATCAGCAGCAACTGATTCAATATCAAAATCCTCGGCGCTGAGATGCTCATACTTGAGCATTGCATTGGTCCAATTGAAGATCCAAAACTGAAAAACGCCTAACAGCTTCTGGTGTTTGCGTGAACGTGAAAGAGTCAGGAAAACTCCCTTTGCGCAGTAATAAGCGATGGACGGTCTGGACAATATCTGCCAGAGACGTTTTGTCAGCATCTTCAGCGCACGCGGGTTCTTGAAGACCATCGATCCATACTTGCTCAAACTTCCGTAGCCTGCAGACTTCAAAGGAATGTAGTTTCCACGATCAAGGTTGTCGAGAAATCCTTTCAACCTTTGATATTGGTAACTGCCCTCGCAGAAGCGCGTCACGAATGACTGGTAGCCGCTAATCATCTCTGAGGAAGACAAGAGGTACCGAATGTTTGTGCAGTATTTGTAACCTCCAAGACTGTTCTTGTTGTTACGCAATCTACCGGAAAGTTTCATTCTCCGGAACAACGGTGTACCTGGCAGAGCAGTTAATAATGATGGATCCCCGGAAATCAGTCCCGCACGAGACATTCCGTCGAGGGTAAGGTCAAATGAGTCTCGCGTGTCCGAGTCAAATCCGAAGATCAATCCGGCTACGATCGCGAAACCATACGACTGAACCTCGCGAATGGCATTGATCATATCGCCAGTCGTGTTTTGTACTTTGGCTGTTTCAAGTAAGGAGTTGTTGCTGAAACTCTCCACGCCGATAAAGAGCATGTCGAAATTTGCCAGCCTCATTTTTTCCAGCAGCCTGGGATACTTGGCCAGATTAATAGTCAACCATGTGTATAAAGCCAACGACGAGCCGGTTCTTTTTTGCCAATCTACGATTGCGTCGAGCACGTCCTCGGCCCAGCGCGGATCGCCGATGAAATTGTCTGCCGAACAAAGAACTTGTCGGATTCCCAGATTTGCCAGGTAATCCAGTTCCGCGACAATGTGATCGGTAGAGAAGTTATGCGACCGATTGTTGTCGGGTAGCACACGGATGTCGCAGAACTCACATAGAAAAGGACACCCACGCGAAACCTCAAGCACAGCGCCGTAGTAGCGTTGAAACGTAGCGTCTAAGAACGGACGATAAAAACCTCGGGCATTTGCGACGTTGAAACGCTCTCGTGTCACAACTACTTTGGGTACTGACAATCCTGCCTTGAGCGCGGTTAAGAACTTGGGAAACGCATCCTCGCCATCTCCGATGAAGATATGGTCAAACATGTCGAGCTTGGAGATCTCGCCAGCCTCATTTAACGACCACGCGATTGGACCACCAACAATAAACGTTGCCGCTGGATGTTGCTGACGAATTTGAGCATGCGTTGCGATTAGAGTTTCGTAGTCCTGATTAACTCCGCTGAAGACAAATAGGTCCGCGGCGGGCATGGAGCTGACGTCATCGAACCTCAAATCAAACAGGTTTAGGTCATAACCTTCTGGTTCGGGTATGTATGAGGCAAGCGTGTAGGCCCACACGGGCATGAACATTGCTCCATACTGTTGCGTCTCCGCAAGGAACGCATCAGGCGAGTGAATAAAAGAGATTCGGGTACGCTGAGTCTTACTCATAATACGAAAACTATCTTACTTGGAGGCGATGCTTGCGACTCAACTCGCAGCTGAAATTATTTTCTCCACAACATTTTGCCAGGAGATGTTCATGCTGAGCAGTTTCTCGCGACCTCGCTCGCCCATTACTCTTGCGTCGCCGCGATTGCTATAGAGTTTGTCGAGAGCATCTGCCACTGCGTGTGGATCCGGTTCCACTACGAAACCTTCCCGTCCGTGTTCAATAAATTCTGTGGCCCCACCTCCGTCACTGCCAACTACCAGAGGTTTTCCGGCAAGCATCCCCTCGAGCGTAACGTAGCCGTAATCTTCATCAAACGGCAGATAACAAACTGCCAGCGCCTTTTCGTAAAGCTCGATTAACTCTGACTCTGCGACAAACCCCTGCCAACAGACTCTGTCGGTGACGCGATATTTTTTGATGAGAGACTCATAATGTTCCCGTTTACCTGAGCTTCCCGCTAACACAACTTTAACGGGAGTCTGAGTGTAACTTAGAGCCTCTATCAGAATCTCTTGTCGTTTCTGTGGCTCGAGCCGGCTCGGATAGAAAATGTAATCGCCCTGTTCGCCGGGACGTAGCTGCGTCGCCCTTGGTGGTGGATGATAAAGCGGCACACTTTCGATCTGGTTATATCTTTGCAGTCTCTCGGCTACTGTCTTGGAATTTGCGAAGACCTTTCGAGCCTCTGGGATGAACCGGTTATCGCAATTGTGTATCCACTCGCGTAGTCTCAGACCCTCAGGATGAGTGGATAAATCGTCGAACTGAGTGCCCCATAAATTGTAGGCCGAGCGGTACTGATGCATAACCCACAAGACTTTTCGTGGATGCGAGACCAGATAAGCGGGGAACTTCATTCCAATCACCAGGTCGATTGGCTTTCCATTTGCTTCAGACAAATCCAACATTCTCCACGCTAGCGCCCCACGCGTTATTTCTATTGGCGGGTACCACTTGAACGGTAGAGCGACTATTTCGGCATTGTAACCAGCCTCAATCAAAGCGTCGCGCAAGCCTTCGACGTGGTGTTCCGCTCCACCTCGAGTGAAGGGCACTTGTGTAGTGCAGATGAGAATGTTTTGGATCACTTTGATTATTTCAGGCGTCGCTAAGGGATACGCGCACCTTTTCGCGAACGGATCATAGAGGCAGACCCGTCTTTAAGAAACTTCGATGTTGCAAACTGCTATCGACAACTCACGATCATCCCGGTGCTGGCCCAGTCCATTATCCTCTGGTCGAGGTTGCCACGTTCGGTCGGCTTTCAACTCGATCTCAAATTCACCCCTGGCTGAATCAACTAGTTCAGGTGGAACTGAAACAAGCAGGTTGAACCAACCCTGACGAATGAGTGAGCACGCAACCAGTGGTTTGCTATTCACTCTCATCTGCAGCCCCAGGGGATGTTCACGTAGATCCGGAATGTGTGTTGTCAGATCCAGGCTGATTGCCGAAAGTCTTTGCGCTCTAAATTTGATGCGACCACGTTCCGACATCCATCGTGCAACCGGAGGTAGGAAGTCAGGCTCATACCAACCATTGTCAAACCGAGTGTTCTTATCGCGATCTAGACATAACGTCTCGGTTACTCCAGTCAGTAATTGCTTGCGCTGACGATGCTCATTGTAGAACGGTCCTAGTGGTTGGTCCGACGCCTTAAGGAGAACATAGAGTCCAGCTTTTGGCAGGTGCAAGTTGAGGTCCGAGATCTTGCCAAACACATAACCCATTGCAATGTCGAACGCCCGTCTCTCCTTAAACGATAAATCGCGGAGGTAATCTAAGAAATCGCGTTCGAAGGGTAGACCGTATTCCTCAGCCTGCTTTAGGAACTCTTCGCTGCTCAGGCAAAGAGCATATCGTGGTTCGAAGCTTACGTTTGAAAAGAAACGACTGAAACGCGCTGCGTGCTCCTGTTCTTCTTCTAAACCAACGTGACCATCTATCGCGACGAAACGCTTTCGCGCCTCTTCACTCATCTGGTCCAAACTCGGTTGAGTGCTTCGGTCAGTACACTCGATGCCGTGCAAGGTGACGCCATCTGGTCGCAGGACTCGCTTGATTTCGGTAATGACAGCGTCCTTTTGTTCCGGCTCCACGTGGCCTAAGACGTCAAGACTCACCACGTAATCAAACGACGCGTCTGGTAACGGCAAAGTCGTCAGGTCAGCACTCAGAGTGTGGTCATAGCCGTTGCGTTTTGCTGCTGCCGCGCACTCCGTCGATAAGTCGACGCCAGTGAGTTCGACTCGCTTTCGTTTTAGTAAAGCGAGCATGCCCGCGCCACACCCGAGATCCAGAACAGATGAACCGTGTCGCACATTGTCGTAAACCCACATGGTGCGCGCGAAGCGAATATCGAATCTGTCGACAGGTTTGAAATACCGATGATCGAGAACTTCGTCGGAGACAAATTTAGACTTGTAGAACTCGGCAACATCCAAAATACCTGAGCGTGTATACAAGTTGTCTTTTGGTGATGACGACATGGATATGGCTGGTTAGTTGACCAATAAAACTATTTAGTCCGTGTTCCAGCTTCGAGTTTGGCAAGGCGCTCTTCAATTTCACGGCGAGCGTGGTCTTGTTCCAGTAGTGCTTCACTTGCCTCGAGCGAGAGTTGTTTGAAACAAACTCTTTGCTCGTCGAGGAGACGTCCATCGCGTTCGCGAATTTCTCCAAGTACTTCCTTGAGTCGATTTTGTAGCGCGCGTCCTTCTTCCCCGATGATGTCTTTCTGCGAGTCAGCAGCTTGCTGGACTGCTCGAAGATTCTCCCGAAGTACAGCGATCTCAGCCCGCGCCCGGGCACTTTCAGCCTCGAGCTCCTGACATTGCGAACTGAGGACGTCGCGCTGCTTCTTTAGTATCTCTTGTTGCTCACGCTGCAGATCCAAATCGGCACGTACCAGGTTAATTTCAGATTCGAGGTCGCTCACCAGTCTAGTTCGCAGTCTGGACAATTCCTGCTCGTAACCAGCCTGCTTCGCTGCGACTTCCATAAACGAATGATGCACAGCGCTGTTGAAATTGATCTGTTCCCAGGTTATCCAGCGGAGTGCTCGTTTCAGGATCCCTTTAATCCAGAGTTCAAGACTCGCGAGCGCGCCGGTTCTATTGCTGACTACAGGCGGGAGCCGGTCCCAGGCCCGAGACATTGTTGCTAGACCCGGATATTGATTCGAAAGGGTCACTACTCGTTCCGGTTCAATATCTATTGCGGAAGAGGTATTAAGGTTCGGGGATGCTGATGAGTTGTCGGCAGATTCGACGGGCTGGTCCTGACGCACGCCCTGTCTGATCTGTTCGAGGATGTTTGCTACTTCCTGATCAATCATAACTAATACTGACAGACTCAAGCTTGCTGTCGAATTTCGTTTCTGTGATTTCGTCAGAATCAATGACAGAGGCAATCGCATTCAAATTCGCGATGCCTTCCGTCAACGTAAGGCTCGTAATCCGAAAAAAGATTGTGCCATCGAGCCAGTCGTAGGCCTGACCTTCGGCACTGTGAACTGCGAAAGATATGGAGTACTCATCCATGCCCAGCCAGCAATTGAAAGAGAACGCGATGGTAAGAGCCTGGCCACTCTTCACGGCGCCGATCTTGATGTGTTGCTCGGTAGTATTGGTCCCATAAGCGTGAATACCATGCCGGTTGCTAATAAGAAATCCGACAACCGGATCCACGAGATCGCGTAGGAACTTTACTGTCACGCGAACGACCACTGGTGTTCCAGTTTCGATGATCTCCGTTCGTCGATTATCAGAGGTCAGGTCGGCCGCTACGATCTCAGCACTGCCGTCGCCATGACGAAATGAGTAGCGCAGAGGTTCTGACTTATCCTTCCCGGACGAAACTGTATCAGACTCCGACGCCTGGTCTTTTTCGAAGGCTTCCTCTCTTTCCATCACTATTCTTTGATAGTCATTGAGGACTTCGGTTGTAGAGCCATCGGCGATTACCCGACCGGCGTTCAGCAGGATGGCTCGCTGACAAAGCGCTCTGACCGCAGCAGTGTCATGTGAGACAAACAGAATGGTAGTACCGCGTTCGTGAAGTTCGTTGATCCTTCGTAAGCACCGATGTTGAAAAACGGCGTCACCAACTGCGAGTGCCTCATCAATTACCAGGATGTCGGGTTCAACGCTGGCGGCGATTGCGAAAGCGAGTCGGACATACATTCCGCTGGAGTAAGTCTTCACTGGTTGATGCAAGAACTGTCCGATTTCCGCAAAGCGTTCGATGTTGGGAAAGATGTTTTCTGTTTCGCGTCGAGAGAAACCCATCAACGACGCATTCATGTAGACGTTCTCAACACCAGTGAACTCGGGATCAAAGCCGGCGCCCAATTCGAGTAGCGCTGCGATTCGACCTTCGTGCCAAACGTCCCCGTGAGTCGGCGCTAAGGTACCAGAGATGATCTGAAGTAAGGTCGATTTGCCGCAACCGTTCTGTCCGATGATTGCGACGGTGGTCCCGGATTCAATTTCGAAATTGATATCTCTTAAGGCCCAGAATTCTCTATGGCGACGTAGTTTCCCTCGGGTGAGAGACTCTTTGAGTCGATCACCGGGCCGGTCGTAAATCCGGTACTGTTTCGACACATTGTCGACGCGTAGAGCGGGGGTCATTTACTTGTCAATTTAGCAGAATTTAGGAGTAGCAAGCCACAAGGATGGCGGGCTGGCCCTCGTAAGGTGACATGAATCTCGTAAGGCCACGGGCTTGCCCCGAGGATATTTACGCTCATTGCTACAAAGAACTTGCTTTTCCTTCCGGCGCGCTGGCGCGCGCAGCGAAGAAATTCAAGAGAGTTATTTAGTAACGAACGTTAGGACCACTAGACAAGCCATTGGCCTGAAGACAGGGTTTTCTTGATCTCCCGCTATCTCTTTTAGAAAAGGCGAAATTCAGCCAATGACGCACATCTTCGCGAGGACCAAAAAAATCACCTGGCCGTAGTTGCACGGCCAGGTGTAGCAAGAAGCACAGTAGCTAAAACTCTAATTAGGTCCGAATCGCTGCCTGTACTCAGAAGAACTGATGAAAGCCTTCACCATCTCGGCGTTAACGGCGTTGCCGTTGAACTCATTCAGTTTCCTGAGCCAGAAGTTGAAGCCTGACGTGTCGCCATCGCGCCGCAGGTAGCCGAAGTATTCCATCAGCACAAAAGCGCTGTTGGTTTCGCGATCCCTCAAAAACGCATTCTCGGCAACCTTCCGCAGTACTGTGGCACGAGTTTCGGTTGTCGCGGTCAGTCCCGCTACAAGTGAGTCGCGGAGTGACTGCATCACCGGGAAATTGCCCCGTACCTCGCCGCCAGCAAATTGCGTGGTGTGGAAGTTAATGTAAGCGCGTCCATCCTTGAGGTTCGATAACTGCGCGGCGAACGTTGTGTTGTTCCCTTCGGGCGGATCCCACTTGCCGCTGATCGTTCCTCCGACGCCGGAGACAAACGGTGAATTCACGACATCAGGCGGATTGGTGTCGTTGAATGGGTTGCCGAAGAATCCCCATACCACTGGACCATTGACTCCCGGTGCGACAGTTGGTCCTGCGTGGATGTGTGCCGCGACGAGGTTGTCGTTTGTGTCGGCCGTTTGCGAGCCAGTGAAGTCAATGTTGTTGATCGTGGCTGTAAACGTCATCTGCGTCTGCGCGGTGTTCATGTTGAAGGTCGCAGTTCCGTAAGAAGCCGGCCTGCGAGCACCCCCGGTTGTAGTTGGGTTCGTTGGGGGAACCTCCTGACCATTAGTTAAGTTCACAATGAAGTTGCTGGGCGAGAGCCCGGCAGATATCAGCAAGTTATCAACATACTGATCGTTAGTCAGAGTTGACGGATACTTGTCAACAAACTGAGGCCGCGTGACGAAGTCGTTAAAGAACGCCACCGTGTTTGCTTCAAGCTGCGCGTCTGCTCCCGGCTGTCCGACAACGAAGTTCTTTCCGAGAGCCTGCGTATCGCCTTCAAACGTGCCATATAGAACCGGCCCAACTCCTCCAGTCACCGTAGGTCCAAAGGCTGCTCGGTTCGTTAGATACGCCACCACTCCAGTCTTCTGGAATTCGATTGATAGGAAGAAGGCTGCGCTAACGTTGACGCGTTTGGCTTCGCGACAAACAGCATCCACGCCGCATGACTCGATCTCGCTAACCCAGAAAGCCAGCCCGGTAGGGTCGGGTTCACGGTTGAGGAAGTCGAGATATTGTTGGCGAACAAAGAAAGTCGAGTCGTCAATCGGATTCGTCAGCGGAGCCACCGAATCGTTGTCGATAATTGTCAGCTCCGCGGCGTTCGGAGTCCCCAAACCGACGCCGGTTCCGCTTGGGTTGGAGAGAGCGAGGTTAACCGTTTCGGCTCCTTCGACAAAGGTGTCGTTGACTATCAGGATCCGGACCGTCTTAGAAGTCTCGCCTGGCGCGAAGGTGAGCTTGCTGAGTGCTATTTCATAGTCGGACTTCTGCGAAGCATGACCGGGCTGCGACTCGTCAAAAGTGTTGAAATTGACCGTTGCCGTACCGGAGGCGTCACCTGCGCGCGTCACGGTAAGATCGATGTGGCCGTTGCCTTCACCGATGGCGAAGTCATCCGTGGAGAACTGAATTAGTGACGTCGCTGTGGTCGTTGTCGGCTTCAAAGAGCCAAACAGTCCGTGCTCTTCTTCAGCGGTGCCCGCAGTAAAGTACAGCGTGCCAGGGTCGCCGCCATTGACGCCATTGCCGAATTGGAGCCCCCAAAGCTCATCGATCACAATCCCGTCACCGGCCTCGTTTTGTATTGTGCCAAGGAATGCGCCGGTCGTCGGGTTGAAGGCGTGAAGACTCGGGTTGCCTTCGCCGAAGTTGCCGATTAGTAGCGCGCTACCAAAGATACCGAAGGTGGACGGAGCGATAGTGACACCCCAGGGCGCGTTCAGCGCTCCATTGTTGATTCCAAATGTAAGGTCGCGCACGCCGTCGGTATTAAACCGGCGGACGAACCCGTTGCCAACCCCGGCTTCGGGTCTCCCGCTCGTGCCGACCTTGGCATACATGACATAGAGCGAGCCGCCGATGTTCTGAATATTGTAGGGGTGAAAAACGTTTCCGGCCGTGGTTGGAATGGTTGGATCTGCGAAGCTGCCGGTAGTGGTGGTCAGCGCGTAAGTGCCGTCATAGACGTCAATGGCTCCATTCGCGAAGTCGGCAGCGTAGAGGCGGTTGCCACCGCTATTGCTGCCGTTCGCAAGGCCAGTATAAACGTGACCGGGGTGGCTGGCTGCGATGACACCGGTCGTCGAGTTTGGCCCGGCGCTCGGGTTCCAGCCCACGATGTTGCCTGTGATGGAGGCCCAGATGAAGGCCGCGGGACAGCTCGCGACGGAACACGGAGTAATTGCAAAGTCGGTCGTCGCGTTGCCGACTACTCCAGTGGGTAGTCCTCCTGGTACTGTAACGAGCGATAGTCCGGGGTTCTTCACCAGCGGGCTGCCCGCAACATCGCCGCGGAAAAGTTCGGAAGAGCTAGTGCCGTTGTTGGAAACCCAGAACGGGCTGGTGCCCCTGAATGCTATACCCCACGGGTTTATCAGAAAGGGATCCAGGATGGGTGCGAAACCCGGGATGTCAGAAACAAAATTCGTCTGACGGTAAGCTGAGCCTGGTGGAATTGCTGGTACGTTAGGCAGCTGCCCATCCTGTGCGCGGAAGAACGCCGCATGTGATGGTGCTGTTGGGATGGAAGGTAGGACACAGAGAGTTAAAAAAAGTGTCAGAGTCAGACTAGTAATTTGTCGAGCATGAGTTTTGATAGCGCGCGGCAAGTGCATTTGGAATCCTCCTGAAAATACTCCTCGAGACTTGTTCGTTCGGTCGCCAGACAGAGTTTGGCGACAGACCGGGCAAAGACGCACAAGAGATGGACCAACGGCGTACGGGGGAGACGTTTGGTGTTTGCTAACTTTGCGCTTGTCTACTGCTGGAAGCGCTGTGTCGTCGAATATTCCGTTGAACTGAGAGTGGACGGGCGAAACTCTATGCTTCTGAGCTACTTACTGTCAAGATTTTTTCGGCGTGCTGGAGGATGGCAACTGAAAGGGTTGTGGTAATAAATTCTAACGAACCGAAGGAAACTGACCCCCTTGACTGGTTATGGCGGCCATGGACTTATCGACAACTTTCATGTCTTCCTTAACCATCTCCTGGATCATCTCTTCAAAGGTGTGTGTTGGAGTCCAACCCAACACTCTCGTCGCTTTACTACAATCGCCGACGAGTAAATCCACTTCTGCTGGCCGGTAATATCTTTCATCCACCTTAACGAAATCGCGATAATCGAGTCCGGCCTCAGCAAATGCGAGTTGGCAAAGTTCACGAACGCTGTGAGTTTTACCAGTGGCGATTACGTAATCATCGGGTGTTTCCTGTTGCAACATCAGGTGCATTGCTCTTACATAATCAACCGCGTGACCCCAGTCTCGTTTTGCATCCAGATTTCCGATTCGAAGTTCAGACGCTCGGCCCGACTTTATTTGCGCTACCGCACTTGTGGTCTTCCGTGAAACAAACTCAAAACCTCTCCGAGGACTTTCGTGATTAAACAAGATACCGCTGGAGGCATAGAGCCCGTACGCTTCACGGTAGTTTTTGGTTAAGTGAAAGCCGGCGACCTTGCTGATTCCATAGGGACTTCGAGGTTGAAATCGCGTGGTCTCTTTTTGGGGTACCTCATCCACATTCCCAAACATTTCACTTGATCCAGCAAAATAGAACCGGCATTCAGGTTGTAACTCTCGCAGTGCCGCAAGCATGTAGTGAGTGCCGTTAATGTTCATCGTCATTGTGGAGAATCCGTCAGCAAAACTCTCGGCCACAAAACTTTGAGCCGCCAGGTGATAACACTCATCAAATCTATGCTTGCTAAAAATGCTGAAGATGCTGGGATAACTCTCGAGGCTCGCAGGATGGAGTGTGACCCTATCGAGTATTTGAGCGATGCGTCCGAACCGTCTTTCAGGCGCCTCAAGTGCGACGCGTCTTACCAGGCCATGGATTTCATATCCTAGCCCAAGCAGATATTCGGCGAGATAGCTACCATCTTGTCCGGTAATACCTGAGATCAATGCTCGCTTCGTCACGTCTTCTCCTTCAAATGCACCGCTTGTTTGTTCTTGAAGCATCATAGAGTAAATGTGAGGGAAGGTCATCAAAGTAATCCGATCGTTACTATTTGGGTCTGGTTTCAGCAGCTTGGTCCGACCATACAGTCAAACTTTCTTACTGGTGCTATCAAAGTAAGTGGCTGGTGGTCCGCTTAGCTGTGAAGAATGTTTAGTTTACGAGAGTTAGAGCGGAAATCGTAGCTGCTTGCGGTAAACAGGGTGTTTGCTTAAAATGGCCGTTCTTTAATCGCCGGTGTCGGCAATAATTTCACCTGCGTACAACGCTGCTCAGCTCCCCGAGGGCATCTAATCCGCACGTATCTGCGTCTTTATTTCGGAGGATTTTCGTGAAGCAAGCTTTCTGGTTTTTGTGCGCTATCATCGTGCCTGTTTTTGGCTGTGGCGCATTTTCGTCCGTTGCTGCTCAAATCTCGAGTCCCACACCGGATCCTTTCACGGTTCAACTAACATCAACGCCAAACACAGCCTTCAACCAGGTGATGGGTGACTTCAGTGCAAACGGTCGCTTCGCTGTGTTTATTTCAAACGGCGATGTGGCGACAGAGAAGTCGGCAACTCGGAACAATGCAGATGGAAATCGCGAAATCTTTTTAGCCGATTACGCACAACGACGCATCTTCCAAATCACCAATACCAAGAACGTACCGTTACCAGCAGCATCGCCATCACCAACACCCACTCCGAGTCCAACGCCTAGTCCAACGGTAAGTCCGACCCCAACACCGACTCCGATTCCAGTTCCAGCAGATCCCGCTCAAATAAAGATTGAGATTGATAATCGCTCGCCAATGATAAGTCTGCAGCCGACGTTAGTTGATGGACTGCGTACTTATCGAATCGTATTTTCGAGTAACGCCCCGACCCCGGGGAATTTTGATGGCACAGAAGGAAATCTTCAGACTGACGGCAACTCTGAGATTTGGATCTATACAATGCCAGCTGTAGCGGATGTTGACCTGACCTTGGGAACGGATCTTCCTCTACAGGATTTAACAGCTGGTACTTTCACACAAGTAACTAATACTCCGGCGAGTAGAGTTCCGTCTCCAGGTTCAGCAACACTGACGCCTTTCTTCGCTGACGACAATCGTGAATGTACGATTAGTGACGATGGAAGTATTCTGGCTTTCATCTCAACGCGAAATCTTGTGCCAGCTGTTGGAAATACCGACGCCAACCCTGAGCTATTCCTCTTTAACCGGCAAACCTCAACCTTTGTTCAGGGGACTAACACTCTGGATGCAGTCGTTGGTATCGGATTTGTTTTTCAGACAAATCCCTCTCTATCTTCCGATGGTTCCATAGTGGCCTTCTCATCGAGTGCAAATCTAGCTACGAATAATGCCGACGGAAACATGGAATTATTCATGGCGAGTTTTAGCGGCGGTTCGCTGTCAAATGTCTTTCAGGTCACTCGCACACAGAGCGACGCAAACAACACTACGGTGAGTATCGGTGCTCCGGGACGTCGTTTGAGTAGAAATGGCGCTTTGCTTGCTTTTGAATCGCGGGCGACGGATCCGAAGGCTAACGCAGCTACGAATAGTCCTTTCCTGGGAACCTTTGTTTATACGCGTGCGACCGACACATTTGTCGAAATTGGCTTGAGGCCGACCGCCTTTACCGACATCCCACACTTTCCGACGTTCACTGATTACGACGTAAACAATGCACCATCGAGTCTAGTGTTTGCTTCGGCGCTAAACTTCAGGCCCGACGGGACGTTTCCCGCTACTGCCGCTGACGCTAATCAAGGGCTGAATCCACAGAACGCGGCCCAAATATTTTTGACTCAAATTCCAGCGTCATCGTCGAATACATTTATTCGACTTACTAATACTCCGTTGCTTCAGGGGACTACGAGACCAATCCCAAGCGCGACAAGAAAGCGTATTGCGTATGCACTTGGTGGCGCTGCTCTGGGTGGCAGCAATGCAGATGGCTCTGTCGAAATCTTTTATCTCTTAACTCCGACAATCACAGCCACATCTTCGGCGGTTCTGTCATTCTTTACCGGTGCCAGCAATATGCCAGTTATGGCAGCTACTCCGCTGCCCAGTCCTAGCCCAAGTCCCACAGTAGCTCCGAGCCCATCACCAGGTAACCCATTTGGCCTGTCGCCGGGGGAATTGAGTATTGTTCGATCAACCGTGGCCTTGGCTCCATCCAGTGCAACAGCAACTGGTGCGTCTGAGACTACGCGAAGCCCGGCGCTGCCTGTTGAGCTTAACGGCGTTTCCCTATCGGTTAACGGTAATGCTGCTGGTCTCTACTTTGTCGGGGCAGCCGAAAAGCAGATCAACTTTGTATTCCCAACTAACGCAACTTCCGGCTTAGGGACTGTGGCAGTGAACATCCTCGATAGCGGCGCAAACACTGATACGCTCCTCAGAGGATTGGTCCAGGTCGTCGCATCGCAACCTGATATCTTCACCTCGACAAATGATGCTGGCGGACGAGCTGTAGCTTTTAACGTCACGAATCCGGCTGCCAGGACTATGGAACCTTTTAATGTCACCTCGCCGGACGCCAGTGGTGCAAGTGTGCCTACCGTGATCGAGTTGAGTGTTACCGGGGTTCGCTCTGTAGTTCCGGCGGAGATAACGATAACCGTCGGTACAACTGTGATACCCGTTGCAAACGTCTTGACGGTGAAACCCAATCCGGAAATGCCTGGGTTTGATTTCATCAACTTTAGTTTGCCAGCTACTCTTGTGGGTGCAGGAGATGTACCAGTAGTGGTAACGTTTGCTCGCACCAGCGCAGCCGCCACAAGTAGCAGGCCGGCTGATACGGCACCCAAAATACGTATCAACTAAGATTTCTTAGGACAAAAGACTAAACCCGTACGAATACGCGCGTTCGTGCGGGTTTCGCCTTTAGCCTGGTAACCCAAAATTTGGGAGATTCTCAGCCCTGAAGCGTGGTACCATCCCATTCAGGTCGGGCACCCCGCACCGTCTTATTTTCTGTTTACTTTCCTCTCCTGGAACCTAGGAATGCAGCAGCTGTTCTCCACAGTCGTATTGTTCTCTCTCTTCCTGGGCCTTGGCTCGGGCGTGCGACTTGAGACTAAGGACTCCACGGAATTAGAACCAACTACTCAGAATGTGAAGCAGATTCGATGGCCCAAGAAGACTATCGAAGTCGCGTTATCCACCTCGTTGCAGTTACCGAGCGCCAATATCAAAACTAATAGCGATGTTGTCGGTGCCGTACGGAGGGCAATGGCGCGATGGTCCAGCATGGCGAACATCAACTTTGTCGTCACCTGGTCGTCAACCTCTTCGGTGAGTCCTGCTTCAGGCGGTGATGGAATCAGTCTTATTACCATTGCTGACACGTTTGAAAACGAAGCTTTCAATGCCGACTCCACTACCGGAAGAACGAGAGTCTTCTACGAACCCGAAACAGGTGAAATCGCCGAAGCCGATATCTCGGTAAATCCGCGCCCAAAAAGTGAAGAGGGAGCAGACCTTCAATTCTCCACCGATGGGACTCCGGGTACTTATGATCTGGAAGCTACCTTCACTCACGAAATTGGACACCTGCTGGGATTGGACCATTCGCAAGTGCTCGCATCGACGATGCAAAGTAGACAGGCCTTTAATGGGACTTTTGGTTTGCCCGCTTTAACAGAACGAACCTTGAGTGAAGACGATCGGCAACGGGTTCGGAGTCTCTATGGACCAAAAACACGCCTCGGAAAAATTGAAGGAAGGCTGGCAGATAACAGAATGCCGGTCGGACTAACCCCGCTGCAGGCAGTAAACATATGGGCTGAAAATGTCGTGACTGGTCGTGTGGTTGCTAGTGATGTCACTGACAGCGATGGTAACTACAGTCTGGATGGACTGGCGCCCGGACAGTATCGAGTTATTGTGACATCAAACGACGAAAAAGGTGCGCTGCAACGTAAAGTACGAAGCTTTGAAGTCGCAAATACCGTGCTCGTCAAACCGGAGTCAACGACGCAGTTAAACAACAGTCTTGTTCCAGCTCAAGGTTCCCTGCTAAATCCACGTGTCATCGGTTTGAATGCGGAGTTATCGACCGTTGCTGTACCGGTTGAGGCAGGGAAGCGAGTTAAGATCTATCTTGGCGGCGAAGGTATTGATCAGGTTCCCGGTACCAGCATCGCCGTAAATTCACCCTACTTCACAGTCGATCCGTCGACATTGACTCGAGAACAATTGTCCACTCCTTTTCCAGTCGTGAGCATCGAAGTAAGCGTTGCACCCAGCGCGCCATTTGGCGACTACAGCATCCGATTGCAGGCAAACTCAGGTGAGACTGCGTTTGTTCCCGGTGCTCTAACGATCGACCCGGCTGTTGCTTCTGCTGTCGCAAGTCCATTGGACGATCTGCGTTTCTTCATTTCGCAACAGTACTCCGATCTGGTTGGACAGCGACCGGATACCGCAACTCTCGACAAACTTGCCGCTCGGTTTGCAACTTGCGGGGCGCGCGTCGAGTGTTTACGTGAACGACGTTTGGATCTGTCCACAGAGCTGTTTGCTCACGATGAGTTGCCGGCGACCGGACAGTTTTTGCACGGGTTGTATTTAGTTGGTTTGGGTAGACGTCTACGCATTTCCGAATTTGAAGGTGATCGCGCTGTGATCAAACGTGGAGAAGAATTAGATGGTAGTCGTCAGAGTCTCGCGCTGGCGTTGGTGCAGAAGCCGGAGTTCCTGCGGAAGTATTCGGAGGATCTGAAAGCTAGTGAATTCGTGGACGCAATCATCTCTTCAACCGGTCAAAACGCCGGAGTCGATATCTCCTCCGAACGTAAGTCATTGCTTGGTTTGTTTGATGGAAGTAAGGCAGGCCGCGCTGCAGTTCTGGTTCGGGCAGTTACATTGCCGGCTGTGCAGGACGGTCAATACAACCAGGCGTTTGTCCTTACCCAATACTTTACTTATCTGCGTCGAGATCCAGACGAGACTGGTCTTAATTTCTGGGTGAACACTATGAAGAGTAAGCCTCTTCGTGATAACGCTACCGCACGCTCGATGGTTTGCGCATTTCTCAACTCGAGTGAATACCAGGAACGGTTTGGAATGCTAACCACCCACCGCACCTCCGAGTGCAATTAATAACGATCCCCTTTAGTAACTCCATTGCGATCACCGTCCAAGCTCTTCTGTCGGACCGCGTACGTCTCGTGCGCACTCGCTCGCTAACAGTGTCATAAACAGACAAACTTGAACTGTTGCTTCTCTTAGCGCGCGGGACGCACGCGGTCCGACAGAAGAGCTAGTCTGGGTTTTCGCATGAAGCCACAAAGGGTGGCTGATATTGATAGAATCCAAAATTGCTGGAGGAATGGCTGCTTGTTATAGTTCGACTGATCACAACCGAGGTTTACAGTCACAGTTGAAAGAAAAACTTCTAAATTATTTAGTTTGTCCTGGCTGCGAAGGAGCTTTGAGGCTCTCTGTTCGTGCCCGAGAAGAGTCGGAGATCATGGGCGGCGAACTTCGCTGCCAGAGTTGTTCAACTACATTTCCGATAACGGAGGGAATACCTCGTTTCGCGAATCTTGCGGAAGTGGAGAGTGATAAGAAAGCCACCGCAGCTGGTTTTGGTTGGCAGTGGCAACACTTCACCCAGGAAGATACTCGCTACGGTGAACAGTTTCTTGGCTGGATAGCGCCAGTCAAGAGCGAATTCTTCAAAGATAAGTTAGTGCTCGAGGGCGGCTGCGGAAAGGGTCGGCACACTCAATTGGCGGCGCAGTGGGGCGCCAGGGAAGTGATTGGAATCGATCTTAGCGCAGCCGTCGAAACAGCATTCGCGGCGACTCGTAGTCTTCCGAATGCGCATGTGGTCCAGGCAGACATTTATCGTCTTCCGTTCCCACGTCAGTTTGATTACGCTTTCTCAGTTGGCGTGCTACACCACTTGCCTGATCCACGGGCTGGCTTCCTATCGCTTGCAGCCAAAGTAAAGCCCGCGGGAAAAATTTCAGCGTGGGTATATGGTGCCGAGAATAATGAGTGGATCACTCGTTGGGTCAACCCGGTGCGCGAAAAGGTAACCTCGCGGATGGACCAACGTGCACTGCTTCAACTATCGAAACTTCCGGCCGTCGGCGTCTATCTTGCCACTAAGCTGGTCTACGGACCGCTAAACAAAACTAATCCTAAGATTTCTAAGCGGCTCTTCTACAACGACTATATGAGTGCAATAGCGCCCTTTGGTTGGCGCGAGCAACACACAATTGTTTTTGATCATCTGGTTGCTCCCACGGCTTTCTATATTTCGAAAGAGGAGTTTGAATCGTGGTGGCAGGAGTTGAACGCTCGCGACGTCGAAATCAGCTGGCACAACAAGAATAGCTGGCGCGGCTTTGGGACTATTTGAATGCTCTCATCGCAAACAGCACAGCGTCGAATCTGGCAACCACTCTGGCAACTGCCTGGTCGTTCAGAACTGATTTACACGCTGGCTCGTAGAGAATTGCTTGCGCGTTACAAAGGCTCCGTGCTTGGTCTACTTTGGGCACTCCTTACCCCGGTGGTAATGATTGCCATCTTCACCTTTATCTTCGCCGGAATCTTTGGGGCACGTTTTGGAACAGCTAATACTCATTGGGACTACGCGCTTTACCTTTTCTGCGGTTTGTTGCCCTGGACGATGTTTCAAGACACAGTGCAATTGTCCTCTAACACCATCGTGACACATGCGAACCTGGTTAAGCGGGTCGTATTTCCTTTGGAGACGCTTCCAGTCGCGCAGGCTTTCTCGGCGCTCGGCAATCAATTATTTGCTACGGTAGCTTTACTGATTGCCACTCTCGTAATTCGGCACGAAATGCATTTAACCGCATTCTGGCTACCAGTGTTACTGATCCCGCAGCTATTGTTCGTGCTTGGTGCGGCGTGGCTAATCGCCTCCTTGGGTGTTTTTCTGCGCGATATCTCCCAGGGCATCTCATTGATTTTGATGGCATGGATGTATCTGACCCCAATCATCTATCCGGAAGAGATTGTCCCTGAACGTTTCCGGCTCTTCATAAATCTCAATCCGTTTACATCACTCATTCGCAGCTATCGTCGGATATTCCTGGAAGGTCATGCGCCGGATTGGACCGGGCTCGCATACTTCACAACGATCGCAGTAATTGTCTTTGTTTTTGGTTACTGGTGGTTTGCGCGTACCCGAAAGAATTTCGCTGACGTTGTCTAGTTGTAGTGGGCGCCCCTACAAACTCTGGCAAATTTTTCCGCGTAGGAGTAGGATTCCGACATGCGTTTAGCCGGCCTCCTGTTGTTCATATTACTGGCGACGTGTGGTTACCTTTACAGCTATTCAAACGTCGCGATCACAAAGAGGATTGTGGGAATCCCAATGGTGTCGGTCGCGACAGCGAGTGCGGCGAAAAAGATAGGCTTTGCCGAAGATATTGAGCCCATACTAAGATCGAAGTGTCAGTCATGTCATTTTCAAGGTGGTCGAATGTATACGAAGCTCCCCTTCGATCGTGCCGAAACAATTAAGGCACTCGGCACCAAGTTGTTCACGCGACTTCAGGACGAGAATGACCGTCGCCTGATTCCCGAGTTCCTCTCTCAGTAAAAGGAAACTCACACGCCCCTACGGAAGATCAAACACAATCACTAACGGTAAAATTTCGAAAAACAATTCTTTGGAGGTTCCTCCCATGCGTACAAGAATCAGCTTCGCGGTTATGCTCGTTTTGTTTGTCTTCACTCTCGGCAACTCGTTGGTCCTGGCACAGGAACAGCCACAGCCACAGATGTCTGAAGAAAAGCGGGCCGATTATTCTAAGTACTACGAGAAACGCAAAGGCAGCGAAGAGGATCAGAAAGTTGCCTACCAGTTGGCCCAGGAGTTTCTTAAAAAGTATGGCGCCGACGATGATCAGTATACGAAGGCGGTTCGTAACTTTCTGACGAAGTATGAGGAAGGCTTAAAAAAATACGACTTTAACCAGGCCATGACGGCTAAGAACTACGCTAAAGCCATGGAGGCGGGGCGCGAGATCTTAAAGACCGAACCAGAGAACGTTTTGGTTCAGATTCAGATGGTCCAGGCGGCCTCGCAATTACAAAAAACAGGCAATGCTGCCGCTGGTGCAGAGGGCCTCACACTTGCTAAGAACGCGCTTCAACTGTTGGAGGCGGGAAAGGGACCAGAAAAAGCATCACCTAAAGACATTGAAGACAACAAGGCCTACTTGAATTACGCAATTGGTAGTTTTCTGGTGAAAGACAAGCCTGCTGAAGCGCAGCCTTACCTGCTGAATGCGGCGAAATCAAATTTCTACAAGAATGACGCCCAAACCCACTATTTACTCGGAACCGCAATCATCAACGGCGAGTACCAAGCCCTTTCCACCGACTACGCAGCTAAATACAAAGACAAACCAGAGAGCCCGGAACAGAAAGCTGCACTTGAGAATGTCCTCAAGGTTGCCCAGAAAGGCGTCGACTCAATGGCGCGAGCGGTAGCGCTCTGCACCAAACCTGAACAGCAGGAATTCAAGAAACAACTAATGACCCAGCTGACCGAGATCTACAAGGATCTTCATCAGGGCTCAGACGCTGGTCTGAATGAGTTGATTGCAGGCGCCTTGTCAAAGCCGATGCCGTAATAGTGCTTCTGAGAACTCGATTAGCTTCGTACTTCAACGGCAAAGCCAGTCTTTAGCGACATCACGTACTTTTCCCAACGTCTCTGAAACTGGTTCATATTTGTTTCGCCTAAGACCGTCTGCAAGGTCTTGTAGCCAGTTGGATCGTGATCTTGATTCGCAAGAAACGCTTTGTAGAACTTCACCAACAACCCCTTCTCTTGAAGGTAGTAACAGAGATAACGAGACTGCGCGTAGGCCACGCCTTTTGTTTCACCGTAAAAGGCATCTCTGTCCATGGCCATTAACGTCTTGAAAGTTGGAACCTCCCGAGCGGCGATAGCTTTCTGTAAACCCGGAAGACGCCAATTCACAAACCCGTAAATATGTCCCTCCTGATCTCCACACTGTTCGTACAAAGAACCCAAACCTTCATTAAGCCACGGTGGACACGACGGAAAGTTTGCCTCAACAAATGGGTGAACGATCTCATGGACCAAAGTCCCGCCACCCGTAGAAATGTTCATGATCAGCGCTTTATGTTCGCGTGAGTAGTATCCGTAAGGCGTTGAAGGTTGATCGGCCCACAACAAGCGCGTGTGCTTCGAATAGGAAGCCGCATCTTTAAACAGCCAGATGTCGAGAATCTCAACGGGATCCTTATCAAAAAAGTCCTTCCTTAGTCTGTCCACGGCCCATTTTACTGTTTCGCTAGCGTGTTGCTTGACCGCCTCGGCCGGTTCGTCGCCAACGACAACGAACGGCGGTTGTACAACTATCGTGAAGTCATTTGAGGGAAGTTTCTTCTTTAACTCGAGCACGTGTTTGCTGAACTTGGCATCCGTTTGGTCCACCGCCATGTCCGGCTGTTTGCTTCTGGCTTCGTGCTTCAACGGCGTGCAGACTGTAGCAAGCACCAAAGAGGATAAGAGGATTAAGTAAGGGGTCGGCTGGTATTTCATGGACTTCCTCTACGCTACGGGTCGTCCCAATAAGGTGCTCGTGCGATAGCCAATGTAGTAGAAGGTTTCTCGTGAGAGTTCCTCTAATTGACTTTTCCACGTGACGTATCGGGTGGTTGGGGTTGGGGATGGATAAGCGTCTAGCCCAATGTCGGTGGCCATTGTAATGGCCCGCTTCATATGCATCGGATCACTGACAATCAGGACTTTATTCAGTCCGTTGTCCCGCGCTAACTGACGAGCGTAAACGATGTTTTCGAAAGTCGTGTGAGAACTCTCTTCGATTAGGATGTCGCCTTTGGGAACGCCATTCTGTAGTGCATAAGCTCGAGCAGCTTCGGCCTCGGTTGGTTCGTTTGGATTGCCTTGACCGCCAGTGAAGATAATCTTGCGGACTTTATGTTGACGGTATAGCTCGATTGCGTGATTTATTCTTTCTCGGAATACTGGGGAGACCTGGTTACTCCAGACTGCGGCACCCAGGACCACTGCCGCATCTGCATTGATGTCGGCGGAATTGCTGCCAAACGTATAGATTCTGGTGGCCGTAAACCCGATGAGGAATACCAGAATAGCAATTACGGTCATGAATATTCTGGCGGCCAATCGCTTCATCTTCGTTTGATGATACCAAGGGCTAATAAGGTGGTCACTCTCGTTAGCAAAAGAATTGGGTGCTGGGGAGCGTTACTCTTGTTTGATTCAAAACTCTCTGACAGAATCTCTGTACTCCCCGAATCGGTCCACTTCTAAGGCCCAGGAAAATTATGCGCCCCATCCTAATCTTCACCCTGTTCACTCTGGTTATGGGTGTATCTGCCGGGTGTAAGTTTGATAATCCACAGAATCCTGCGAAAAAAATCAGTACGGCCGATCTCCAGAAACTCAAATGGATAGAAGGTACCTGGCGAGGGACCGGCGATAATCAGAAACCGTTTTTCGAGCGATATCGTTTTGAGAACGATAGTACTCTTGCGGTAGATAGTTTTCCTGACGAGAAATTAGCCACGGTCGAAGACACAACTCGTTTTGTGCTGAAAGACGGCGTTTTTGGTGGAGGCGGAAACGATTCACGTTGGGACGCGACTGTGATTGACGACAAAGGTGTGACCTTCGAGCCAGTTTCGAACGCGAGGAACTCGTTTCGTTGGGAACAACAGACCAAAGACTTATGGCTAGCGACGTTGAAGTGGCCTGCCGCGAATGGAAAGCCTGCTCAAGAACGCGTTTACAAGATGGAACGCTTTTCAGCTCCCTAAACACTCAGCAAGGATTTGTCGATGAACGAACTTAAAGCGATATCAACCGCGGTAATTTTGGTCTTAACCTTATTCGTATCGATCAAAGCTCAAGATTGGCCGCAATGGCGTGGTCCATTGCGCGATGGGTCTGTCACGGCAGCAAGTGCCCCATCCTCGTGGCCCGACTCTTTGAAGCGTTCGTGGCGGGTCGATGTGGGAGAAGGTTATGCTTCGCCAGTCGTCTCTTCAGGTCGTGTATTTGTTCACAGTCGACGTGACCCGGAAGAGATTGTGTTCGCTATCAATCTTGCAGATGGGAAAATCATTTGGGAGCAGAAGTACCAGGCTAATTTCAAGAAGAATCAGTATGCGGTTGAGATGGCGAAGGGGCCGAATGCAACTCCCCTGGTGATTGGCAATCGTCTTTTCACTCTTGGGGTTACGGGAATTCTAGTAGCTTGGGATGTTTCGAGTGGCAAGCAACTCTGGGTGCGAGATTTTTCGAAGACTATCGATACTTCGAAACTGTTTTGCGGGACAGCAGCTTCGCCACTTGCAGTTAACGGACGCGTAGTAGTTCAGGTTGGTAGTGATACACAGGGCGGCCAGCTTCTTGGTGTCGATCCAGCAACTGGTGCAACGGTTTGGGAATGGCGTGGACTTGGACCAGGCTATGCCTCGCCAGTGGTGATCGATGTCGAAGGTAAGAAACAAATTGTAATGATGACCGAAGGGTCAATCGTTGGCCTTGATCCACAAGCAGGTAAGGAGTTGTGGTCTGTTATGTTTCCCGATGAGTGGCACGAGAACATTTCAACTCCCCTATGGACAGGTTCGACCCTGATCGTCTCTGGAACGCGCCAGGGAACTCATGCGTTTTCACTTAAGGAGACAAATGGAAAGTGGTCGGCTACGGAGATATGGAAGAACCCAGACGTGGCCATGTACATGAGTTCGCCTGTGTTCGGAGATGGGTTGATTTACGCACACTCTTCAAAACGCAAAGGCCAGTTTGTTGCGCTCGACGCAAAAACAGGAATCACCAAGTGGGCCACTGAAGGAAGAGAAGGAGAACACGCCTCACTGTTGCTTACGCCGCAGCACATCGTGTTTCTGACGAATGGTGCGGATCTCATCGTTGTGAAGAGAAACACACCAACATTTTCAGTTGAAAAGCGTTACGAGGTTGCAGAGGCTTCGACTTTTGCAATGCCGGTATTGATCGGTTCGGACATTCTGGTGCGCGACGCCACCGGTCTCATCCGGCTCACTCCCGGGAAATAGCTCAGCTTCTCTGCGCACAGGCGTTCTCTGCGTCTCGGCGTTAAAATAGTAACGTATGGACATTTTCAACGCGGAGACTCTGAGCACACAGAGACGCAGAGAATAGATGGATTTCTGCGCACCGACTGGTCTAAGCTAGTAAAGCACCCCTTTTTGCGGAAATTCCCTCAAAAATCCAAATCCGCATAGTTGGCTTTTCCGTTACAATCGTTTTTGCCCACTAATAAAACCTTGCACATTGACTCCCAAATGCTACTGGATCAACTCCTTGACTCGAGCGTCGATGGCATCTTCGCGTTCGACCGCGAGTGTCGCTTCACAATTTGGAATAAAGCGATGGAGCGCACCACGGGAGTTAGTCGAGAAGTTGCGCTTGGAAAAAACGCTTTTGAACTCTTTCCCTCGTTTAAAGAGAGCGGCTCCGAAAAGTACTTTCTACGCGCGCTCGCAGGTGAAAGTGCAGTTTCCGAAAGACAGTTTTGCGTGAGTGCTCAGGGTCTTTATCAAGGTTTTTACACGCCACTCCGCAATGATCTGAACGAAGTCGTCGGCGGCGTGACCATCATCCGCGACATTACGGAACGCAAGCAGGCAGAAGACGCCGCTCACGACGCATATCAAAGGCTAAAATTCCACGTCGAGAGTTCTCCACTTGCCGTTATCGAATGGGACAGTGATTTTCGTGTGTCACGCTGGTCCGAATCGGCAGAACTCTTATTTGGCTGGAGTGCCGATGAGGTGATTGGTAAGCACGTCAATGAATGGCGCTTTGTTTTTGCAGACGATGAGAATGCGGTAGCCCTGGTAACGAATCGTCAACGTGAAGGAGTTGAAGTACAAGGGGTGCAGCGAAACCGCAATTACACGCGTGACGGTTCCGTTTTATTCTGTGAATGGTACAACTCAGTATTGCACGACGAACAAGGCAACCTCATCTCAGTACTCTCACTCGTGCTCGATGTAACCGCACGCAAACTTGCCGAAGAGGAACGAGCAGCATTGCTGGTGCGGGAACGTAACGCACGTAGACAGGCAGAAGAAGCTGATCGACTCAAGGATGAATTTCTCGCGACGTTGTCTCACGAATTGCGCACACCACTTACGTCGATTCTTGGTTGGGCCTCAATGATCCGGAACGGCGAAGTCGAGGGATCTAGTGCCGCTCGCGCTATCGAAACAATTGAACGAAACGCTAGATCGCAAGCGCGATTAATCGATGACTTGCTCGACGTCTCACGGATCATTACCGGTAATCTCCGTCTTGACTTACACCCTTTGCATCTTGGTCCAATTATTGATGGAGCGCTTGATGCCCTAAGACCGACAGCCGCTGTAAAAGGTATTCAATTACGTACCGAAATTGTGCCCGGCGACTGCCTTGTCAGAGGAGATTCAAATCGCTTGCGACAAGTGCTCTGGAATCTCCTTTCCAACGCGATCAAGTTTACCGGCCGGGGCGGAACAGTCAGCGTTACGCTCGAACGTCTCGAGTCTTCGGCACGTCTTTGTGTCACGGATACTGGCGAAGGAATCTCTGCGCAGTTTCTGCCATATGTATTCGATCGCTTTCGTCAGGCCGAAGGTTCGATTTCGCGGAAACAGGGTGGACTTGGACTCGGACTCGCGGTGGTTCGACATCTCACCGAATTACATGGAGGTAATGTCGACGCTGAGAGTGAGGGCCTGGGGAAAGGAGCAACCTTTAAGGTCGATTTACCACTTTCTCAGGAACGACGCGATCCTGCTCGTGCTGAAGAACGACGAAGAGAGGTTGAAAGACGCAAGAGTCACGGAGGCGGGGTAGCCAGGCTGGATGGTATCCATGTGTTACTGGTCGAAGACGATGACGACTCCCGTAAACTGCTCAGCACGATGCTCAAACGACACGGAGCCGAGGTGACTGCGGCGAAGTCTGCTGCCGAGGCGCTAAGAATCATGTCGGATTACGTCGAGCACAAAGGAATCGCCACCGAGAGTGGTTGGTCTCCCTCCAGACGTCCTGACGTTCTGCTTAGCGATATTGGGATGCCCGATGAAGATGGTTATGATCTGATTACGAAGTTGCGCGGCCTCTCCGATGAAGAAGGGGGTCGTATCCTCGCAATCGCCCTCACAGGTTACGCGACTCGTAAGGATCATGACCGAGCACTCGATGCGGGCTACCAATTACACCTGGCAAAACCAGTCGAACAGAATGAGTTGATCGCCGCGATCGCCGGAGTTCTCGGCCGTTAGTCTTCGGAATGTCCGACATGCTTTAGCTTGTCGTCTGACAGCCCTTTGATCGCTTCACCGTTACAGACGACAAGCTAAAGCATGTCGGACATTCTCCAGCGACCTGCCTTTTCTCAAGACTTCAAACTCCTGTATCATCGCAGCGCTTCCAATCTCTTCTCAGCGGTTATCAATATGAGACAAAAACTTTTTGTAATCCCGGTTTTATTTCTTTTACTCATCCCTGTTCTGGCTCAACAGCAAAGCGATCCTTCGCTTTTGACTGTCGATTCCATGTTTACCTACCGCACGCGATCTCTGGGTCCGGTGCGTTGGCAGGACGATGGGAGTGGTTACCTCGCGCTTGAACCTTCGCCAACAAAAAAGGATTCGGTTGACATCGTTCGTTACGATGCGTCAACCGGGGCGCGTACCGTAAAGGTCTCGGCCGAAAAGTTGACTCCGCCAAATTCCACGCAGCCGCTGGCTATCGAAGAATTCTATCTAACTGTTGATGAACAAAAGGTGTTGATCTTCACGGACTCAGAACGCGTTTGGCGAAGTAACACGCGCGGCGATTACTGGGTCCTGGATCTTAAGGCGAGTAGTTTACGTAAGCTAGGTGGACCAGAAGCCAAGCCTTCTTCATTGATGTTTGCCAAGTTCTCACCTGACGGAGAACGCGTTGGTTACGTCCGAGACAACAATATCTACGTTGAGAATCTCTCCGGTGATTCGCAGATTACAAAACTCACTAGTGATGGCGCGCGCTACATCGTCAACGGAACGTTCGATTGGGTTTACGAGGAAGAACTTTTCTGCCGCGACGGTTTTCGCTGGAGTCCTGACAGCAAACAGATCGCATACTGGCAGCTAAACTCTGAAGGCGTGAAGGAGATGACACTCATCAACAACACGTCCGCGCTTTATCCGGTAGTAAGTACGTTTCCCTATCCGAAAGCTGGCGAGACCAACTCCGCTGCCCGTGTTGGAGTAGTTAGCGCCAGTGGTGGCCCAACCAAGTGGTTTGAAGTCTCCGGTGATGCTCGTAACAACTATCTCCCAAGAATGGAGTGGGCAGAGAACTCAAGCGAAGTCATTATTCAGCAACTAAATCGGTTGCAAAATACAAATGTAGTCATGCTCGGCGATGCGAGTACGGGCAGAGTACGCACTATCATGACTGAGAAAGACGACACCTGGGTCGACATCGCCTGGGGTGACATCGATTGGGACAAGACCGGATTGGCCCGCGGTGACGTTGAGTGGATCGATGGAGGAAAACGTTTTCTCTGGGCCAGTGAACGCGATGGTTGGCGTCATATTTATTCAGTTTCACGTGATGGCACTGACGTTAAGATAATTACTCCCGGCAACTATGACGTAGTTAGTGTCGAACGTGTCGATGTGAAGAATGGTTGGGTCTATTTTCTTGCGTCGCCGGACAATGCGACCCAACGATACTTGTACCGCGTTCGAATGGATGGAAGTTCGAAGGAAGAACGCCTGACACCAGCCACCACACCCGGTACTCATGGCTACAACGTATCACCGCGAGGTGACTTTGCAATTCACACCTTTTCGACCTTTAACAAAGTTCCTGTTACTGACGTCGTGAAGCTGCCAACTCATAGTGTAGTTCGCACTTTAATCGACAACCATGAGACTCAGGAGCGGCTCGCGAAACTAAAGCAGACCAAATCCGAGTTCTTTAAAGTTGATATCGGCGATGGAGTTCAGCTTGACGGTTGGATGATTAAGCCACCCGATTTTGATCCGCAGAAACGCTACCCGGTGCTGTTCTACGTTTACGGCGAACCATGGGGACAGACGGTGCTCGATAGTTGGGGCGGACGGAATCGACTATGGCATGGAATGTTGGCCCAGCAAGGGTACATCGTGATGAGTGTCGACAATCGTGGGACACCAGCTCCAAGAGGGCGCGCGTGGCGCAAGATCATCTATCGCAAGATGGGAATCGTGAATTCGCAGGACCAGGCAAATGCCGCACGTGCGATCGCCAAGTGGCCCTTTGTCGATTCCTCGCGTATCGGAATTTGGGGCTGGAGTGGCGGGGGCTCATCAACGCTAAACGCGATGTTTCGGTATGCGGATGTCTATGCGATGGGTATTTCAGTAGCGCCAGTTCCTGACATTCGCTACTACGATACGATTTATCAGGAACGATATTGTGGATTGCCGCAGGATCGTCCGGAAGAGTACAAGCAGAGTTCGCCAATTACTTTTGCCGCACAGCTAAAGGGCAATCTTCTTGTGGTCCATGGCACCGGTGATGACAATGTCCATTACCAGGGTACGGAAGCGTTAATCAACGCCTTAATCGCAGCGAACAAACAGTTTTCCATGATGCCTTATCCAAACCGTTCGCACGGCATCTATGAAGGACCAAACACAACACGTCATCTGTTTGGACTATTGACCAACTACCTCCACGAAAAGTTGCCAGCGGGTGTTTCGATGGCGACGACTTCATCGGCTCGCTAGGGTCAACGGATCTCATTTGTTCGGGCTGCTCCCACTGATGTGGAGGCAGCCCGTTTTCATATTGCATGTACGCAGCCCAACCACTTCTCATTCTCCTCAACCTTGAGGTTGGGTTCAGCTTTGCACAAAAAGTTGAAATACCACCCACGGGAGTGGGTGGATACCTTCAGATCCTTTCTACGAAACGCCTAACTTGGTCGTCACGCTGAAATCCCACCAACGGCAGTTGGTGGATAGTTCAGATCCCTTCTACAGGGGTTGCCCGCTTTCCTCCGGCGCGCTTCGCGCGCAGCAGGAGCGTGACTACCTCTTGGTAGAAAGGATCTGAACCATCCACCAACTGCTGGGGTGACCCCCTCAAGTGAGACAGTCGCAATCTTCACACTTTGGGTTTCATAGGTTTGTTACTTCTCAAAGTTTTTGTGCTGCTGC
>Ga0209215_1000075_pt1 | contig 63419 bp, 61 predicted proteins | sample TexAe_OM2H0_M2_FD_187938 | JGI IMG/M metagenome (GOLD analysis project Ga0209215, IMG submission 187938) | Forest soil microbial communities from Davy Crockett National Forest, Groveton, Texas, USA - Texas A ecozone_OM2H0_M2 (SPAdes) (version 2) | ecosystem: Environmental > Terrestrial > Soil >... | reverse complement strand
ACCCAAGAGAGGTGCCCGCGCTGATGTGTAGCCAACGAACGTGAAGGACCACCGCGCAAGGCGGTGGCCTCACCAAAAGAGAGGTGCCCGCGCTGAGGTCTGGCAACGAGCGTGAAGGACCACCGCGCAGGGCGGTGGCCTCACCAAAAGAGAGGTCCCCGCGCTGAGGTGTAGCAACGAGCGTGAAGGACCACCGCGCAAGGCGGTGGCCTCACCAAAAGAGAGGTCCCTGCGCTGATGTGTAGCAACGAACGTAAAGGACCACCGCGCAAGGCGGTGGCCTCACCAAAAGAGAGGTGCCCGCGCTGAGGTGTAGCAACGAAGTAAAGGACCACCGCGCAAGGCGGTGGCCTCAACAAAAGAGAGGTGCCCGAGCTGAGGTGTAGCAACGAGCGTGAAGGACCACCGCGCAAGGCGGTGGCCTCACCAAAAGAGAGGTCCCCGCGCTGATGTGTAGCAACGAGCGTGAATGACCACTTCGCAGAGCGGTGGCCTCAAAAGACATCAAGGAACCTCAACGATGGGTCTGTAGTTCACGATCCAACAAGTGTGGGATAGAGTTGAATTGAAATAAACGCAGCTGGTCCATACCATGACGCAACACGGTAAAAGACGAATTGTACAAGACTCCGGCAAGCTGACGAACTCTTGTGTCCTGTATGTCTAGTGCTAAGCCGGTGAGAATTCCAGTCGGAGTTGCCGAAGTAAAGACAAGAACATTCTCCTGTGGACCTTCATTGGGAATAGCGAGTCCGCTCTTAACTACTCTTTCGCGAAACTGATTCCAAGTCTCACCATCATAAGGCAGCTTACCTTCGATCCAAGCCTCAACCATCCTGGTATCACATGGACGCCATCGTCGATGAACCTGTGAGGCCGGATTATTAGAGTTCTCTTTTACCTCTTGCACCATCTCTTCGTACTCGCGCCGAAACACGGGCTCAGCTTCACAAAGGAGTGGTCCAAGCACACGATATACATTCGCGAGATCAAATTCGTTCCATTGCTTGTCGACGTTGACTTCGGGTAAAGGCAGATCGGAGTTAGCGTACGCCGCAATCACTTCAGCGGCTGTCAGTTGTTGTCGTTGCATCGTTCCGGCATAGACGGAAGAGAACTGGATCTCCTGCGTCACAAAATATTCTCCCAGTAATTTTGACTGGCGACGTCCGAGAGCAGAAAGTGTGTCGTAGGCGTCGCGTGTGCCGGCCTGGCCATGTCGTACCAGATAGATCTTACTCAATGATAGCTCTCCGTTATTAGTATCAAAACTCGCTCCATCAGTATGAAGCTTTAGTTGCACGATGAAAACGCGAAACCGTTGACGCGTCGCAAAAATCAGTTGTATAAAGCAACCTACCGGACGTTCGGTAAAGTAGCATTAAGGTTCAAACGCATTCAAGAGACTGGGCAAATTCCTCAGATTCCTGTAGCGTTCGAGTCCGAAATCAATCACTACCGTCAATCCCTAGCTCCAAACATTCGCAGGCAGTTTCCGAGAAAGGCTTTTTCAAGTGACGCAAGACCGCACAAAAGTCTGGTTCGCACTGTCAGTACTCTTCGCTATTAACACCCTCAACTTTTACGATCGCCAGATTCTTGGCGCCGTTGGTGAAACCGTCCGAGAGGAATGGAAGTTGAGTGACACGGCGCTCGGATCACTCGGAACCGCATTCACTCTGCTCTACGCCGTTGTTGGAGTGCCCATCGGCCGAATGACCGATAAGTTTTCGCGCCGTTGGATCCTATGTGTCGGTGTCACGCTGTGGAGTTTCTTAACTGCTGCGTCGGGCCTCGCGCGAAACTTTACCGAACTCTTTGTAGTGCGACTGGGCGTTGGTGTTGGCGAAGCATCCTGTGCTCCTGCGTCAGCTTCACTGATTGGTGACCTGTTTCCCGCCTCGCGTCGCGCAAAAGCACTTTCGGTTTTCATGATTGGACTACCGGTGGGAATTGCTTTGAGCTTCTTAGGTAGCAGTTTGCTCGAGCACCGATTTGGTTGGCGCTTCACGTTTTATATCGCTGCCATTCCCGGAGTCATCTGTGCCGTTCTTGCACTAATAATTAGCGAGCCGAGACGCGGTGCGTCTGAATTACATAAAATTAGCGCAGTCGCGAAACGAAAAGGTTCACCATACCTCCTTGTGTTATCGATCCCGACAATGTGGTGGATCATCGCATCTGGAGCTTTCCACAACTTCAATATGTATGCGATTGGAGCGTTTCTCTCTCCTTTTCTCCAACGCGTCCATCACTTGAACAAATTGAATGCGGGCTTGATCTCGATGGTCGTTTACGGACTCGCTGGTATTCCAGGTCTTATTGCCGGTGGCATGTTGGGCGATCGAATGATGAGAAGTAGATCGAATGGTCGACTAATGGTGGCAACTGTTGCCATCCTCATTTCGGCGCCGTTGATGTATCTCGGTCTCTCTCGCGCCGCTGGCGACGTGACGGGATTTGTTCTTTTCGCCGGGATCGGAATGGCGTCGATGTATGTCTATTACGCTACTGTCTATTCGGCGATCCAGGATGTAATCGAACCATCTCTCCGCGGTACCGCGATGGCCCTTTACTTTTTTGCGATGTACGTGATGGGTGCATCACTGGGACCAGTTGGGATGGGCTTTCTCAGCAGTTACTTTACACGTCAGGCTGCACTAACGGCAGGTGTGACGGACACCAGTTTTCAAGCTCTTCGTCCTTTCGCTGCCGAAGGATTACATTCCGCACTTTACGTTGTACCAGTCCTCGGAGTCCTTTTGGGAATAGTTCTGCTGGCAGCTTCGCGTACGGTTTCGAAAGACATGGAGAAGCTGCAACGGTGGATGCGCGAGTCTGTGATATCAGAACCCGATCTCACGCCTGAACCAGCCGGAACCGTCTCATCGATCCCAACTCGCGTCAAAGAACTTCTTGAAAGCGGTACCTGACTAAGCAACAACTAATAAGGACGAAAGAACGTGGCTCAATCCCTTTTTGATTTGACCGGAAAGGTCGCAGTTATTACGGGATCCACACGAGGAATCGGCAGAGCAATTGCAGAAGCAATGGCGCGTGCGGGTGCAAGTGTTGTCATCTCGAGTCGTAAGGACGAGCAGTGCGTAGCAGTTGCGCAATCAATCACGAATGAAGGGCTTAAGGCGACTCCAATAGCTTGTAATATTGGAAAACGTGAAGACGTTGAACGTTTGGTCCAACTCACAAAAGATCATTATGGAAAGATCGATAGCCTCGTGTGCAACGCTGCTGTTAATCCTTACTTTGGACCATTGGCGGGGGCAACTGACGAAGCTTTCACAAAGACGATCGATTCAAACGTACGCAGCAATCTTTGGCTCTCAAATCTGGCGATTCCTGAGATGGCCCAGCGACGTGATGGCTCAGTGATCATCGTTTCAAGTATTGGCGGTCTGAAAGGATCTTCTGTGCTCGGACTCTATGCCATTTCAAAAGCAGCCGACATGCAGTTGGTACGCAATCTCGCAGTTGAATGGGGACCGAGTAATGTCCGTGCGAACTGTATTGCACCCGGTCTCGTAAAAACGGATTTTGCTCGAGCGCTCTGGGAAGATCCAAAAACGCTCGCTCACGCCGAATCAGTTTATCCGTTGAGACGAATCGGCGATCCGGAAGATGTTGCGGGAATGGCGGTTCTCCTGGCGTCTCGAGCTGGCGCCTGGATAACCGGGCAAACGTTTGTAATCGACGGCGGCGCAACGATAGCGGGTGGGTGAAGAGAAGTTATGAAAGTGGAAGGTAAGGTTGTAGTTGTAACGGGAGGCGCAAACGGGATTGGCCGCGCCCTTTGTCAACGTTTTGCCTCCGAAGGTGCGAAAGCGGTCGTGGTTGCTGATATCGATGAAGAAAGCGCCGCAGTAGTAGCAAGAGAGATTGGTGGACAGGCGGTTCATGCAGATGTTGCTCTTGAAGGTGATGTTATCCGGCTCGTTGCCGCAACGGTCGATTCATTTGGACCAATCGATCTTTTCTGTGCGAACGCCGGTATCTTTGGTCCGGCCGGTGGTCCAGAAGTTTCAAACGATGACTGGAAATTGATGTGGGACACAAATGTTATGTCTCACGTCTACGCTGCACGCGCAGTGATACCGGGAATGCTAGCGCGAGGCTCAGGCTATTTTCTTCACACCGCGTCTGCCGCAGGTCTGCTGACTCAAATTGGAGCTGCTCCTTATGCCGTAACTAAGCATGCAGTAGTTGCGTTTGCGGAATGGCTATCAATTACATATGGCAATGCGGGTATTAAAGTCTCCTGTCTATGTCCTCAAGGCGTTCGCACGCAGATGTTGCTTGGACCAGACGGAAAACGCGAGAGTTTCTTACTCGCGGGTGCACTCGAACCTGAAGCGGTCGCAGATGCAGTAATCGACGGCCTCGCAAACGAAGACTTCTTAATTCTGCCTCATCCGGAAGTCGCAGATTATTTCAAACGAAAAGCAGGTGACTACGACCGGTGGCTGCGCGGAATGCGTCGCTTGAATGCCGAGGTCTTCGACCAAATCAAGAACGATTCTTAAGAACCGAGATGAGTTTATGAGTGGAACTAGACTCCGCAATATTCTCTTGCTGATCTTGCTTTCGCTGGCGCCCTCGTTGTTATTGGTATTGCCCGCAGGTATCACTCGATCGGCACTCGCTCAAACACCTGAAAAGAGCCAACCGGAAGACTTGACTACCGCACAAATCTACCAGGAAAGGTGCGCGACGTGTCATGACAAGCCAACGGCTCGGATTCCACCGCTGTCGCAACTCAAAAAACTTTCAAACGAAGACGTTGTTCGTAGTTTGACTACCGGTACGATGACGCAATGGGCCGAAGGACTCTCGACCAGGCAAATCAATGGGTTAGCTGTTTTCATCACGGGGATAAAACCCGGAACAAAGAACAGTGCAGATCTCAATGCGAACATTTGTAAGGAGCCAGCTGGGCCAATCGATCTCAACGGGCCGCAATGGAACGGGTGGGGTAGAGATCTGGACAATTCACGTTTTCAGCCTAAGCCAGGAATTAAAGCTGAGGATGTCCCCAGACTAAAGGTGAAGTGGGCGTGGCGACATCCCGGTCCAATGGCAACAGGCCAACCGACCATCATTGGTGACCGGCTGTTTATCACTACCGAAATTGGACAGATATTTAGTCTTAATGCTCAGACAGGTTGTACTTACTGGAGCATGAACGCCGGAGCTGGTGTGCGTTCAGCAATCAGTGTTGGTTCGTTCAGTGCCGGGTCTAAGACAAAGGTTGCAATTTACTTTGGAGATCAGCGATCAAACGTTCACGCAGTTGATGCAGCGACTGGCGAGAAGCTATGGACTACCAAAGTTGAGGATCATCCGTTATCGAGGATTACCGGTTCACCAATCCTCTATCGCGGAAGACTTTATGTGCCGGTTTCCTCAGTGGAAGAAGTTGGAGGAAATGACCCGAAATACGAATGCTGCAAGTTTCGCGGCAGCCTGGTGGTGCTCGACGCTTACACAGGCAACGTGATTTGGAAGAGCTTTACCATTCAGGAAGAACCAAAGCCCTTTAAGAAGAATTCTTCGGGTACACAGATGTTCGGTCCTGCCGGTGCCGCAATCTGGTCAGCACCAACTTTGGATCTAAAAAGAAAAGTGATCTATGTAGCGACGGGAAATTCATATACAGATGTCGACACCGGACATGCGGACGCAATCGTGGCGATGGACATGGAAACCGGCAAAGTAAAGTGGGTAAATCAAGTTACTCCGAACGACAACTTCCTTGTGGGCTGCAAACAACCGGGAGTTGGAAACTGTCCGGAAGATGCTGGACCAGATTACGACTTTGGAAGTTCGCCCATTCTACGCACGTTGCCGAATGGCAAGCAGTTGATACTTGCAGGGCAGAAGTCGGGAGTCATTTATGCTTTGGACCCGGATCAGAAGGGTAAGATTCTATGGCAGGTACGATTAGGTGCGGGCGGTGCTTTGGGCGGCATTGAGTGGGGATTTGCCGCAGACGAAAAGTATGTGTACGTTCCGATGGCCGATGTCTCTGGACCAGCCCGAAAACCTGGTATCACTGCGCTGCATATCATTGATGGCGCCAAAGTCTGGCACGTCCCCGCGCCGCACGCAAAATGTGTTTGGGGAACGACGCGCTGTAATAACTCTCAGTCAGCAGCTGCCACACTCATTCCGGGAATCGTTTTCTCCGGAACAGCAGATGGTCACTTACGTGCCTATGCAACAAGCGATGGGGCTGTTGTTTGGGACTATGACACCGCCGTACCCATCGCAACTATCAACGGAGGTGAGACAAAGGGTGGCGCTTTAGATGGAGGTGGACCAACAATTGCTAACGGAATTCTTTATACAAACTCAGGCTATGGTCGGATAGTTGGTCAGCCCGGAAATCTGCTACTCGCTTTTACTGTCGACGGCAACTAGATTCTATTCTGTCGACTTCTTACCATTAGCTCGATACGCCTTCGATTGATCCCTTACGATATCAATCAAATTTCCCATAGCAACTCCTACGTCTATGAGGTGCAGTCCCCAGTCGGCCCGCACTTGGCCGTTTACTACGACATCGCCGGAAATATCATCCGTGCGCGAATCTTTGGGATCCTCGTGTACAGTCACCGCGAGATAAGAACCCTTCTCGTTTGAAACGCACTCGGCCGTCAGCAGCCCGGGCACGCTAACAAAAGGAGTATTGATCGGCTGCTCTGGTTTTACCCATGCGCGAACTGGAACCTCACTCGAGATGACGCCGCTGCCACGCGACCCAAAATACGCGTGCAGTTCTCCACTGCCACCAGATAGTGAAGCGGGATTAGTACAAGCGGAAACCATGTTCTCACCTGGCACTTTACCAAACCTCGTATTTGCGGGTGGTGGTGCCGTGGCTCGGAATGATGCGTATGTGACGACGCAACCAGTTTGTTTTGAAGAATGACAGAGTGGAAGAGATTGAAAAGCACCACCGACGTCTTTACCGCGCGGAACTGCGAGATTTGTTCCTAACAGCAATGCAGATACGATGCGCGCCTGGATGGGTTTACCGTCAATCTCGCTCTTAACGAGTTGTGTAAGGACAGCCGAACCTTGCGAGTGACCAATGAGCACGACGCCGCGTCCATTGTTGTCGTGTTGCAAGTAGTAATTCCACGCGTCGAGCACATCATTGTAAGCGAGGGCGCGATCGATGTTCACAGTTTGGCCAGCGATAAAAGCTCGCAGGGCTGTGAGCGTGACCTGACGGTATAGCGGCGCGTAAACCTTACATTGAGATCCAAAGCGCGCCGCTTGCGCGCGAATGACTCCCAGCTCTTCGGCGTTGGCTGTCATGTCGCTGTTGGGAGTTGGGTCGGTAGAGACTGTCGGGTAGACATAGAAGCAATCGATCGGTGCTTTCGGATCGGCAGCCCATTTCTCGATACTGAGTTTGCCGTTGGCCGGAACAATCGTTGTAGTCATGTCTGTGGCGCAGGCATCCTGGCGGCCCGGACGGCAAAGCCATGTCTCGGGTTTGCTGTAATCGTTTTTTGGAGCCGTAGTAGTTTGTGAGTGAGAAGTTATATTGGTGCCGATAACAAACAGCAAAGCGATTATGAGAATTCGCGACATGGCTTTCTCCAGGTTCATTAGCAGACAACTAGAACTCCGCCAGCAATTGAAGCACCTTGATTACTGTCGCTTTGCTGTCCAGGTAGCCGTACCAATCTCGCCGAGTTCCGCAGTCCCTTTCATGGTGCCGTCTTTCTCAACTGTCCCTGCGTATTTGAGCGAGAAAGATTGACCCTGTGCTTCGACTTTGAGAGAAAACTCAACCTTGTCCCCCTTAACGGTACCCGTGAGAGGAGCTTCACCAAATGCTCCCTTGTATTGTCCGGTGAGGGTTTCGCCTTCCTGCTTGAATGTAAATGTTGGAGACCCGGTACCCTGGGAAGTCTCAACTTGAAAGGCCCAGCCTCCCGTAATGTTTGTTGCCGGAGCCGCGGCCGGAGCCGCAGGAGCTGCATTGGCGGAACCTTCTCCAGCACGTTTAGAACTGAAATCTCCCTGCGCCATACCGCCGAAATCCGCGCTCCCCTTCATTGTTGCGCCATCAATTGCCCCGGTTAACGTAATAGGTAGATCGTTCTCCTGAAACTTAATCGTGTATTTCAGTTTGACGTCTTTTCCAGTTTGCGTACCTTCTATAGGAATTTCGCCGCGTTGTGACTTGATCACGCCCGTTAGTTTGTCAGCGTCTTGTTTAAGAATTATCTGGAAATTGAAGGTTCCCTGTGGTGAGTTTAGGGTTGTGTCCCACGTGCCAGCGGCGTTAGGTGATTGCGCGAAGACGGACGTTGCGAAGAGAGAGAGTAATAAGGCAAGCAAGGGTAGTCGTGACATGGCGAGTCCTCCTGAAAAGAAAATCTTTTTACAAATTGAAGGATGTATTAGATCTAAGTAAAATGCTAGCTACCGAACGGTCGGTAACGTAGCATTCGCGTGGATCGACGTCAAGGTTTCGGTATGATAAAAACCAAAGAATATGGAACAACCAGTATGGAATTTTGAGCAGGAGCCGCGCCCTGAAGGTCTCGATGAAACCGGAATCAATCTGCGTGCTTACTTTGATCACATGCCCGACGAAAAGATGAAGCAATACGTCACTCGTTGGAGTGACCAGGAGTTGATGAACTGGGACGACAATTTTCGTGATGACGGTAAACTAATGTTGCTTTGTTGCGAACGAGACGTCGATGTAAGTGAGTATCGTTGTGTGCTGGAAGACTGTATTGGCTACCGGAATCGAATCAGAGCAACACTGATAGCGAGATAATTCACATGAGCAAGTCAGTTCCTGAGGGTTGGCACAGCATAACCCCGCGTCTCGTCACCGATGACGTCGCTGGATTGGTCGCATTTCTAAAGCATGCATTTGCAGCTACCGGTGAATATCGCGAGGACAGGCCAAGTGAGATACGCATTGGCGACTCGCTCATTCTGATAAGTGAAGTGGGCGTGCGCAAGTTCATGCCAGCGTTTCTGTACGTGTATCTTGATGATGTTGATGCCGTGTACCAGCGGGCGATGGACGCGGGCGCAGAATCGATCGAACAACCTCAAGACATGCCTTACGGCGATCGACGCGCGATGATCAAGGATCCGGGTGGCAACACCTGGCAGATAGCAACGCACAATGAGAAAGCATTTCGTGCTTTTCTCAATAAGGGAAGTTCTGAGAACTGAAACTAGAACTCAGTACTCGCACACTGAGCTATGTGCGATGAATGGCTTTACTTCCGGAGAAAATTTGACGCCGTGACAGTCTGCGCAAATCGGCCCTTTAGATACGCTGGAGTGTTTCGCAGTTGAATTCTCATGGATCTGGTGGCAGCTCAGACAAGTAACAGTCAATTGCCCGTAGAGCGCGACATCACGCGCATTTCTTAATATATGCCTGTCGCCAGGATTGAGATTCTCATCATCTGCCTGATTGAACTTCACCTCAAAATCCTGAAACAAGTTATCTCCAGGTATGAAAGTGTTTGGGTAGGGTAAGCCTGTCGACTTGGATTTCGCCGAACGAAGGTGACACTGAGCGCAAAGTGAAGTTATTACCTTGGCATCATCGCGGCGTTTCTTCGATAGCCAGATCAGCGAAGTATCTTTCGTGTGATCCAATGTGACGTCGCCATGGCAAGCATAACAGTCGAGCCCAAAGGCAGTGAACGCTTTTGTCTTAACATCGACGGCAGTCGAGTGACACCCGGCGCAGCGATTCGCAAACTTGTCTTGGTCCCACGCCGGTTTGTCGGAGTCGATCCATTTTTCTACCTTGCGCTCTGAACCGATGACTGCCTGAACATTCAGTAGGGCAAATCTTCCATAGCCTTCCTTCCTCAGGAAGCGAACGCGATTGCGACTGCCCAGAAAATACTCAATTTGTTTATCTATACTCGCAACCGGTGATTGGTTGCTAATTAATGTTTCCAGCTCAGGTGCGTCTTCGCGTTGTCTGACGGTGACTCCATGCGCGTTCTTTTGCCAGGTAACACCAATCGTGTTTCTGTGACAAAACAAACATTCATCACCATGAACATACTCTGGAATCGGTTTGCCGATGTGATTCCCGCCCCAGCCAGCTGGATCAATTGGGGTCTGTTTTTGTTCTGATGCCGACTGGTTTTCTTGAATGCTGGAAGCTAGATCGAGTGCCGGAACAATCGCTGCTCCCGATGCCAGCAACAAAACAATTGCTGCATACATATGCCGCCTGCGTCGCCTTGTCGTACGATTCCAGCGTCTCGTTTTCATAACCAGTGATAGTTCCTCGTTTTAGACTCTCTTGCCTCCAAAGACAGACAACCGAAGACCCAAGACCGAAAACAGGTTTGTATCGCCGGCATTCTCAAAACTGTTTCACTGAAATCGTAAAAGATACTGTCGTCAGTTTCCCCTGTCGCTGAAACTGCGACCAAATTCGATAATTGCCTGGCCGCGGTAAGAACGCATCAAATGAAACCTCAGGTCCACCGCAGAGTTGGCTGCGGTCCACTCCGTCTGGAATCGTTACTGATGGATGAGAGTGAACATAGTCACTCGCATCTTCCGAGAGTATTAACGTATGTCCCCACGCACCGAGATAGGGTTGCAGATCCTTGATTGGCTCACCGGATTCTTCATCGGTAAGCTTGTACTTTAGTGTTGCTGTTTTTCCGGCCACTGGCGTTGAGGGTTTCAACGACAGTTCATAACCTATCCCAGCAATTGTTTTTGTAAGTGTTGTGTCAGGAACCAGGCGTGCTTGCGAAGAAAAGAGGTCTCCCTTGAAGCCGGCAGTAATCAAACTGCGATGGGCCACCTGAGGCATTCCGCCAACCGGGAAAATGTCGCAATAGATTAAGTACGCTCCGGGTTTTGGAACCCTCGTTTCAATCGCGAAGTTGCCGTCCTGCTGTTGAGTGGGATGGATATGGTCGAAGTAGTCTAAATCCTGGCTCACTATGAAGAGGTGGAACGGCATATCGTGCACGATATTGAGATCCTTTACAGCCGAACCAGTTTTTGGATGTCTAAGCGAGAAGGTGAGTAGGAATTTCTGACCCGGTCTGACGATTGCGGGATTAGTTTTGATCTGGATTTCGTAGTCGGCAGTCTCTGGCCGCTTAGTTCGTACGAGCTTCATGTTGCATTTCGGGCACTTACCTGGTTTGTCCGAGGTCACATCCGGATGCATTGCACAAACGTAGAAATCATCCTCAACTTGTTGTGTAACAGTTGGAAGTTTCGCAACCTGGTGTTTGGGATCATTCTGTGGAGAGATCGTGATGCTGAACAACAACAAGAGCATTGCTGTACTGAGGACTTGGCCCACTAGTTGTCGTTGTTTGGCGCTCATAAGCGACGGCCATGGCGTTTCACGCGACTGTTATCGATAAATGAAAGTTCGACGAGGGGAGCAGTGAAGCGGATGGTTTGCGCAGGATTATGCGGGTTGTTCGGATTCTTGTCGGAGTTATCGAGATACGCGATCACTTGAATACGAGTGCCCTTTGGTATGGGAACAGGTTTCTTGAACTCATACTCAGGTTGCCAGTCATAACGGTAGTCTTTGGCCCACACTAAAACTTCGACCGAGCCGTCAGGACGGTATCCGGTTACGTCGATCGATTTTGCATACGGAAAGAGAAGCGGACGCACAGCGATCGCTTCGGTGTCTTCTTTAACCGTGTACGCCGATTCAATTCGGAAATCCTGTTGACCAGCGGGAACATCTTGCGCTGCTGCTGATATTGGAATGGTTTGCAGCGATCTTGTTGGTCGTTTACCGAAGTAGAGTCCGAGTGAACTTGGCTTGTTCGAAGGCCCGTCAGCAGCATAATGAATCCTTACGACAATGTTTGCTCCAGCCGTGATCAGCCGACCAGAATCATTTAGCCTGTAAACATTCTGTCCTGGTACCCAATTTCCAAAAGTGTTTGCGGCAGAGATCTCAACCTTGTCGCAATCGACCGAATGATCCAACATTTGTCGTCCACCGGCACGAACAATCGCGAAGGAAGCACAATGAACTGAGGTCCCGGGATGAAAATCGAATCCGCTTAACCATTGAGACTTGGTTAGTTTTGTGGGGAAACTAAAACACTGACTGGTTTCGGAACTTCGCGCGCCATCGGTAGCTTCGAAGGTTAGATCTGGAGATCCCAGGACCCAATTATTCGCATTGAACGAAGGCGGAATATCTTTGTCGTCCCCTTTTGGTACTCCACCTTCAACCCACGAAACGATTTGATCGATCTCGAGCTGGGTAAGTGTGTAATCGTTGTGAAATTGACCGAATCCTTTCACGGCCTGAAAAGGTGGCATCCGTTTTTCAAGGACCTCTTCCTTAAATGCTTTGGCCCAGGGACGTGCCGTTGCGAAGCTGGACAGAGTCACATTACCTGCACTTTGACCAGCGTGGCACGACAGACAATGTCGTTGAAAGATCCTTACGATCTCGCGGTTAAAGGTAACTTTTGTTGTTATGGGTTCGTGAGAGTCGCTAATGCGAGGGGTGAAGAAGATAGAACTGGACAAGACTAGAAGAATTAGGACCGGATGTCTCCTAATGAGTCGCTGAAATCCTTCCGGAAGAAATGATCTCCGCATCCAGTTCCTGCTTGGTCCAAAGGCAATCTTTACACCGAAGACAATCTTTACACCGAAAGCAATCTTTACACCAAAGGCAATCTTTACACCGAAGGTGTTGGCTAATTCCAGCCCAGGGTTGGGCTTTGACAACCCTGGGACACAACGCACGATTTGTAGTCGCAACTCTGAAGGAGTTGCGACGGTCTTCGTTTAGCGTAACGACGACGCAACCCTTTCAGGGTTGCGATTACACGGAACGCGACCTTATCCCCAGGGTTGCCAAAGCGCAACCCTGGGCTGAAATTGGCCAACACCTTCGGTGTAAACAACGAACTTACCGGTTCTAACTTACCGGCCTGTCCCCGTTTTTGTGGCTTCCGTTGGCTTTGTAGCGGGAGGATTGTCATAAACAAAACTCATCCAGCCAATCATCATCTCTTCCCAGGTCTGGTCGCCCCAACGCACTTCCTTACTGGGATCCGGGTTGTACTTATTATTGGTCGAGTTGTCGAAGTGAGCAGTACATTCGATCTTCGTGCCCTTCGGAACTGCAATCGGCTCCTTAGTTACGTAATAAGTTTGCCAACTAAAATCGTATTGAGGTACTGAAAGTAGAATTTTCGACGTGCCGTCCGGAAAGACCGCTCGATACTCAAAGTCTTTGCCACGCAGATGCATGTGTGGCATGAAGCTATACAAATGGGCAGGTTCATTGAAGGTGAACGTAGATTTCACTTCGTAGTTTGGATCGCCAGCCGGAATCGCAAATCGTGTTTGCAGTACCGGACGCGTCACGACCGTATATTTGGGTTGTGTCTTGGCATAAATCAGACCAACGGTAGTGACGTCTTTGACGGCTGTTCCATTCGGGGTGTAGTGAATCTGAAAGACCAGATTTGATCCAGCGGGAACTTTCCGAGCAAACCCAGGCGCGAAAATGGTTGGATCTTCGCCCGGTGCAACGCCCACCAATAAGCGACCCTCAGCTCTCGTCGATCCTGGTTCCTGAACGAAAACTATGACGTGATGTACAGCGTCGCGACCGGTGCTTCGGATCTCAGCTGAAGTTATCCAGCGGTCCTCCTTATAGTTCGTAGGAACAGTGATGTATTGATAACTCACCACGCCTTCGGCCGGTACTGACTGCTCTGGAACTGCGAATGTTTCATCCGGCTTACCGATGCGCCACCCTTCTGTGTACTGTGGCATTGGCGGAAGGTCCTTGAGGTCGCCTTCTTTTGCACCACCATTTACCCAGGCGGTGATCGTGTCAATTGCTTGTTGGCTAATGCGACGATCGTTCAACCATTCACCGTGCTTAGGATCCGCATGCCACGGTGGCATCTCCTTCTTCATTACCTTCTCACGAATTGACTTGGCCCAGGGACGCGCATCTTTATAAGTGAGTAGTGACATCGGTGCGATCTCTCCGGGTCGATGGCAACCGGTGCAACTCTTGTAAAAGATCGGCGCGACATCTTTGGTAAACGTCACAGTGTTAGGCACCTGACTTGGATTTTCAGCGCTTCCGTTCGTTACCGTAATCAAACAAACGAGTGTCAAAGTAACGACGGTGCCAAGGAGGAAGATGTTTCTTTTCATAACTCTTCTTCAACGCTCCTTCAGAGTGGTTAGGTGTCTAAGATTCTCAAACCTTGACGTTCATCCGCTATACTGCAGGCATCTCGCGTGATGAGGGTGCAATCCGTTGTTTGGGCGTCGCAAAATTATCTATTTGACGCGCTAGTTATAGCGGATGTATGAGCCTACCGGACGGTCGGTAAGGTAGCATGAGACTCGCGCTGAACGCAATGTTTAGAGAGGGTTGATCTACGATCTCAAGGGTAATGAAAACTCAAAAGAAAACTGCTCCCCATAATGAGCGCGTGGCGGAAATTTATCGGACTGCTGCCCAGATTATTCTGCGTCAGGGTTACGACGCGACCTCGATTAACGATATTGCTAACGCTCTTGGAATGACTAAGGCAGGTCTCTATCACTACATTCATGGGAAGAAAGAACTGCTCTTCGATATCATGAATTTCGGACTCGATGAACTTGATCGAGAGGTTGTCACACCTGCAGATCGCTTCACAGATCCAGTCGAACGCTTACACTTCATCATTGCCAGTCATGCTCAGCTGGTAACGAGAGGAAAGGGCGCCATCACAATACTCGTCGATGAAATTACAGCCCTAACCCCGGCGCAACATCGAATGATTACCAGACGTAAACGTGAATACTTTGACAGGCTTCGCGCAGTCTTGGATGAGCTGAAGGCGGAGGGGAAGCTGCAGGACGTCGATACGACAGCTGCTACTTTCAGCTTACTCGGAATGATCAATTGGCTTTCGCGATGGTTCAAACAAGATGGCAACCTGACTCAGGAAGAGGTCGCCGAGCAGATCGCGAAGATTGCATTGCATGGACTATTGCGTCCCACCCAAATGTGAACCTTGATGTTCACAGGCCCGCGAGTAACCGCGGGCCCATGTCACATAGAGTCGCTGAAGAAATAGCTCGATGTCTAAAGACTTCGGCTACTTCTTTCCGAAGCGTTTGCGCAAGCGAGTGGCCACGCCAACCAGACCCGTTCCCAGGAGCAGCATGCTCGCAGGTTCGGGAACGGTTGTGGTTTCGGGAGGAGTAGCTGTTGTGCCGAATTGAATCACAACGTTGCTAAACGCTGAGCTTACTGTGACTCCCGGAACAATCAGCGTAAAGGTGTTTGTCCCCACGAGAAAAGGGTTGTGCGGGTTATTTCCAGCGATGCTGCCATTGGCGTTGGCATACGTGCCGGATCCAGTGCCGCCAATGATGGTTTGGTCTGGGCCGGCTGGCGAGGAAATGCCAAAGGCGCAGATTACACAGGCTGTAATGGTAGACCCACTATGTCCTGCAGCCCACCCGGTGGGATTAACTAGACCAGCGAGGACAGCATTTCCAGTGTTATCGATATTGGTCGATTGGGCACTGTTGCTTGCAGATAGCGATACGGCGCCAAGGTTGTAGCCGCCGACTTGGAAATAGACAGCGCTGACGTTTTGAATGACGCTGACGACCTGCGCGTTAGTCAAGTTATTGTTAAGGGTAATAGTCACTGTGCCATTGCCAGCAGTGATTGTGCCGCTGACATTGGTGGTGCTGCATCCGGCGCCAGTGCAAACCGAAATCGGATCGGCCTTGGCGACTCCGCTAGACGCGAGGCTGAGAATCCCAAACACAGCCAACGCTAATAATGACTTCTTCAAATTTGTGAACCTGGGCATTTCTGTCTCCTTAGGTATAGAGCGAACGCTCTGTGTAAACGCTTGATCAGATCAATTTTCCAGAAGCGAGGGTGGGTGAGCATGCGGGGCAAGTGCAGTCCCAAACACAATCAGCCAGAATGGCTGCCGCTGCGGACGAGAGTCAAATCACATTGGCACGTGCCAAAGCAGAAGCAAGGATTGGGCCATGAGTGGATTTTTGCGCGTTTGTAAAAACGAAGCTTTATCGTAGGTTATTGACAGGGGGGAATGGGCAAGTTGGACCACTGTCCGGAAGTCAGACGTCCATTCTAGACTTTGGACATCGAAATGATGCCTTCTTGACCTTCTCGTGGCCCAGGTTGGTTAGGGTTTTTGGTTACTGCGCATAACTCGTGGCGGCCAAAATTAATGTCAGAATTACGGTCGATGCGATGCAGGCTATTTTTCTCATTAGTCTCCTTCCATGTCTGGTGGTTGCAGATAGTGTGGGCCTATTCTTACAAGGCCACCGGCTTGTCCGGTGGTAGTCACGCTTGTTGCTAAAAAGAATGTGCTCTTGATCCCAACGCGCAAGCGCGCTGGAAGGAGAAGCAAGTTCCATGTAGCAACGAACGTTAAAACCACGGGACAAGCCCGTGGCCTACCTCTCGCGAGTTGGATCTATGCTACTGGCGATTGGTTACAAAAAGATTCTGGGACGATCAAAGGTCTACTCACTTGGCAATCCATATTTGACTACGTTAGGCTTTCCGCGTGCGTCTCGGACGCCGCCGGTCCGCGGGAAGGGCTAAGCCCACCGACTTGAATCAAAACTTTTGGCAAGCGTACTCCTTCGCCTGATGTTGCGGACCGCAGGCTTCACCGCCCGTTCGAGAACGGACAGGAGGTCGCTATGCCTATTGAATCACTGCCTAACAATCCGTCTCTCGAAAACCTCAAAAAGCAAGCCAAGACTCTGTTGAAGTCCGTTCAGGCCAATGCATCTGAGGCGGTCGCTCGAGTCCATGAGTTCCATCCACGTGCAGCCGAAGTACTAAACAAGTTTGCGCTGCGTGACGCGCAGTTTGTTATAGCCCGCAACTACGGTTTTGCCAGTTGGACCAAACTAAAAAAGTATCTGGAAGTCGTTGACGATTTTTCGTGGTCCGTACCAAAAGAACTGCCGAGTGAAGACGGAGATCGTTTCATTAGTCTGGCTTGTTTGACGTACGGAGGCGATCACATTAGCCGACGCGAAAAGGCGCGCGAGCTTTTCAGTACCAATCCGTTACTTAGCCGCGAAAGTATTTATGCAGCCGCTACGGTCGGCGATTTTGCGACAGTTGAACGAATGCTCGATAACGATCTGACACTCGCTTCCAAACGCGGAGGACCTCGTGATTGGGAGCCATTACTCTACGCCGCTTACTCACGACTAAACAGTAACGATCCTAAACACTCGACGTTAGAAGTAGCCCGCCTACTGCTCCGCCAGGGCGCCGATCCGAATGCCGGTTTTCTTTGGGAAGGTAACTACGTTTTTACCGCGCTTACAGGCGTGTTTGGTGAAGGTGAATCCGGACCAATCAATCAGCCTAAGCATCAGTACTGTGACCAGTTTGCGAGATTATTACTAGAAGCCGGTGCTGACGCGAACGACAGTCAAACGCTCTACAATCGGATGTTCACGGGCCGGACTTCGCATTTGGAATTGCTTTTCGAGTTTGGACTTGGCCAGGGTAGTAGTGTTTGGTCTAAACGGTTAGGGATGGTTGATAGTACAGAAGAGATGCTTCAACAATTAATGGGTTGGGCCTCCAAGTACAATCAGATGGCTTGTCTAAAGTTGCTGATCGAACACAACGTAGATGTAAATAGTCCGGACTCTCGCATGCAACGAACGCCGTATGAGCTCGCAGTGCTAAACGGCAACTCTGAGATCGCACAATATCTGTTGGACCACGGCGCCCAACAAACGAGCTTAAGCGATCTTGATAATTTCTTTGCTGCTTGTTTGTCCGCAGATTCGGTAAGAGCCAAGAACTTGCTTGCTCGCGATAAATCACTGATCGAGCGTCTTGGCCCTCAACGAACAGAACTTCTTCAACTTGCGGCTGAGAGGGACCAACGAGAAGCGGTAAAGCTAATGTCAGAACTAGGATTCAACCTTAATGAGGTAAAACGGACCACGGCGTTGCATAATGCGGCGATGTCTGGACACCTCGAAATGGCTAAGTTATTGGTTGAGCTTGGAGCTGACCCACACATCAAGGACACTGAATTCAATGCCAAGCCTTTAGGTTGGGCAGAGTATGGTGGGAAAACACAAGTGGCCGAGTTCTTGCGACAATTCGAAACGGAACCAGCAAATGAATAACAGCTCGAGTTATCCTAGTTCGCACAGCGGGGTCAGACTTTGCAGAAAAGTTCGAATGCCACCAACGGCAGTTGGTGGATACTTCAGATCCTTTCTACAAATGACTCCTTCTCTAACCTCCGGCGCGCTTGCGCGCGCAGCATTGAGTGGACGCCTTCGCAGTAGAAAGGATCTGAACCATCCACCAACTGCCGTTGGTGGGATTCATATGTATCCAAGTGTCATTAGTGTAGAAAGGATCTGAAGGTATCCACCAACTGCCGTTGGTGGTATTGAGCCTTTCTGTGCAAGGCTGCAGGCTTACTTTAAAACAGAATAACGAAATGTGTGGACGATTCGCTCTAAGACGAGTTGACAAGTTGAAACTGGACAAGGTCGACATGTACGACTTTGAAAGGAGTGTGCCGCGTTACAACATTGCTCCTACGCAACCGATCTGGGCAGTGATCGAGACCAAAGGTGAACGCGAATTGAGGATGCTTCAATGGGGTTTAATTCCTTCATGGAGTGATAAGCCGGCTGGAATCATCAACGCTCGTGCTGAATCAGTTGACGACAAGGCAAGTTTCAAAGAGTCGTTTCACAGAAGGCGATGTTTGATTCCCGCTGATGGCTTCTACGAGTGGGAAAAACTCGGAAAAGCAGTTCAGCCCCACTTTTTTCAATTTGAAAGTGGCGAGCCATTTTGTTTCGCGGGACTTTGGGACGAGTGGCGAAGCGAAGGTGTGAGAATTACGTCGTGTGCGATTATCACTACGGCGGCAAATGAACTGCTTTCAACAATCCACAATCGGATGCCTGTCATACTGCAGAGAGAAGCTTACGACGAATGGTTGCAGGCGGATTCCCGCGTTGAGGATTTACAAACTTTACTCGTTCCGTTTCCAGCATCTGAAATGAAGGGGAGTCCGGTAAGCAGTAGAGTTAACAGCGCGGACGCGGACGATGCCAGACTCGTTGATCCAATCGAACACGGCGAAGACTTAGTTCAACGATTATTGTTCTAGAGTTGCGCAAAGGCGGTTGACAAATTTGCTTTTTTGCCCGAAGGGGCAATGCCTCAAAGCCCAGGGTTGCCGTTTCGGCTACCCTGGGAAAGAACGCAAAATGCGCCAAGCTTACAACCCCGACTCGTCGGGGTTGCGCCGTCTCTACTCCCTGTCTCAACCGCGCCGCGGTTGAGACACGCTCGACCCAGTTCCCAGGGTAGCCGAAGCGGCAACCCTGGGCTCTGAGCATTGCCCCTTTGGGGCAAAGCAAAGTTTTTGTCAAATCACTCCAGCGTCGAATCAAATAGCTCACCAAACGTCAACCACGCTTTCCTTCCGTACTGCATCTGTTGCAAGATAAGTCCATCAACGAAAACATCATGACGGTCGAATTGAGCAGCAACTTGGACGAGTGCATAAAACGTGCGCTCGCAGAAGATATTGGTGACGGCGACGCAACAACAAACAGTATTGTCCCGGTTGATGCGACCTTAAGAGGACAAATCGTCGCCAAACAATCAGGAGTAGTCGCGGGAGTCGAGGTCGCCAAACGTGTCTTACATCAGGTGAACAAAGACATTCTCTTTGCTTCGAAAGTTGTGGATGGCGCAAAGGTTGAACGTAGAACCGTGGTCGCTGATCTGTCAGGTTCTGCTCGTGGCCTTCTGACTGGCGAACGTACTGCACTGAATTTTCTTGGGAGAATGTCCGGGATTGCCACGCTGACACGACAGTTCGTCGATGCTGTCGCGGGAACCAAGGCGGTGATTCTCGATACAAGAAAGACAGTGCCAGGCTTGCGCGAGACTGACAAACTAGCCGTGTTGCTGGGAGGTGGTCAGAATCACCGTATTGGCCTTTTTGACATGGTATTAATAAAGGACAACCACATCGACTTTGCCGGCTCAATCACGACTGCGGTTGAACGGGCGCGAGCGCACACTAGTGGTCTTGAAATCGAGGTGGAAACGAGAACGCTGGACGATGTGAGAGAAGCTCTATCGCTCGGAGTCAAGAGGATTCTGCTCGACAACATGAGCCTCGAGACAATGCGCGAAGCTGTGCAGTTGACAGCGGGTCGGGCAAAACTGGAAGCGTCTGGCAACGTAAATCTCGAGACTGTACTCGAAGTGGCGCGGACAGGGGTCGATTATATCTCGGTGGGTGCGTTAACTCATTCACCGAAAGTGTTTGATGTAAGTTTGGAATGGGTGGGTTAATAGAATCTCAGTTGAGATTCAGGAGAGTCGTAAGAGATGATTAGCGATACCACAACAGCAGGAATGTACGAGAAACTGCGAGTCTTGCTTGCTGATACTGTTCCCGATTTCGAATTGCGGATGAAGGCAGAGTTAGCGGCGAAGATTAATGTGCTTAAGCAGGAAAAGAACGCGGTGATACTTGGTCACAACTATATGGAGCCCGCTCTCTTTCATTCCATACCAGATTTTGTTGGTGACTCTTTGGAACTGAGTCGCAAAGCAGCCAAAACGGAAAAGGACATAATCGTTTTTTGCGGCGTTAAGTTCATGGCAGAGACGGCTAAGATTCTGAATCCAACTAAGAAGGTGCTCATACCTTCGTTGAAGGCGGGTTGTTCGTTGGCAGCCAGCATTACTGCCGAGGATGTACGCAATCTGAAGAAGCAGTTCCCCGGAGTTCCGGTAGTCACGTATATCAACACCTATGCGGACGTAAAAGCTGAAACAGATATTTGCTGTACGTCCTCAAACGCCGTGGACGTCGTAAACTCGTTGGGAACAGAAACAGTGATCTTTCTGCCCGATGAATACCTTGCGAGTAATGTTGCGCGTGAGACTGGAAAGAAGATCATCTTTCCCACACGCGATCCGCACCGGAAATTCGGGGAAGGTCTCGATTACCAAATGATTGGCTGGCCGGGTCGATGTGAGGTCCATGAGAAGTTCACGGTCCAGGACATTCTGGATGTTAGGAAACAATTTCCGGATGTATTGATATTGGCCCATCCTGAGTGTAGTCCGGAGGTTGTTGCGGCTTCAGACTTTTCAGGCAGTACGACTGCGATGATCAAGCATGTCGAGCAAACCAAAGCGCCGCGCTATCTGTTGTTGACCGAGTGCTCAATGGGTGACAACGTGGCGGCCGCAAATCCGGACAAGGAGATGCTGCGGCTTTGTAGCGTACGTTGTCCTCATATGAACCAGATCACACTTGAGGATACCTTAGAGTCATTGTCTAAAGAGCAATACGAGATTGAGATCGACGAAGACATCCGAGTTCGAGCCCTCAAGTCAGTGCAGAGAATGATTGAGATTGGACAAATCGGCAAACAAGACTAGAAACGATATTTGAAGGTCACATGCAATCGAGCCCAAGCTTATAGATCAGGAAAACAACAAACTTGGAGACACAGGTCCTAATTATCGGTTGCGGAATAGCGGGTGCAACCGCTGCCCTTCGACTAGCACAAAACCCCAGCCGTCAAATAACAATAATCACGAGGGCGCACGACAGTCAGGAGTCAAACACTCGCTACGCCCAGGGTGGAATCATTGGACGTGGACCTGATGATTCTGCAGAGTTGTTGTATGAGGACATCGTCGCAGCTGGCGCCGGGGTCACCTCACCGGAAGCAGCGCGAATCCTTGCAGATGAGGGCCCATCACTTCTAAAACAGATTCTGGAAGGTACCGCAGAAGTCGAGTTTGATCATCGTGCTGACGGCACTCCTATTTGGGGCCAGGAAGCTGCACATTCACGCAGACGAATCCTACACGTTGGTGATGCGACCGGTCAGGCGATAATCACGGGTCTCATAGGAGCATTGAAGAAGTGTTCCAATATTAAAATTGAGACAGACTCCACCGCGGTTGACCTTATTACCTTTCCTCATCACTCGAGAGACCCGCTGGACAATTATCGAGCAATCTCATGCCACGGTAGTTATGTTTTCAACCGTGAAGAGAAAACTGTTCACCGGTACTTAGCGGATGTAACCATACTTGCGACTGGAGGATTGGGTCGCATCTATCGAAACACGACAAATCCAATTGGCGCGCGTGGCGACGGACTCGCCATGGCCCACCGCGCTGGGGCGCGTATCGCGAACGCCGAATACGTTCAGTTTCATCCGACTGCTCTTGCAGCTCCAGGAAAAGAAGGGATGCTCATCAGTGAAGCTGTACGAGGCGAGGGAGGTGTTTTGCTTACGCCAGACCTTCGGCCTTTCATGGCAGACTACTCGCCTGAATGGAAGGATCTTGCTCCACGCGATGTAGTGGCTCGAGCCATCCATCATGAGATGGAAACCAAGGGTTACTCATACGTCTTGCTTGATATTGCCTCGCACATGAAAGCTGAAGCAATTCAAGAACGGTTTCCTTTCATCTATCATGAGTGTCTGAAAGTTGGTTTGGATATTTCGCGAGAGCCAGTACCGGTTGTTCCTGCGGCTCACTATTTTTGCGGCGGTGTTCTGGTCGATGGATGGGGACGCACCTCCATCGAAAATCTGTTTGCAGTTGGCGAGATTAGTTGCACCGGTGTTCACGGCGCCAATCGTTTAGCTTCCACGTCATTACTTGAGGGACTCGTATGGGGAAATCGAGCAGCCATCGAGATTGAGAAACAGCTTGATGTTTCCGGTGATCGACCAGCATTCGACGGTACTCCGCCATGGGACGAGAGTGGCTTGAGTTCGGATCCTGATCCTGCCCTGATTCAAGGTGATATGCAGACAATCCAAAACATCATGTGGCACTACGTTGGGTTGGTGCGAAATGCTGACCGCCTTTCGCGTGCAATTCGTGAGTTACGACATTTGTGGAATGAGATCGAAACCTTCTATCGCGTGACTAAGTTATCTGACGGGTTGATTGGATTAAGAAATGCAGTTGAGGCGGCGTTGATCGTGGCCCAGGCGGCTCAACACAATCGTCAGAGCAGAGGTTGTCATTACCGTCAGGACGCTGTTTCCATCGAAGGTGATAGATTGATTTAGCCGCTGACAAGATTTTTACACCGAAGGTGTTGGCCAGTTCCAGCCCCGGGTTGAGCTTTGGCAACCCTGGGATCAAGTGCGTAATGGCCGAGGGTACCCCGACACATCGGGGTTTGCCGCGTTAGCGAACCCCCGACACGTCGGGGTTTGATGAGATACCGGAACTTCCTGGTCCCAGGGTTGCCAAAGCTCAACCCTGGGCTGGAATTTGCGAACACCTTCGGTGTTGGATTCTGTTTACTGTCGTCCGTTTTGGTTGCGGCTCAAGCCGCGCTATGCAATCTGCGTAATCTGTGGATATCGACACATCCATGACCTAAGGCCATTAACTAGACCAACGAACTAAGGCGAGTAGCTTCTGCTGAAAATCGAGGGGATTGGCAGGCGGAAGTTAGCTCACGATAAGACTCTAACAACTTCCTAGCTTCTGCTCTTTTCTTATCTGCTAACTCTGAATCGTTGTTGTCCTGGGCTCGCCGTGCAATCGCCAACAAGACGTCGATATGCAAGGGACCTAACCAGAGTTGACTGACTCTTGACTCTGTTGGTCCAACGAGTTTCTGGGCCTCTTCGCACCAACGCTCAGCTTCGAGCAAATCATTGTCATCGAATAATCCTGACAGAGCTCGATAATAATGGACTGCCGCAAAACACCGGAGCGCTTCAAACCGCGAATAGATCAGACTTGCTGGGACTTCCTTTTCATTCTCTTGGACTAGTTTCAGCGCATCTTCAAACCTGCCCAACCTGGCTTTCAATAAAGCGAGGTTCGGTCGATGCAACCACTTAACACGGGTCTCGCCAATAGATTCTGCAAGCGCGAATCCTTCCTCAAATGAGTGCTCAGCCTCGGCTAGATGACCAAGCTCCATGTGGCAGTGCGCAGAAAAGAAGAGAGTCCATGCTCGTCTCTCACGCGACTGTAACTTAGTCGCTAATTCGAACTCTTTCTCTGCATACTCAAGTCCTCGTTCATAGTCTCCCTTATGTACTGAATCTTCACCGAGGAATTCGTAGCCAGCCGCTTGAGCAAAGTAGACGTCTTGCCTGATGCCAAACTCAACAGCCTTGTTTGCCCATTCATCGGCGTTGGTGTAAAGGCCGTAATGTTGATAGCCACCCGCAAGGTAAGAGTAGATCTGAGCAATCATTGGCGCCGTAAAAGAATCAACCATCGCGCCGTCAGCCACTGGTGCTATCAGTTCATTCGCACGATTGAGTAATTCAATCGCTTTCTTGTGACGACCGGCCAGATGATGGAAACGAGCTTCGGTCGAAAGAGCGTTGGCTGTCTCGAGTGGATTCGTCACCGGGTCGAGAGCATCAAGAGCTTCGCAGATGTAATCCAAACCGCGCTTGTCTCCATTGGTGACGAGCGACGCCGCAGCCTCACACTGTAGTCGCACACGTATTACAGGATCAGTCGCTAGAGCGAGCGCACGTTCGAAATGCTCGCCAGCGAAAACAGTCTCCCCATGCAGCATGTACGCTTTCCCGATCGATTCTTCCTGTTCTCGTTGTTCGTCCGTCAGGCCAAGTGCTTCAGCACAATCACGTGCGCGAGTGTAGGCCGCGACTGCTTCATCAAAAGCAAAGACTCGCTCCGCTTCATGAGCCGCTTGCTTCGCATAGTCCAGTCCTCGCTCGTGATCCCCCGCTTGAATGTAATGATGAGCTAACTTTTCTACGGCGCAGCTACTGGTCTCTCGAGTGCGTTCAATACCTTCTGCCGCCAAACGATGTAAACGCCGACGTCGAATCGGGTTCAACTCTTCATATAGCACTTCCCGAATCTTGTCGTGAGTAAAAATGAAAGAATCGGCTCCATTTGCAGAGATCAACTGAGCGTCCACCGCCTCATCAAGCGCGTCCAACAACTTATCCTCGTTTTGTTGCGAAGCTGCCGTCAGTTCATCAAAGTCGAACACTTTCCCGAGAATCGCGCTTACACGCAACACCTCGTTGCATTCCTGACTGACACGATCCAGTCTGTGTCCGATCGCTTCTTTCACGCTCTGGGGAATGAGCAACTGCTCCATATCGCAGCGTTGCCAGCGACCGCTTTGACGACTCACTGCTCCCTGCTCGATAAGAGCCTTTAACACTTCCTCGACAAAGAAAGGATTACCTTCTGTTTCGCGGTGTACTGCGTCTGCAAACTCGCTGCTTACGTGTTCGCCCAGCAGTGCATCAATCTGTGCTCCAGTTTCGGCAGCGTCGAAGCGCCGCAAGACAATGCGCGTAATCAGTCGCTCTCGATTCCAGTCAACTAATGCTTTCGCGAGCGGATGTGCCCGATCAAGTTCAGTCTCGCGATAAGCGCCTACAATCAAAACGCGCGACAGACGAAGTTGACGTAGCAAATGGCTAAGCAGCCACAATGTGCCGCGATCAGCCCAATGCAAATCGTCGGCGTAAAAAAGGAGCGATTGACGTTTGGCAATATTCGCAAAGACCAGGGCCACCGCATCAAAAAACAGCAATCGTTCTTCATGAGCAGCCAGGCTGGGACGTTCCGCAAATGGACCAAGTCGAGTCTCTATTTCGGGTGCGAGCTTCGCAATCTGGGTTGCGTTCTCGCCCAGAATATCGCGCAATTTGTCGTCATCTTTCTCATCGCGTACCCAGCGACGAAACGCTTCAACAAAGGGTAGATACGGAGTAGTCGCCTCGTACTCATAACAACCACCGGTAAGTACCAGAGCGCCGTCGAGTGCTGCCTGAATCGTAATCTCCCTCGCGAGTCTCGTTTTGCCTGCGCCCGGTTCTCCGCTAAGAAGAACAGCATGACCGCGACCTTCGCGCGCTCGTTGCCAAAGTTCTCTTCCTTCCGCTAGTTCCGTTGCTCTTCCGACAAGCCGTCCGCGTGATAAAGCATCGAGAATGGCAACGGATGGGGCTGCCGCAGTCGCATCCAGGTCGTTATCAGAGAGGGAATCGACCAACGCTGCGCGTACTTCACTTGCAGAACCGAATCTTTGAGCCGGGTCTTTAGCGAGAAGTCGCAGGATAAGCGTCTCGAGCTTTCTAGGCAGATCCGTGCGTAATACTCTTGGTGGAACGACCGGGGCGTGTACGTGCTGCGAAACCACCGCGAGTGGATCATCACCGGTGAACGGCAGACGTCCGGTGGTGAGTTCGTAGAGCAGCACACCGAGTGCATATAAATCAGTTCGCCCGTCGACTGCCTGGCCCATCGCTTGTTCAGGAGCCATGTAAGAGGCGGTGCCGACAATAATACCTGCTCGTGAAATACGTGCCGCGTCTGCTGGAAGTGCCAGGCCGAGATCGGCGAGTTTTACGCTGCTTGTCTCTCCCGAGTCAGACAGTAAGACGTTGTCGGGTTTCAAGTCTCGATGAACGATCGAATTTGTGTGTGCATGCTCAAGCGCATCACAAATCTGGCTGGCAATGGTCACAACTCGCTTCAGATCGCGAGGACGGGCCTGTGAAAGTCTCGGGCCTGGTACTAGCTCCATCACGAGGAATGGTTGACCGCCGGTTTCACCAACGTCATGCACCGCAACAATATGAGGGTGATTTAGAGCAGCTGTGGCGCGAGCCTCGCGAAGAAGTCGTTGTCGAGCTTCCGATGTGGTAGCAGTTGCGGAAAGGATCTTAACGGCGACCTGTCGTTGGAGATCAAGATCCGTGGCTCGATAGACGACTCCCATTCCGCCTCGACCAAGTTCACTGTCCAGGCGGTAACGCTCGCGCAAGATACTTCCGACGGTTACAAAGCTATTGCGGAAGTCTTCTGGCAGCGGTTGTGTCTGCTGCGAATCGTTCATTTAGTAAAGGATAACAAAAAGTGTCTTGCATAGCAGTCGAGCAGCAATCAGTTTGCGTTGGTTAGGTTTAGTGGCTACTCTCGGGTCAGATCTCAACTTCCTTTGCCGCTTTTCTCGCAAGGGCTACAATGTCGACACTTCTGAGGGCCCATGACCCAAGTCTCGTCCCTGAAACCAGAACCGATCAAAGAGATCGATATTCTTTGGATCACAGCTGGTCTTGGATGTGATGGCGACACCATCGCCATGACTGCCGCGACTCAACCGAGTCTCGAAGATATCCTTATGGGAGGTCTCCCCGGAATCCCGAAAGTGAATCTCCATAACCCGTTTCTCTCGTACGAAAACGGAGAGGAGTTTATGGAGTTCTTCTATAAAGGAGCTGACGGGAGAATTGATCCGTTCATTCTTGTTGTAGAAGGCTCGATTCCGAATGAGAAAAACAAGGCAGAAGGTTACTGGGCCTCGATGGGTACAAACCGGGAGACTGGCCAACCTATTACTACCTGCGAATGGATTGATCGACTCGTACCTCGAGCCTGGGCAGTAATAGCGGCCGGGACCTGTGCAACCTACGGTGGTATTCACGCTATGGAAGGTAATCCAACCGGATGTATGGGCCTGCCGGATTACCTCGGCTGGGAGTGGAAATCGAAGGCAGGCATTCCGATTGTTTGTGTGCCGGGTTGTCCTGTGGTGCCTGACAATATGACCGAGACTTTGTTGTACCTGCTGTATCAATCGGCAGATCGAGCTCCAATGATTCCATTGGATGAGGCGCTTCGTCCCACCTGGTTATTTGGTCAAACGGTCCACGAAGGCTGTGATCGAGGTGGATACTACGAGCAGGCACAGTTCGGAGAAGAGTACGGTTCAAGGGAGTGCATCGTTAAGCTAGGTTGTTGGGGACCGGTGGTCCAATGCAATGTTGGAAAGCGAGGATGGATGGCCGGTATTGGCGGTTGTCCAAATGTCGGCGGTATTTGCATTGGTTGTACGATGCCCGGTTTTCCGGACAAATTTATGCCCTTCATGAATCAGCCGCCGGGTTCGTTGTTATCGTCACATGCTGTTATGACCTATGGTAAAGCGATACATGCACTAAGAAGATTCACACAGGCGTCACTAAATAAAGAACCTGCGTGGAGACGTCCGAATGCTAAGATCGCCGCGGACGAATAATGCTGACCTAAAGCAATGGATGCTCAACGTGTAGAAGCTAATCAGGGGAGAGAGTTTTCTGTTGGCCAGGAACAGAACGGTGCGCTTGTCCAGGCTGAACAAATCCTCGAACAACTTGCATCTGCGTTTCCACTTAGAGAAGTCGCCACCAAACCACCACTAGCATCGGACAAGCCGACGCGTGAAGGCGAAGTCGATCCTCGATACCGAACGCTCATCGAACAGATCCCCGCGGTTGTCTTTCTGGCATTCCTTGATCGAGGAATCGGAGAGGCTTATGTCAGTCCTCAGATTGAAGCAATCCTTGGATACTCACAAGAGGAATGGCTGAATGATCCGGTACGATGGTACCAGCAGATACATACCGACGACAAAGTGCGTTGGAGTACGGAAGCTGCTGATCTCTTCCTTCTCGGCAAACCCTTGAAATCGCTCTACCGCGTCCTCTCGCGGGATGGCCGCGTCGTTTGGTTCCACTGTGAAGCGAAAATGGTGCGCAATGACGACGGTGGTCCATGGTTCATACACGGCGTGGCTTTTGACATTTCAGAGCTAAAGAGCGCCGAAGAAGCACTGAAAAAAAGCGAGGAAATGTTACGCGGGTTATTTGAGTCGGCGCCTGACACCGTGGTAGTAGTGGGTGAACGGGGTGAAGTGATCAGTGTCAATGCTCAGGCTGAGCCGATGTTTGGCTATGCTCCGAGTGAAGTGGTAGGAAAGCCGATTACCACACTGATCCCTGAAGTGACAATTCTACAGCATCTTAATGATCGGAAGACTGGTCCATCCGGGCGAACTCCACTCGTTGGGCCAGCTAAAGAGTTTCACGGACGTCGAAAGGATGGTAGCGAGTTTCCGGTAGACATCATGTTGAATCCAATGGTGGCCGCCGAATCGAGCATGGTCATCGGAGTGATTCGAGACATTACCACGAGAAAACGTGCAGAAGAGTCGCTCAGAAACTACGCGGAGCGACTCAAGTTTTTGTCTCAAAGGCTGATGGAGGTTCAGGAGCTTGAGCGACGAAATATTGCCCTCGAATTGCACGACGAGATAGGTCAGGTATTAACCGGGCTAAAACTGACACTGGAATTGAGTACGAGGCTACCAGTTGACGAGGTCGGAGCAAGTATCGGTCAGGCTCGAGATCTAGTTAACGAATTGATGGCTCGAGTTCGTAATCTGTCACTAGCCCTGCGGCCTGCAATGCTTGATGACTTCGGACTTCTGCCCACTCTGTTATGGCACATCGAACACTATACGGCCCAGACCAAAGTAAGAGTTAACTTCAAACACAGTGGTCTGGAAGAACGGCGTTTTGCTCCGGAAGTGGAAACCGCAGCTTATCGTCTTGTCCAGGAAGCGCTCACAAACATAGCGCGTCACGCCGACGTTCAAGAGGCTAATGTTCGCCTATGGACCAACGCCAAGACACTCTCGATTCAAGTTGAAGATTCTGGAAAGGGGTTTGATCTGGAATCTGTGACAGCCAGAGAAACAAGTGGTCTGGCAGGAATGCGTGAACGTGCAACGCTTTTGGGAGGTCAACTGAGAATTGAGTCGTCCGTTGGTAACGGTACGCGATTGGAAGCCGAACTCAGCGTTTCAGATGGTTTCGCAGCAAATTTTCTAGGTTTGAAATTCCGTTGATGAGGATCCTCGAATGCTCCCGATGAGTACTACGATAGTTTTGGCTGATGATCATCATGTAGTTCGCCAGGGTTTGCGTGCGCTGCTCGAAGTGGAACAGGACTTAAAGGTCATTGGAGAGGCAGGGGATGGTCTGGAGGCAGTCGACTGCGTCGAAGAACTGGGACCAAAAGTACTCGTCCTGGACTTAATGATGCCAGGCCTTAACGGGTTAGACGTGCTGAAGCAAATCAAGAAACGCTCACCCAGTACTCAAATCGTAATCCTTTCTATGTACGCTAACGAGGCTTATGTTCTGGAAGCTCTAAGTAATGGAGCATCTGCTTACGTTTTGAAGGATTCAAGTTCTGCCGATCTCGTGTTGGCCGTGCGGGAGGCCGCAGCCGGTCGTCGTTATTTGAGTCCACCGTTATCAGCTCGTGCAATCGAGGCTTATCAGGAAAAAGCCAAAGCGACTACGTTGGATAGATACGACACGTTGACCGCGAGAGAACGAGAAGTGCTTCATCTTGCCGCTGAGGGACGTACCAATATTGAAATTGCTACTCGACTGGGAATTAGTTCGCGCACTGCTGAGACTCACCGTTCAAACCTGATGCACAAATTGGAGCTTCACACTCAGGCCGACCTGATTAGATTCGCTTTAAGACGCGGTCTCATTCCAATGGAGGAGTAGGTCGTAAAAAATTATTGGTCATATATCATTTGAGATTTTTCATTTGTCATTTGGACTCAGGTCTTAGGTCTTGGTTTTTTGGTTTTTGAACTTAGGATTTTGTCCTCTTGGAAATTCCAGTAAAGAATCAAAAACGAAAGACCTAAGATCAAATGACAAGTGGATCAAATGGCAAATGAGAAATTTCAAATGATATATGACCAATCATTCTGATTTAGTCTCAGAGCCCGCACAATATTCAATGCTGTTGAAGTTCGTTGGCTTTCAATCAACTTTTTCCCCAACGACTCCACTCTGATAAAGCAGACATGAAAACGCCACAAAAATACGGAGCTTTTGTAGCCATACTACGTAGGTCTACGAATAGACTAGAAGCCATCCCCAGTTAATAATTCGCCTGCTCCCATTACGGATCGGGGTAGTGCCTGAAAACCCCCTCAGATAGCTGGAACGTGCGCCGAGTTTGGCGGGAACGTTTTACCAGAGATATCAGTTTCTTCCTGCCCATCAGCCGCCGTTTTCTAAATTAGCCGCCGCTCGCTTGAGTTGTGTTTAGCAACTCAGAAGAACGTCCCGTTGGGATTGATCTCAAGAATGTGTAGTTACGCCCAGAACTTACGTTTGATTTATTACCTGGCTTTCTAGAAAGGAGACGAATGCTATGTCGGCTCAAGTTGCGCCGTACGGTCGTGTAACTCAGCGGCCTCCGGCGGTGAAGGATATCCACATTGTGTGGATAACAGCAGGACTCGGTTGCGACGGCGACTCGGTTTCAATTACGGCCGCGACTCAGCCGAGCGTCGAAGATGTAGTCCTTGGTGCAATTCCAGGTCTGCCTAATGTTCACCTGCACAACCCTGTGCTCGCTTACGAAGTAGGCGACGACTTTATGAAGTATTTTTATCAGGCTGAACAGGGCTTAATCGATCCGTTTGTTCTCGTTGTCGAAGGCTCAATACCGAATGAGAACCTAAGCGGTGAAGGGTATTGGGCTGCGATGGGTACGGATGCGATGACCGGTCAACCCATCAAGACAACAGAATGGATCGATCGCCTTGCCCCGAAGGCGCTGGCAGTCGTTGCCATCGGTACTTGTGCTACCTACGGCGGCATTCACGCTATGGCTGGAAATCCAACCGGATGCATGGGGTTGGCCGACTATCTCGGTTGGGATTGGAAATCGGGAGCAGGAATACCAATCGTGAATGTCCCTGGTTGTCCCGTGCAACCAGACAATTTCATGGAAACAGTGCTTTACCTGCTTTATGTGGCAGCGGGACTCGCGCCAATGATTCCGCTTGATGACGCCGGACGTCCGACCTGGCTGTTTGGAAAGACTGTTCACGAAGGATGCGATCGCGGCAGTTATTACGAGCAGGGAGAGTTTGCAGAGGAATACGGATCGCCAAAGTGCATCGTCAAGCTTGGCTGTTGGGGTCCCGTCGTTAATTGCAATGTACCCAAGCGCGGCTGGATGGCGGGCATCGGTGGCTGTCCAAACGTAGGTGGAATTTGTATTGGGTGCACGATGCCAGGGTTCCCCGACAAGTTTATGCCTTTTATGGACGAGCCGCCCGGAGCAAAACTTTCATCTGGAGTGGTTGGTGTTTACGGTTCTGCCATTCGTGCGCTTCGTAGTATGACAAATGCAACCGTCAACAAAGAGCCCAGATGGAGACACAATCGTCCAGAGCTCACTACAGGCTATCAACCGCAAGCCCGCTTGCAGACAAAGGAGCGATCGTCATGAGTACGTCAACCATTACCCAGACTCCAGTCAAACCGCGCACTTTGGTTGATATGAATTGGGATCCGATCACTCGCATTGTTGGCAGCCTTGGTATCTACACCAAAATCGACTTTGCGAATCGAGAGGTCGCGGAATGTTACAGCACGTCGTCAATCTTTCGTGGCTATAGCATCTTTATGAAAGGTAAAGATCCTCGTGATGCGCACTTCATAACGAGTCGTATTTGCGGAATCTGTGGTGATAACCACGCAACTTGTGCGACCTACGCTCAAAATATGGCGTTCAACGTTAGGCCACCTGCAATGGCAGAGTGGATCGTCAATCTCGGTGAAGCTGCCGAGTACATGTTCGATCACAACATATTTCAGGACAATCTGGTAGGTGTCGACTTCTGCGAACAGATGGTGAAGGAAACCAATCCAAGTGTTTGGGAAAAAGCAAAGACCACTCAAGCTCCACACGCAGCAGATCACGGCTACCGCACCATCGCTGAAATAATGACTGCGCTGAATCCGTTTAGCGGTGAGTTTTACAGAGAGACTCTCCAGGTCAGCCGCTATACACGCGAGATGTTCTGCTTAATGGAAGGACGTCACGTTCATCCATCTACTCTGTATCCAGGTGGAGTCGGAACTGTACCGACGGTTCAGCTGTTTACTGACTATCTCGTCCGACTAATGCGTTACTGCGAGTTTATGAAGAAGGTGGTACCGCTTCATGACGATCTGTTCGATTTCATGTATGAGGCGCTGCCGGGTTACGAGAAAGTCGGTCAACGTCGAATCCTGCTTGGTTGTTGGGGCTCGTTCCAGGATCCTTCGGTTTGTGACTACTCGTACAAGACGATGAACGAGTGGGGCAATGCGATGTACGTAACCCCGGGAGTTGTAGTGGATGGCAAGTTAGTTACAACTGACCTCGTTGATATCAATCTTGGCATTCGCATTCTCCTTGGAAGTTCTTACTACGACGATTGGGAAAACTCCGAGACGTTTGTAAAAACCGATCCGTTAGGTAACCCGGTCGATAGACGTCATCCCTGGAACCAGACGACGATACCTCGTCCGCAGAAGCGAGACTTCGACAACAATTACACGTGGGTTATGTCGCCGCGGTGGTACCACAAGGATGAACCTGGCGATAAGAAATACCTTGCACTCGACACCGGTGGTGGGCCAATCGCTCGTTTCTGGGCCACCGCACTTGCCGGCAAGGTCGATATCGGTTACGTAAAAGCTACGGGCCACAGCGTGAAGATCTATCTGCCAAAAACAGCAATGAAGCCTGAAGTTGAGTTTGAGTGGAAGATACCAAAGTGGAGTAATGCGATCGAACGCGATCGCGCCCGAACATACTTCCAGGCTTACTCTGCTGCCTGCGCACTTTATTTCGCGGAGCAAGCTATGGCGGAGTTACACGCTGGCCGGACTAAGACTTGGTCTGAGTTTAAGGTGCCAGATGAAGCGATTGGATGCGGTTTCCATGAAGCGGTTCGAGGTGTTTTGTCACATCACGTCGTTATTCGTGACGGCAAGATAGCCAACTATCACCCGTATCCGCCAACACCTTGGAATGCGAATCCACGAGATGTTTACGGCACACCGGGACCTTACGAGGATGCGGTGCAAAACACCCCCATCTTTGAAGAAAATGGTCCAGACAACTTTAAAGGAATAGACATCATGCGTGCGGTACGCAGCTTTGATCCATGTCTGCCGTGTGGTGTTCATATGTATCTGGGTAACGGGAAGACGTTGGAAACCCATCATTCACCGATGTTCGGAATGGTGAAGTAAAAGTGTCCGATAAGCTTCAGCTTGTCGTGAGTTGAGATTCCGCGGGTGTTGGCGACAAGGTAAAGCATGTCGGACAAAGCATGTCGGACAAAGCATGTCGGACAAAGCATATGTCGGACAAAGAGGTAACTATTTGACAGATGGTCCAGGGCAAATCGAAGAGCTAATTCGCAGGATCGAAAGTCTGCCCGATCCTGAAGCGCGAGCTAATGCTATTGCGCTGGTTCAGGCGCTCATGGAGTTTCACTCCACCGGGCTCGAACGGATGATGGAAATTACAGCCGCCTCCGGTGAGCCCGGCTATGCGCTCTTCGATAGCTTTGCAGGCGACGACGTCGTTAGCAACTTGTTGTTGCTTTACGGTTTACATCCGCTGCCACTTGAAACGCGAGTAACCAACGCGCTCGATAAAGTGCGTCCATATCTGGATTCTCATGGTGGCAATGTCGAGTTGCTGAGCGTTGACGAAGGTGTAGTGCGTCTCAGAATGCAGGGTAGTTGCAAGAGTTGTCCCTCGTCCTCGATGACGTTGAAGCTCGCTATCGAAGATGCAATTTACGCAGCTGCTCCCGACGTAGTTTCGATAGAAGCGGAAGGAGTCGCTCAAACAGAGCAGAAGACGGGATTTGTTCAGATTGGGAAGAGCAATGGTAACGGCGTTGCGAAGGATTCCTGGCAGGAAGTTGACGGGCTGGGCTCACTTTCAGACAGTACGATTCAACTACTGGACATTGCCGGGCGTTCAATCCTCTTCTGTCGTCTCGGAGAATCTGTTTATGCATACGGGAACAATTGTCCTAGTTGTGGCCGGGAGTTACACGAGCCGTATCTGCAGTTAACAAATCTTGTTTGCAAGAGTTGCGGTGAAAACTATGACGTGATGCGAGCTGGTCGTTCTGCAGATAGACCAAATCTGAATCTGCAACCGTTTCCACTCTTATTCGAAAATGGCAGGGCCAAGGTTGCTTTGCCTGTGTCGTAGCGATTGAGACTGAGAAGTTTTAGGAAACATGTCAGACGCACAATTACCAGACAGCAAACAAACGAGCGACGCTCGGCAGGTGGGCCAGGGTGCTTCTTCAGAAGCGTTCAATGTATTGCGCCGGTTTGTGCAGAAGCGAAAGCCGGTTGAGCGTTGCGATATGTGCAGCCACGGCTTAATGCCGGATCATCCGCATCTGATCGAGCCAGCTGCTCGTCAGATCGTCTGTGCTTGTCAGGCTTGTTCGATTCTGTTTAGCGGCGGTGCGAATCAGAAATATCGCCGGATCCCAAATCGCGTTAGGAACTTGGTCGACTTTCAGATGACTGATGGTCAATGGGACAGCCTTTTGATTCCTATCGGTATGGCTTTCTTCTTCAGTAGCAGCGTCACAAACAAGGTGATAGCGCTCTATCCCAGTCCAGCCGGAGCCACCGAATCACTCCTCGATCTCGACTCATGGCAGGATGTGGTTAGGAATAACCCGGTGCTGACGAGTCTTGAACCTGACACTGAAGCATTACTAGTGAATCGGGTCGGCAACGCTTCTGAATACTTTGCTGTTCCGATTGATGAGTGTTTTAAGTTGGTTGGTTTGATTAGGACAAATTGGCGCGGTTTGTCAGGTGGTAGCGAAGTCTGGGAAAAAATAACGGAGTTCTTTAACGATCTAAGAAAACGATCCTCTACAGGAGAGCCCGTTCGTGTCTGATCTTGAATTCAAGATTGAGAATGCCGAGCCAGTGGCTTTTTCGGTGGCTCCGCTCTTAACTTTCAAGTTAAGGATCAACAACTCCCAAATCGCGGAGCAGATTCAGTCCGTAATGCTACGTTGTCAGATCCAAATTGAAACTACTCGCCGGTCCTATCAGAAGACGGAACAAGAGCAGCTATCCGACCTCTTCGGACTTCCCGAACGTTGGAGCCAAACTTTGCGTCCCATGCTATGGACGCACGCCAGCATAGTCGTACCACCATTCAAGGAAAGCACGCTGGTAGATCTACCTGTACCGTGTAGTTTCGATTTCAATGTAGCCGCTACTAAGTACTTTGCGGCGCTCTCCGATGGAGAAGTACCGCTCAATCTAATGTTCAGCGGCACCGTGTTTTACCAAACCCTTGATGGTTCATTACAAGCCGAACAGATTCCGTGGGACAGAGAAGCGAAATATCGTCTTCCTGTTGAGGTGTGGAGAAAGATGATGGATCTCTACTACCCAAACTCTGCCTGGCTCTGTTTGCGTCGAGACGTTTTCGATCGGCTATCGCGCTTCAAGATGCAGCAAAGCATTCCAACCTGGGAGCAGGCGCTCGAATTGATAATTCCCGAGGTCCGAGAAGATGGCGACGACCTGGTTACCATTGAAGGGAGTTTGCCGTCGTGAGTTCAGCAGTTCCAACCAAAAATGATTTTGGATTGGTCGAGCGAATTGCTGAGGCTGTGCTTTACGAGGGATATGTGCTGTATCCCTATCGTTCGTCCGCGGTAAAGAATCGACAGCGTTGGAATTTCGGCGTTCTTGTGCCTGAGTCATACAGCGTGGCACAACGAGGCACCGAGGCTTTCTGGATGCAGACGCAGTGTCTGGTTGTTCCAACACCAGTTAGTACCGTGGATATAAAAATTAGATTCTTACACTTGATGGCCCGAGATGTGGCCGTACCTGTTGAGTCGTCACAAAGCAAAAATGATTGGGAGTTTAGAGTTGTTCCTTCGCTCGAACATGAGGGTCGTTTATACCAGACCTGGCAGGAAGCAGTGGAGCGGGATGTCGGGCTTTTTAGCGTAACTCTTGAGGAACTGAAGGAATCAAAGAAGGTCAATTTCAGCTTTGCTGCTGCGAGAGAAGTTCAGGAATTGCGTGATAGAAGTAATGGAGAAATGCAAGGAGCCATTATTCGAACTCAGTCCGCAATCAACGGACAACTTGAAGTACAAGCAGAAGAGCTTGGCACTGACGATTCGAAGCCGCTGGTAAGGATCACAGTTAAGATAAGTAATTTGACTTCGTTTGATAACTCAGCCGATAGCGTCCGTGAGGACGCTCTGCTGAGATCACTCGTCTCGACGCACACAATACTCAGAATCAAAGACGGAGAGTTTGTTTCATTACTCGATCCGCCCTCGGAATGCGCTGATATCGCGGCAGCAAGCCAGAATGTCGGTACGTATCCGGTTCTGGTTGGGGAGCAGGGAGCACGCGAATGCGTGCTCTCATCTCCTATTATTCTTTACGACTACCCGCAAATCGCGTCAGAAAGTGCTGGCGATCTCTATGATGGAACTGAGATCGACGAGATTCTCACTTTACGTATCATGACGTTGACTGACGATGAGAAACGAGAAATGCGGGAGACTGATGAACGCGCCAGACAAATTCTTGAACGGACCGAGATGTTGCCGGTAGAGCAATTCATGAAGCTTCATGGTGCAATGAAAAGTGTAAAGGACAAGTAGTCATGAACGAGTGGGAGTGGCAACTGCTTGAAGAGAAGGCGTCGCTCGAAGAAGTTTTGATCGATGGTGTGAATATTAGAATCGGCGATCGAGTTCGTCTTAAGCCACGGTCCCGAAGCGACATTTTGGACATAGCACTTGTAGATAAGCTTGCGATAATCGAAGCGATCGAACAGGACTATGAGGGTCGGGCCCATCTGGCGGTCGTCCTCGAAGATGATCCAGGCCGAGACCTCGGAATGTTGCGTCAACCGGGCCATCGGTTCTTCTTTTCACTCGAAGAAGTTGAGCCAGTGTTGTTGAGTGGCGATATGTGGGAGTCGTGAAAGAACGATTATGAAGGTTCTGGTAGCTGGTATTGGAAACATCTTTTTAGGCGACGACGCTTTTGGTTGCGAGGTAGTGAAGCGATTAGGACAAACCTCGTTTCCCGAGAATGTTCGGGTAGTTGATTTTGGGATTCGCGGATTTGATCTCGTTTATGCCCTGATGGATGAGTACGATTTCACAATTCTCGTTGACGCCGTTCCGGGCGGTGGTCCACCTGGCACCGTGTACGAGATTGAACCCGACCTGGCGGAGTTGGATTCCAGCGCCGGGTCGCCAACCTCAATCGAGACTCACGGAATGGATCCGCTTAAGGTTTTGCGCATGGCGAAGGCCATGGGAGCTAAGTTTGGGAAGCTGATTCTGGTCGGATGCGAACCGGAAACATTTGGACCAGAAGAGGGAAAGATGGGCCTTAGTCCAAGTGTAGCCGAAGCGGTGGATCGCGGAGTGCAAGTAGTTACTAAGCTGGTCAACCAGTTTAATAACGAGAACGCGCAAATTTGGGAGGGCAGAGGTTATGGACAAGAACAAGGAATCGGCGAATCAACGTAAACATTCTGGACATCGTGTCTGGAAACTAGTCGGCGGAGTGGCCCTTGCAGTCGTTGCGGCCGGTTTAATCGCATCGATGGGTGACATCCGACGATACATTCGAATCACAAGGATGTAATCCGCCGTTTTTGGCGCCAACCATTTGCGACGATCGGACATTCATGTGTTCATTCAAGGAGACTGTCATGGCGAACAATGATTCTGAATCGAAGGATATGTTGTATTTGGTGGGCGGAGTTGCACTGCTAATAGCTGGTGCCGGGTTAATCTTGGCGCATCCGGAGATCCGTCGTCAGGTGCGCGCAGGTTTGGACCGTGTGCTACCAGGACTACCGGGTAACTTCGGCAGTGGTCTCAGTACGGTGGTCCCCGATTTCCAACGCTACATGCGGATCAGGGCGATGTAGTGCGTGACACGATTAGTAACCCGTGATCGAACATGCCAGCTGAAGCTGAAACTAAAGTCGAACAATATCAACTTGTTCGGGAAGAGAGCACTCTCAATATTCACGTCTTTGCTGACGGGCTGTTGTCTTCGTTTGGTCATGATCCAGTAATAGCGGTGCGTGAATTCAACGGGACAGCAGAAGTAGTTCCAGACACGTTTAGTGTTTTGTCGTTGTCAGTAAGTATTGGTTCAAATTCGCTTGAGGTTGGAAGCGAGGTCAGTCAGAAAGATCGGATTGAAATTGAGAAGACAATGCGTGACCAGGTACTCGAAGTGGCAAACTTTCCTGAGATTACCTTCACGAGTACAAACGTGACGACGAGTAGGTTAGGCGAAGGTCGCCACCGAGCGAGAATAATCGGGGACCTGACACTCCACGGAGTCACGCAGAAGAATCTTTGGATTACTGCAGAGGTGAAAACGGTAGGTGACAAGTTGCGAGGCCAGGGCGAATTTACGGTCAAACAGTCGGATTTCAAGATCAAATTGGCCTCCGCCGTGGGTGGGATGTTGAAAGTAAAGAATGAGTTGAAGTGCTCATTCGACATCGTTGCGTCACCGGTTGGTTGATGAGGTTTCACGAACCGTTGTACAGGAGAGGAACCCGGACGGTTCATATTTGCGCCAGCATGACGACAAGCTAAAGCGTGTCGGACATCAGAGAAAAGAATGCACGAACTATCGATCGCAGTGAGTATCGTTGAAGTGGCAAACGAGGAGGCGTTGAAACGCAATGCCACTCGCGTAACTGAGCTTCATCTCAAGGTTGGACCGCTGTCGGGAGTAGTAAAAGATGCCTTACTCTTTTCATACGACATCGCGGCGAGCGGCACTTTGCTGGAAGGTTCACGACTCGTAATTGAGGATGTGCCGGTAGTTATTCACTGCGCGAAGTGTGATGAGGAACGAACACTTGATTCGATCCAACTCTTCGCCTGTCCAGTTTGCGGCGAACTCACTCCGGAAGTATTACACGGAAGGGAATTGGAAGTGGTCGCGATAGAGCTCGAGGAAAATTTCGAGGAAGTTGTTGTATGAGTTCACAGCCCCGATTAGTAGAAGTGCGCCAGAATGTCTTGAAGCACAACGATGTGCTGGCGCGCTTACTACGTCGAGAGTTTGAAGAAGCAGGGGTCCTGGTTGTGAGTATGGTGTCGACACCCGGTGCGGGTAAGACAGCATTGCTGCAATACACCCTGACTCACATGCGTGCAGCCGGCTTAAGGGTCTGTGCGCTGGTAGGGGATCTTGCAACAGACAATGATGCCGAACGCCTGGCTCGAAGTGGCGCGCCAGTAAAGCAAATTGTTACCGGCACTATTTGTCATCTCGATGCGCAAATGGTGAAAGGCGCACTCGAAGGTTGGTCTCTCAATGAGTTCGATGTCTTGTTCATAGAAAATGTCGGCAACATGGTTTGCCCTTCTAGTTACGACCTGGGCGAACGAATGCGCATGGTCTTACTGTCGACCACTGAAGGGGAGGACAAGCCTCTAAAGTACCCAACAATCTTCAATACGGCGGATGTGGCGGTAATCACGAAGATGGATTTAGCGGACGCCGTTGAATTCGATCTGGAACTAGCGCGAACAAATATTCAACGGGTTAGACCGGGAATGAAGACAGTCGAACTTTCTGTAAAGTCGGGCACAGGAGTCGACCATTATCTGGATTTGATTTTTAGCCAACTTCAAAAACATGTGATGGTCTGAAAACATGTGACTACACGGGCGCAAATACTGGTGCGCGGGATCGTTCAAGGGGTGGGGTTCCGCCCGTTTGTCTACTCGCACGCCAGTCGCATGTCTCTCAACGGCCGTGTGCGTAACAACCCCAGCGGGGTTCTGATCGACGTCGAAGGCGAACCATCAAGCATTGACAAGCTGGTTGAAGAGATTGGCAGCAATCCTCCACCACTTTCCCACGTAGACTCGATCGAACTGCGACGAAATCTCGAACCACTCGATTATTCAGATTTCCTAATCCTGGATAGTTCTTCCGACGGCTCCAGACTCGTCTCTGTGTCCGCAGATTTTGCAACCTGCGACGCGTGCCTGCGCGAACTGCTTGATCCAGAAGATCGACGATATCGATATCCGTTCATCAACTGCACAAACTGTGGGCCACGATTCACGATAATCGAAGACGTTCCGTACGATCGAGAAAACACCACGATGCGTTGCTTCCAGATGTGCGATGCGTGTCGACGTGAATATCAGGATCCATCAGATCGTCGTTTCCATGCCGAGCCGACTGCCTGCCACGTTTGTGGTCCAAAGTTGTCGTTGCTTGATCACTTTGGTAGAAACATGACAACCGGTCCAGACGAGGTACACGAAGCGAGGGAATTAATCCTCGCAGGAAACATTCTGGCGATTAAAGGCATCGGCGGATTTCATCTTGCCTGCGACGCCTTGTCAGCTGAAGCCGTACATAAGTTGCGCGAGAGAAAGTTCCGCTACGATAAACCGTTTGCGCTAATGGCCAACTCAGATGAGATTGTGCGACGTTACTGTGACGTGTCAGCGTCCGAGTTAGAGTTGTTGAATTCTGGTGTGCGCCCGGTTGTCTTACTTAACCAGAAGTCTGATAGCGGTCTGCCGGAGGCAATCAATCCTCGCGTAAATACCCTGGGTTTTATGTTGCCCTACACTCCGCTCCATCATCTGTTGTTTGAGAACTTGGATCGTCCTCTCGTGATGACGAGTGGAAACGTTTCCGATGAACCAATTTGTTATGTCGATGAGGACGCCGATCAGCGTTTGAACGGGATTGCCGACTACTTCCTGGTACATGACCGTGCGATACACATTCGTACGGACGATTCCGTCACTCGTGTTCACAGGGGCAGGGAAATGATAATCCGCCGCTCGCGAGGTTATGCTCCGGCTCCGATCCACACAGAGTTTCAGTTTCGGAAACCGATTCTCTCGTGTGGTGCAGAATTGAAAAACACCTTCTGCCTGGCGCGTGGACACGATGCGTTCATTAGTCATCACATTGGAGACCTCGAAAACTTCGAAACGCTGAAGTCCTTTACCGAGGGAATTGAACACTTCCAACGTTTATTTGCCTTTGTGCCCGAGGTCGTCGCTTACGATCTTCATCCGGATTATCTGTCCACGAAGTACGCGCTTGGTTTGGACCAGATCTCTAACAAGATCGGTGTGCAACATCATCATGCTCATATCGCAAGCTGTCTGGCAGACAATGGAATAGAAGGCGAAGTGATTGGTGTAGCCATGGACGGCTTAGGTTTTGGTACGGATGGAAAACTGTGGGGCGGCGAGTTCTTAATTGCTGACTATCTCCGCGCTGAACGAGTTGCTCATCTTACATACATTCCCCTCCCGGGTGGTTCGAAGGCCATTCGCGAACCGTGGCGCTTGGCGGCTGTTTATTTGCAACAGGCATTCGGCGATCAGTTTCACATGCTGGATATCGAGTTTAATCGTGGTCCAAATGTGCAACATTGGGGAACGTTGCGCAGCATGATCGCCGCGCATGTCAATTCTCCGGAAACCTCTAGTATGGGCCGACTGTTTGATGCAGTGGCAGGACTGCTCTGTTTGCGTGATTCGGTTAATTATGAAGGTCAGGCTGCGATTGAGCTTGAGACAATCGCCGATCACGAGACCTCAGACTCCTATGAATTTAGCATTGCTGAAGATCAGATCAACGCGGAAGACGTCATCGGTGAGATTGTGAATGATCTAATCATGGGAGTATCACATGCTCATATTGCAGGAAAGTTTCACCTCGCAGTAGCCCGCTTAATCCTGGATATCGCAAGTAGCATCCGACGAGATCGTGGACTCAAGCGCGTTGCGCTTTCCGGAGGTGTTTTTCAGAATATGTTGCTCCTGAACAGAGTGAGTCAGAATTTAGAGGAAGACGGATTCGATGTACTTACTCATAGTCGCGTTCCGCCAAACGACGGTGGAATATCACTTGGTCAAGCTGCGGTGGCCAACGCCCAACTCCATTGAGAAAGGTTGAACCAAATGTGTCTGGCAATACCAGGCAAGATCGTTGAAATCGTCGACGTTGATAATCGCATCGCCAAGGTTGAGGTCGGTGGCGTGAAGCGCAACGTAAACATTGGTATGTTGCCGGATGAGGATACCAATGTCGGAGACTACGTACTGATTCATGTTGGGTTCGCAATGAGCAAGGTTGATGAAAAAGAAGCGGAGGAGACTCTGCGTCTGCTCAAGGAACTAGGCGAATACGACAACGAGTTTCAACAATTCACTACCAGCGTGGACTAAATCGATCTCAAAGTTATTGAGACAATCATGAGTAAACCAACCATCGACAATTTCTCTCGCTCCTTTTACCCGTTTCTTCATGACGAGGCTAAGGAATCAAATGCGTTGATGGAACAACTCGGATTCTCTTTGTTGGAAAAGGCACGCGAAAGCGTCGAAGTAAAAACCCAGTTCTTTGCTGAGAACAAAGAGACGATACTGGCAGCGTCACTCGCAACCGCGAAATCGTTCTACCGCGGTCGCAAGTTGCTTGTGTGTGGTAACGGAGGCTCGGCGACTGATGCTCAGCACGTCGCGGTTGAATTCATGCATCCGATCACCGTCGGAAGGAAGGCATTGCCGGCGATTTGCTTGACTAACGACATGGCGATGTTAACCGCGGTGGCAAATGATGTTGGGTTCGATGATGTCTTTTCACGTCAGATCATCGCACTTGGCGTTGCTGGCGACATACTGTTGGGTATTTCGACGAGCGGCAATTCCAAGAATCTTACCCACGCATTTTCAACTGCACGACGGCTCGGACTCGTCACGATCGGATTTGCCGGTGGTGACGGTGGCGAAATGCGTGAACAGCAAACGAAGGGTTTATTGAATTACTGTCTTACGGTGCCAACCTCCAGCATACATCGCATCCAGGAAACACATGTTGCTCTCTATCACATCATGTGGGACCTGGTGCACACGCTGTTACAAGATCGTGGATTGATGGAGGAATCGACTGTGAGTAGTAAGGAATGAGCATTCGTGTCGATGCGCGAACCCGAAGATTGGAGAGGCGCAATGAAATTCATAGATGAGTACAGGCAGAGTGATCTCGCGATTACGCTTGCCGGCAAGATTGGGCAGCTGACTGATCGGCCGCTAAAGTTGATGGAAGTCTGCGGTGGTCACACACATACTATCTTCAAGTACGGAATCGAAGATCTATTACCGCGAAATATTGAAATGATTCATGGTCCAGGCTGTCCGGTTTGTGTAATTCCTCTCGGTCGCGTTGACGACGCAATTTCAATTGCGCAAGAGCCCAACGTGATTTTCACGACTTTTGGTGACGCGATGCGAGTTCCCGGATCAAAAACAAGTCTACTCGATGCCAAGGCGCGGGGCGCTGATGTGCGAATGGTCTATTCACCACTGGACGCACTGAAAATCGCAAAAAAGAATCCCGACAAACAGGTCGTTTTTCTGGGTCTTGGTTTTGAAACGACAGCTCCCTCGACCGCTATGACCATACTTCAGGCGGCCAAAGACGATACAACAAACTTCAGTGTCTTTTGCAACCACATCACGATCATTCCTGCTTTAAAAGCCATGCTTGACTCGCCTGATCTCAAGCTTGATGGCTTTCTAGGTCCCGGACACGTCAGCACGGTGATTGGAACAGGTTGCTATGAGTTTGTTACTCGTGACTATCACAAGCCGCTCGTGGTTACCGGGTTTGAACCGCTGGACGTGCTCCAATCTGTTTACATGATTGTCAAACAGATCGTTGAAGGTCGTTCAGAAGTAGAGAACCAGTATGCGCGGGTTGTTGTTCGCGACGGAAATCAGAAGGCTCTCGAGGCTCTCTTTGAAGTCTTCGAACCTCGCGATTATTTCGAATGGCGCGGTCTGGGATCAATCGCTCATAGTGGTATGAAACTGCGAAACGCTTATGAACGATTTGACGCTGAAAAAATCTTCAATGTGCCGGGTCTTCGTATCGCAGACCCAAAAGCGTGTCAGTGCGGCGAGATATTAAAGGGAGTTAAGAAACCGTGGGAGTGCAAGGTATTTGGGACTGCGTGCACCCCTGAGACGCCGATTGGGTCATGTATGGTCTCATCCGAGGGTGCCTGTGCGGCGTATTACAACTTTGGTCGACTGTCGAAGATAGCTGAACGCTCGGCGTCTCGAGTGTAGCAAGCCAATGTCTACCGGTTTCAAAACATCAGAACTTTTTCAGCGTGTTGAGCGAGCCAGGCGGCGAAAGCACCGTTTCACCGACACTCACATTACGCTCGCTCATGGCAGCGGCGGGCGGGCGATGCATGAATTAGTCGAAGGTCTGTTCCTGGAGTATCTCCGGAATCCGTTACTGGAAAAGCTTGAAGATCAAGCCGTCTTCGAAATCGCCGGCACAAATCGAATGGCGTTCACAACTGACTCGTACGTTGTGTCGCCTATCTTTTTTCCTGGTGGCGATATCGGCAAGCTTGCGGTAAACGGTACCGTCAATGACCTTGCCGTGAGTGGTGCGAAGCCGTTGTACCTTTCCGCAGGGTTCATTCTCGAGGAAGGTCTTGCTATCGAAGAGTTGAAACGAATACTCGAGTCAATGCGCAGTGCTGCCGAAGAAGCCGGTGTCGCGATAGTCACCGGCGACACAAAAGTGGTCCAGAAAGGCAGCGCCGATAAGATTTTCATAAACACTGCCGGCATCGGCGTGATTGATTCCTCAGTGAATGTCGCAGCGACGCGTGCGCAACCAGGAGACAAAGTTATTCTCAGTGGATCATTGGGTGATCACGGAACAACAATAATGATCGCTCGTGGTGAACTTGAGTTGGAGACTGAAATTGAGAGCGATTGTGCGCCACTCAATTTGCTGGTTCACGAAATGATCGACGAAGCAATAAAGTGCTCAGACATTGACGGCCTTCATTCGTTGCGCGATCCAACCAGAGGAGGGCTCGCGACAACCTTGAACGAAATAGCCTTGAGCGCCGAAGTATGTATTGAGATTGATGAGAATCTGATACCAGTACGTGAAGAAGTGAAAGGCGCCTGCGAGATACTGGGACTCGATCCGCTGTATGTCGCAAACGAAGGAAAACTGCTCGCAATAGTCTCCCCAGACATTGCCCAACCGCTGGTCAATCGGATGAAAAAGAGTCGTTATGGAGCGGATACTTGCGTAATTGGGGAAGTTAAAGCTGAGCCAGGTGGAATTGTGACCATGTGTACCAGTTTTGGTGGAAAGCGAATTGTTGATATGCTCGCTGGGGAGCAATTACCACGAATATGTTAGAGACACTTGGCTCAATGAGCACGTTTGCGCTGCTTGGCCTGGGACTTGTATTCGGCCTGAAACATGCCACGGAAGTGGACCATGTAGTCGCGGTCTCAACAATTGTTAGTAAACATCGAAGCGTATTTCGATCAGCACTCGTTGGTGCGCTATGGGGGGCGGGCCACACAGCTTCACTTCTGGTCGTCGGTGTAATTGTTTTGACGATGCGGGTGGCGATTCCGGAAACGGTGAGCAGTTGGCTGGAATTCTGCGTTGCTCTAATGATCATTGCACTTGGTGCAACTGCATTGTGGCGTGCGTTGAGAGCCAACAGCCACGTCCACATCCATGAACACAATCACGACGGCGTGCCTCACGTACACGTGCACTTTCACGAAGCGGAAACCAAGCACTCTACCTATCGACCTCACTCGCATGCTCTGTCGAGTATTGGTATTAAACCAGTACTCATCGGGACAATGCATGGTCTCGCCGGTTCCGGTGCATTGACTCTACTTGTGTTGACACAAATTAAGAGCGCCTGGGTTGGCTTTCTCTATCTGGCAATATTTGGAATCGGATCAATCGCGGGAATGTTGTTGATGTCAGGTTTGATTGGTCTTCCGTTTGTTTTAACTTCTCGCAACCTCTCAGGTTTTCATCATCGCCTACAAACAGCGGCTGCGTGCCTGAGCATTGCCTTTGGTTGTTGGTACGCATATCAAACCGGCTTTGCCTCCGGGCTCTTCTAGGTTACTACTTAGCTTTTGGTAGCGTGGTAACCATTGCTACTTTCCACTTCCCGTCAATCTTTTCAAGGACCGCAGTTTCGATCAGGTTTAATCCAATCTCGCCGTTCGCACTGCGAAATACTCCTGTAACGACGTAACGTGACCACGAGACACTACTTCGTACCTGAGTATGGAAATCGCCAGGAACTCGTGTCATCTTTCCGCTTTGTAACGTCCCTTGAATTGATGCAATCGTTGAGTCGTAGTCGAAAACTCGTCCCTCATCAACGAGCGCGAAGTTGTTGGTAGTAATGTCTCGCAGCTTTAGCGAATCGCCTATAGCAAGTGCCGTACTAAAGTCAGTTAGAGTTTTTTCGACGGCCGCGCTGTCCGACGCCTGTAATGCGCGGGAGGCATTCGGAAAGCCTAAAAATGTAGTGGTCATTAGAGACAGAACGACCAGGAAAGTCGAAACTTTCATTGTTGTGCTTCCTTTTTTGCGGGGACTTCTGCTCTAAGTAACTCGATTGCGGCGCCAGCCGATTTGCGTTACTGCAAATACAACCGCCAGCACAATAATTACTGTGAGCCACACTCGTGATCTTCCCGTGAGAAGTTGTTGTGAGAATGCCGAAGCAAATGCAGCCACAAAAGCAACAAATACAACGAAAAGGAATAACTTCAAATTGCTTAGCTTTGTCTTTGGTTCACTCATCGACAGGGTCCTCGATTCTCAGTAGATTGGAGTTCAATACTCAACCCATGTTCCCACCCCGTGGTTTTTTGCTTTGCCGTAAAGATATTCGGCGCAAGCAACGTCTTCAATTGCTAATCCGAGTGACTTGAAGAGTGTTATCTCCGACTCAGACGTCCGGCCGGATTTAGTTCCGTTTAAGACTTCACCGATTTCAGCGAGGATACTTTGTTCTGTTATCAGACCTTCCTTCAAAGCAAGTATGTATTCACCAGCTTCATTCATTGCAGACTCACGACGGTCCACAAAGATACGCGCGACACTCATTGTTTTGCCGTCTATCTCGCGAGTCGCCGGCGAATGCGTACCAATTGCGGTGATGTGTGCACCGTCGGAAACCCATTCTCTTCGAATGACGGGTTCATGAGCATTTGTAGCTGTGACTATTAAGTCTCCAGCTCTGACGGCCTTCTCAACATCCACACCCGGCTCTATTTCGAAATTGAGGTTACGTTCCATCTCGGTTTTAAGTTTCTGAGCGTGGGCTAGATTTCGACAGACAACTCTCGCCTTTTTGATCGAACGTACAGAGGAGAACGAATTCAGATGTGTACGAGCCTGGACCCCGGCACCAATGATCGTCAACTGGCCCGCGTCTTCACGCGAGAGTAATCTCGCGGCAACAGCTGAAACTGCGGCGGTACGCAATGCGGTAATTGCTGAAGCATTCATCAATGCGAGTAGTTCCCCGGTGTCACGACTAAAAAGTAGAACGCCACCTTGATGCGCGTCTTTACCTATTACCGGGTTATCCGGGAATACGCAGATTACTTTGACTCCGAAAGCGCCGCGCTCTCCGCTGCTGTATGCGGGCATCGTTACGAGTAAACCTCGAGAGTCGGGAGGTCGCACAATTGTGCGCAGCGGATGATAGACCTCTCCGCGAGCGAGTGAACCTAGTGCGTCTGACATTAAACTGATGCACCCCTCCATCGGCAAAAGGTCGAGAATCTCGTTTCCCTTGAGAATTAGAATCTTCACCACGGATCCTTTGCGAATCGATTGTTAGCGGGTCGATAGAGAATGACTTTGTAAGTCGTAGAATCGAGTAAGCCGTGGCTCTGTGTCAACAACAAGCTGATGTCTTTGAAGTGTTTACGCCAATCCTTAACTAACCACCCCAAAAGGTACGTAATTGCGGCGGATGCGCACGTTATGGTTAATACCATTTGGTTTAAGCTCCTCAAAGATCTCGAGAAAACCCTTAAAAACGGACTATCGACATTTGTGCGAGCGTTGGATATCTCTTGGCACACACCTTGCCAAATAGCTGGGTGAAGGATGCAGAGGATGAAAGAGACAAGGTACAAGATTCGAAATAAGTATTCGCAATAATAAAGGTTCAGTTACAGTTCGGTCACACATTGAAAGATGAGTGGCCTTGTTGGGAGCCCGGATGTGAAGGGGAGAGCACATCCGGGCTCTAACATTTTGATCCCGAGGCAGATTCGCTTAAGGTAGACGGGTTCTTAGATTGACTCGGAAACATCCAGCTCCTAACGCATGTCAGCAAGCAAGGGGAAGCAGCTCTCCCGCAAACTTGGTCTAATTCTGTTTGGGTTATTGACAGGTTTGATTGTTGGTGAGATCAGCGTAAGGCTGGCTGGCTACTCTTTCCCCGAATTCTATAAAGTTGATTCTGTGCGCGGTTTTTCTTTGCGTCCTGGAATTGAAGGATGGTACCGCAAAGAAGGCGAATCTTACGTTCGCATCAATAGCGACGGCCTCCGTGATCGAGAACATCAAAGAGCTAAACCACCAAACACTTTTCGCATCGCAGTCGTTGGAGACTCCTATGCCGAAGCACTTCAAGTTCCTATGGAGCAGAGCTTCTGGTGGCTTATGGGGGAAAAGCTCCAGAGCTGTATCAACCAAGACCGCAAAGTTGAAGTGATTAACTTTGGTGTCTCAGGTTACGGAACAGCCCAGGAACTAATCACACTGCGTCAAACCGTCTGGCAATTCGAGCCGGACCTCATCTTGTTGGCATTCACAACCAGCAACGACATATCGGACAACTCGCGTGTTTTGAAGAACACCCCGGCTGTGCCCTATTTTAGCTATCGGGACAATCAACTCGTCCTTGATGATTCATTTACGAGGAGTTCAGCCTTCCAGTGGAAACAAACTTCTCAAAGCGGTATAGGACAATGGATCAGAGACCACTCACGATTGGTCCAGGCGGTTATGGGTGCAAGCCGCAGTGTACGACTCACACTCGCTGCACGTCGTGAAAAACAAACGAGTGGTGAACAACAAACAACTTCACAACCAGCGCAAGAGTTAGGTGTAGACAACGCTGTTTATGTTGAACCTAACACCGAAGATTGGAAAGACGCGTGGAAAGTGACTGAAGGATTGATTACCACTATGCGAAATGAAGTCGCGGCGCGAGGAGTAGATTTCATAGTCGTTACTCTTAGTAATGGAATTCAAGTTACACCCAACGCCGAAACACGTGCTGCCTTCATGAAGCAGGTTGGTAGTAAGGACATGTTTTATCCGGACCATCGAATCAATGCGCTAGGTGACAGGGAAGGTTTTACTGTTATTAACCTCGCACCTGAAATGGCCGAGTATGCCGAACGGAACGGGGTTTATTTGCACGGCTTTGACCAAGAAGTAGGGTCGGGACACTGGAATGCGAATGGACACCGATTGGCGGCAGAGCTACTGACGCAAAAACTGTGGGCAAACGGTCTCGTCAAATAGCAGAGATAACGCGTTTCTGCTATAGATATTATTGTATTCATATAAAACTCGGAGAGTCTGATGGAATTTAAAGAGAGCATTCTTGGATTGATTGGTCACACACCCCTGGTAAGGCTCAATCGTCTCTCGCGTGGAGTGAAGGCCCAGATTTTTGCAAAAATGGAGAGCCTCAATCCCGGATACTCGGTAAAAGACCGCATCGGAGTTTCCATGATCGAAGCAGCAGAGCGGGAAGGCACCTTGAAACCCGGCGGGACGGTGATTGAAGCTACCTCGGGAAATACCGGCATTGGTCTGGCATTAGCGGCCGCAGTCAAGGGTTACAAATGCATCTTTGTCATGACTGACAAAGCGTCGGTTGAAAAATCGCGCTACCTAAAAGCTCTCGGAGCTGACGTTGTAATTACACCAGTGTCTGCGAAGCCAGGGACACCCGATCATTACGTCTCAACGGCGCGTAGAATCGCCGCCGAAACGCCGAACTCCTTTTATCCAGATCAATATTCAAACCCTGCTAATCCTGAGGCACACTATCGCACTACCGGGCCCGAAGTGTGGGACCAGACAGAAGGCAAGATTACGCATTTTGTTGCTGGCATCGGAACGGGTGGAACAATCTCCGGAACCGGCAGGTACTTAAAAGAGAAAAATGCGTCGATTAGGATCATCGGTGCTGATCCATTAGGCTCAATTTTTAAGACGTACAAAGAAACGGGGAAACTGGTAGAGGCCACTCCATATTTAGTGGAAGGAATTGGTCAGGAGATCGTGCCACCCAACGTTCATATAAAGTATGTTGACGAAGTTGTTAACGTGACTGATAGCGAGTCGTTTGAAATGTCGCGACTTCTCGGGAGGATGGAAGGAATCTTCTGCGGTGGTTCTACCGGAACAAACCTGGCGGCCGCACTTCGCGTTTCAAAGGACCTCGATGAAAACGCGATTGTTGTCTTTATTGTCTGCGACACCGGTGAGCACTATCTGAGCAAACATCACTCGGATGAGTGGCTGAAGGAAAAGCGATTACTGGAACCGCAACGGATCACTGCTGGCTTAATTAGTGGCACCAAGAAGCCTCAAGCGCCAAAAACTCTCATTTATGTTCAACCGACCGACAACGTTGGTCAGGCGTTAGAAAAGATGGATGAGCTCGGGTTAACTCAGATTCCTGTACTCGAGGAAGGTCGTGCGGTGGGTTCACTACGAGAGAATCGCGTGCTGGCGAAAGTTGTGCGTGATCGTGAGCTATTGAGTTCGCCGGTCAGCGATGTAATGGAGTCGAGCTTTCCGACTGTTGATGTTGACGCCAGTTCTTCAGAAGTCACGAAACGACTGCAGACAAGCCCCGCGGTACTCGTCGAAGAGTACGGCAGGATTACCGGGATTATTACTCGCCACGACGTGTTGGATCTAAAGTTAGAGAACCAGCGCTGAAATGCCTACTGCATGGCCAAAGAAGAAAAAGTGTTGGCAGCAAATCGTGCTGCGTTTCACAACTACCATATCTCTGATAAGTTCGAAGCCGGCATTGCCCTGACGGGTACTGAAGTCAAGAGCGCCATGGCTGGGCGGGTACAGTTAAAAGACGCTTACGTGTCAGTTCGTGAGGGCGAAGCGTGGTTGTTTAATGCCCACATTTCGCCGTATTCTCACGGTAACCGGGAGAATCACGACCCCGTTAGAACTCGCAAGCTTTTACTTCACAAGCGTGAAATCACCCGACTAGATGAAGCCGCTTCCAGGCAGGGAATGACTTTGGTTCCGACTCAGGTCTATATGAAAAACCGTCGAATAAAAATTGAAGTCGGAGTTGCTCGTGGAAAGAAGATGTACGACAAGCGAGAAGCTGAGCTAAAGCGAACTGTTGAACGCGAAACACGCGCGCAGCTGAAAGAAAGAAACCGCTAATCTATGGAGTTAGCGTTTTGATACCGCATTCAAACAATATACTGAGGAGAAACAACTCACATGCAAGTCGAAGCGAACCAGGGTCCCTACGAACAGCTCGACGTCCAGGCTTTAGCAGTTGCTGTTTTCAAGAACGAGAAGACCGATGAAGGCTTCTTAAAGAAGCTGGATGAACTCTCCGGTGGTCTCGTCCGATCAGCAATCGAAGCCGAAGAGTTCAAAGGCAAGGAAGGCGAAACCGCCTATTTCCACCTTGTCGGCAACGGAAAGCTGAAAGCCAAGCGACTGCTCCTGGTCGGAGTTGGTGAGGCAGATGAATATAAGGCAGCTCAGATCTCTCAAATGAGTGGAACAGCAGTACGTTCGCTGCGCAGCAAGAATGCGAAGACCATCGCGGTGGTTCCACGTGGCAATGGAAATCCGGAACAAGAAACTGCGGCTGCGGTTGAGGGCGGCTTTATCGCACTATTTGATCCTGATAAGTACAGGACTGTCGATAAGGAAGAGAAGATAGTTGACCGGCTCGTCGTTGTACTTGAAGGAGCAGACGCGAATCAAATCAAGCGTGGCGCGGAATCAGGAAAAATTATCGGCGAGTCGGTGAACTTCACGCGTGACCTCGCAAACGAACCCGGTGCTTACATGACGCCAACGGATATGGCGGAACGAGCTCGTGAGATCGCGAACGAATTTGGCTTAAGCATTGATGTACTCGACGAAGCTCGAATGGAGCAGGAAGGAATGGGATCTCTCCTTAGTGTGAGCCATGGTTCAGACCAACCTGCAAAGCTCATTATTCTTAAGTACACACCAGCAAAGGTCGACGAGCAAAATAAGGAACTCCTGGCATTCGTCGGCAAAGGCGTAACGTTTGATTCAGGTGGCATCTCGCTTAAGCCTGGCGAGAATATGGAATTGATGAAGTACGACATGACCGGTGGTGCTACTGTGATGGGAGCGATGAGGGCCATCGCTCAGCTAAAGCCTCCGATTCCCGTTCTGGGAGTAGCACCTTGTACCGAAAATCTACCATCGGGCAAGGCAACAAAACCCGGCGACGTCGTAAAAGCAATGACGGGAAAAACCATCGAGGTCATAAATACTGACGCCGAAGGAAGACTAATCCTGGCCGATGCGATTGCGTATGCTAAGAAATTAGGAGCAACGAAGATAATCGATATGGCGACTCTGACTGGTGCGGTCTCGATCGCTCTCGGTGATGTAAACGCTGCCGTCCTCGGGACCGATCAGGCGTTGATCGACGAGATCATTGCAGCCGGGAAAGAGGTCGGGGAAAAGTTTTGGCAGTTGCCTCTCGACAAGGAGTACACCAAACAGATCAAGTCGGACATCGCTGATATCAAGAATGTGGGGGGCCGAAAAGCTGGAACCATTACCGCGGCTGCGTTTTTGAAAGAATTCGCAGATGGCGTAGCCTGGGCCCATTTGGACATTGCCGGAACTGCTTGGGGAGATGATGCAAAGCCCTACCGTTCGAAGGGGCCGACCGGCATCGCTCTCCGGACTCTCTTGCGGATCGTTGACCGAGCAAGTAAGTCTGCAAGTAATTAGGCTCTCAAACGACATTAAGTGTCATTAAGGGTAGACATGGAGTGTCTCCGAATGTCGACAGTCGCTGGGCCTGACAAATGAGAGAATGCATTTTTACTCAGACTTTTGGTATTTGAGGCTAGTGGCACGAAGGTTGTAACAGAGTTGGCAATAGCCAAAGGGTGCGAGTCCCTTATCCCGTAACGTCCTCGCCCCCTCGATTGCCGCTCGAGGTTTTACTGGCCGCCCCTTTGGCAACCTCTTCAGTATAGTAACGCCATCCAATAGGCGCGAGAGAGAAACTGATAGACCGCAATACTTGTCTGAAGTGGTATACTTTTTCGCGACGGACCCGCTCGGTTCATCCTGGTAGTCCTGGCAACTCATCGCTGGCTCTAAGGGGTAAACGGACGCACAGTGATTGATTACTACAAAATTCTGGGCGTAAAGACCAATGCCTCTCAGGCCGAAATCAAATCGGCCTATCGTAAACTTGCACGAAAAAGTCACCCTGACCTGAATCCTGATTCGGCGGCTGCTCGTGAATTTGCAAGGCTTTCCAAGGCTTATCACACTCTCAGCGATCCGCAGGAACGGGCCTATTACGACGAGCAGATTCGCTCACGTCGCAACGGTAATTACTCGATCCTTGATTCGAATAACCCACATGCGAAACGAGCTCGAAACCTGGCCGTTCAGGCGAAATGGGATCGGTTAGTCGATGAGGTACTTGAGCGGGATCGACGTGAGAATCGAGAACGACAACGGGCGGTCTTTACGACGGTTTCGCTTTTTCTGTCAACATTCTTTCTCGCAATGATTCGTCCGCAGCTTTGGCAAGTATTTGATCACCTTGGACGGGCAATCGTCCTGACGCTCTTCGTGATCGGCGTTTGGCATCTTGCCACAAGGCTTCGAGAATACCTCGCTCACTACACCTATCGTCCCAAGGCAATCCAGGGATCGATAATTCACGAAGACGAAGTTCCTGAGCAGCCATTCACCCGTTTTTCTGCCTACACTTTCTTGCTTGTTGGTTACGCTCTCAGTGTAGGTATTGGCCTTTATATCGGTTGGCACACGCAGGATTTCTTTAACGATTTAACTTTACTCTTTCGTCATCGAGTCGCCTTCGTGCAGTCGAGTATGTTGGCCTATACCTCAGCCACTCTCATAATCCCCGATCTAGTAGTTTATCCGCCGATCGCCGTCTTGATAGTCGACACCATGCACGGGTTGGCGTCGCGTTTCGATTAGTCTTCCCTCAAACAGAACTGTCCCTCCGAAATCTTGCTTCGTTTGAGTTGGATGTGTATATTTCTGACTCCTCAAAGCCTTTAAGTTGACTCAGAGTTTGTGGCTCACGACAGACTTTGGTGGTGACGCGTCGCCCCGAATATGGAATCGGATGCCAGGCTAAAAAGGGTTTGGGTGCCGGTTTCGCAGCAAAGGAGCACGAAAATGTCCGATACAGTGAGCCGGCGCCAACAAATTGCGTCGAAACTCGACGCTTTGACCGAAGCCGAGGTTCAGGATGTTTTAGACTACATTTCGATGATGGAGTCTAAGAGACGATCACGAACCGTTTCGTCGCGTTGGGAAGAGGAGTTTTTGTCTGTCCTTGCTGATGCACGTGAGAATCAAAGGGCGCGGCAAGCTTTCGAATGGGAAGCGGTGAGGCGCAAGGCCGAACGCCGAGCTGCGGGTCGTGCCAACGTTCACAACTGAATGCTGAAACCTAAAACAACTGCTGCTAGCTTTCAGGTGCTGCTTTGTTGTCTCGTATTCGCTTCGTTTCCGCCAGCCATCAGTGCGCAGGATAATCGGGCTGCGACTCCGATTCAGGCAGAGATTGAAAAGCAAAAGCAACGGCTGAGTTCGTCTGATGTCGAAGAGCGTCGCGACGCCGTCATGAAACTCGGCGAGATGAGACGGCCCGAAGCCTCTCGTGTTGCACTCTCTGCACTTTCTGACGTAGCACCAATTGTCCGAGCACTAGCCACGAAGGCTGTTTTGTCTCTTGACGCCAGTGAATCGGTTCCCGTCTTACTGCCATTACTGAATGACAAAGATGAGTTCGTTCGTCGAGAGGCAGCTTTCGCTCTTGGTCTCACACACAGTCGCAACGCAACGCAACCTCTAACACAAGTATTGTTGAATGACAAAGAAGATGGTATTCGCAGTGCTGCGGCTGTTGCTTTGGGCGAAATTGGTGACGAAGGAGCAGTAGTTGCACTAAGTGCTGTAATAGCGCCCGAACTTTCGGCTCCGGGCAAGAAAGCGAAGAAGGTAGAGAAGAATTCTTTCGTGCTTAGAGCAGCAGCGAAATCATTAGGACAGATAGGAAGTCGGGCCGGCACGCAGGCTTTGATTTCAGCCCTGTCTAATGAGAAATATCCTGATGATGTTCACCGGGAAGCAGCACTATCGCTCGGCCTGCTTGGTGATCCAGCGGCGGTACCAGCTCTAAAAACTGCTGCCGCTTCTTCGGACCCCTTTCTTGCCCGTACTGCCATCGAATCACTAAGGAAGCTGACTCCATAAGGCGAACCAGTTCGAGCTGGACAGAATAAAAAGCGCCGACTCAAAACATCATGAGTCGGCGCTTTTGCCATAACCAAACGTAAATGTAGTCGTCTTAACTCTCTGATTTGTCGCTGCGTCCCTGGCTCTTCTTGGCTGCCTTTGACGCTTGCGGTATCGGTAATCCAACTCCACCGGATAAGGATTCATCGGCGACGTCAGGCTTGTCTGTTCCTGACGGTGGGTCATGAATCAATGCGCCACCTGAACTCTTCGAGAAGATCAATTTCTTCTTGATTTCGTCAACATCGACGTGCACGAGATCTCCGAGTCCAATTTGGCCCGTTGCCACCAGGTTCGAGAGTGGATAGACGAGGAACCGTTCAACAGCTCTCTTCAGGTGTCGTGCGCCATATTTGAAATCCAATCCTTCTTTCAACAGCATGTCCTTTGCTGTTTCTGAGCATTGGAAAACAAACTTGGTTCCAGCCGACTGCATGATCCGATCTTGAACGGCTTGCAGCTCAAGGTCGAGAATCTGGCGCAGGTGATGCTCCTTCAGCGATCTGAACACGACCACCTTGTCGATTCGATTCATGAACTCGGGCGAAAACTTTCGACGTGCGGCTTCAACCGCAGTGCGATAGATCTTTTGATCGACCTCGTTGTCATTCGGAGCCTTGGCACCTTTACCTGGTGCGAAGCCAATGCCGCCAGAAATCAATTCTGACATCTCACGGGCGCCGAGGTTGGAAGTCATGATCACCATCGCCTTCGAGAAATCTACGCGACGGTTATCACCCAAGGTCAACGTGGCTTTGTCCAGGATGCCAAGTAGCAGTTGCCACAGACTATCCGAGGCTTTCTCGATCTCGTCAAACAACACCAGCGAAACTTTCATGTCGTCAGTGTGCATGCGATCAAGATTTTCTTGAGTCAACATCGGCGACGTTTCGCGGTGACCAAGATATCCCGGGGGTGATCCAATCAACTTCGCGATTTCATGCGAATGTTGAAACTCAGCGCAGTCGATTTTGACCACCGCATTTGGGTCACCATAAAGCACCTCTGCGGCTGCCTCAATTACGCGAGTCTTTCCGGATCCAGTCGGTCCAAGGAATAACATTGTGCCGATAGGGCGGTTGGGTGGATTCATACCAGCCAGAAAAATCTGGTAAAGACCACTCATGCGTCTAACGGCGCGTTCTTGACCCACGATGCGCGCGGTCAGGCGTTCTTCAAAGTCCTGAGCGCGTGGGCTCTTCTGATCGGGATCGAGGAAAACCGTACCCATTTTTTCCATGTCTCTTGTTCTAGTCACTTCAGTCTCAGCTAACATCGGCGTTCTCCTTGCGAGTTCGACCGGGCTCTAACAGCGACCAAACCTTTTGGCCCACCCAGTTCTATGCAAGGAACGATCCGCTACTTAAATTGATGCGTTTTGAATCAGACGCGTTCGCTGATAATCGGTTTCGGCACCGTCAGCCCAGTCTGGAGGATGCTATATATCTAACTCTGCTACAAATGTCATCAGAAATATCGAACAAAGTCCGAATCTGTAGCATTAGTAGACAAGTGTGTCATTGGTTGCCTGACACTAACTGTCAAGAAGTAGCTGACAATTTATTGCAGCTGGAAGGGATTTCTTTACGTTCAGCCTGCACCTTTTCACGCATTCAATCAACGAAAGCGTCTTCGTGCGTAACAATTCTCTCTAGTCGTAATACTCCAGTCCGAGGTGAGTGATTAGATCCTCGCCCTTCATATGGCGAAGCGTATTCTTCAGTTTCATCAGCTGAATGAAGACATCGTGCTCGGGATACAAACCTGGTGCTGTCTGCGGGGACTTGAAATAGAAGGAGAGCCACTCTTGAACGCCTTTCATTCCCGAACGCTGAGCAAGGTCGAGGAAGAGAGCCAAATCGAGCACAATCGGCGCTGCGAGAATTGAATCGCGGCAGAGAAAGTCGATCTTGATCTGCATCTTATAGCCGAGCCAACCGAAGATGTCGATGTTGTCCCAGCCTTCTTTGTTATCGCCGCGTGGCGGATAGTAGTTGATGCGAACTACGTGAGAAAAATCCTTGTAAAGACTTGGGTAGACTTCAGGCTGAAGAATGTACTCAAGGACTGATAGTTTTGACTCTTCTTTAGTTTTGAACGAATCTGGATCGTCCAAAACCTCACCATCGCGATTACCTAGAATATTTGTTGAGTACCAGCCATGGAGACCCAACATTCGCGCTTTCAAGCCTGGCGCCACAATGGTCTTCATCAGCGTCTGTCCAGTTTTGAAATCTTTTCCGCAGATCGCCAACTTGTTCTTATCTGCCAGAGTCATCAACGCGGGAATGTCGACGGTGAGATTTGGCGCACCGTTCGCAAAAGGAATTCCTGACTTCAGTGCGGCGTACGCGTAAACCATCGACGGCGCGATGGCCTTGTGATTCTCTCGCATCGCCTTTTCAAACGAGTCAAGTGTTTTGTGTACAGCGTGAGGCTTCAAAAAGATTTCGGTCGAGGCTGCCCAGATCATGACGAGACGCGAACACTTGTTTTTCTTTTTCCAGTCCGCAATCTCAGCGATGAGTTGTTGAGCAAGCTCATACTTATTCTTACCGGTCTTTACATTTGTACCACTCAGCCGTTTGACATAATTCTGGTCGAAGACTGCCTTCATCGGACGAATTTTCTTGAGTGGTTCTTTGAGTCGAACGAGGAGTTCCTTATCGAGCACACCTGCATTGAGGGCTGCGTCATAAGCTGAATCGGGGAAAATGTCCCATGCTCCGAAAACCAAATCCTTCAGATTGGCTAGAGGAACAAGTTCCTTAATTAGTGGAACGCGATTGTCGGTTCGCTTGCCGAGTCTAATTGTGCCCATCTGAGTCAGACTTCCGATTGGCTCGGCAAAGCCTTTCTTGATTGCTTCAACGCCAGCAATAAAAGTCGTACTTACAGCGCCCAGGCCAACCAGCAATACTCCCAATTTTCCTTCGGCCGGACTGATGTTGGTTTGTTTATCGGCTGGCATGCGAAATTCTCCTTCAGAATTAGAAGTCGCATAATAGCGTTTCCCGTGAACTGCCAGCCGACGAATATTGCGCATTATTGGCGACGCATTGCGATCAGGTGGGATTTTAGTCGCGTTTGACGAGTGCTTTGCGAAATTCTCGCGGGGTTGTACCGGTAGCCAGTCGGAATGCTTTGGTAAAGTGACTCGCACTCAAATAGCCCACTCTCGCTCCAATCTCTGTGATAGAGAGATCGGTTTCTGCCAGTAATAATTGAGCTCGATTGGTGCGAATACCCGCCAGGTAATTGTGAGGCGTGCTCCCAGTGATTTTCTTAAAGAGACGGGCAAAGTGAAAGGTTGATAGATAAGAAGCCGCCGCCAGGGACTTTAGCGAGAGTTCTTGGTCGAGTTGAGTGTGCATCAACTCGACAGACTTTCTAATCCGCCGATCGATTAATCCTACGCGCGACAGTTCAAGTTCATCGGAAAAACGAGGTCGCGCAAACTCCCTGAGTAGCTGTACCACCAGTTGCTGTATCAAAGCTCGCATGAAGATTTCTTTGCCCGCGTTTTCGGCGACGAGTTCCGCGACGAAGCTTTTCAGCAAGCTTTGCAAACGTGAGTTTGCTCTGATTGGATCGGTTGAGAACGAAACCATCGACTTTGGCGGCACAAGATGCATCGATATTGCATGTTGAATAACTAAGGATGGGGAAATACTGAAGTAGAGAAACTCAACCTGCTTGCCTGTAGCACTCAGTACGACGTTTGGTTCGATAATTCTCGATTCGCCCGGTTCGAGAACAAATCGTTCTTCAGCAGTGGAACAGTCCACGGTTCCGCTTAGCACACTGAGGAGGGCGTAACCTGAGGTAGTTGAATTTCGCCAGTCGAGTCCCTTTGTTTTGCGATAGTGAACCGAAAACTCAGAAGAAACAAAGAATCGGTTTAGAGGAGACTGGACGCGAGTCATCGTTTCAACTTTAGTCGAAACGTATAGCAGCTTCAATCACAGAGTATCCTGTCGCGCTGGTCCAGCAGGACCGCAGGCTGATTCGTGATCAACGCGTCAATACCGAGTTGACGGCAAGTTGCTACCCAGTGTGTCTCGTCGACTGTCCAGACAACAACTCGGAAGCCCCCATCTCGAGCTAGCTCAACTAGTCGCCGTGATGCCAGTCTGTGATGAAGCGCGATTTCATTCGCCCCGCTTTCTTTTGCGCGTTCAATGATTTTTTGCGAAGCAATCAATGGTGGGTGTGAAAGAGACGGTTCGAAGAGGGCTGCTGTAGTAACAGCGGAATCGATCTGTTTCATAAGCCGGATAGCTTTCAGGTCAAACGATTCGACGATCACTTGACCTTTTCGCTCAGTACTCTTCAACAAGTCGCTGCAGGTCTCAACGAGTTCGTCTCGCTGAGAACTTTCACATTTCATCTCGAGGTACAAAACGAAATGCTCGGGGAACGATTCGAGCAACTCCTTGAGCGTGAGTATGGGTTCGCCGTCGTAAGATCTCTCCGTTTTGGTTTTCTGACTAAACCAACTACCAAACTCAAACGACTTAAGCTCGTCCAGTGAACAATCAGAGACTCGCTTGTTAAGGCCGCAGGTACGACGCAGATCCTCGTCGTGTATTACGACTGGAATTCCATCAGCGCTCAGTCTCACGTCAAACTCTATGCCGTCGGCGCCCGCGTCATAAGCCATCCGAAACGCGGCCATTGTGTTTTCAGGCGCAAGAGCAGACGCACCACGATGACCAATGATTAGTGGCTTTGACATAAGAGGGAGACTGTCGGCTATGTGGCGCCTGTCGTAATGCGCTTCAACTTGACTTCAAATGTGCCGTAGTCAGTTTTGATGCGAGCAATAATTGGCAGGCGGCGTTCATCATCGGTGATCCACAGAGAGAGCTGCCCCTTTTCCTTTTCAATCATCTTATCTGGCCCAAAGACTTGAGGCTCAACACGAAAGGCATGCACACGCCCGAGGGTTGTCTTAATGCGCTTTCTCTCGACCACGTTAACCGGGACCTTATAAACGCGACCTCCATCAGTGATGAAGACCTGAAAGGATTTTCCAACTACGAGTGGTTGAGTGCGTATGAAGTAGATTGCGGACAAGACGTCCTGGAGCTGCCCTGAAAATTCTGTCGTATTGATGCGCGGCTCACGGGTCGGATCATTCGGGTCTCGTTGTGTCCATGAGATGCTGCCCTTTGCTCGATCGAAGATAGTTTCGGAATGGCGAGTGCGTTTGCCTTGTTCATCAAGTAGAGTCGATTTTAGGACCGTAAAGGTGAACGGCTCTACTGTCGATTCAACGCGCTCGCGAAACTTCAAATTGAACAAACGTGTGAAAAAGCCCTTACTGATTATGTCCACGTTGAATGTAAGAATGTAGGGCTTAGGTTCCTGGCTTGCTGGGTCAACACCTTCCTGATGAGTACGTGTGGAGCGGAACTTGAATTCCGCTACGTCGAGATTGCGCAACACAGATTTGGAAAACTCGGCTTCATAGAACAATTCTTCGGTGGGCTCGAATGGTCTTTGAGATTTGGCAAGTTCGGGTTTTTGTGCCGGACCGATGCTCGTCAATCCTAAGATCAGGATTAATGCAAGACTCGAAAGAATAACCCTCGCTCGTACGTTCATCTTTGAAAGTAGGTCTTAATAATCAAAACTGCCCAAGCCACCAAAAGACCCAGCGCCGCTCGATACTCACGATATCTCAGATAGAGGTCTGCATCGAATCTAATTTCACGAGACTGCGCACCTCGATACGGAGTGAGTCGCGGAAAGAATAGTGGTACTGCCTTCTTATAAGCCTGGTAATCATCGCCGAAAAGCTCGGCCATGGTGGAGGCTTCGACGCGCATTACCGGTAAATAGATGCCAAGAAACAGTGCGGCAAACAGGATCGCGAGAAACCACCGACCCGAGGCAATTGTGAATCCAAGACCTAGAAGAAAGCTTCCCAGGTAGAGTGGGTTACGCGTGAATGCGTAAGGACCCGATATAGCCAGTTGAGCGTTCTTTCTGATATGACCGGAAGCCCACGCTCTGATAGCGAGCCCTGGAAGTGAAACACACGCACCGGCAAGTAGTGCGATTGGAGTTGGTCTCGCAAGGAAGATGAATATGGCGCCACACAAAAATCCCAGTGGTACACGCCAACGCTGAATCCAAGTCCCGCCTCTTCCCATTTAAAGTCGAACTCTCCGTCATCAACCTGCAAGCGGCAGTACGCGCGAAGGCACCACGTCGATGGCGCCGATCCTTTTTGCTACGGCCTGGAATACACGGTCGACTTCGATGTCCATGCAGATCCAATTCGAACAGGCTCGACGATGGCAATCCACTCGACAATCAATATCATTTCTTTCAACGCAGATGTCTTTCGAGTGCGGGCTGCCATTGCGCCACCATTCGGTCGGACCAAAGAGTCCTACGATTGGAGCGCCAGCGGCAACCGCGATGTGCGTCGGCCCCGTATCGCCGCCTACGTAGACTTGAGCGTCTCTGGCCAACGCATAGAACGCTTTAAGTGAGACTGTTGTAATGCGGACCTTGCCCGATTTGGAAGCACCGAGCACCGATTGAGTTAGCTCTGCATCTCCGGGTCCACCCGTCACTAGCGAGTGCAGACCAAACGATTCCCAGAGAGCGTCTGCTAATTTACCGAACCGCTCGGGACTCCAAAGCTTAGTTGGCCATCCACCACCCGGATTAAGCAAGGCGTATTTCCCATTTGTACCCTCTAACGCGCGAGATGCCTCTTCTTCGTGCTCAGGACGGATACCGATTGGAAATGAATACTGCGCCGAGTCCTGTGGAATAGGAAGACCTAGAGCACCATTAACTAGTTGGAGTGCTTTAGCAATAACGTGAGTACGCTTTGGGATAGAAATCGTGCGCGATAGGAGGAATGAGCTAGCTGGTTCACGAAGAGAATCGCGGGAATACCCAAAAACACGACGCGCGCCAGAAAGGCGCGCGATTGAAGCTGACTTTAGCAGCCCTTGAAAATCCAGAGCCACATCGAAGGCCGAGGCGCGTAACCGACGTAACTGCTGGCGCGGTGCCCGCAGCGTCTCCCCAGACATCAGCCCGCGCCTCAGCGCCTTCGTGTCGACTTCGATGAG
>Ga0209215_1000074_pt1 | contig 63978 bp, 44 predicted proteins | sample TexAe_OM2H0_M2_FD_187938 | JGI IMG/M metagenome (GOLD analysis project Ga0209215, IMG submission 187938) | Forest soil microbial communities from Davy Crockett National Forest, Groveton, Texas, USA - Texas A ecozone_OM2H0_M2 (SPAdes) (version 2) | ecosystem: Environmental > Terrestrial > Soil >... | reverse complement strand
TCGTTAGGAAATATCGCACGCTGATCACTGACCAGGTCGCTACCGCTCCCTGTACTGACTGTGTCCAAGAATAATTTCGGACTTTTGAGGCAAAGCTGTGGAACGTACTGTAGGGACCGTCCTCCGCAGCACGTTCCGCAGGTTTACCTCCAGGAGTTCAGTCCTGCATTTGCTCTAGAAATACGCGAGATCAAAGAACTCTCTTTCCGAAATGATCTTTCCCTGCTCGTTGAACTTGAAGATGCCGATACCTTCCAGGAAGAACACCTTGTTGTTCTTTTTCGTAAAACGCAACCTCCATTTGACTGCGGCTTCCTGACCACACACCCTGACGTCGAGCGAGTAAAGTTTGATTTGGTTAAAAAGAGTTGGAAACCACCTCGCGGTAGCGGGTGGGTGCATGCGTAGCGACCGCAGCAAATCGAGCGCATCTACTTCGTAACCACCCGCTATCGCGAGGTGGTACCGACTGTGTCCAACAGTGAATCCGGACTTTTGAGGTAGAGCCGTGTGGGTTGCTTACGATGAGTTGAGTTTTGAACCGCTAGGTCTTTACCATGGGATTCGTGGTTGGTAATGGCGGCTGTACGCCCACCTGGGGCGGAGTCGGAGCCACAGTGGCGAATGACACGTTACCCAACGGCACGACAATAGTTTCGCTGGTCCAGGGAATACGTGCCGCAGCTGATGGACTCAGTTTAGACGTCGTAAATGTCATGGCAATGGACTACGGTTCAGCCAATGACAATGGCGGTCAAATGGGACTCAGCGCTCAACAAGCTGCGAGCAACACGCATAATCAGGTAGTAGCGGCCGGCTTGACAGCGAGTATCGGAGTAACTCCGATGATCGGTATCAACGACGTCAACACTGAGATCTTTCAATTAAGCGATGCGCAATCGCTTTGAATTTTGCGAATGCAAACAGCTACATCACCCGGATCGCGATGTGGTCCGTGGCACGTGACAATGGAAGTTGCGCGGGCCAGGGATTCGCGTCTCCGGTATGTAGCGGCATTTCGCAGGCGAACTGGGCGTTCTCGAATATTTTCAAACCGTTTCACTGAGTAGTGAGCACGGTGATTGCCGACAGAAACGAGCTTCGCCTGTAGAACTCACAAACCGAGCGCCAACGGCGTGAAATATAAAAGCCGTTGGCGCTCGGTTTGCTTTACAAAAAGAAAACGACGAGCTGTGAAAGTTTTCAATGAGGCGAAACTCGGTTTACCATTGTTAGACCGCCCGGCGAGTGCCGGGCGGCCATATGATCTCAGTGAGGTTAGACGTTTATTTGCGTCTTCTTGCTTTCGCCGAGCGTAGTTGCTGAATCTCCTTCTTCAACTGCTCGATCTGTTTCTGTTGTTCCTGAATCGCATTGACCATGGTCCAGATAATCGGATCGTTGTTGACCATCAAGTAGCCACTCTGTGTAGCGCTCACCGCCTCTGGAATGATCTTCTGCACCGCTTGCGCACCAAATCCGACGTATTCCTGATCGGAGTTGATTCCCAGCGGATTGTCTTTCTTATATTCGTAACGGAGTGGTCGCAATTGCATCACCGCATTGAGTCCGGTACGAAATTGTCCCTTGATATTCTTCAGGCGTTCATCGGAAAAGGTCTGCCACGATCCACCACCGACCTTGCTGGCGTTTCCATTTACCGAAAGCATCTGGTCCGGTGCATTTGTGCCGATGCCTACTCTGCCCGTAGTGCCGACATCGAAGAACAGGTTCTTTAACTGCGTGCCGTTAAAATAACCAAGTCTCAGATATTCGGTAGCCTGGTTCGCACTCAAAAACCCGAACTCCGTTTGCAAACCATCGCTCGAGGAAATGTGGATGGCATTCGTGGTGCCGGCGTCATTGCCGCCAAATATAAACATCTTGGCGTTCGTCGGACTGGCGGTTCCGATTCCCACGTTTCCGTCGGCAGCGATGTCCACGCTGCTGGTTGGTGCTCCTGGACGAATGCGGAACGGCAAGCGAGAGCCACTAGTCACATCGCGCACGAAGAAGTTCGCTTCGTTGCCTGCGACGTCCCAGGTTTGTGCGGTGAAGCCACCACTGTTGTTTTGCTCAAGCCGGATTGCCGGAGTGTCAGTTGTACTGACGTGCAGATCCAGAACTGGAGTGGCGGTTCTGAATCCTACTTTACTATTGCTGCCGACCTTGATTGAGTTTGCAGCAGCTCCGGCATCAACCTCGAAAACGATTGTTCCCGTTTCAGAGTTACCGGTCGCACCCTGGTCCACAAAAGCCAGGAAACTCGCGCCACCGCTGGCTGAATTATTGGCCCTGATCTGCCAGTTATTGGTTGCGAAACCCGCTGAAGTACTTGTGTCATCAAACTGGATACGGGTGTTGTTCTCTTTCAGTCTGATCGTATCGAAACCGAAATTCTCGTTGTTTACGCAATCGAGTCCAGCGCAGACGCTGCCCTGAACGATCAAGTCGTCAGGAATAACCTGATCAAACATAAACGCCGGGTGATGCCGGTTCACTGCATATGACGCTCGACCTGAAGTTGCTCCCGGGAAACGCGGCGGCTGCAGCAAGTTAACTTTTGCCGAACGCTGATTTTCGGCGACTCCTGCGACAACAACGGATCCATTCAGCACAGTAAAACCACCAGACTGAACGAGCGGTTGCGAAGGCAACAGTCCGCGCTTTTGCATATCGCGTCGCACTTCGTCAGAGTTTCCTTTTGCGCGAGCTGCGGCGAGTGCTTCTTTAACCCCTGGTCCAAATACCGGCGTAACTCGAAGCTCGTAAGTGTACTGCCCGTCACCTAACCCGTCTTTGAGCTTGAATTCGGGGTTTGCGCCAGCCGAAAACTCTTTCGTATAAACCTGGCCGTCAGGCGCAGCGATCGTTAAGGTCACCGCAGAATGAGCAGCTTTCACATCAAATCTAACACCAGCACCATAGGCGCTGACGGTCGCAAATTGGCTCTTGTCTTCTGCTGACTGCCCAAACAGAACATAGGGTAAGCATAGGACCACCAAAATCGTGCACCACATTAAGCGTAAACGTTTTGAAATTTTCATGGAGAACCTTTCTTAATCGGCAAGGAATGCCGGGTTGTAGGCTGGAAGAAAAGTTATCTTCAAGCGATGTCCGAAAGAAGCCAAAACGCGAGGCAGAAATTGAGCGATTACGTATAGCAGCGCTGGTAAACTGAGTCAAGATAAATCCGTGTCCTAAATTCGCCTTCTCTGTGCAACCTCTGTGTTCTCTGCGCCCCTCTGGTTAATGGAATTCGAGAAAAGAACACCACTGAGATACAGAGAACACAGAGGTTGCACAGAGAAGAATTCTGAATTAGGGCACACCTAAATCCGTGAACGGAACCTCTTTTTGCGGGACTGTTTGATCGGCTACGCGTGAGCGTCACCCGCTCGGATCTCGTCGCTCATACGCGTCCTGGTTATTACGCATAGTGATTTATATCTTGTCAATCGTGTAAATCTCCGTAATCCTGTGACAGGATTTGCGTGATTAACAAGATTGACAGGATTCAAGGAGAACCTAATTGTTTAAGATCTTTCGACGAAGCAGCGTGGCCGTGATTTTACTGATGGCAAGTATGACGTTTCTTTCAATGCCGGCGGGAGCACAGCAGTCTGCAACCCCCCAGGATATAGCGCGCGGTTTTTATTCCTGGTATTTGCATCAGCTCACCCTCGAAAACATGAATCCACTCAAACAGAGAACTAGAGCGCTGAAGTATCTGACGCCGCAGCTCTATGCCAACGCACCGAGGCTGATCAGACGCATGGATGCGGACATATTTATCTGCGCACAGGATTGGGACAAGGGTTGGGAGAAAAACTTCACCGTGACCACGCCGCAGGTAAAAAATGGCAGCGCCACTGCAACCGTGACCCTACCTTCGGGTGAGACGGATAAGATCAAGATCGATTTAACACTGATCAGAACGGCTGCTGGTTGGCGAATAAACAAGGTCGCCTGCGCAAATTGAAATTTGCAGACCATCGACAGATTACACAGATTCTTTCTGCGTAATCTGTGGATGGCTTGTAAATCACCCGGTGTTTCGCAGCCCGGCCGCAATCCCATTTATCGTTGCCGCGAGGGCGTAGTTCAGATTGTCGTTATCCTCGCCTTCACGCTTGCGACGCAACAATTCAACCTGAATCAAGCTCAACGGATCGACGTACGGATTGCGCAATCGAATCGATCGGGCCAACACAGGATTCTTCTCGAGTAATGTTGTTTGACCAGTCAAACGTAACACCACCGCTTTGGTCCGCTCAAACTCCTCGAAAAGCATTGCAAACACCTGCTCCCTCAACACTGCATCAGAAACCAGACCGGCATACAAACGCGCTATCGACAAGTCAGCTTTCGCCAATCCCATCTCAACATTCGCGATTAGTTCACTGAAAAGCGGAAACTGAAGTATCAATCGTTCCAGCAACTCCGCATTGTGTGCGCTCTTTTCGGAGAAACGTTCCAGTGCAAAGCCAACCCCAAACCATGCCGGCACCACATGCCGGCTCTGCATCCAACCAAACACCCATGGGATTGCACGAAGATCGCCGAGACCATGCTGCGAGCTTCGTCGCGTGGGTCGAGAGCCGATCCTCATGTGTTCCAATTCCCTGACCGGAGTTGCCTCTTCAAAGTAGGTTAATACCGCCTCGTTCTCGGCAATCTTTTCACGATAGAACTCAAAAGAGTCTTGAGACATTGTCTCCAGTGCCGCTTCAATCTCCTGGTCCAAATCCTCGACAGCACCCGGCCGCGATAACGCCTCCAGCGACGCTGCGATCATCAACTCTAGATTTCTTTCAGCGAGTATTCGATCCGAATACTTCCAATTCATCACTTCGCCTTGTTCAGTGATCTTTATCTGACCAGTGAAGGCGTTCTGAGGCTGTGCAATTATCGCGTGATGTGTTGGTCCACCACCGCGTCCGACCGTTCCGCCGCGTCCATGAAACAACGTCAGCTTTACGTTGCATTCGGCAGCGACTTGATGGAGCGCCCGATGAGCCTTGAATATCTCCCAGGTGCTGGTGAGCATTCCGCCATCCTTGTTTGAATCGGAGTATCCAAGCATCACTTCCTGCTGCCGATCCCACGAGTCAAGTAAACGAGCGTAGTCGGCACTGGTCCACAGATTCCGGCAAACGAGCGGGCAGTTACGCAAATCTTCAATTGATTCAAAAAGCGGCACTGGCATCACGCCCGGATCAGATTCACTCGCTGCTACCTGTACTCCGCTTAGCTCTGCGAGCGACACCAGCGCTGTGATGTCAGCGGCCGACCGCGTTCCACTGATGACGTAACTGCGAATCGCTTCGGGTGGATAGTCGTGCTTCAACTCACTAATCATCCTTAGTGAATTAAGCAGATTTACAGTCTCCTTCGATGGCGCCGGAGCTGGCGAGCTCTCAGTAGCCGAGACAACGTTAGAAAACTCAAGCAATGCACGTTGGTGAATCCGTGCATGTTCTCTAACGTCGAGTGTGTGCAAGTGAAAGCCGAAGGTATCGACTTGTCGCAGGAGTGGATCGAACAAGAATCTCGCGACACGTTCTCCACCATTTGCAGAGAGGCTCTGACGCGCGAGGCTCAAGTCCTCGCAGAACTCAGCCGCGTTCTGGTAAGCATTCGCGTTGTTAGGCTCGTCCTGAGCGAGGACCAAACGGGCTAGTACATAATCCAGAAACCGCCGGTAAACTTCCTGTGGCGGATGTCTTTTTGGATTGAGATGAGGCGCCGAGATTGTCGTCTCATAAGAGCTGAGTGCGGCCTGGAGTTGTGGTGAGACTGGAGCTTGATATGTCGACGGACTAAGTTGCCAAATTAGATCATTCACTTGCTCGACGTAGTAACCGAACACCGTTTCGCGAGCAATCCGCAACGCATCGAGCGTGCACTCAGGTGTGACCAGTGGATTGCCATCACGGTCACCACCAATCCACGAGCCGAACCGCAACACTCGGGGCAACGCGTTTGTAGCTAAGTCTTCACCATATGCTTCACGGAAATCTTCAGCCAAACCGTCATATAACGCCGGCAAAGTCTCAAACAAGACACTCGGATAGTAATCGAGCCCCATCCTGATTTCGTCGCGAACCCTCGGCTGGCGTCGTCGCACTTCATCGGTCTGCCAGAGTCCGGTTATCTCTGCAAGGATCGCCTGTTCGTGTTTCTCCGACTCTCTCTCGGTCAGTGGTAGCCGGTCTAATTGTTCGAGCTCGGCGGCAATACGTTGTCGCTTGAATAACACGGTGCGTCGCGCAACTTCAGTGGGATGCGCAGTGAACACCAGTATGACCTCGATCTTCGCGAGCCACTGTAGTGCTTGTTGTGCACTGATGCAGGCATCACGCATTCGGCGCAGAGTGCCCAGAAAAGATCCAGGTTGGGCCAACAACTCGGGCGACGTCTGGGCCGCTCGTCGACGACGTTTGCGATGATTGGTTTCAGCGAGGTTTGTTAGTTCGAAGTAGATCGCAAACGCCTTCGCCATCAGATGCGCCTCAGCGACATCCAAACGACTGACAATTGTCTCTGCGCGTTCGATCAAGCGACCGACGTTCTCAACGTCGTGCTCCGGCTTGGCATGCAATTCTCTATGCTCAATTAACAACAGGCGCAGCTCTTCAACCGCTGCAAAGAATTTATCGCCAACCTGCTCCTTGAGTACTTCTCCGAGCAGACGCCCGAGCGAACGCACGTCACGGCGCAGAGGAGATTCCTTCAGCTCGCGATCCTGACTGGTGAGTTCTGCGAGTCGCGCTGCCTGATCGTCTACATTCCAAAGCCGATACATGCGTTTATGCATAACATAATCTGTGTAATCTGTGGATAGCGCTAACGATTCGTCCCGAAAATCCCGCTCTTCGTCACAAAGCGGCCACGATACATAACCGAGTAAAAAACAGTCCTGAGTATTTCTGATAAGGTTTTTAATAGGGGAATAATTTCTATTGTTTGTAGTTACGAGGAGAAAGCCATGTTAACCCGTGCCTTATTCGTGGTGCTGTTGGTTGTTTGTTTTTCTGTTACAGGCAGCGCGCAGGCCAGCCCCGAAACACTCATCCCGCTCGAAGGTCTCGATCCGGTGATGCTTTCGCAGGGCAAGGAAGTTCAGGGGGACCTGAAATACAAAGTTACGCGAGGCTCCTTTCAATACCTCTTCGCGAACGCCGAGAACAAGACAATATTTGAAAAGGATCCGGCGCGGTACGAGATCCAGCTGGATGGCCACTGCGCACGTATGGGAGCTCCGACAACCGGAAATCCAGACCTTTATGCAGTTCACAACGGGCGCATCTATATCTTCGGATCCGAGGAATGCCAAACACTCTTCAAGGCCACTCCTGAGAAGTACCTGGAAGTTTCACCAGCACCAAAATCACCGCCCACCGCGGAAATGTTGAAACGAGGAGAAGAACTCATTGCAAAGGTGGTTGAAGCTTTTGGCGTCGGATCGAAACTCGATCAGCTGCGCAGTTTTCAAAGGACGGACCTGAGAGGAAATCAAGCCAAGAATACTCTGGTGCTGTCGTTTCCTGACTCGCTGCGACAAGAAATAGTTCGACCAAACTTCACTCTTGTCTCGGTTATCACGCCATCCGATTCTTTCGTCCAGGTAAACAACAACGCGAGGCCGATGTCGGAAGCCAACCGCACCTTTATTAATAAGGAGCTATATCGCGAGCTGCTGGTTCTGTTTCGAGCCCGAACGCGATCAGATTTCAAAGCCTGGGCGAGCGGAGAAAAGGCAGTGGATATTGAACTGCCAGGGTTCACTACAACGTTAGAGATTGATCCTGGAACAGGCCGCGTGATTAGCCAAACATACCGTGGACGTGGACCAGGCGGCGCGGTGGGCCAGATCGCGATCAACTATTCCGAGTTCCGAACGGTTGAGGGTTTGTCGTTGCCATTCAAAACAACCGCGACGTTTGATGGTCAGCCCTTCCCCGCTCTCTCAGCAACGGTTGAAGCCTTAACAGTAAACGGTCAGGTTGATCCGTCCAGCTTTAAGAAACCACAAACCCCATAAATCAATCCGTGTAATCTGTGGATACTAATGGTGACAATGATGGCGCACTTTAGAGTAATCGCGCTGTTAGCGATATTCCTGTTGACGACGCCAGCATCCGCTCTGGCGCAATCGTCTGATTGGTCCCAATGGGGTGGTCCACACCGTAACTTCGTATCGGAGACAAAAGGTTTGGCGGCAAGCTGGCCTGCCGCCGGACCACGACGGCTGTGGCAAAGAGAAATGGGCGAAGGCTACTCCGGCATTGCAGTGGAAAGCGGAAGGCTTTTCACCATGTACCGGAAAGGCGACAACGAAGTCGCAATTGCTCTCGACGCGGCAACCGGTAAAACGGTCTGGGAATACAGTTACGCCGCACCTTTTTCGCCGGAATACGACATGACGAATGGCCCTGGCCCGCACGCAACTCCCCTCGTCAGCGCAAACCTCGTCTTCACTTCCGGTGCGACAGGTAAGTTGCACTGTCTCGACAAGAAGACCGGCAAACTCCTTTGGTCACACGATCTACTCAGCGAGTTTCACGGCACTTTGCGTGTGAATGGTTATTCCTGTAGTCCGATTGCCTACCAGGACAAGATCGTAATGATGGTCGGCGGACCGTCCAGTTCACTCATTGCTTTCAATCGAAAAGACGGTTCGGTGGCCTGGAAGAAACATGACTTCAAGAATTCCACCTCTTCGCCAATCATTATCAACGTCGACGGTCAGGATCAACTCGTGGCTTTCATGTACAGCGAGATTGTCGGCGTCGATCCTAACAGCGGTAACCTGTTGTGGACTTATCCTCATCCGGTCGAGTATGGCCTGAACACCAGCACGCCGGTTTGGGGATCTGACAATTTACTCTTCGTGTCGAGCGGATACGGAGGCGGCAGTCGTGTCTTGAAACTCAGTCGCGCTGGAGAAAAAACGAACGTCGCGGAATTGTGGGCGCATAGTCTGATGCGAATTCATTTTACGAACGCGATTCGCGTCGGCGATTTTATTTATGGATCGAGTGGCGACTTTGGACCGGCTCCGTTCACCGCAGTCGACGTCAAAACTGGCAAGGTCGTGTGGCGTCACCGTAGTTTTCCAAGGGCTTCGTTTCTGTTTGCCGATGGTCGTTTCATTATTCTCGACGAAGATGGTCACTTATTGCTTGCCACTGCGACAAATGAAGGTTTGACCGTGACGGCGAAAGCGGAACTGCTTAGCGGTAAATCATGGACCGTACCCTCGTTATCCGGTACACGACTCTACTTACGCGACCGAAAAAGCATCCTTGCTTTAGAGCTTGGAGTCCAGTGAGTTAGCGTTACGCTGCCATAACCCTCTCGTGAAGTCCGGAAACTTAACCGGCATACTCCCTCTTGCAACCGAGAGTTGGCTCAGTGGACCAGGCACACTCCACGCCGCCGCATCGTAGACGTCGATGTCGGGCTCGAGTCCTTCACGCATGCACTGAATCAAGCGGTAACACATGAGGTAATCCATGCCGCCGTGACCGCCGAGCTTGCGCGCCATCTCACCCTGTTTCTTCCAGAGTGGAGATTCGTACCTGTCCTTGTACTTGTCGAGTGACTGCCAGCCATGGCCGCCCTCCTGTCCGTCAATAAAGATACGTGGTGGATAGTCGCGGAAAATTCCTTTTGTGCCCTGGATCAGGTTGATGCGGTCGTAGGGACGCGGCGTGCTGACGTTGTGCTGCAGCATGATAGTGCGCCCTCTGGCCGTTTTGATGATACTCGTGTTGTAGTCACCGGTTTTGTAGATCTCTTTCCACTTTGGATCTCCGGCGGGCACATGGTCCTTCCGATATGCTTCCAGACCGAGATGAGTTGAGCTCATCGATACAATGTGATCGAACCTGTCGCCACGATTGATATCCATGTACTGTGCCATCGGACCGAGTCCGTGTGTGGGATAAAGATTGCTATCGCGCAGCGTGTGATGACGCCGACGCCATAACCCTTCATCCTTATTCTCAAACAGGATGCCGCGGAGATCATGATTGTAGGCACACTCACCATGTACGAGGTCGCCGAACAAACCCGCGCGCACCATGTTGAGTACTGTGGTTTCCGAATCGTCGTAACAACAGTTTTCCATGATCAGACAGTGACGTCGCGCAGTTTCTGAAGCGTTAACAATTTTCCAACAGTCTTCGAGTGTGTATGCGGCTGGGACTTCGGTACCGACGTGCTTGCCTGCTGCCAGCGCAGCGAGTACTTGCGGAACGTGCCACTCCCAGGGTGTCGCAATATAGATGAAGTCGAGATCGTCGCGCGCGACTAGTTTTTCAAAGTCTCGCTCGCCGTTTGCGTAAATGCCCGGGGTCTTCTGCCTGGCCTTCTCGATCATCTGAGCTGCACGCGTGCACTTCTCCTTCACAACGTCGCACACGGCATTCACGACAACTTTTTCAACAGCGAGAAATTCTCGCAGCACTTCGGTGCCACGCAGGCCGACGCCGATGATCCCGAGACGCACAACATCGTGCGGCTGGAATTTGACACCGATCATCGTTTGCGGTTGAGCGCGGCGACGTTGTGTCTCTTCACTTTCGTGCGCATGAGTGACGGTAACGACTGTCGCCCCCAAACCTGCGAGCCCTGCGGCTTTCAATAACTCGCGTCGCGATAAAGTTGAATCTTTTTTCATAATCGAATCTCGGAACCTACTGTAGGGGCGGCCCTCCGTGGTCGCCCGTGGTTTTGACAAGTTCTCGGGTCAGCAATCCATATGTGCGTATTTGACTTCTGCCGATCTCTTTAATCCGCGCGTCGGGCCATTTTTCAAGATAACTGTATTCGGGATGGTTCGGTCTCCCTTTGCACGGATTGCGCGCCGCGTTGTAGCAACAGATCAGCGACCAGCGCGGATTGGGACTGCGATTCGCATCCGAACGATGTAACAGGTTCGCATGAAAGAAAAGTGCGCTGCCTGGTTCCATCTCGCAGTAAACAAGTTCCAGATGTTTCAGAGCCTCGTTGACGCGATCCATGTCGGCGCCTGTTTGATCACCAGTCTTGTTGTGGTCTATGCGCCCCATCAGGTGCGACCCTCGAATCACCTGCAAACAGCCATTTTCTTTGGTTGCCCGATCGACTGCAATCAAACAACTCGCCATGTAAGGAAACAAACAACTGTTCGAGTACCAGTAACCATAGTCCTGATGCCACTCCCACGATCCACCGACAAACGGTTCCTTCAACATCATCTTGTGATGGTAATGATAAACCTCACCGCTTAGAATCTGTTCGAGCGGCTCAGCCACACGCAAACAGCGGACAAACGCGCTATAGATGTCATCTTCAAGTGCATCGGTCAACCAGAGTTTGCTGGTTCCCGCGTGCGCATCACGACGCTCGAGCGCCTGCCGCTCCAGTCGCCGATCGTTTTTCGCCACAGTGATCAGCAACTCCATTTCTTCGGAGTCAAACAAAGCCGTCTTCATCAGATAACCGTCGCGGTTGAATTGCTCGAGTTCCTGTTCGGTTAGTTTTGACATGCGGGTTAAATAGCGTCAGGTACTTCCGTTGCGGTTGCGAATGGCCATTGCTTCGTTTGCCGCGACCAGATGACAAAACACAGTAATCCAAGGAGTAGCGTACCTAAACCAAAAGCAATGATGGTCCAATCAGTCGTGGCAAAGACAAACATCCATCCGAGTAACGCAAGAAGATTAGGCAACGGATAGAGCCAGATGCGATAGGGTCGCTTCAGTTCTGGCGCATTTCGGCGCAAGAGAGTCACGGCTGCGATCTGACCAATGAATTGAATGAGAATACGCGTTGTGATCAGAGCATCTATCACCATGCCAAGCGAAAAGAAGCTACATATGATCGCGATTACTCCGAGCACGACGAGCGACACATAAGGAAAGTTCTTCCGCGGATGGAGTTTGCCGAAGATTTTGAAAAAATAACCATCGATAGCTGCGGCATAAGGCACGCGGGAGTATCCGAGTAAGAGGGCAAACACCGAACCGAACGCAGTCCAGAGCACCATCGCGGTGAAGAACGTTGCTACACCACCACCATAAACGCGTTCCATGAGAATTGAAACAATGAAATTCGATTGTGGATGCTGATTGGCGGGAACAAATTGACGCCACGGTACCACGCCTATCACAGAAAAGTTTATCGCGATATAGATCAACGCAACGGCAATCACACTGATGATCACCGAGCGTGGAATCGTGCGCCCCGGCTCCCTGACTTCGTCACCGATGTAACAGATGTCGTAATACCCGAGATAGTCGAAGATGCCGATGCGCGTGGCGGCGCCTAAACCCAGAAAGAAGCCGAGGGAAAAATTAAACGCACCAGGCGGGAAGTCAAAAGCCATTGTCGAATTAAAATTGAAGATGCCGGTGACGATTACGGCGAGTGTCGTCAGTATTGTTCCAACCCACAAACTGACTGTTAGTTTCCCGATGAACGTGATCCGGCGGTAGAGCAGGCTGATATTCAAAACACCCAGCATCACAATTACCGCGAGCGACTGCGTCCGGCTCATATCCTTCCAGATGTAGCCGAGATACTGCGTGAAGCCGATGTACCCGGAGGCAATCTCCAAAGGGCCGCTCAAGATAAACTGCCAGATAAACAGGAAACCCATCAGGCGACCAAACGTCTCGCGGCCAAAACCTTCGCGCAGGTAAACGTATGACCCACCGGATCCAGGCATGGCGGCGCCGAGTTCACTCCAGATCATGCCATCCGAGATCGTTATTACCAGCGCGACCAGCCATCCCAGCATCGCCTGTGGTCCACCCAACGTCGACAGCAGCAGAGGGATGGTGATGAACGGGCCGATGCCGATCATGTTGGTCATGTTGAGCGCTGTGGCTTCCAGCAAGCCAAAGCGCCGCAACAAGTGCGGTTGGTCTGTTGCGGTTTGCTGAGAGTGATCAGCGCTCACTTGAAACGCCTCGTCCTTTGATCTGCGATCGTGCGGTCGCCATCCATGTCTCGTAGTCTGTACCGATTCCGCCTGCGAGCTTTGGATCGACTTTGCTGAAGCCTGGCTCCTGGTTCGGATCGGCTAAACCGCCCACGGGCACGTCAGCTCCTCGGTTGAAGAAGGTGTTGTCGCGATGGTCAAAGCCATTAACCTTCACACCCTCACCCGTCACCTGATAGAGCATCGTTTCATCCACCACGCCTGAGAGCATGAAGATGTTCTTTCGCAAGACCAGATTGTCAGTTTGCGTTAAGCGCAGCGAACGCTTGCAACCGCGTGCCGGGCTGTCAACCTCGTTGCCAGGCCGAATCAACAACACGCCTCGCTCGCCGATCCCGACGAACGTGTTGTTCTCGATCGTCGCGTTTCTTGCTGCCCAAATCGAAATCGGTTCCACTGGTCGTTCACCCGGCCGTGTGGAAACCACGAGATTGTTTCGCGCGGTCATGTCGTACGACTCATACCTCGCAAAGGAACATGGATCACCATTGCGTCCGTCTATGAACAGATTCGGATCCGTTGAGCCGCCGGAAAACGCGGCGCCGGAATTATCGATAAAGGCATTTGCTTCGATAAGAACACGACTTCCGCCACCTTTCGAGACAACGCCACGATATGAATTCCGGATTAAGTTCCGCCGCACAATGACGTCGTCAACGCATGGCAGATCGATGGCAGGCTTGCGTTGATAATTCTTTCCGTCAAAGAGATCGTTGTCTTCAATCGTGATGTGGTGTGACTGGTTGAACTTAATTAGATACAGTCGATCGTCGTCCTGCATCGGATCATAAGAAGCTGTGCATCCAGCGGGAGGACATTCGTAGTGCACTCTGCAATTACGAATCGTGATGTAGCCAGTCCAAAGCTCCCGATCGTACCACGCGGGCGTATAGCCGGCGGGCGGATCGTTTGTCTTGACGCGATTGAAGGAATCCTCCGGCTCATAAACACTATCGCCGTGAATTCCATTGCGACGCGAGTTCAATTTCTTGCCTGAGGAATCGCGATAGTACGGATTCGGGAAAATATCGAAGCCATCGATGACGATTCCCTGCGCAAGATGAAAGCGAATGTGATCGATGATAACGCCGTGCTTCGATTCGGCGCGGATAGTGAGAGGATTCTTTGGATCGTAACGATAGATACCGGTCGTGTCAGGACGGCCTTTGACCTGCGGGTGAGGATCATCTTTTTCCAACTGATCAGCAACCGTGAGCGTTAGAGTTAACCCACCCCATCTCGCCTGAGCGCCGGCTTTTCGATAGTCGCCGTTCTTCGCAATGATCGTGTCGCCGCTGCCGACGTGCTGAAGAGCGACTCGCCACGATTTGAAGGGCCGATCGTAGGTGCCGTCGGAAGGATGTGTATCTCGATCAAGAAGATCGACATAGACGGTCCGGGCGCTCAGAGATAATCTCTGTTCAAACTCTGTGTTCTCCTGGTCTCTGTGGTTAACTGATGCCTGGCAAACACACACCACAGACACCAGGAGAACACAGAGGTTGCACAGAGAAAGCCAGTCCACTGACTTCTTAAGCCGCAAAATGCTCATCTGCTGTCGCCTTCAGCTCGTTGCCACACACCGTTGAGCATCACACGCTTGATGCGCCGCATGTCGCTGATGTTCCTTGAAGGATCGCCTTCAACGAGCACGAGATCCGCAACCTTCCCTGCTTCCACGCTGCCAAGACGATCTGCAATGCGAAAGTACCGTGCGTTCTCCATCGTACCGGCTACAATCGCCTCCATCGGAGTCAGGCCCGACTCGACAAGCAATTCGAGTTCACGTTGATAAGCCCAGCCTCGCCTTGCGTGTGGCACATCTGAATGCGAACCGACGACAATCTTTGCTCCGGCTTTGTGCGCGAGCCCGACAAATGCCTCCATCTTCTTAAACCCAAGCTCGTGAACCGCGGCGGTGTCCTTGTCTCCGCGTTGACGTTCGAAGACGGCAAGTGTCGGCGAAACCACGACGCCGCGATCCACGATCAATTTGAAGAGTGACCTGGCTTGCGGTGTATCCAGATTTATTGCGTTCCAGACCTTGTATCGTCCTTCACGCCTGGCGTTGTTGTCGGCCAACACCGCTTGCCGATACTTTTCTGCTTCCCTGAGCGGCAGCAATGCGGTACCAAAAGACGTTGCATGCTCGATACCATCAATTCCGGCGCGAATCGCGTCGCGAGCGTCGACGATCTCCAGGTGGCCCATAACCGGAACCCCTCTCGCATGCGCGGTTTCAATCGCAACCTTCACCAATGCAAGCGGCAAACGGTAATAGACCTTGATCGCTGAAGCGCCATCATCGACAAACCGATTTACGGCAACTCGTGTCTCTTCCGGATCGCGCACGATGAAAGAATCGGCCGGATAAGCGGGCGGAGGCGAATCGAGATGTGGCCCGCAGAGAAACAAACGTGGAATCGGAGCCGAAGCCTTACGTGCGTTGTCGTACGCCTCGATCCACTGGCCTGGATCGCGCAACGAAGTCACGCCGTGCGAAAGGAAGAGTGCGGGTAGTGGATCGTCGCCATCGATGTGAAAGTGCGCATCGATCAAACCCGGTAAGACCGACAGACCTTTTGCGTCGATGATTTCGGCGCCAGCCGGAACTTTCACCGACTCTCGTTTGCCAACCGTGACGATACGATCTCCTTGAATAACAACAACCGAATCCGTGACGACTGGTCCGCCACGTCCATCGATCAAATTAGCCCCGACGATCGCGATCACCGAAGACGCCTGCGGCTGTGCAACCTGATTGACCTCTCGAAGCGACGGTCCTGCGCCAATCTGTTGTGCACAAACCGTTGCGCAAGTCACTAAAAGAAACAGCACTGTCTTCATAACTTTCATAAACAATCTGTGTAATCTGTGGATGGCTATCGACTCAGTATCCGGACTCGCAGCCGTCCATCCTTTTGTCCCTGAAACGGCACATACAAAACACCCGAATCGTTTGCCGTCGCTACAAATGTTCCCCCTGGAACTCCGTTGAATAGTCCACCGCGCCAGTTTGCTCGCCCACCGGTCATTTGCAATTCATACTTTGCATGTGGTTTGAGTCCGCTGATGAGCAGGTTTGCAGTCTCTACGTTTGGAATTGTTGCCTCGGCATCAGTAACTAATCCTTCGCCGGTTGCAAACAATGTAACTGTGCCCCCTTCGATGAGCGCTCCGATCAAGTTCGAGCCATCAACCAGTTCGACCTTTGGCGCGTGCGCGTCGCCTTTGTCACCGATTTCAAGCACATGGAGAAAGAAGTCTTCTTTTGCCGGCCTCGCAGGAGAAACTTCGACGCGCCACGCCGCCGGAACTATGGCACGCGTATTCGATGGCAGGAGTTTTTCAAAATCGTCACCCCAGAAAGTCTTCCACATCTTTCGCAGGTACGGATCCGCCGGCAGTGGACCACCTTCCGGAGGATCAAGCGGCCAATTCTTGCCGGAACCCCACGCGCCGCCAAACTCGTCTCCCGGCGTCCAAAACTCCCAACCTGGTCCACCGCGCGAGATCAATGCTCGTTCACGCGGAAGTAGTGAATGAACTCGTAAACGACCACCACCATCTTCATAAGTGAAGATCGAAACATTTGTATAGCCAACGCCGCCGTGACCAATATCTCTCCCTTTTTCGGTTGTGACTACTGTTGGTTTACTAACGCCATGTAACAACCAAACCTTCTTCAAACTCGGATCTGTAGTTCGTACGCGATCGAAAACAACTATTACATTGTTCGCGGGCGTGTAAGCGATTTCTCGTGTGAATCGTTCCATCTTTGAAGGCTGATAGGCATTAGTTGCATTGCCACGGGCGTAAACGTACGAGCCGTTCGTGTTATCGGCAACTTCCATCTGACCCGTGGCCCACAGATCTCTCGTGCGCTCGAAATCTTCCCTGCTCCGAACAGTATTCCAATAGCGCGACGAGTCCATTCGTTGTCCACCGTCGTTAGCAGCTGGCCACAGGTTCTCGGCCCAGAAAAACTTTTCGCCGGTCTGGTAGACGAGCATCGAGTTGTGTGCAATGGTCCGGCGATAGTAGTTCAAATAGTGCGGGCTCTCTGTATCCGTATAGTCGGCCCCACTCTCAGTTGCCAGATAACCCTTGTGATAAATAACGAAATGATTCTGGTCGAGATGATCGTGCTTACCGAGATATGGACCAGAGTTGAACTGGATCCAGGTCGAATCCGGACCAAACCCGTTGCGCATAATCAGGTGACCAATGCCACGAAAAAAATAACTGCGCGGTATCTCCGCGCCTGTGCTGTCGGCCGGATTCCTTGGGGTAACGTTTGGGTCGTCCCAGAGAAACTGTGTTATCGCCACGCGCCACTTTGGTTGCGCGGGCCAGCCACTCTTGCGCAGAAACCATGCGGCGTACGGATCTTTGAAGCGATTGATGGCGTAACCAAAACAGATATTGTCTTCCCACTGCAGGTATGGAAACTCATTATCGTCGTCACGCGCGGTCGTGCCGTCCGGCAAGACTTTGTAGAGATACGTATCGGTGTAATGTTGAAAGAGCGTGTATCGCAACGCCGGATCGCTGTTCGCCGTTGTCCGCAATAACTCCGCCATCATCGCGAGCGGCGCAAAGGTGATGCGCTGGTAATCCATCGACTCGTGATAACCACCATCAGGCGTGAGAAAGTTTGTGAGATCGAGAATGTGATCGAGAACTGCGCGCGCATGTTTTCGCAGCGGCGCTGCCCTTGACTCAACGTTCGGTCGTCCTTCTATTGCGGTCAACGCAAAAAGCGCAAGCGTTAAATAACGGACCGTGTAGTTGTGATACATCGCAAGCTGAACTTCCTTAAGCGACTGGTCCTGCAACATCTTTTCTGCTGCTCGTAAAAGTTCAACGGCGACGCGGTCCTTCAATTCGTTATCAAAGCCTGGATAGTTATAAAGCCAGTCAAACGTCAGAGACCATTTGACGTACTCGGGATAGGTACGAGAACCGACCTGTTCCGGCGTGTGAGTCTCGCGCATCTTTTGCATTGCGCGTTTTGCGAATGTTTCGTCACCGGTGAGGAGATAAGTGAGAGCCCAGCCATCCATATCGTCTGACGGGCGCGCGCCTGCCTCGTATCTGGCGCGCAGAACTTTGAAGCCGGTGAGTGGATCGTTCTCGCCAATCAGCATGCGAGGACGTGAAACGGATTGTGCGTAGGTCGCTGAGGTGTGCGTTAGGAGACAACACGCAAGAATGAAAATTTTGATCGCCACAGCAAAAGAAAGTAGCTTCACAGGATTAACATGATTTTCATGATGAACAGGAATTGCCAGACTCTGCATTTAATTGGTCCTATTGGTGCGTGCACCCGCCAAATACTTCAGCGACTCCTTTGCCATCAGCCGGTGATAAGGCGCAGCGTGCCTGGCATCGTTAATTGCTCGGGCGGCCACGGAGTGTCGCCCCGACGGCTGAATTCGCAGCGCGTTTCAATTCTGCGAGTTGAGATATTGCGAGTTCGTTCTGTGGATCGATTTTCAACGCACGTTCGAGGGCAACACGTGCTTCGTCATTCCGACCCAGTGCTTTCAAAGCAGCGCCCGCGAGTACGAAACGAATCGCGCCCGAAGGAGGCCACGGTTCCGCATCCAACATTTTTCGGTCGTCATTCAAGCGCGCGAGTCGCTCGTAGAGTTTTCGCGCATCCGTCCTGCGTCCGACATGTTCGAGAGCCACGGCTTTATAGAAATAGTTTTCCGACCATGGTTCTTCAGGTTGCGAAGGAGGATTCAATTCCTCAGTTGCAGCTCGTTTCCACCAGCGCTCGGCTTCGTCACGTTGTCCCGCAGCCTCGTATTCTCGCGCGGCCGCGACGTAGTATTGCGCCTGCGACTGCATCGCCGGGCGTCCTACACCGAAGTTGCGTGGAAACTCAGTCACAGCAGCGAACTCAGCCGCTGCTTTCGCATGATCGCCGGCATCGCGATATTTGCGAGCGAGTCCAAGATGTGCTTTGCGATAGAGTCCGAGTGCGGCGTCTTCTCCCTCACCCGATGTGAAAGTCGTCCTTGCCAGTAACGCGGCGGCATCAGAGAAACGTCCGGCATCAATGTAAGCACCGGCGAGTGATTGCACCGCGCCAGATTGAGCTTGTACGGAAGCCGGTGCAGCCTCCAACAACTTAACGCGACGCTCCGTCGCACCCATCTCAGCAAATAACTTATCGAGTTCAATATAGAGACGAAAATCATTCGGAGAGACGTTGATTGCGCGTTGATACTGAGTGGCTGCAGCTTCTCGGTTCTGCGACACGAGCCATAAAGCTCTGGCGTAATTTCGCTGAGCGATAGTATTGGCGGGATCGAGTCTCACAGCATCACGCCACGCAGCGAGTGCTTCCTTGTCGCGATTCTTTGCGGCCAGGACGTTGCCGAGGTAGTAAGCAGCACGGCCATCGTTTTCATTTATAGCGACTGCTGCTCTTAAGACATTGATTTCTTCTACACGGTGTGGAAAGACAAACGCAGGATCGCCTTTCATGCCGAGGGCAAATTGAGCGAGCGCGCGTTCGTGTAGCCCGTTCCTTCCGTACAAGTAGGCGAGGGTGTAGTGCAGCATCGGATGAACGCGGTTTTTATCGACAGCAAGGATTCCTGATGGTCCAGCCTTAATCGAATCCACCAGAACGTCGATAGCCTCTTGTTCGCGTCCAATCGCGACATAATCAAACGCGAGTTCCAACACCGCGTCCGGCTCGCGCGATAACAGATGTCGCAGTTGATCAGCCGCTGATTTTTCCCTCGCCACGTTACCGGCAGCTTTGTTGAGCAGGTACTGTTCATGAAGCGCTAAATAATCGATCGGTAACTCGTCGACAACCTGATTGATCCGGGCGAGAGCCGACTGTGTATTTCCATTGAGTCGCTCTGCGACCGCCAACACGGTGCGTGCCTTTAAATCGCGCGGATCGAGCATCACTGCCTGTTGCAGATGTTCGAGCGCAAGCTTCGTGTCGCCTTTCGCTAATGCAATCTCTCCAAGAACATAACGCGCTAACGATTCGCGATAACCGGAACGTACCAGCCAAAGCAGGTGGTCTTCGGCCTCGGAAGTCTTGTCCAACGCACGCTGCACCAGCGCAAGATAATAGTGAGCGTCGGCGGCATCTTTATTACGCACCAGCGCGGCTTCCAGGTGTTTCGCGGCCGTTTCGTATTCACCGCTTCTATAAAAGGACAGGCCCAATGCGATGTGAGCGGGGGCGAAACCCGGATCGCGTTTCAAAGCTTCGAGATAAGCCTGACGTGCTTCGCGGTCTTTACTCTTTTTGTCGAATGCCAAACCTTCGACGTAACTTTGCTCCGCGCTTGTGGGATTCTTTGGATCGGCAATCGGGCGAGTGGCGGGTTTGAAATCCGGATTGTTGTCAACTGGCGAATCCGTGCGATACCGGATCAGCACGCGACCATCTTTGCTTTTGAGTGTTAACTCAAGCGGTTGCCGTGGGGCAGGCACTTCAATCGTAGTCGTAAAAGGCTTCACCGGATCGAGATCGACGCGTGTTGTTTGTAACTCCTTGCTCCCATTTACCAACGCAAACTCAGTCTGACTGAATCGTTGATTAGAAGCGACGGAAATGGTTGCCTTGTTTCCCTCCAAACTGATTCTTACCGCCGCGTCACGAGTCGCCTCGTTCCACGCTCCGTTCATCTGATTGACGCCGTACCAGTATTCAAAGAAATGTTCGACGCGATGTGGTGCGATGAACTGGTGTTCCATCTGTGTTTCAAAGCGGCCTCCCTGAAACTCCACGTACTGTCCGCCGCCGTCCGTCAGTTTATCGATCCAGATGTCGCCGTTATCGTCAGTTCCCCACGTCCACGTCTTCTTGCCGGGCAACTCCCGATGGTCGGCTACGTGGACTACACCCCAATCAGACTCTTCGTAATAGATCCCGAAATAATCTCGCTTGGAATCACGCGCAAACAGCGAGAGGAAGTTTGGCACCTCACTAAACCGCCCGATATCGACTCCTTTTTCTATCGGGAACTTAAAGACAGGCCAGAACGCGTGTGGGTACGTTTCACGCATCGGATAATTGAAACGCAAATCCGGCGCGGCAGGAGCACCGGCGGTGGACCAGTACCAGTAACGTCCAGGCAGTTCGCGCCGGTTATTCAATGTAACTTCGGATTCGAGAACTCTCGTTCCCGGTCGCAAGCGCAGAATCACCTGCCACTGCATTCCCTGAACACGCTCGGTATCTCCAATAGCCACCACGGCGCTGCCGTCGCCTTCGGTGCGAATGACGTAATCGATCGGACTAACGGTGGTGAGCGTGTGACCGTCGGGAAAGTTCCACTCGATGCCGCCCGAGACCCACGCGCCACGGAGTGCGACCATGGCGTATTTCATTACAGGATTGGAATAAATGATGTCGCGGTTAATCGTTTTGTCGAATATTTGATAAACGTGTCCGCCGAGTTCGGGCAGCACGGTAACCTTGAGATATTCGTTCTCGAGGTAGACTGCTTTCCATGTTTTGTCTTTCTTTTCGCTGCCGAGTGAGTCGAGGAATGGATATGGATAAACAGGCCGCCATTTACGTCGCTGCCAATCAAGCAATGCCGGATAAGGATTTGGTGAATTGAGTTCGTAAGTTGGGATGACGAGCGACGCCTCCCACACGCGTGGAGAGTCTTTGGGAGACTGAGCAGCGGCTTGGCCCATCACCACCACGAGAATTAGCAACAGTAATAGACTTTTCATAAACCAGACACCTTTCGGCTTTCTCTGTGCAACCTTGTGTTCTCTGTGCCTCTGTGGTTACTGGTGGTTACGATTCGTTAACCACAGAGGCACAGAGAACACAGAGGTTGCACAGAGAAGATCCCGCTCAGCCAAACCTCTCGATCGCAGTCGTGTAGCGCTCAATTTTTTCGCGTGAGATCTTGAATCCAGTTCCAGGGCCATCCGGGACTTCAATATATCCGTCGCCGTTGATCGTAATCGACGGCTCAACAACATCATCGGTGTACCAACGCGTCGATGCTTCGATGTCAGTCGGAAACGAGAAACCCGGATGCATCGCGAGGTGCAGCGCCTGTGCAGACGCGATGCCAAGCTCGGGCATTGTGCCAACCCAACATCGAAGATCCGCAGTGCTTGCAGCTTGCAACATCAAGAGTGCCTCACTGAGTCCGCCAACACGCTGGACTTTAATATTGATGATTCGCGCCGCCCGGTTTTTGATTAACTGGTCCAACATAGCCAATGAATCCACAGACTCATCGGCGCACAGCGGCGTTTTGAGATGCGCCTGCAGTTCTCCCGCTTCGGCTATGCCATCCGCTGCGAGCGGCTGCTCGATCATCATTAATTCAAACCGGTCTAACTCTCGAAAGACCTGCAAGTCCTCAGGCTGGTACGCAGCATTTGCATCGACCATCAACGGAAGATGTGGGAATTGCGCTCGCACCGCAGCGACTGGCTCAATATCCCAACCAGGTTGAATCTTGATCTTCACCCGCTGATAGCCTTCATTGACATACCGGCGAACGCGTTCAAGCAATTCGCCGATCGTATCGAAGATGCCGATCGCGACACCTGAAGGAACGGCGCGTCGTTCGATTCCAAACAGGTCGCTCAATACCATTTGTTGAGTGTGCGCATACGCATCCCACAACGCTCCTTCAATCCCTGCCCTTGCAAATCTGTCGTTCGGATAATCGCGCAGGAATTCATACACTCCAGCGGGATCGATTTGTCCGAGCGACAACAATGCCGGTACGAGTTCGTCTTTGAGTGTGGTCCATGAACTATCAGGCGTCTGGGCAGAGTAAAACGAGCCTGACATTGGCGACGCTTCGCCCCAACCAACGATACCTGCGGTCGTCGTAACCTCAACCAGAATCGCGTCCTTCTCCGCCACCACCCCGTTGCTGATCCTGAAGGGTTCAACGAACGGCACACGCACACGATGGAGCACAACAGACGAAATCTTGATCACTAGGTCCCTCAACGCCTGATCGGCCGAACTGCCAAATCGTTATGTCATCGTTGCGAGCATTTCCGTCGTCACGCGATTCAACGGCGGTTCGCCTTTTGCAAACCGAACAACTTCTTCAACAGCCATCGCCCCAATCTCGCGCCGCATCTCGATGCCACCGGCTGCAATGTGTGGCGTAAGAATGACGTTGGGTAATCGCCGCAGTTCGTGATCCACCGGCAAAGGCTCCAAAGGATCTGTGACGTCGAGTGCGGCAGTTATACGACCCTGTCTTAACTCGTCCAGCAACGCATTCATATCGATCAATCCGCCGCGCGCAACATTGATTAAACAGGCCCCATCCATCAACAGCGACAAACGACGCTTGTCGAACATACCGCGAGTTTCCGGCGTTAAAGCCGCGCACAGAACAACTACCGAACACGAGGTAACTAATTCATCAAGCTCGACGAACGTGGCGCCATGGGTTGTAACCGACTGCGCTCGCGCATACGGATCACTCACCAGCACATCGACACCGAGCGGCGGCAACAATCTTGCGAACGCACGACCGATTCGACCAAAGCCGACTATTCCCACTCTCCGCCCGAAGAATGTTTCGCCTTCGTGAACCTCTGCATTTGTTCTGACGACCCCTTCACGCATCTCTTTCGCGTAGTCAGGAATTCGACGCACGAGTGTCAACACCAATGCCAACGCCATCTCAGCAACACCTCGAGCCATCGGATCCGCGGCGTTTGTAATCGTGACGTATTCAAAAACCTCTTCCGCAACACGAGACTTTACCTCGCCGCCACAATGCGCAATCAATTTCACGCGTGGTTCGCGGCCCAACATTTCCGCCGTCAGAAAGGGAGAGTGCCATGTCGTCATCAGAACATCAGCATTTGCAATCTCAGCCCGTAATTCTGCCGAATCCTCACGTAACGCAGATCTCCTCCAGCTCGTCAATTCACTCAGCTTTTGCAACGCTCTCTCAGTAAAGAAGTGCTGGAACAAGGCGTCACTTGCCAACACCAGAACATTCGGTCGTGTCACTTCGTTCCCCAACCAGATTGCGAATCGCATTGATAAAGTCAGGCAATGCGATGTCCGGTTCTTCGATTTCCGGATGCCAGTACTTTTCCCATTCGAAACTGATAAACCCGTCGTAATCCAATTCCCTGATCGCTGCTAACGCATCGGCAAACGAGACGCGACCGTGACCAGCCAACACTGGTAACCAATGCTCCGAACCACTCACCGGCTTTCCGTCTCTGAGGTGAATATGCGCCAGATATGGTCGAACGATCACAGCGGCATGTTTAATCGTGTCTCCTGCGGCCACTGAATTTGCCACATCCCAAATCAGTTTTACTTTTGGATGATTCGCAAACTCCACAATCTCGACTGCAGCTTCGGCGCGAGCGAAATCACCATGCGTTTCCAGTGCTACCTCGACACCTTCAGGCATGCGTCTCGCAATCTCATGAAGACAGGCCGCGATCCAATCGCGCGTCTCCACGCGTTGCGCACCCGGCTGAATCTTGTCCGGGAAAACGCGAATCAGTGGAGCACCAAGTTTTCCCGCCAACTCAGCATGAGCCAGGGCCATTTGCACCTGAGCCGCTCGTTCACTCGCATCTATTGCGTGAAAGGTGCATGAAGTGTCAACACAACAGATTTGGATTCCCTCTCGTTCCAGATAATTCCTGGTTGCGGCGATCTGCGGCGCTGCGAATTCATCACAACGCGGTAGATCCAAACTTCCTTTGAGCGCGCGCAACTCGATACCGTCGTAACCATATTTGTGCGCCCCAGCGACCACTTCCTTGAGGTCCCAGTCCGGACAACCAAGTGTTGAGAAAGCCAGCTTCATATCTGTCAGACCACGTATAGCTGAGAAAGTCTCACGCAAAGACGCAAAGAACGAGCGCCTTTGCGTGAGAAATGCCTTTCATTTACGGTGTGAACTCGAATGCCCCTATGTCAATCGCACCAAACACCGGTCGCGCCTGCGCAGTTCCAACAGCCAGAGCAGTATGAAACGGCGGCAGGAAAGCCGGAGGAAAGAGTGGACTAATGAATGGATGTCCCGCTGGACTTTGCGGAGCGCCGTTGCCTGCATCCACCAGCGGACTACCCGCAGCCGGTCGCAAATCAAGAGTCGAGATATTGACAAATCCCGGATTGGCTCCCGTTCGAGTTCCGGTCCACGCCGTCGGAACAAGGGCAGAACCTGTGGTTACCCAGTTGTTGCTGCCGGTACTGACACGACCTGCCACCCAACGCACACGCGTTTCCAGAACAACCTTGTCAATCGCTGCACCACCAACGCGGAAGAACACGTTGTTATGCATTTCAAGACTCTCAATGCCTTCGAAGATCTCGACGCCCGGACTCACCTGCCCTTGTCGCAGGATGAACGTGTTGTTCACAAATCGATAACGACCATCGGTGTGACCCGTGCCATCACCGCCAACGCGGGCCATGCGCGTTCCCTGCGTCGAAATGTGCTGAAATACATTTCCTACCACGTCAGAATCTTCGCGAGCCGTGTTGGTATCGACGTCCCTGTTACCGTGTGGGTCAGGACCAATCAGCTCGATCTCTCCGTAAAAGCCGCCCGAAACCCAGTTGTAATATATCTCGTTGCGTTCCGCGCGACTCTTGATGTTGTTGCCGCCATTTTGATCGTGCAGGTAACAGTACTGCATCCGGAATACTGAACCCGGATGCATAAACTCATCGGTGGCCATGTAGACCGGATGTTGTCCGGTGCCATTGCCGCAGTGATAGACCTCGACGTATTCCATCAGCAGCGAGCCGGAACCGGTATCAGCGCCGAGAATTCCGTGCGCGGGGCAATCGTGAACCACACAATCGCGCAGAGTAATGTCGTGGGCGTGGTGATAAATGCCTCGGAAACTGCCGCCCGTCACGTCGAAACCTTCAAAGACGTAAAAGTCCGACAATCGAAACTCCACCGTGTTCGTGCCGCCAGAGATCACCGGACGTAACCCGTTAACGCGAACCCCTCGAATCGTAATCTTGTTTACCGCCGTGCCCGGTCGAGTGAATATCAAATCGCCAGGATAGGTCGCGTTGCCGTCAACTTCCGCTATGTCACCAGGGTTGAGCAGCGGTGCGACGTCCTGCAATTTCTTGAATGTTCTGGTTGGACCAACCTGATACGTCACCGCAAATGCGGTGCTGCCGCAAACAGCGATCAGGAACAGTGTGACTATGAGGTGTTTCATCTAATCTCCCTTCGTTGGCTCTCTGTGCCCCCTCTGTGTTCTCTGTGAGTCTGTGGTTGATGAATCGTTGCCGCCGCTAACCACAGAGACACAGAGAACACAAAGGTTGCACAGAGAAACCGTCGTCATTTCGCACTCTGCTTCGCAATCGCTTGCGCGAGTTTGTAGCGAGCACGTTCGTAGTCATTTCCAGCTTCCGAAAAACCGATTGCTGGACCTGAGTCGGAAAAAACACGGGGGACCACTGTTTGAAGAACTTCGTTGACTAATGCATCCAGTTTTAGTTTGCGCGCCAGTGTTAGATATTGATGGTCCTGGAGACCGCGTCGAAAATTCGCGAGCTGAATAGTTGAGATTGGTCCAGCAATGCCGCGGTCCTGTTCCGGATGAAGCTTGTCTTCGCCTGGATAGATCAGAACACCATCACCATTTATGTAACCCTGATCGTCGATTGGTTTGTTTGGTTGACCGCGATTGTCGAATGTAATGGGATTAGCCCATACATTCTGTCTTCGCTCTCCCATCTTCTGCCGGTTGTGCTGCCAGTGCACGCCATGCCAGTAAAAATAGTTGTCGATGCCGTGTTTGAAGCAGGCCCACATGGTGGCGCGAGGATCCGTTGCCGGAGCGTCGATGACGATAGCGCCCGCGGCCGGACGGCCGCCGTTGTAAATCCAGTACTTGCGTCCGCGCTGGCGTTCTTCGTCAGCGCGTTTGATGTCGTAACCAAGCGGACCTGTGTCCCAGATGTCGATCGCTCCGTCCAATTCTTTAACGTAGTGTTTGGTTACGAATGTCGGCAGCGCTTTGCCGGGACCCGGATTTGAATGAAGGTTCTCAGCCAGTCGACGGATGTAGTTGTATTCCGACCGACCGGGTTCGTCAGGCAGATAGAGAAAAGTGATTGCGTGCGGAAACCTTTCGTTCAGAAAAGTCATCCAGCTATCCGCTTCGCGCCAGGCAGCGGCACGTTCGTCAAAGGTTTTTCCAGGTCCGTAAAAGGTTCGTGGGATAATCTGGTTTCCTACCTTAAGGCCGGGTCCTTCATAGCCTTTTGCTTTAGTGAAATCACTGCCATCAAATCGACCTGCGGAAGCCGTTGCCGAATTGATGTCATAGGCGTGAACCAGCTCGATGCGCTGGCGATGCGCGAAGCGGTGATATTCCGGATCCAGATCGCGGCCCTGATAGAGCTTCGGCTGCGAACTTTCGTAATAGACCATCGCCTGCATGCTGTTTTGATCAGGTAAGGTGAAATCAAACAGCTCCAACTCAATGGGTATCGCTTGCTTTCGACCATCCGCGTCTACTGTGATGGTCCCGGAATAGATACCTGCGGGAAGGCTGCGATCCGTGTAGATCTCAATCCACACAGCTTGATTTTGATCGCCGGCAACACGCAGTGGAAATCCACCAAGACCGGCACGCGCATTCTCGGGAATGAGTTGGACGGGTTTCCATCCAGTAGGATCTTTTGGAGCAGCTGGAGAATCGACCTTGTAAACCCACTCAGCGTGTGACGCAACTTCAACATTCATGTAGTTGACGGAGAAGATCTGGATGGGCCGACCGGCGTAGTTTGACGGATCTGGACCAGGCGCAGCGTAAGTTATTTTTGCTTTACCGCTCTTCTGTGTCAGATGAGGTAGCATTACGCTCAATCGATTAATCCCATCCTGGTCCGTTTCAACTATTAATTGAAAAGCAATAATCTCGTTGCGCGCACCAAAGACTTTGATCTTGCGACCATCCCACGCGGAGTTCGCGCGCTTGTTCGGATTGTTAAGATCGTCTCTTTCAACCTTCTCGCCATCGTTCACCGCCCAGATGGCTCGCACCTCTCTGTGCAACCTCTGTGTTCTTTGTGTCTCTGTGGTTGTTGTACCGTGCATTCCCATAACCACAGAGACGCAGAGAACACAGAGGTTGCACAGAGAAGTCCAAACTACGGCACTACCAAATTTTGTGAATGCTCTCATGTCTTAGTCTGAAATTGGTTCTGCTGCGATTGCCTGCGCGCGCGTCTTGTCCGACTCAGTCGGCACTCGACCAGCTCCGATAAATGCGAATCCGATCAGTGTCGTAACAACGGCATAGATTCCAACAATCAAACGATCGCGTCCCGGCGAACTCGCCGCAACCAGAGCGAAGCACGCGATACCCATTCCCGTGGTAACTTTTCCGACCAACGCAAGTTGACCTCTACCCGAAACGCCAGTGGCGCCCAATTCAGTTGCCGGATCGACCGGGGTTTTCAACTTCGCGAAAAACGAATCGACTCGTCGTGCAAATTCTCCTTCGGGCGCGATAAGAAGCACGGGAATGAAGAACGCAATCGTCGTCGTGATCGCGGGAATACCAATCAGGTACGTTTCGTTTAATCCCATTCCCAGGTATCGATTCAAGTAGAGATTGACGAAAAGTGAAGTAATCGCGCCGACAACATAGGCGCAAACAGCCGACCACCATGGTCCACCCTTAGCCACAAATCCGTAGAGCAGCGGCAGACCAAGCGGAATAAGAAACATCGACTCGAGAATAAAGAGCAGCGTGAAGATGCCTGTAGCTCCTTGTGCAAAAAGAAGCGCAACACAAATCATCACCAGGCCAACGCCAAGTGAAGTCAAACGACTTGCAGCCAGCATGTGGCGATCCGATGCATCTTTGCGGAGGTAACCCTGATAAATATCTTTCGCGAAAATGCCGGTGATGATGTGGTTGTGGGCCGATAGTGAAGCCATCGATGATGCGAGCATCGCGGCCAGCAGGACACCGATCATGCCTGGGGGCAGGACGCGCAGGCCCATCGCGATGTACGCAGCTTCGGAAGGCTGCTTGAGCCCGTTCGCCGCTGTGCCCAGCTCAGGCAGCGCAACACGCGCGATTAGTGGCGGTAAGTAAAAAATCAAACTGCCGATCGTGAAGAGAATCATGCAAAGAATCGCGATTCTCTTTGCTGACTGCTCTGTATCGGCACAGAAATATCGTTGCGCGTTGCCGAAATTGTTGTAGCCGGTTGTTTGCGAAACCGTGTAAACGATCAGGAACAACCAACCATAGTCGCCGGCAAACGGATTGAAGTAACCTGCCGGTGCCTGCGCAACGAAACTACTCAAGCCTCCGACGTTCGCGAGCGAAAGAACCATCAATACACAAGCAATCGGAAACAAAAACATGAACTGGAACATGTCCGTAAAGCAGACCGCCCAGTAACCACCAAGCACCGTGTACGCGAGCACCACCAACCCGCAGATGATCACGAGATATTCAACCGGCACACCCAAAGCAATCGACATAAAGCTCGATAGGGCAAACAGTCGCACGGAACCAAACATCAATTGGCTTGGACCAGTCAGCCAGGAAAACGTCTTGTGAGTGCCTTCACCAAAACGACTGCGGATGTACTCAACGACCGTGCTTACACGTGAACGTCGCCACGCCTGTGCGAAAAAAACGTATCCGAAAAGAAACGCAGGCACAGCGAGAAACATCAGGAAAACACCGATCACGCCTTGTCGATACGCGAAACCTGCTCCGCCGGTAAATGTCCAGACCGAAAAGCCGGACATGAACGACGCCATTCCGGCTACCCACCACTCGACACGATTGCCACCTTTCAGAAAGTCTGCTCCGACGCGCATGAAGCGCATGAAGTAGGCGCCGATGCCCGCCATCAGCAAGAGATAACAGACAAGCACGACGTAATCGATCACGTGAACTGAACTGTGCATGCTGTTCTCCTTTAACAGTGCGGTATAACTAAATTGGGGGAAATTTCCCGTGGTCCAACTTCCAGTAAACTTTGGACAGGATTTACAGGATTTTGGCAGGATTTACATGTTCATCCTGAGAATATCCTGTCAATCCTGTCTCCATCTGCCTCGGTACTCAGGTATTCCGCCGCAACCACGTCGATGAATAAATGCGCATCGGGATGTGTGCGCAAAATCGACGCCGGGCAAGTCGTGCTTACTGGCCCTTCGACCGTGTTCCTGATTGCTTCGCGCTTAGCTGGTCCGGGGGCGATGGCGAATAGTTTTGGTCGCGCCATTAACGTGGGAATCGTCAACGACAGCGCGTCTTTGGGAACTTCGTCGAGCGAAGCGAAGGCACCGTCATTCACCTGCTGATTCCTGCAGATCTCATCGAGTTGAACCACCTTGACCGGTTCGGGATCGTTGAAGTCGCAGAAGGGGGGATCTATGAAGGCCAGATGGCCGTTCTCGCCGATTCCGAGTACAGCAAAATCGGGTGGATTCTGCTCGAGAAGTTCGGCATAGCGCTTTGCTTCCGCGTTTCCATCGGCGGCATCACCGCGGAGACCATGGAATTGACCGAGCGGCACTTTGTTCACCAGGCGATCAATTAAGAAACGACGAAACGACTGCGGCGCTTGATCATCCATTCCGAGGTATTCGTCGAGATGAAAGGCAGTGACGCGCGACCAGTCGATGTCCGATGCTTCGGCGAGGTTCGCGAGAAACTCATTCTGCGACGGTGCGGAGGCAAGTATCACGACGGCTTTGCCACGTTCCTGAATCGCGTGCCTGATCTCCGCTGCTATGACTGACGCCGCAGCCTTGCCCATCGCCGGTCGCGACTCGTAGACATGAATGTTGAGCTTGTCAGCGAGAAAGTTTCGTTTCAGTCCATCCTGCACCGTAGCGGTTGACTCCATATGCCTCCCATCTAAATCGTCTGCTTTCTTCTCTGTGCAATCTCTGTGTTCTCGTGCCTCGGTGGTTAGTGTCTTCTGCGCACAAAGCAACCACAGAGGCACAGAGAACACAGAGATTGCACAGAGAAGAACTCAACCAATTTCAGGACCTGCGATTCCGACAACGAGCGGCGACGTCTTCGGAGCAGATCCACCAGCCGACATTCGAATCAGGTCGCGTTCTTTGACGAAACCACGATCCGGGAAGAAATTTCTGCCGGCACTGCATTCCGTGTTGAAATCGATGTAAACGCGCCGGCCATTCAATTGACTCAATAATTGATCGAGCAAGCTCTGCACCTGTTCCAGATCTTTCGCAACTACCGGTCCAACGTAATCTGCACGCGTGCCGCTTCTCGCCAACGCGTATCCACTCACAGCGCCTTCCGCATCTTTAACCATGACCGGCGAAACAGAGCCATCTTTGATTAGTGTTTCGATCAACTTAGAACGATCGGCATTGAATGCGATTTGGTCCAGTGCCAATAACTCACTTAATGAATCGCGCTCGATACGCCGGCTATCCTCTCCTCGCGACTCTCCCGCTCCACTCCATCGTTCGATCAACGACTCAACCTTGAAACCAAACTTCTCGTAGACCGGTTGGCCCAGCGCCGTGGCATCGAGCTTTACTGTGTTGACTCTCCCATTCAAATAATTGAGCGCGACGCTCATTAACTTCGCCGCGATTCCCTGGCGACGATGTTGCGGATCAACAAGCACCATTCCAATCCAGGCAAGGTCGCCGCCATATGTGGTCGTCGTTGTTGTACCAACCAAACTGCCGTCCTTGATTGCGGCGAAACAACCGTTGGGCTCCAACATCAGCAAGCGACGCCAGTCGTCCTCAGTCTGGTTCCAGCCGGCCGCTTCTTTGAGTTGCATCGCGGCTGGGATGTCCGACTCAAACAACAAGCGAATCTCTATTGCAGTGGTTGGCTGCATTACTCAACTCAATGCCGTCGCCTGCTCTGCCCAAACATTGTTCGCAGGTTCCATACAGAACTCAGCCATTTGCTTTACGTTCCACTCAACCGGCCAGTCGAATACTCGCCGTAAATGCAAGAGCCAGGCGAGCAGTCCCTCTTCGGGATGAAAGTAGAGCTCGAGTAACGCGCGCGCAGTTTTGCCGCCGGTCTTCATCGTGTATTCACCGCTCGGCAGTTGGAAAAAAGTGTGAATCTGAAAACTGCTGGCGCCGCGCAAAAGATATTCACCAGCGATACGACCGGAGACGATGTTGCCGGTCGCACTGATGGGCAACCTGCAATACGGAATTGCTTCCTGTCGCTCAAGGGTGCGCAACTGGGCCAGCAGGCTCAAATTTCGCGCGCTGAGGTCTGGACCACCGTATGCGATTCCGCGCACCCCATCGAATTCACGTTCCGGATCGAACAGTCGATTTGCGTAAACGAGAAAATCAGGAATGCCGTCGCCTGGACACTGCTCGTTAATCGCACGCAACATCTCCAGTTGAAAAGCATCATCGAGAATTGCATTGAAAACTTTGAGCCCGATTTTGATTTTGGCTGGCACTGCACCTTGTCTGATTAACGACGTCACGCGCGTCAGCCATTCAATTATCATCTCCGCCTGAGCGGCACGATCGTCACCCGCGAGAGTGGGACTAAAGTCCTTTTCAATTAACATCGGCACACCCGGATGATGACGCTGCCATACGTCGATCAAACATCGCGTTGTATATTCGTACTCACCCGTTTTCCACACACCTTCCCCCGCACCCGGCAGGTGGTACTTGCACGAGGGCACTACCAACACCGAAGCGCCACGCGCCAGCGATAATGCTTCATCGAAGAATTCCAGATACTTCGCTAACGTCTCGTACCAGCCTCGCCCTTTCCACGACACGGTCCAACCAGGGGTGTTGTCCCTGCCAACAATTCGTTCGACCACCATCCTCGTTTCTTCGATGGCCCATTCGCTCATCGACTGGGCGCCCGAAGCGTCTTCCGCGATGATGGATTTAAGGACGATGAAGCCGAGTTGTTCCTCGCAGTCGCGACGCACCTGCGACAGATTCAAAGAAAGTTGACCTGACGCTTTGCCGAAAGGGTTCTTGATCGGATGTTCGCCATATTCACTACTCAAATCCACCTGATATTGCTGACGAACATAGTTCTCCAGGTCTTCAGGCAGCCCCGTTCGAAAACGCTCGTAGTCACTAATCAAAGTCGCTTGATCGTGAGCATCGATGTCCGGATGTCCGCTGAGGAAATACATTATTCAACTTGCACGTTCAGACTATTTAGTACGTTGGTGATGTTGTCGATCTCATGCTGAGTCAACGGCGGTCCCCACGGATCGTTTGCGGCGCCGGCAGGAATCACTCCAAGTTTCGACAGAGCAAAGAGAATGCGACCGATGTAACCCTCCATTGGATCAATGAAAAGCACCTCGGCAAGTTGATCGACCATGTCAGACAGTTCCAGAAATCTCGCGGCATTTCCTGAGAAATGGGCCGCGATCAACGCAGCCTGTAGATCACAACAGACCGCGCCCATTCCAATCAGAGCAGCCTGTGCCCCTCGTCTCAAGCTGTAGCCAAGAAAGCGGTCTTCGCCGGTGATAAGCAGCTTGTTCGGATGCAGCGATTGAATCTGACGCGCGACGTTCTGGTAAGTCATTACGCTGTCAAGCGTCGCCATCTTGATGCCGATCACATTTGGCAATGAGAGCAGTTCATCCATTACCGTTGCGCTGTAGCAGATACCCCCGGCCGCCTCGTAGAGATAGAACAAAATAAGTGGCAAGCCGATGCTTGCCAGACGCTCGTGGTGTTTGACTATCAGCGAGTCTCTTTGCTCGTTATCCTTCAACCAGAAAGGCGGGTAGACCAGAAGCGCGTCTGCACCATGATCGGCGGCGATTGAAGCCATCGACAAAGTTGCGATAGTTGCGTCGTCCGGGTTTAATTGAACGCCGCGGGCGCCGGCTCCGGCAATTAGAGGCTTATCTGCGACGCCCTGTCGCCATTGTTGCAACACGCGTAACGCCGTCTCATCATCGAGCAGCAATCCTCTTCCTGTGTGTGCCCAGACGGCAATACCTGCCACAGGTTGTGAACTCATGAACGAAACGTAGGCTTCGTGGGCTCGTTCGTGAAAACGGCCTTCGCGATCAAACGTCACCGGCGTCGCCGGAATTAGACCTTCTGTTAACTTTGCCTTGAGTTCATCCGGACTGTAGTTCATGTTCTTATTTCCAATTGCCAATTGCCGATTGCCGATTTGTCAGCCACAGCGAGTCGGGGAGATCACTCAAATTGGCAATTGGCAATCCCTCTATCCCATGTGCGGCACTGACAACAGACTGTTCTGAATCAACGTCAGAGCGCCTTTGAGACTCGGTCGAACTTCAAAGGCTGATGGTCGAATCGCCACGCGATGGGCGCGAGGCGCCAGTAGGTTGCGCTTCGTTTCTTCTACAATGATCGGCTCGATCAATCCCCAGACCTTTGTGATCTCACCGCCGATAACGACAACCTCCGGATCCAGACCATTGATTAAGCCCGTGATCCCAATACCCAGATAGCGCGCCGTTTCGCGAACAGCCTCTGTTGCCGCCGCATCACCGCCATCAACGAGCTCGACCAATTTCCGCATAGTCGAAATTCGCTTGCCGCTGGCTCCGCGCAAATCTGCGTATCGCTTCAACGTGGCCTTGTCTGACGCGTAGAGATCCCAGCAGCCTCTCTGACCGCAGCGGCAATCAGGCCCATTCATGTCTATCGGGATGTGTCCGAATTGACCCGCTGTGTTATTGCCTCCGCGATAAAGACCACCATCGATAACAACTCCGCACGCCAGACCGGTACTCACACCGACGTAAAGCAGATCGCGAACGTGTGCATATTGCGCTTTGCCATGCCAGATCTCTGCGAGTGCCGAACAGCGAGCTGAGTTGTCGATGATCACAGGAAGGCCGGTTGCTTTCTCCAGCAGATTCACCACCGGCACATCGCGCCATGGGAGGACCACTGAGAGAAGAAATTTTCCGCTTTGATTATCCACCAGACCAGGCAAGCTGACGCCGATGCCCGGGAACTCGATAAAGGAATCATGCTTCATCCGCAGCTTGCGGACCTCTTTACCAAGCTTGCTCAAAAACGAAGAGGCGACTGAACCGGTTTCGAAACTTACGCGCGCGACGATGCGATTGTTGAAATCGCAAAGCGCAAGAATCGTCTCATCTGCTCGAATGTCGATGCCGAAGAGACCAAAACGTTTCGCATTAAGGCGCAAGGGCGTCGGAGGTTTGCCACCGATCGGAGTTGTTCTTCCGGAACCTTCCTCGATGATGCAGGCGTCTTTGAGAAGTTCTCCTGTAATCGTCGAGATAGTCGCTTTGTTTAGACCACTGATTTTTGCGATTTCCGCACGCGATATTGGCTGCCGATCCGAGAGGATGCTGAGCAGGATTCGACGGTTGACGAGGCGCAGCATGTCGTGTCCCGCCGCGGTGACATCGGCCAGATTCGGTTTACGCGTAAAATTATGACGCGAAGCACTGCTCATGATATTGCCGGTCTTGGAGAGAAAAATCTGTCAATCCTGATAAATCATGTAAATCCTGTGAAGCTGACTTTGCGTGTTTATACGCGAAACGTCATTTTCACAGGATTACAGGATTAGACATGATTTACATGATGTTTACCCGCCGTCTAGAACGTGAGCCGCAGTTTCGCACGAATCGAGCGACGATTATCAATTCCCTCTTGCGTGAAACTGAAGTTATTGCGCCCGAAATTGTCATTGGTATTCACGTTTGTAATCACCGGCTGGCCTGACGAATTCAAACCGATGTCAAAGTCACCGAGATTCGCGAAGGTCGTATCGAGTGGTGAAAGCAGCGGATGGTTAAAGACGTTGTTGAAATCCACGCCCACTTCAAGTTTTGTCGTCTCGCTGAATCTGAAGAATTTGCGGAGTCCCAGGTTCACACCCCACGTCCCTGGTCCAACCAGGAAGTTTCGCTTGGCCACGTCCGGATTGTCGAAAACGTCCGCACCTGTGGTTGGCAGTGCAAACGCGGCGGGATTAAAGAATTGATCGCCGCTCACACCTGCATAAGGATCGCCGACCACACGAGGACGAAAACTTGGACCACTGAAATCGCCGATCGCGTCAACAAAGCCGCTGGCAATGTTACCCGGGAATACCGGATCGCAGTTATTGCAGTTCCAATAAGGTGTAAACCCAGTGCCACTCTTGGCAAACATGTTCCAGGTCACCTGGAAACCACCGGCGACAGCGTCCGCCCACTTGGACATAGAGTCGCCAAACTGGCGCCCCTTCCCAAAGGGAATGTCGTATGCGCCATACGAGACGAAGCGATGACGGGACACAAACGAGTCGCGAGAAAGATCCTGATCGGGATTGAACTGATTATAAAGCGCGCCACCGAGACTCGAATTACCGATGTCGAGACCGCTCGACTTCTGATCGAGCAAAGTGTACGAGAAATTAAACGTCAGTCCTCGAGCAAACCTGCGATTGACTTCGACTTGAAACGCATGCGAGCGACCTCGACCTACATTCCCGTAGCTTGCAAGGAAGGAGCCGAGTCCATCGGGAAACGGACGTCGGGCTTCATCCTCCGCTGACTCAACGCAGTCGCCGAGGTCATCTGTGATCACACCCGGTGTCGTATCGAAACAGGGATGGCCTGCACCATCGGTGACTCCGAACGGGGTATTGCTGGGCGGTAATTCATTCAGGTCAAAACCGGCAATTAGACCATGCTGTCGAGCGCCGATATACGACACGCGAATTCCAAGATCGTTCATCAACTCGTATTCAAAGGTTGCGTTGTACTGCTCAATGCGTGGGGCTTGCAGATCAAACGGGATCGCGTTAGCGGCGATGCCCTGAACTGATGCCAGCACGGCATTATTGAATGGCGTCAAGCCTCGGCCGAAGTTGCCGCCGGCAGGATTGATACCGAGAGGTAGACCAACTCTTTGGTTGGTTCGTACACTCTGGTTGAAAGTGTTGGTGGCAATCGCATCGCGCATTCCCTGTGCAGCGGAAGTCGGATAGACGATTCCATAACCGCCTCGGATCACGCTCTTCTCAGTCATGCGGAACGCCGCGCCGAGTCGTGGTGCAAAGTTGTTTTTGTCAGTTTTGACAAGACCACGCCCTACACCTACTTCGTCTGCCGTAACGGTTCCGTAGTTAATAAAGAACGGATGAATTCTCGCCTTCACCGCTTCGGTGGGAACAACAAATCTTCCTTTCCTGCCGCCGTTCCCTGTTCCAGTTGGATCGAAATTGACCATCAAGTCGTCTTTGTCGACGAACGGGGTGATTAGCTCATAGCGCAGGCCAAGATTAAGAGTCAGTCGCGGATGAATCTTGAAGTCGTCCTGCACGAAAATGCCCGACTCGCTGTTGGATACATCAAGGGCCGGACGTACATCGCGCACGAACAGCGCCGAGTTGTTTACGGTTGAAGGCATACCCAGGAGGAACTGGGCAAAGCCGTTAAAATTCGCACCCCAGCTCAACGTGCCGCGCGGGTTGTTGCGGTTTAGAGCGAAGCCATCAACCGCCTGATTACGCACGAAGTCGCCGCCGGCTTTGATGGAGTGTTTGCCTTTGGACCACGTCACAGTGTCGCCAAACGTCGCGAGTTTCTGGTCCATCGGTCGATCGGTGTTTCGACCACCATTTGGAATACCCGAGAAGGGTGCAAAAGTAAACGCGACCTGACCGGGAGTATCAATTAGGTTGGCTCCGACGACCGAACCGTACGCGTTGATTTCCTGTTCGTTGAAACCGACGCTGGCCAGGAACTCGCCGGTCGTCATGTTCGCGCGACGATACAGGAATTGATAATTGATGCCGCCACGCGCTTCATTGACTAAAGTATTCGAAATGAGTCGCGTGTACGAGAGTGACAGCGTGTGATTCTTCTGATGCTGCGAAAGTAGACCAAAAGCCGGCAAGGGACTCGCTACCAGACCGCGGTTACCGTTGCGAACCTGAAAGTTGTAAACCGCATAGAACTTATCCTTTTCGGAGAAGTCGTGGTCGACACGCAAAGTAGCAAGGTCGCGCGTGAGCAGTCCACCGAAGCTTTGCGCAAAATCTGCCAGGCGGCCCGTTGTGTTTTGACCACTCGCGTTCGCGTTCAGTAGCGGCGCCGAAGGATTCGCGTGTGGGTAATAGGCGTTGAGTATGTTCCGCGCTATCGGATTTAGCAGACGCGTGGGGATGGTGACGAAGCGTCGTGTCGTACCGGTCAGAATCGTGTTGTTTGCCAGTTCATCTGCGGTGAGCAACGGAATCACTGCAGTTGGAACCGCAGGCTTGCTCGTGTTCACAATCTGAGTAAAGTTGCCGGCCAGCACCAATGAACTGGGAATATTGCTGGACCTGACTCGAACTGGCGCAAAGTCCCAGCGACGCTCATACGACGTAAGGAAGAACGTTCTTTGGCGGCTGAATGGAACTGGTCCACCGAAGGATCCGCCAAGCTCGTTCAGGTTAAAGTACGGTTTCGGAAAAGAGGGCACGGCGCTCGTCGGCAGGAAGTTGGCTTCGTCAATCTTGTCCTGAATCGTTCGTGCCGCAAGCGCCGAATTCTTGTTGTTGTAGAAGAGCGACCCGTGATAGTCGGCCCCGCCGCGCTTCGTCTCGATACGAATGTTTGCGACGCCCGAGTACTCAGCCGTGAAATTCTTCGATAGGACGATGAGCTCGCCGACCGTTTCGAGCGAGGGCTGACTCGACGTGGGCTCGCCGAAGATTCCTCCGTTCGTTCGCTGTCCATCAAGCGAGAACGTTGCGCCGTAACTCTGGGCGCCGAGGAATTTGAAGCTGCCATCACCATTCGGCCCCTGCGTGATGTCCGGATTCAGATAGAGAAACTCCAGAATCTCGCGACTGTCGCGCGGCACTTCCTGGAGCTGCTGGTTATTCAGCGTGCCGGCAATGACGGGCTGATCGCGCTGAATGAGTCCAGCCTCGCCACCGGATACAGTTACGGTCTCGTTTTGTGTACCGACCTCAGTCTTTATATCGGCGCGAATCGTTTCTGCGCCACTGAGAACGGTCTCTACGATGGTCTTTTTGAAGCCGGTTGCAACGACCATCACTTCATACGTGCCTGGTTTTAATGCGGCAGCTTCATAATTCCCCTCGCCGTTGGTCGTCAGATCGCGTGAGAGGCCAGTGGCCTTGTCGGTGATCTTGACCACTGCGTTAGGAATAACGGCGCCATTGGCGTCGGTAACGGTGCCTCGAATCGTCCCGAGGTTTGTGCCTTGCGCAAGAGCCGAGCTCATAAAACACAAGAGGACTCCGGTCACCAAAACACTCGTCATGACTGTGCGTACGATTTTCATGTCTGACTCCTTAATGAAACTGAGCGCATTAGCATGTGCAGACACTCCGGGGGGAACGAGCACCGCTATCCGGTTCAGTAAAGATGAACTCCAAAATTTTGGGAGGTTTGTTCACGTTTCAAACGAACCTTGTACTCCTGCGACCGACTCGAACAATTGAGCGGGTTAGTTCGAAACTAAAACTAACCTACTGCATTTTCAATGACTTCCGTTTTTCAAACTCGCCTGGGTTGTTCGCTGTGTTGGACTCGAATTAGTCCGCGGTCAAAAAATCTGTCGCGCTTATAACATTCACTCTATTTCGTTTGCAAGAAGAAAAAGGGGGAAATACAAAGTTGAATCGGAAGCAACGGGACGTACTGTTGAGGCGCCCATTAGTTGGTACGATTGCGGGGAATCACCGGGAGAATCAAGGCCGAACCGTGTTCACGATCGTGATAGATCGTCTGTTGGGCCTTCAACGATCGCGTCGCAGCCGTAATATCTTCACCCGTATTCAGATTCCGGTTGAATCTCGGGAAGTTACTACTCGAAATATATAACCTGATTCGGTGGCCCACCTTGAACACATTCGCAGTGGCCCACAAGTCAATCGTGTACTTATAGATCTGACCCGGCGTTATTGCCGAAGCCTCTTTCGTACTCTCGCGGTAGCGCGCTCGCACGATTCCGTCTGTGAGGAAACGCGCATACCCACTCGCGTCCACATCAACCAGTAGCGCAGTGAAATCCGTATCCACGGCAGACGTCGCCGCATAAAGTTCCACCGAAATATAACCAGTTACTTCCGTGTCTTCAGTCATGGGTGGCGTCGAAAATACCAGAACGTCTGAGCGCGCCTCATTCGACCTCTGATCGGCGGGACCGGGCGCGAGCGCAAGGCCGCAACACAGGCGGCCGCCGATGGTCGGCACTGGATTCTGCGGGTCATAAGTGAACTCATCCTTTTTCTCAACTTCCGGCGCTGTAACGCTTAACGATCCGTCACCGGCAACGCTATTCGCGCCCTTCGTCGAGTGAAGGTAGTACTTAGTGTAGCGAGCACGTGCGAGTGGAAATTCCTGTTCATCACGCCAAACGTTGTCGCCCATGATGAACAGACGAACGGGAGCACCACTGGAATACTCGTTCTTGACTCCCTTCAGCGAATAGTCGAACCACTTCAAAGTGATACTTGTCGTATCCAACACGGCATCTTTGCCAAACACGACATCACCGATCTTCCCTGCCGGCGAGGTTGGAGCATGAGCCCATGGACCAACGATCAAGCGCTGGCCGGCGCGAGCTTCCGGAGTCGCGGCCTGCTGGTGTAAGCCTGTGTAGTTTTTGATCGACCCTTTGAGAAACAAATCGTGCCAACCACCTGCATGCAAACCCATGATTGTCATCTGCGAGTAATGATCGGAGACACGCCATTGTGCCCAGTATGAGTCGTCCCGCTCATGTGACAACCAATCGCGAAAATAAGGCGCAAGTTCGGATCTTTGTGGCGTTTTGAGAAGCGGGTAATCCTGGAGTGGGAGCGTGTTCACCCACTCCTTCGGCGCCTGCGCTCTATCGGCTTGGCGACGCAATGTATCGATCGCCAGACCCGAGGTCCACGAACTGCTAAACCACTGCATCAAGGCTCCGTTTTGATAGGTCCAGCCGTCGTAATACTCCGACGCCGTTACGTAGGGAAAGATTGAAACGAGATGCGGCGGCATTCCCATCGCCGCCAGCATCTGCGTTGCTCCGACATATGAACCGCCAAACATACCTATCTTTCCGTTCGACTGGTCCAACTTTGCGGCCCACTCAACCGTGTCGAAGCCATCGGCACTTTCGTTGCGAAACGGATAAAACTCACCGCCGGATGCAAAGCGACCACGCGTATCCTGCAACACAACGACATATCCATACGAAGCCAGTTCGTTTGCCATGCGCGCGTCGCCGGCGCGGTTGTAAGGCGTCCGTTGCAGTAGCACCGGAAACTTCTCGTCGCTCACGGGGCGATAGACGTCCGCTACGAGCGTCACGCCATCTCGCATCTTTACACTGACTCCCGGCTGTATTGCGACACGGTAACGTGTTTGAGAGTTGACAGTGGTTGCGGTAAAAGCGAGACAGAGAATCGCGATTAAGGTTACGAGAATCGCTTGCTTTCGTTGCACGTTCATAGTTCGCATCAAACCTTTTTCCGTTGCGTTCCTTCGCCCTGGTGTTGAGCGAAGTAGATCAACTGGCTGGTGAATTGGAACGCCCAATTAAAAGCACGTGCTGGGCGGTTCATGTCAAGTTTGACGGCCAGATCGAGAAAGTGATCCAGGCGTCTTTTGTAGACTTCGCGCCGTCGAGCATCGTTGGCAAAAAATAGCCCCAGCGCAAACATGTATGCGATTTCGGTATTGTGCATCTCCATGTCTGGTCCAAGCTCGCCTGGCGACGCCTTAGGATCGTTCGCTGCGAAACAATTAATCACGTAATACGCCTTGGATCCATCGGGCACGATGCCTTGTCGATCAAGAAAGTCGCACCATTTGACGACGATCTCAGCGATACGACGGTCATTCGTCAGTGTCCAATAATGAAAAAGCGGATCGATTAACAACGCCATCATCCAGGCTGAGGTCGCGCCCGGAAACGTTGCTTCGTTTGGATCATAAAGCTCCCAGTTTTGTCGCAACGATCCATCGGGCGGGCGTCCGTCAGGAGGTTGCTGCTGGTGTTTGTAGTAAGCATCCACACATTCACGAGCCCTGGTCCAATATTTCTGATCGCCAGACATTTCCCAGCCATGCAGGATCCCAAGTAAACCGTAACCCTGATGCCGCAGCGTCCAAAAATTTCTGCCGCGTTCCGGATCGACGCCGAGCGGAACGGGCTTGATCAGATCAGGACGATAAACGGGATTCTGATGACCGAAGCAGTACTCCGCCATCGTCTTTCCACAAGCCAACGCACGTTCGTCCCCTGTTAAAAGGTAGTGGATGTGCATTGCTCTGGGATAAACGTACTTCAGATCGGGCCCTTTCAAGGTGAAGATCCCTCCGTCTGGTCCATCCAGCTCAGTATGTTGCCGCACAAAACCTGCCGCATGGTACGCAGCGTCGAGATATTTGCTCTCTCCTGTGCGAACGTACATTTTGTAATAGCAGGTCGTTCGGTCAAACAACCATTCGTGATAGACGTTGCTATCAAGGTACTTCAACGAACCCGGGAAATTCTTTTCGACGAAACTGTCGTAACTCGCATACGCACCCGATCGAGCGGCAGGAACCTGAGGACCAACAACGCCCGAAGCACACAACCAATCGGCGGGTAAGACCGCGAGCACGCGCGGACCACTGAGCCCGTTGGCATCAATCAAAGTGTTTGAAACGGGCACGAACCTCAAATCAACCCGGCTTCGATTGGCCTTGAAAACAATTGTGACTCGCTGCGTCTTCTGTAGCGAGAAATCGGCATTGAACTGAATTAATAAGGATCGGATTGAACCTGCGCGTCCACCGGTCCGCCAAGGTTCGAGCGAACGTACAGCAGCTGAAAGCTCGATTCCACGTTCATCGATAACCGTGACCTTGCGTGAATCGTTCAGAAATCCAAATGGCAGCGGTAATCCAAAACTTACCGTTTCGTTTCCCAGATCTTGAGCGCGGCCTTCGAGTGTGACAGTCACGCGATCGTTCCTGGTCCAATGTGCATGGCGTGAAAGTGGAACAGCCATGAGCGACATCAGGCCGCTTTTCAGAAAGGTTCTGCGCGAATGGTTCGTCATGCTGAGTGATGCCGTTAACGAGATTTCTCTGTGCAGAGGAATCCGGCTCATACCTATGGACCTAACAAGCGAGCGGCGTTTTCGTAATAAACTTTCTTCAGAATCTGCTCCGGCAACCCGATGCCGTAAATGCGCCAGCGACCCTGCGGCGGAATGGCCGCGGGCGCGTAATCGAAATACTCGTCTTCCGTCTCGAGAAAACGATAGTAGATTTCGTACAACTCGTTGCCGAAGATTTGCTGTGGCGTATCGACTCCGTGAGGTGTCGCATCGGTGGCAAACAAGATCCGGTCCTGATACTTGTCAAAGAACTTGCGCGTCATGCGCGGCTGTCGCCCAAGCTCGCCGATTCGAGCAGCGATATCCACGTACATGTTTGGATAACGATCGAGACATTCTGCAACATACGGCAGATTTTCCGAATTCGCAGTGTGCAGGGCGACGAACTTTGTGCGCGGGTGCCGTTGGATCACGCGGTTTCTTGCTTCCTGAAGCTCGGCATTGCTGGGATAGTCTTTGCCATGAAAAGACCAGTCCGGATGCGCGCTGAGTTCTTCATAGCGCTCGTTAAAGCGATCGGTCGGCAGGAAAAACGCATCCGGATCCGAAACGTGAATCGCGACCGGCATATTCAAAGAGCCGGCTGCCTCCCACATTTCGTCGAACCTCTTGTCATCGACTTTAACGAGCGGCCCTGTGGTTACGTTTTCGCGCAGAAACAGACCGAGTGTTTTGAGTACCTTTAGGCCGCGTGCGCCCGCTTTCCTCGCTGCTTCGATCTGTTCCGCCTGAAAACGTGAATAATTCGGAAGCGTGATCTTTGCATACCAGGGCTCAGTGAAAACGATGAATCGTTCGGGATGCGGTTGCTGCCAGTGCCGCACAGTTTCTTCGAGCAAAGAGCCGTATCCGCCCGTCAGGTTAATCATCATGCGCACGTTCTTCGCGTCCATCACTTTGAGAATCTCGGTGGGTGTCGCCAGGTGGTTGACAACGTCGCGTTGACCCTTGCGATCTATCCATGAGAGATGAGTATGAAAATCGATGTTAGGAAAACGAGAACGGGGAACGTGGGTTTCCGGCACGTGGAGCATGCTCTTCGGCTGGTAATCCTTCAGCGCCAGTGGCTGGTCCTGTTTGTTTGTTTGAGCGTGAACGCTATCGAACAGTTGCGATCCAACCGCGCCGAACCCAACCGTCGCAATCGTCTTAAGCCATTCTCTTCTTCGTAGAGCCATGCCTCATCTCCATGTGTCTTTTCTCTGTGAACCTCTGTGTGCTCTGTGCCTCTGTGGTGTGTTTTACTCAACATCAGTTAACCACAGAGGCACAGAGCACACAGAGGTTCACAGAGAAAGCCTATTTGCAAACTTCATCACTTAAGGTATTGTTTGTAAGCAACCCGAACAAACCTTTCGTTATCAATGCGCCGGCAGGGAGTCAACAGTCAATCAACTTTAGGGTACGCGGGTTTATAGCACCCGCATCCTAACCTGGCAAAGTATTTTTTTATTTAGATGAATCTGTCTGATCTAAAAACTGTTCTGTCCCGTCTTGCCACTACCGGTGATGGCAAACTCGACGAAACAACTGCCCGTCTCACGAAACTCGTCAATTTGTTTGTTGAGCATTATGGGGATGGGCCTGTTTCATTACTTCGGGTTCCTGCTCGCATCGGTCTTCTCGGCGAACATATTGATTACGTCTCCTACTTGCCAACGGCCTCGCTGACCTTCGGGAGCAGTGAGCGTGACGCGCTGATGCTCTACAGAAAATCGCCGGAGAACGTTGTGCGCTGCGTCTCCTCCTCGGCGCGCTATGATGCTTCCTCATTTTCTGTCGATACACGTGTTCCGAAGTTTGGCACTGACACTGAAGCTGAATGGCTGGCTTTTTTATTTGCTAACGGCTCAGCTCCAGCCGATTGGCGAAACTACATCGAGGCTGCCGTTACCTTTGCTCGCGGAAAGTTCGGCGGAAAAATACAGCACGGATTCGACTTCGCGCTCGACTCCAACATACCCGCGGGCGGTGGCGCTTCATCGTCATCAGCTTTAGTTGTACTCAGCGGAGCAGCGATCAGGAACGTCAACGTGATTTCGTGGACTCCAGTTGAACTGGCGAAAGACTCCGCGATGGCCGAATGGTTCATCGGTACCCGTGGCGGCTCGATGGACCATATAACGATTTGCATGGCACAGCCTGCCAGCGCAGTGTTGATTAACTATGCCACTGGGCAAATCAGAAGCGTCGCACTTCCAGACGAGCCCTTCGAGTGGCTCACATTCTTTACGAAGCCTGCAGATAAAGGGCGCGAGATTATGATCGAGTACAACGAACGCGCCGCAGTTTCTCGACTACTCATTCCAGCCTTTATCGATAATTGGAAATCAACAGCTCCGATCCGGTACGACGAATGGCGCGAGACCAGAGACCGGCTGGCTGCGGGTTTGTACGATGAATTTGCTACAGCCGAGGCTCACCTGACATCGCTACCGGAAATGATTTCGATCGAGACAATCCGCACAACATTCCCGGCCACTTTTGCTGAATTGGAACAGTCCTTCCCTGCCCTGGGGGCAGAAAAGTCGCGCTGGCCACTCAGGCTTCGAAATCGTGCCTTGCATCATTTAGGCGAAGTCAAACGCGTCGCTCTCGCCACACAAACGCTGGATTCGCTGCAAAACGAAGGTGAATCTCGCGATACATTCGCGGCAATGCAGTCGATTGGAAAGCTCCTCAACGACTCGCACGCAAGTTTACGTGATCTGTACGAGGTCAGTGTTCCCGAAGTCGAAGGTTTGCTGGAAATCATTCGTGACGACACCCACGTCCTCGGCGCTCGTTTGATGGGTGGAGGTTTTGGCGGAAACGTTCTCGCATTGACCACACGAGATCACACACAAACTCTTATTCAAAGAGTACAGGAACAGTATTACGGTCCTCGCGACCGCGATGGCGTTCGTGAAGGATCGGTAATGGTGTCGACGCCGGGTCGCGGGTTGGGACAAGTTGATGCAAACGACCTTTTACGTGGCGCGATCGCTAAGATCAATTCACTGGAGACAAGCGCTGCGTTACAGATAACCAGTCTGATCGACGCGTCGAGTCTCTCGCTCGAGGCACAAGAAATCTGGCCTGTAATCGTGGCTGCAGGAAAAGGCACGCGCGCATCGGAAACCGGTCTTACTGTCCCGAAACCGGTTGCGCTTGTTAGGGACGAGCCCGCAATCGTTCACGTCTTCCGTAACATTCGCGAAGGACTCGGTAAAACTCGGCCTCCCGTAGTCATTGTCTCGCCGGAAACTGAAGCAGTAATTCGCGAAGCGCTCCATGGCCAGGACGTAATCTTCGTCACACAGCCTGAACCGTACGGAACGGCGAATGCCGTGCTACACGCCCACCGAGTGCTGGACCAGTTCGATGGTACGACTCTGGTTGTCTGGAGCACACAACCAGTCATACGTCCCAAAACATTTGCGCGCACAGCAAAACTGGCTCAACTGTTTGCGTCTTATGACATGGTGTTGCCGACCGCGTTTGTCGAACGACCGTACGCCCCTGTTAGACGCAAGGAATCGGGTGAGATTGAATCAGCTAAAGAAACTCACCTGGAAAATGCGCAAGCCGTTGCGTTCGGCGAAACGAACATCGGCCTCTTCCTGGTAAAAAATCAACCTCTATTCGAAGTTTTGCTCGACTTGCACAATCGTCTGTGGAACTACGCGAGTCAGAGTTACGAGCGCAGTAGCGGTGAGTTGGGGTTTCCCAATGAAGTCATCAGTGTCTTCGCAAAGCGGAAGTTCGGCGTGTTTGCGAGTCCTTTTGCAGACCCGCGGGAAGAACAAGGTATCAAGCGCCTGGAAGACGTGTCGCGTTGTGAACGATTCATAGCCGAACTCGAAGAACAAACGTGAAATCCCGCGCCCAATAACATCACGATGGCAACTGTAAACACTGCACATACATCCGCGAGACCAATCTCAAATCTACGCTGGTGGATTGGCGGGCTGCTGTTTGCTTCTACAGTCATCAACTACATCGACCGGCAGACGCTCTCAGTTCTCGCGCCGTATCTGAAGCAGCAATACCAGTGGAACAATCAAAACTTTGCAATAATCGTGATCGCGTTTCGCGTTGCTTATTCAGTTGGTCAGACAGTGTCCGGTCGTTTGATCGATCGGATTGGCACACGCAAAGGACTCACAATCACGGTCATCTGGTATTCGATCGCAGCGATGCTGACATCGCTCGCCGGCGGGCTTCGCAGTTTTGCATTCTTTCGTTTCCTCCTGGGCGCCGGTGAATCGGCAAACTGGCCGGCTGCAACAAAAGCTGTTGCCGAGTGGTTTCCCAAGAGAGAACGTGGATGGGCCGTAGCGCTATTCGACAGTGGTTCTTCCATCGGCGGGGCGGTCGCGCCACTCCTGGTGATTGGTTTATACAAATACTTCGGTGGTTGGCGTCCAGCTTTTATCATTACCGGCACTCTCGGATTTTTGTGGCTCATCGCCTGGCGAATCCTCTATCACCCGCCTGAATCACATCCACGAATCGGAGCCGCCGAACGCGAGATGATCTTGCGGGATCGGATCGAGCTAGATGAGCAACTGGACCAGGACCACACGCACCAGGGAAAGTGGCGAGACCTCATCAAACTGCCGCAGACGTGGGCGGTGATCGCCGCCCGCACCATGACGGATCCGGTATGGTTTTTCATAACAGACTGGTTTGCGATTTATCTGGTGAGCAAAGGAATTAACCCCGAACAGGCACTGCTTGCATTCTGGATTCCGTTTGTCGCGGCGGATCTCGGAAACTTTTTCGGTGGCGGTGTTTCGAGTTGGTTAATTCGACGCGGCTGGCCCGTTATCAAAGCACGGAAGGCTGTGGTTGTATTTGGCGGGCTGGGAATGACGCTTCTGATCCCAACTATCTTTACTTCAAGCTTGCTTGCGCTCGCGGGACTCTTTGCAATCTCGACGTTTGCATATGCAGCCTTCTCTACTATGGCGCTTGTGCTGCCGTCTGATCTCTATCGGAGTGGATCGGTGGCTACCGTCAGTGGTATGAGCGGAACGGGCGCCGGACTGGGTACAATCATTTCGACGTTCCTGATCGGATACGTTTCAGATCATTATTCTTTTGAGCCGATACTGATTACGGCGAGCTTCATTCCTTTCGTGGGGATGATATTGGTCCTTGTATTGATCCGGCCGGCAAGAGTTGCCGGCTGAACAATCCGTTCTCAGACTAAACCATGCGCCGACGCACTTTTATCAAAGCAGGAGCTGCTCTTAAAACAGCGATGGACTTAAGCTCAAGATTCGAGCGGAAATCAAAACGAAAAGTGTGCAACGCGCTGTTAATTGGGCGGCAGCGCAACCGACAAACGCAGATGGTTCAATAAGCTTTCAGTTACTGCGTCGCGACGATCCCAAATGGCGGAAAGGCGTGTAATCCAACTCAGATGAGCTACTCAATCGGCGTAGATCTGGGCGGCACCAACATCAAGATCGTAGTGGTCTCACATGATGGTGGTCTGCTTGAGTATCTATCTTGCAACACCGCCGACACTGAAGGCTCGTGGGCGCAAACGATCAAGACCAACTTGCTCAAAATACAAAGCAGGCGCGGTCAACCACCTGCTCACATCGGTATCGCCGCACCGGGTCTTGCTGCAAAAGACGGCAAATCGATCGCGTACATGCAGGGCCGACTCGCGGGACTGCAGGGATTCATGTGGGAAAGCTTCCTGCAGTCGCACGTGGTTGTACTCAACGATGCGCACGCAGCGTTACTTGGTGAAGTTTGGCAGGGTGCGGCGAAGGGTTATCGCGACGTGATTCTATTAACCCTGGGAACGGGAGTTGGAGGCGCGGTGCTTGTTGACGGTCGTTTGATAAAGGGCCAAATCGGGCGCGCCGGCCATCTAGGTCATACTTCGGTTAACTCCGATGGCGCTCCCGATATTGTGAATACTCCCGGCAGTCTCGAGCAGATGATCGGTAACTACAACCTTGCTGAGCGGTCAGACGGGCGATTCATTTCCACACGCAAACTCGTCGAAGCCCATCTTGCCGGCGACAGCGAGGCTACAAAAATTTGGCTTCGTTCGATTTATCACCTCGCCGCGGCAATTGCGTCATTCATAAACAGTTTCGATCCGGAAATCGTCATTATCGGCGGCGGCATTGCGCAGGCAGGATCGGCATTGTTTGACCCACTCCGCCAACACCTCGATCGATTTGAATGGAGGCCAATGGGCCACCAGGTTCCTGTGATTGCCGCCGCGCTAGGTGAAAAGGCCGGCGCCATCGGTGCTGCTTATCACGCCTCACGTTAATCCTGATAATCATGTAAATCCTGTGAGGATGACTCTCGGGTTAATGCTCGAATGTCAATTTTTGACAGGATTTTCAGGATTAGACAGGATTCACAAGATTTTACCAGCCCGGGACGACCTCTTTCGTTTACTTTCGTTTGATACCTCGGCTACTGCGAGAAAAAATGCTAGGATGTGCTTTGCTGGACCAACTATTTCAGCAGCATCCGATGCTCAATCTCGAACGCAGAACAAAAATTCTTGAACTCCTGGAGAAGCACGGTCAGGTTGCGGTACCCGATCTTAGCAGGCGGTTTAAGACCTCGGAAGTTACGATCCGCAACGACCTGAAGGCGCTGCACGATCGTGGCCTGGTCCGTCGAGCTCACGGCGGGGCAGTTAAAGCCACCACCGTTAGCATGGATCCGTCGCTAAAGATCAAGGCCGAGCTTCATGCCGACGAAAAACGGAGGATCGGCGCCGCCGCTGCGGAGATGATTAACGACGGGGATTCAATCATTCTCGACTCAGGCACGACCACGCAGCAGATCGCGCGTCAGATCAAACATAAGAAGGATCTCAAAGTCATCACCAACGGCCTCAACATCGCCATGGAACTCTTCGGCGCCAACAACATTCAACTGATCTTTCTTGGTGGAGTCATACGCCAGAATTCGTTATCTGCGGTCGGACATTTTGCAGTAGACATACTGGCCCAGTTATCCGCGGACAAAGTTTTTCTGGCAGTGGATGCGTGCGACCTGGACTTTGGTTTGAGTACACCAAATCTGGAAGAGTCTCAAGTCAATCAAGTAATGGCACGCATTGCAAGAGAAAAGATTCTGGTCGCAGATTCGAGTAAGTTTGGCAAAAGGAGTCTTTCTCGCATCATTCCGCTATCGGAAATCGACGTGATCGTCACCGACCGGGGATTGCCATCAGATATTCAGAACGACTTGCGTGCACGTGAACTCAAACTCGTCCTCGTTTAGCAAAGATCAATAGATCTTGACGTGCGAAACCACACGGCTGATGGCGCCCCTGGGACTGGGTTCATCCGGCCGCAAGCCCTCACGAAGCGATGCAAACAACCCTAATAACTGACCGACCAACACGAACAACGGCGGTAAGTACAGGTCTGAGATACGTTCTGACAGCTGCATAAAAAGCCTCTGGTTAAGGGAGCTTTCGGTTGCACTTTGGGCTGTTGAGGCAACAATCAGGAACTTAGACGTTAATTCTTTGTTGTCGATCTCCTTTAGCAAATCGAGTTCGAACGCTCTGCGTCGGGAGTCAGCCGACAGAAACCCAACTACAAGAGTGTCGTTGTCTACTGCCGATAATGGACCATGTCTTAAACCCAGAAAGGACTCCGAAAATCCAATCACACGTCCACCAGTAAGTTCCAACACCTTCAGCGCCGACTCAACCGCAGCGCCTTTTAACGCGCCAGTTCCCAGGAAACATACTTTGGAAAACCCTTCCGCGACGATTCGCTCGCAAACATTCATCGCCGTTGGGAGAACCAACGACGCCGACGTCGCAAGGTTCTCAACGATCGAGCCATAAGTCGCAAGCGTTCGCAGTTGAGCTAAAGCCTGGGCCACGATTACCATGTTTGAAAAAGAACTGGTCATCGCGAGGCCACGATCGTTTACTTCATCATCAAGAACAAAAGTAAAAACGTTCTTTTCCGTTTCAAATGATCGGGCCATCCTGCCGTTTTGGTTGCAGGTAACTATCAGGTGTTTTACTCGAGGAAACAGAGTCAACGCTTGCTCTAAAACTGCTACTCCTTCAGAGCTGTCTCCCGACCTCGAAAACGAAATCCATAAATAATCACGATCCGGAAGCACGTGATCTTCCATGTTTGTCAGCAGATCTGTGCTCGGGACAACCCGGACATTACAAAGCCAACTTTTCTGTAACAGTGCGCAGACAGACTTTCCTATGTAGTCAGAAGTGCCGGCGCCCACCAGCAGCACGTTTAGCGGCTGGGGACGATTCGCGCCAATTCCGGCGCTGCTCAAAAACTCTTCGATCGGCTTGTGGAAACTTCGTACTCTTTCATAGGTTCTGCGCCACGTTTGTGGTTGCTGCAGAATTTCGCGTAACGTGTGGACCAGTCCGAGCGCTTCACGTTCGGAGGTTGAGAGATCGAGAAGTTTAGAAGCAGCAGTCATCGATTCCCTGTTTGTGAGCGGCACGAGGGCCGAATATTCCCTTTGCAATTCGCTTTAACGTTATATTAGAATTCAAAACTCTTCGAAAGCAATCAAAAGATGCGCCGATAGTATTTGAAAGCCGCTTGCCGGATCAAGATGAAGAGACCTCAAGTTCTCGTTATCGGCGAGTTGAACGTTGACATCGTGGCGACGGGTCTGCGCGGTTTACCGGAAATGGGAGCAGAGATCCTGGCGCAGGATTGCGAGTTAACGCTGGGAAGTGCCTCCGCAATCTTCGCAGCGGGTATGTCGAAGCTGGGTCATAAGGTGACTTTTGTGAGTCAGGTGGGCCGAGACTACTTCGGTGACTTCTGCATAACAAGGCTGAAGCAGTTAGGAGTGACAACCAGCAACGTGGCACGCAGAGCAAATGAAAAAACCGGCGTCACGCTTGCGCTCAGTGGACGGCGTGACCGCGCAATGATCACGTTTCCCGGAGCGATTGCTTCGCTCACTGGAGATCGCGTCAACGACCGGCTGTTGAAGCAACACGATCACTTGCACCTCACTTCCTATTATCTGCAAAAGGGATTACAGCCCGCGTTCGGAGAAATACTGCAACGCGCCAAGGCGTTCGGTTTATCGACTTCTTTTGACCCTAATTCCGACCCGAGCGACCGTTGGAACAGCAAGATTAATACCGTCCTGAAGCACACAGATATTTTGTTCGTCAACGAGCGAGAGGCACTCAAACTCACTGATGCCAACTCCGCGCAGACCGCATTGAAACATCTTGGGGCAAAGGTTCCGTGTGTGGTGGTCAAGCGTGGCGCCAAAGGAGCAATCGCGAGTGAGAATAACGAACTGTTTGCTGACTCAGGATTCAGAGTCAAACACCTTGATACGACCGGAGCGGGTGATTCCTTCGATGCTGGCTTTTTGTCTGCGTACCTGTCGCTGCAACCACTGACGGAATGTTTACGATACGGTAACGCCTGCGGCGCGCTGTCCGCTATCAGTGTTGGGGGCACGGCAGGGCAACCAACGCTGGCCGAGTTGCAGGAATTCTTACGCTCGAACGCGGCCCCCAATCGTCGGCAACGTATTTAAGCAACTTGTAATGCAGAAGCTTTGTTCCAGTCGCTCTTTGCTCGACGGCGCAACACGCGCGGGCAAGGCCGTTGCGGCACTGAATTTCTACAATGCGGAAACTTTGATTGCGCATGTGCGAGCGGCAAACGCGCTTAATGAATCGATCATCCTGCAAACCACTGAAGCCACTATCAACTATCTCGGTTTGCGAATGATTTTGGGAATGGCGAACGCTGCTGCGGATCAACTCGAACAACCTGTAGCACTGCATCTGGACCATGGCAATAGTTACGACCTGGCAGCCCGCTGCATTGAGTATGGTTACACATCCGTGATGATTGATGGTTCGAAGTTGTCCTTCAGCGAGAACTGTTCGCTCACGCGTCGAGTGGTCGATCTGGCCCATGCTACTGGAGTTTCGGTTGAGGGTGAGTTGGGGCATGTCGGAAACAATAGTGAGTCGACTGATTTCTTCACTGAGCCTGCTGACGCCGCGCGTTTTGTTGATGAGACTGACGTCGATGCGCTTGCTGTAGCAGTCGGCACCGCCCATGGTTTTTATAAAGGCGAGGTTCGGCTTGACTTCGCCAGGCTACAGGAAATCAATGCGTCGATACCGCATACTCCTTTGGTCCTGCATGGCGGTTCCGGCGTTTCGGCGCAGCTTCTTCGTGAATCGATTGCCTGTGGTATTCGAAAAGTGAACTTCGGAACCGAATTAAAAAATGCATTTACCAGAGCAGTTAAGGCTTCCCTTTCGTCCAGTGATGACATAGATCTTAGACGAACTTTCTCCCCCGCAGTCTCGGCGGTGGAAGAAATTTCAAGATCTAAAATTCAAATCTGCGCCAGCGTCGCTTACGAAAGGCAAACGTGTAGCACATGACAAATTTCAATTGGCTGTTGGACGGCAGCATCGTTGGTTTGTACCTGCTGGTGACTATGGTCGCCGGCTTGATGGTGCGAAAGTATGTCGGCAAGGTCGAACACTTTTTGGTTGCCGGACGAGAAATGGATGTTTATCTCGGAATAGCCTCACTCGCAGCAACGGAGTTCGGCATCGTCACCTGCATGTACACCGCGCAGAATGGCTATGAAAAGGGATTTGCAGGCGCTACTCCCGGCATTCTGATGGCCATCGCGATGGCTGCGGTGGGCCTAACCGGATTCGTGATCAAGCCACTGCGCGATTCGGGCGTGATGACGATTCCGGAGTTGCTTGAACAAAGATTTGGCCAACGGATTCGTTGGGCTGCCGGAGTCGTGATCGTACTCGGCGGACTCTTGAATATGGGCGTTTTCCTGAGGACCGGCGGTCAGTTTCTGGTGCTCGTCGCGGGATTAGACGTACGTTACCTCGAGATCATGATGACTGCGCTTCTCGTAGGAGTGGCAGTCTATACGATTCTCGGAGGGATGCTCTCGGTGCTTGTTACTGACTTTCTACAGTTCATAGTGATGAGCGCCGGACTAATTCTGGTAACAATTCTCATCCTGCTTAATGTTGGCTGGGAAAGGCTCGTGACCACCGTCGAAACAAGCTATGGCGCCGGCGGCTTCAATCCGTTCGTGAATCCGACGATGGGCTGGCAGTACGTGCTATTCAACCTCATGTTGAATACCGCCGCGGTGCTCACCTGGCAAACGACCATAGCGCGTGTACTAGCCGCAAAGGACACACGCACCGGCCGCCGGGTCTACACGGGAACGGCCTTCTTTTTCGTCTGTCGTTTTCTGATCCCCGGCATCTGGGGTATCGCAGCACTCGCAACCCTTGGTCCAGTTGCAAACACACTCGAAGCGATGCCGACCTACCTTAGCACTGCGGTTCCGGCCGGTCTGATGGGAATTCTGATCGCTGCAATGTTAGCAGCTGATATGTCGACTGACTCGTCGTATATGTTGACCTGGTGCAGCGTGATCTACAACGACATCCTGGCGCCCTTTCGTAAAAAGCCGTGGTCCGAACGGAAGGGTCTGTTTTGGAATCGAACCATCATCGCTATCATCGGAGTCTTTCTCCTCGTATACGGTCTTTGGTATCCGCTTAAAGGCGATCTTTGGACCTACCTTGGCGTGACGGGCACCATTTATCTGGCCAGTATTTCGGTCCTCCTGATTGCCTGCTGCTACTGGCGAAAAGCAAATAATTGGGGAGCGGGCGCTTCGATTGTGGTGAGCGCGCTCATTCCAATCACTTATCTCGTAATGGAGCAAGTACCTTCCACAGCGGCCCTGGCAAAGTCTATCGGTCCATACTATTCGGGAATCGCCACATACATATTGTCAGGAGTAGCAATGCTCGTTGGATCGCTACTCAAACCACAAAGCCAGGTTGAAGGGAGGCCAGCATAATGCCGAGTCACTGGTTTTGGTGGGCCATCACTATGGCGTGTGTCGTCTGGTACTCAACGATCACGGTCTATGTCGCGATCAAGGGTGCTAAAGATATCAAGAACATGCTTGCACGTCTCGACGCTACGAGAAAGGAAGAAGCTGAAAACTAACTCTTCGTATGCTTGTTTGCATTAGCGCGAATCCCGCCATTGATCGTCGATTACGACTCGAGAGCATCGCCGTCGGAGAAGTAAACCGCGCCTTATCGGCGCATCCTTTCCCGGGCGGAAAAGCCGCCCACGTTGCGATGGTAGCGAAGTCGCTTGGTGTTGATGTGATGTGGGTTGGTTTTCTTGGCGGCGCTGCCGGAGAAGAATGTGAATCAGGTTTGTCTGCCTTCGGAGTTCCTGTGACAGTGGTTCGTACACAAACTGAAACACGCGCGAACCTCGAACTTGTTTCGGCGGACGGAGTCGTTACTGAAATCCTCGAACCAGGCGGCGCCGTAACTGAGAGTGAAGTCGAGCGCTTGCTCACAACCTGTCGTGACATTTTTGCGGAGAGCGATCGAGGCACACAGGTGGCACTCTCGGGAAGCCTGCCCCCGGGCGCGCCCGCAGATCTTTATGCCGAGTTAATCCGGCTGTCCCACCTCTATGGATGTCGAACTTTGTTGGATACGAGCGGCGATGCGCTACGCGTGGGACTTGCTGCTGCGCCTGACTTCGTGAAACCAAACCGGACTGAAGCTTCAATTTTTATGGACTCTCCGATCGACGACCATACTGCAGCAATCAAGGCGACGCAGAAATTCTTTGACGCGGGTGCGAAGAGTGTCGCGATCTCGCTCGGCGCCGACGGTATGATTTGGCAGCGTAGCGTTGACGATGATCTTTTTATCTCCGCGCCCGTGGCTTTTCATGACTGTTCGTCGGTTGGTTGTGGCGATGCGGCGTTAGCCGGATTCGCGGTTGCTTACGAACGCGGCCTGTCGGACGAAGAGACGCTCCGTCTGGCAACAGCCTGCGGCTCAGCGAACTGTCTGGCCGAAGCGCCCGGTCGAGTTGATCGGCAGGATGTGTTGAAGCTGGCTGGGGAAATATCCGTACGACGCGTCGTTCAATACGAGTCGGCACGAGGAATCAGCGTGGAGGCCAATTGATCCGGATTGCCTTAGCAGGCTGCGGCGAGCACTCGAGAACAAGTCACGCGGCGCCACTCGCCAGGTACGCAGCCTCTCATCCGGATGAGATCGAGCTAACCGCAGCCTGTGATCTCAACAACGAGAGAGCAGCCGAGTTCTGCCAGACATTTGGCTTTCATCGACACTACAGCGATCTCGAACGGATGCTCGACACCGAAAAGCCCGACGCGTGTGTTTCTGTCATGCCAATGGAACGCATTGTCGACGTGGGCATCACACTTCTCGGGCGTCAAATTCCATGTGTAATCGAAAAGCCTCTGGGAACTTCCATCGGCGAGATCGAGCGATTAGCCGAAGTGGCTCTTGAGACTCAAACTCCGCACATGGTCTCCGTCAACCGTCGTTTCATGCCTTATCTGAATCGAGCTCGGGCGTGGATAAGCGAGAATGGATCGTTGCGTTATGTGCGTGCGGCGCAGATACGTCACGAGCGCTGCGAGTCTGACTTCATCTGGTCCACTGCTATTCACGTAATTGACGCTCTACGCTTTCTTGCCGGTGATGTTGATAAGTTTGAGGTGACGATCCCTCAATCAAGAGACCACGCAACGATGTGGTATCTGGTCTCGCTGCATTTTCAGAACGGAGCAAGCGGACAGGTTGAGATTCTACCGACCGCAGGCATGGTTGAAGAGTCGTACGAACTGTTTGCCGAAGGGGCTCGAGCGCGCGTAACCGCCGGCTCCGGAACACAACGATCGCTGGAGTGTTGGAAGGATGGCGAGTTGATTATCGAATCGCATGTGGCAGATGAAGAACCCGAAGATCTTCGCAACGGTTCGTATCAGGAGGTTGAAGAATTTGTACGCGCCCTGCGGACCGACACGCGACCACAACCAACGATTGAAAGACATCCTGCCTTCAGCGCGGATCGGTTTTGCGATTTCTGATTCAGTGGCTGCTTCGCGGGCCGGAACAGGATCTCGATAGTCGACTCTTAACTGACTTAGCAATGAGCAAGTTCATCTACGTGGTGATCGTCGCGATCACTCTCCTGTTGTTCCACGCATCAGCACAGGAACCAAAGGGCGTCGGCGGAAGCTCTTTTGCGAAGAACGACATTACTTACTCGACTTCGGTTGTCACGCCGCACGTTCCCTGGGCCACGAAGTTACCGCAAGGTCCGATAAAAGGGTTCTTCATACCGTCGATTCAATATGGAAGAGACATGGTCGAGCTGATGCAACGCATCGCTCTCGATCCCACCACTGACTCAATCGATCGTAATTGGGACATTAGTTGCTGGGGCATCGGCGACTTTTACGGTCATGAATATCGCGGTGACCGCGACGACTTTCGAACGGTGTACGGTTACGTCGAAAAAGATCTGACGGGAAAGACGCCGTACGAAGTGATGGTCATTCCCGGTCTAAACGGATGGTCACGCATGACGCGGACGACACGCGACGCCATTTTGCGAAGGGTGCAGGCAGGCGCTGGTCTTGTCTTGTTGCACCCTTTTGTCGGCGATGTGAAGGGTCATCCTTTCAAAGGTGATGAAGCTACAGGCGATAACCGAATTTGGGAAGTCTCTCCACTCGTCGGTGTCCCCGACGATACCGTGAATGAGCGTGGCTACCCCGAAATAAATCGCGATGCGGTCACAAAAGGCAAATGGGAATCCGGCGATCCTCACTTTATCACCGAAGGACTTCCGCTCGAACTTTTGCCCGAAGGCACGGTCGGCGGATCTTTCTATCTATACAAGTCGACGGGCCAGGCTGTGATCAAATCGGGAACTCATCCGATCGTCAGCGTGAGCAGTTATGGTAAGGGCCGGGTTGTCGCAATGGCCTACGTCGAGGAAGGCTTCACACCTCAAAGCATCAATCCAGTCGAAAACAAAACCTACTGGAACTACTGGGAATATCAATACTCGTTGCTGGCTCGAGCGATGCTTTGGGCCGCCGGCAGAGATATTCCTGTGCACATCGAGTCGCTGTCTGCTGACGAGCGAAGCATAAAACTATCGCTGAAGGCGTCGACCCACAAGTCGGTTCGGGTCGAAGTAAGCGGGCGGAGTGAATTTGGACAGTTGCTCGGATCAACGAGTGTCGAAACAGTTCTCAACTTCGGATCAAATTCAGTGGCGGTTGATGCCGCGAGATTTCAGTCTACGGTCGGCTGGTCCGGAGGGCGACAGATATTCGACGTCATCATTCGCGACGCGCGCGACAACTCAACACTCAATTGGGGCGCTGCCACATTCACAATTCCCAAACGCGCGATGATGACCAGCACCAAAACCGCGGTCGATGTCTATAAAGGCGGTGAAACGCTGAGTGCAGTGTTACGTGCAACGGGAAACCTGAACGGACTGCAAATGAGAATGCAGGTTTCGGACGATCTGGGCCGGTTGCTCGGCACTATTTCAGCTCCTGCTCGTGGTGAGCGTACTTTCACTTTTCACCTAAAGGATTTTCTCGGCAAGTTTGCCCTCGTTAAGGGTGAACTGGTGAATGAACGTGGCGCCATCGTCGATCAAATACAAGCCAAACCGGCAATGGTGGTTCAGGACAAGCGGCGCGCGAAAGAGTACACGGCGCTCGTTTCCTTCGGTGGAACAAAACATTATTTGCAAGATGCGCAGATGCAGATGGTCCGTAGTGCGGCTGCTGATACCGGCTTCACATGGTCCAACGACGTCGACAATTCTCTGAACATCCCGCGCGGAACGTTTGGTGTTTACTGGTACGACCGTGGTCCAACAACTCCCGAGGATATGGACCGTGCCATTGCAGACTTTCAAAGGACCGGTGATTTCGAATCACTCGGCTACCTGACGAAGAAAGAACTCTACAAACGCACTGGCGACAAGAAATTTCTCCAGCGAACTCCATCTTTCAACGATCCGGCTGTCCTCAAGAGTCTTTTTGACATCGTGCGCGCCTCGGCCCGCAACAAGGCACGTTACAACATGGACTACTACTTTGTCGGCGACGAAGGCTCTCTGACTTCATACGGAGATGCCGTCGACTTCGATTGGAATCTGGCTACTCTCGCCGAGTTTCGGCAGTGGTTGCAGCAGCAGTACGGAAGCCTTAACGCACTGAATCAGGAGTGGCGCACGCCCTTTAACGACTGGAATTCTATTGTCCCTTACACAACCGACGAAGCCAGGAAAACCAGAAACTTCGCACCATGGGCGGATCACCGAACTTTCATGGAGATCACTTTTGCCCGCGCTTACCAAACTGCTCGGGAGGCTGCAATTGAGGGAGATCCCGATGCGCATATTGCAGTTTCCGGGACGCAGGCGACTAACGCATACAACGGTGCGGATTGGTCGCGACTCGATCGAGTGATCGATGATTTTCTTTCCTACGACGGCGGCAACCAGTGGGACATGCATCGTTCTTTCGCGAAGCCGAACGCAATGATTGGCTTCTGGACTGGTTACGGGTCACACGGATTAGCGGTTCAAAACGCGATCTGGACCGCGGCTATTCACAATGTGCTGCATCCGAATATTTTTTGGATGTATTCGTTTCTCAATCCGGACCTGACTCATTCGGCATCGGCGCGTGATATGGGGAAGGCTTTCAGTTCGTTGAGATCCGAGGGCGTCGGCAAACTGTTAATGGAATCGACACGGCGCCAGGACGGCATTGCGCTTTACTATTCGATGCCTTCAATCCATGCGTCAAGCATTCTTGGTTACCACCAACGCAGCAGCGACGACGACGAAACGCCGGACAAAGCTCGCTTGAGCTTCACCGCAAATCGTGACGGGTGGGTGAAAACGATTATGGACCTGGGTCTCCAGTTTGACTTCGTTTCATCCGAAGATATCGCGAGTAAAGGGATCGCAAACGACAAATATCGGGTCGTGATCCTTCCGCTTGCATTTGCTCTGTCCAACGAAGAAGTTGAGCGCCTTGCTGACTTTGTTGCACGCGGTGGTGTCGTGATTGCTGACACGGCGCCGGGATGGATGGATGAACATTGTGCCTGGCGAACAAACGACAAAGTGAACAAGCTGTTTGGCATTGCCACTGCACCGGCGGAGAGGCGAGAGATGAAGCTTGCTGCTGGTGTAATTCAGACCTCGACTCAAGCTACTGGCTGGAACTTGCCGCGAGAACTCTCCGGCTTACCTATTGCCGAGCCCGACGTACAACCTGCCGGCGGAACGTCTCTGCTGAAGATAGCAAACAGCGATGCAGCGATCCTGAATCGCACAGGCGCAGGTTGGACCATTTATCTCAACACGACCTGGGATCAATATCCAAAACAGCGAGCAGCAAAATTTGGCGGCGCGTCGTATCGTCAGCTTGCGAAAGCGATCCTTGACAAAGCGGGTGTACAACCTGCGATTCAGGTGACGTCGCCGGACGGCCAGCCATTATCGCAGGCACAAGTCGTTCGTTATCAATTTGGCGATGCTGAAATCGTTGCAATTGTGAAGGACAACGTGGCTGTCGCTGGAGTTGTAGATCAGGACGGAGTAACCACGTATACCGATGCCAGTCTCGGACAGGTTGCGAAACAGGAACTGACGATAAAACTTCCACGAAAATTCCACGTCGCAGATGTACGGTCCGGTAAACAACTCGGATTTACGGATATGATTCACAGTTCGATTCTCATTGGCGATGCGCTCATATTGGGCTTGAGTCCGGAAGCGAATGAACTGAAGTTTGAAGGACCGGTTTCGGCGAATCGTGGGGATCATATCTCCTTCGTTTTGACGTCGAACCGAACCGCGACGAGTCTCGTGCGCTGTCACGTCTACGCGCCGGATGGAACACGTCTGCCAATCTATTCCAACAATGTTCTGCTACAGGATCGGCACGGCACGTTCACGCTACCATTTGCATTCAACGATACGCCAGGCAAATACGTGATTCGTTCAACCGACGTCGTAACCGGCGCAGTGGCAGAGAAAACGATCGAACTCAGGTAGGTAAAGAGATCTGCGGCGATCGGTGCATGGGAAATTCCTTAATGAAGAAAGGCGAAGCAGTTGCAGCTGGAAATCTTCAACACGAAGGCTGAATTAGGACAAGCCGCCGCCAAGGATGCGGCGAGAATAATCAATCAAGCGATCGTTGAACGTGACGCTGCTTTTGTAATTGCCGCCACAGGTGCTTCCCAGTTTGAGTTCCTCGACGCACTGGTACTTGCAAATGTTGATTGGACCAAAGTGGTCTTCTTTCATTTGGATGAATACGTCGGGTTACCGGAAGCGCATCCCGCGAGTTTTCGACGATATCTTAAAGAACGGATTGTCAGTCGCATCCAGCCGCGCGCATTTCATCTCATTAACGGCGAGGCTGAAGATGTTTATGAAGAATGTCGCCGCGTTGGTCAGCTAATAACGCAACAAAGAATCGACGTTGCGTTTGTCGGCATCGGCGAAAACGGACACCTCGCGTTCAATGATCCGCCGGCGGACTTTGAAACTATCGAGCCTTACATTGTGGTTGACCTTGATGAGGTTTGTCGCCAACAACAAGTAGGAGAAGGATGGTTCAAGAGTATTGATGAAGTCCCAACTCAGGCGATTTCGATGTCGATCAAACAGATCATGAACAGCCGTGAGATCCTCTGCATTGTTCCTGAGAAGAGAAAAGCGGAAGCCGTAAGAGCAACCGTTAAACTACCAGTGGACCCAATGCGTCCGGCCTCAATCCTGCAACAACATGAAAGCGTGACTCTCTACCTCGACCGCGAATCGTCTGCCATGTTGAAGTAGCCACACCTCTTCTTTCTTTGGCTATAATGCGGCAATGAGTATTCACATTGGACGTGTTCACCAACTCGTGCGGTATCCGGTCAAGTCGATGGCGGGGATAGCAACAGACTCCGCGTTTATGGGTTGGCATGGCTTGCAGGGGGATCGACGCTTTGCATTTCGTCGCCTCAACGACAACAGTGGCTTCCCATGGCTGAGCGCCAGCCGCCTTCCGGAACTTGTTTTGTATCAGCCGCATGGACTTGATGAAAACGCTGAGGAGCCTTTGCCGACTCACGTACGTACACCACAGGGGTTGAACCTTGCATTCGGAAGTGCAGAATTGCAAGACATTGTGTCCGAGAAGTTTGGTAGTCCGGTGGAGTTAATGAAACTCAAGCACGGAGTTTTTGATGAGGCGAGCGTATCGGTGATCAATTTATCAACGATTGCCGCAATCGGTCGTGAAGCAGAACAGGACATGGACCACAGGCGATTCCGGCCCAACATCGTAATTGCCACAGAGTCGTCAGAACCGTTTTCGGAAGACAAATGGATAGGTGGCAGATTAGTTTTCGGCGACGACGGGCCAATAATTAGCTTGACGTTGCGCGATCTAAGATGTGTGATGATCAATCTGGATCCCGACACAGCCCAAAAAGATCCACGCGTCATGAAGGCGGCCGTGCGTTTGAACCAGAACAATGCCGGCGCTTATGGAGCAGTGGCGCGCACGGGCCAGATCAGCGTTGGGCAATCGGTAAGTTTGAGCATCGAAACAGAGGTTGAATGATTGTGAGGTTGCTCATTCTCTGCTTGTGTTTATGCTGCGCGCCAGTAGTGGGCCAAACCTGTCTGCAACGGGCCGAGGAGATCGCGCCGCCACTCACGCGGGAAATGCGCCGCGAGTTTGAGGCAAAACTTGCCGACGCACGCAAAAACGCCGAAACGGAACCGAGCGCTGATAATCTTATCTGGGTTGGAAGGCGCATCGCCTATCTCGGTCATTATAAAGATGCAATTAAAGTCTTCACGCAAGGAGAGGAAAAGTTTCCCGATGACGCGCGATTCCTCCGTCACCGCGGTCATCGATTCATAACGTTGCGTTGCTTTGATTTGGCCATTGCAGATCTGAATCGCGCGGCAAAACTCATCAAGGACAAACCAGATCAGGTGGAACCTGATGGACTACCGAATTTGCGAAACATTCCTACCAGCACTCTGCAGTCAAACATCTGGTATCACCTCGGACTCGCTCATTATTTAAAAGGGGATTTCAAAGCAGCCCTCAAGGCTTATCGTGAAGCTCTGAAAGTTTCTACAAATCCAGACATGCTCGTAGCGACCACGCACTGGCATTACATGACGTTACGCCGGCTCGGGAATGTTAAAGAGGCGACGAAGGTCGTCTCCGCGATCAAACCGGATCTTGATGTGATCGAGAATGCCGATTACTACAAGCTCATTCGACTGTACCAGGGCCAGATAACCTCAGACGAGTTGTTGAAGGAGATAAATGACGACGCGAGCGCACTCAGTAAAGCATCGATCGGTTATGGACTCGGTAACTGGTTTCTCTACAACGGACGTCGCGACGAAGCCGAGAAAATCTTCCGTCAGATAATTCTGGGTAACCAGTGGTCCAGCTTCGGCCACATCGCAGCCGAGGCAGAACTGAGCCGCTAACTGGTTTTGCCCGAAGGGTCCTTATCGGAGTTCTTCTCTGTGCAATCTTTGTGTCCTCTGTGCCACTGTGGTTTTTTTCGAACAATTCCTTAACCACAGAGGCACAGAGGACCAGAGGCACAGAGGACCAGAGGCACAGAGGACCAGAGGCACAGAGGACCAGAGGCACAGAGGACCAGAGGACCAGAGGACCAGAGGACCAGAGGACCAGAGGACCAGAGGACACAGAGACTGCACAGAGAAATCAGACTCTTCGTGCAAAGCCGCTAAGTCGTAGTCATTCGTGTTCCACCATTGCGAGTATTATGAAATATGACAACCTGTGGCTTTGCCTCAAAAGTCAGAACCTGACTTGGACACAGTCAGTACCACCTCGCGGTAGCGGGTGGGTACGAAGTAGATGCGCTCGATTTGCTAAGTTTGCTGCGCATGCACCCACCC
>Ga0209215_1000071_pt1 | contig 67483 bp, 56 predicted proteins | sample TexAe_OM2H0_M2_FD_187938 | JGI IMG/M metagenome (GOLD analysis project Ga0209215, IMG submission 187938) | Forest soil microbial communities from Davy Crockett National Forest, Groveton, Texas, USA - Texas A ecozone_OM2H0_M2 (SPAdes) (version 2) | ecosystem: Environmental > Terrestrial > Soil >... | reverse complement strand
GTAGCGGGTGGGTACGAAGTAGATCCGCTCGATTTGCTAAGTTTGCTGCGCATGCACCCACCCGCTACCGCGAGGTGGTACTGACTCTGTCCACAGTGAATCCGGACTTTTGAGGCAAAGCCTTTGCGATACAAGATTCACGAGATTTTCAGGATTTACAAGATATGGTCGAATCTTGTAAATCTTACTAATCCTGTAATCCTGTCTAAAACAGAATGAACAAACATATCCGTCTCCCCAAAACCTTGTTGCTGTGGACCGCTTCACTGTGTCTTCTGCTTGCCGTCAACGTACGCGCACAGGATGATGGCGGACTCGCTGAACCATCGCTCGGCAGTTGGATCGATCTCGACGCCCCGCCAGGTCGCGAATATCTCGCCACTGATGAAATCCTGAAATCTTTGCAGGGCTGGAAACGCGATCAACTTGGCAATCTGATACTGCGCAAAGGCAGCGGAAGACCGCGGCGCGTGATTGCCTGTGCACTCGATCGTCCCGGCTTTGCAGTAACGGAAATCACAGACGATGGTTACCTGCGTCTGCGCGAAGCCGGCGCAGGCCGCCTGCATCCGCTCTGGGTTCAATTTCACGAAGGACAGCGAATCAAAGTTCTAACACGCGCCGGCGCTGTTCCTGGAGTCGTCACTGTCAAGAGCACACACTTGCAACGCGGTCGAGCAGCAAATGCTCCGATTACGACGCTCGACGATTTATGGGTAGATGTCGGAGCTGCGTCGAAAACAGAGGTCCAGCGTCTTGGAATCGAAATGCTGGATCCAGTGGTGCGCGACTCTGTCACCTGGTCCTATGGGGGTTTTGTTGCTGGCCCAATGGCAGGCGTGCGTGTTGGTTGTGCCGCCGTCGCTCGTGCAGCAAAGGGTCAGGTGAGTGCAGGTGAGACCATCTTTCTATTCACTACCCTGCGGAGCTTTGGTCAAGATGGATTGGAAGCAGCGCTGAGATCTCTTGGTCGTATTGATGATTTAACACTTCTGGACCAATCGGCGGAAGGTGCGAACACTTCCGACGGCTTCACTAAAAGACAGGTACAAAAACCGCCTTACCTTCCGGAGTCGACCGGATTAACTTCGCTAACGATACTGGCGCCACGCGTCCGTTTTGCGGGTTCGCTCGTTGAGACAGTGCAAGTCTCAGATGCTGAGAAACTATTCGAAGCGGTTGAAAAAGCGGCGGGCGTCAGTGTGGAAAAAACGCGTAAATTTGTTTCGTTTTCTTTGCACAGCACTCCGGCGCCGCGACAGGATGCTATGTCTATCACCGCAAACCTGCTGAAGACGCTTGCCGATATTCCGTCGGTTTCGGGACATGAGCGTCCGGTTCGTGAAGCAATTATCGCCGCGCTTCCTGCCTGGGCACGGCCGCTAACGCACACTGATAGTGAAGGAAATCTGATCCTCGAAGTTGGTCCAGATCGTGATCCTTTGATGTTCATTGCGCATCAGGATGAAGTCGGCTTTGAAGTGACTAACATTGCTGCCGATGGGACTGTGTCATTGCGTACGCGTGGCGGACTTTTCGCATCGCTGTGGGAAGGACAGCCGGCCCTTCTTCATCTCGATCGCGTCGACAAGGAGCCATTACGCGGTATTTTCATCCCGCGAGATACAGCTACAGCGAAACAACCGGAAGCATTGACGGCCTGGTTTGGAATGGATGCGGAAGAGTTGAAGAAACGCGGGGTCACGAATGGATTGTCTGTTACAGCCTTTAAGAATGCGACTCGTTTAGGCAGCACTCGTTTTACCGCTCGTGCGCTAGACGATCGCGCTGGCTCGACAGCGCTCGTGTTGGCGGCGAGAAGAATCGTTCCGGCGACTCTCAAACGCAAAGTCATTTTTGCGTGGTCCGTCAGGGAAGAGACGGGGCTCGAGGGCGCGATCGCACTTGCAAAGCACTATGGTTCGTTTGTGAAGAGGGTCTACAGTATTGACACTTTTGTTTCTTCCGATTCGCCGGCTGAAACGACGCGCTTTGCGTATGCACCGCTTGGACGTGGCGCAGTCATTCGAGGGCTTGATAACTCAGCCGTTGCCCCACTTCCGGAGCTTGATCGGGTTCTGAACATCGCGCGATCGCAGGGAATACCGATTCAGGTGGGCGCCACAAATGGTGGTACTGATGGTTCCGACTTCGTGCGATACGGTGTGTTGCATGTGAGTTTGTCGTGGCCCGGACGCTACAGTCATTCGCCTGTGGAGGTGCTCGATCTGCGAGATCTGTTGGCGCTCGAGCGACTCATTTACTCGATCGCGATCGCACCCTAGCTTCACAGGATTTACAAGATGTTTCAAGATTGACAAGATTTATCCTGTAAATCCTGAAAACATCCTGTCCATCCTGTGAAGCCAACGCCAAGTCTAATGCGTCCCATAATTCTTCTCTGCGTTCTTATTCTTCCACTGCCAGTCTTCGCGCAACGCGATCTGACTCGCTACGTCAATCCATTCATTGGCACTGCTGGACACGGCCACACATTCCCGGGCGCTATCGTCCCCTTTGGCATGGTCCAACTGAGTCCCGACACACGGCTCACTGGCTGGGACGGCTGCTCGGGTTATCACTACTCGGATTCGATCATTTACGGTTTCAGCCACACTCATCTCAGCGGCACAGGCATCTCCGATTATGGCGACATCCTACTGTTGCCGACTCTTCGACAAGCACAGTCCGCGGCTTTCCAGCACCGAAACGAAACGGCTACACCCGGGTACTATTCTGTCAAACTCGACGACGACAACATTTTCGTCGAACTCACCACGACAGCGCGCGTAGGCCTGCATCGTTACACTTTTCCCAAAACTGACGACGCAAAAATCCTCATCGATCTTGCACACCGCGATAAGGTCATCGAATCTGATCTGCGCATCACAAGTGCAACAACGATAGTCGGCTGGAGACGTTCGCAGGCTTGGGCCAAAGATCAGGTTGTTTATTTTGCGGCCGAGTTTTCGCAGCCGTTCACCTCGCACAGCTCGACAGACGGCGATTTAAAAACCTACTTGAGCTTTGATACACGCGGTGGCGCGCCCGTACTGGTGAAGGTCGGAATCTCCTCAGTTGATGTCGAAGGCGCACTGAGAAATCTGCGCACCGAGTTGAATCATTGGGATTTCGATAAAGTTAGAGCAGAAGCAAAGGCGGCCTGGAACCGAGAGCTCGACAAGATTGTAGTCAACGGCGGCACAAACGCGCAGTTGACCACCTTCTACACCGCGCTTTATCACGCGATGACAACACCCAACCTCTTCATGGACGTGGATGGACGCTACCGCGGGCGAGATTTCAAGATCCACAAAACCGATGACTTCACAAATTACACAGTCTTTTCACTGTGGGACACCTTTCGCGCCGCTCACCCCCTCTACAACATCATCGATCAAAAACGCACGCGTGATTTCATTCGCACGTTTCTCACGCAATACGAACAAGGGGGACGCCTGCCCGTCTGGGAGCTGGCTGCAAACGAGACCGATACGATGATTGGCTATCACGCTGTTTCCGTCATTGCAGACGCTGCGATGAAGGGAATCGACGGCTTTGATTTGAAAGAAGCTTTCGCAGCGATGAAGCACAGCGCCGAACTCAGACAGTATCGCGGACTTGGCGCGTACATCGATCACGGTTTTATTTCGATGGAAGAGGAACGCGAGTCGATCTCGAAAGTGCTGGAATACGCTTACGACGATTGGTGCATCGGCCAAGTCGCGCACATGCTCGGCAAGACAGCGGATTACGAGCGCTACAACGCTCGCGCTCAGTCGTACAAGAACGTGTTTGATTCCTCAACAGGCTTTATGCGTCCGCGCAGTAATGGCAACTGGCTCGAGCCTTTCGATCCGCGTGAGGTAACGTTTGGATTCACTGAAGCAAACTCGTGGCAGTACACCTTCTTTGCGCCGCATGACGTTAGTGGTCTGATCGGCTTGATGGGAGGTCGTCGAGGATTTGCCGACAAACTCGATCAATTGTTTGCAGCAGAAAGTCGCACCACGGGCCGGGCGCAGGTCGACATCACAGGATTAATTGGGCAGTACGCTCACGGCAACGAGCCGAGTCACCACATGGCTTATCTCTACAATTACGTGGGCCAACCGTGGAAGACGCAATCGCGCGTTCGGCAGATCATGGACGAGTTCTACAAACCCGATCCGTTTGGGTTGATTGGCAATGAAGATTGCGGACAGATGTCGGCGTGGTATGTGCTGAGTGCTGGCGGGTTCTATCCGGTAACTCCCGGATCGACTGCTTATGCGATTGGATCGCCGTTGTTTCCAGAACTGCGTTTCAATCTGGAGAATGGTAAGTCGTTTGTCGTTCGGGCGTTGGGTGTGTCGGACCGCAATAAGTACATTCAATCAGCGACTTTGAATGGAAAGGCTTACAACAAGTCGTTTCTGCTGCATAGTGATCTGATGATGGGAGGCGAACTTGTCTTTCGGATGGGACCACGTCCGAATCTGAGATGGGGAACGGGGAAAGGGAACGAGCCCGTGTCGCGCACTGCTGGTCCTGAGATCGTGCCCGTGCCCATCATCAAAGCCGCCGGGCCGACATTCAGAGGGCGGCTCGAAATTGGTTTAGGCGCGATCGATGACCGGCCAGCTAATATCTACTACACCACTGACGGTTCGGAACCCAGCGCCAGGTCGCGAAGATTTACCAGCCCATTTTTCATTGATGCTGATACGACTGTTAAGGCAATTGCAGTTGCCCCTGATGGCAGACAGAGTTTGATTGTGACTGCGAAGTACCATCGCATTCCACACGATTGGAAGATCACGTTGCAATCAAACTACAGTGCGCAATACACGGGCGGTGGCGATCTTGCTTTGATCGATGGTGTTCGGGGAACTACAAATTGGAGTGGCGGAGCATGGCAGGGTTACCAGGGGAAGGATCTGGTTGCTTTGGTAGACCTTGGAGAAGAGCAGCAGGTTTCGAAGGTTGGTGCAGGTTTTCTGCAGGACGTCGGGTCGTGGATATGGATGCCGAGCCGCGTCGATGTTGAATTGTCGCTGGACGGCAAAGTGTTTAGTCCGGCTTTTTCGATCGCGAATGACGTTTCAGAGAAACGTGAGGGGGTCGTTACAAAAGAGTTTGTCAAAACGATCCCGCCGAAGAAAGCGCGCTACGTAAGAATACGTGCGGTGAACTTCGGAAAGATCCCCGCCTGGCATCCTGGAAGTGGAGGCGAGGCTTGGATCTTTGTGGACGAGATCATTGTTGAAAAATAGGTCCCATACGTTCTATAGGACCTATTACGTCTTACCACTCCAACGTAAATTCATAATTGTCTGCACCGCCACGTGAATCCTTGATGCGGATGACTGCGGTGAAGTCGTTCTCGCGAGACGGTTGTTGTTCGATGAAGATGTCGCCGCGGCCGCGGTTTTTCGTCAGTCTCACCGTTACTCGCCGATAAGGCAGTGAACTGGAGAAGTTAGGCTGGGCGTCGTAATAAGGCGTACCGCCTAAGGTCTCGACGTCGGCCGAACCCCCGCGAATTCTGATTCGCACGTCATCGTCCACACGCCCTCGCCACGTCATGCTGCCACTGCGGTCATTGGTGTCGGGAGGAAATGGCCCGGGATTTTGATTGCCGGAAACCTCACGTGCGATATCTGACAGCAGCCGCTGAATGCTGAACCACGAGTTTCGCTGCAGATTGTTTTGTTCCACTGAACGCGCCAGGCGTGACAGCACATCGAAAGCGTCACGCAGCTCCTGGTTGCGACGCCGATCCACCACCATGCGATAAAAGATTTGCGTCGAGGCCCCAAACTGTTGCGTGAGCATCACGGCTTCGATGTCGGTCCGGTTGTTGCGCGTTGAGTTTGTGTAACTGCTGTAGTTCGCGTCTGCTAAGTCGCTCGCTTCACGTGACAAGCGCGACGCCATGTCTGTCAATCGGTTTGATTGGGTAAACTGGCTGAACGCCGGACTGGCGAACAGCCCAATTGCAATCACGACCAAAAAGCTTCTAGTGAACATAGCTCCTCCTCAATTTCATACTCCCCAGGCTCAAATCCGTATTAGATCCGTGTAAATCTGTGGCTAGCTTTTTGTAGCGAAGCCACGCTTTTTCATTAACGCGTCGACCTTCGGATCGCGACCACGAAATGCGCGGTAACCTTCAGCCGGATCGATTGTATTGCCAACGGAGAAAACGTACTTGCGAAGGCGCTCGGCCACCGCACGATCGTACGGACCTTTGCCTTCGACAAAAGCTCCAAACGCGTCCGCAGTTAGCACGTCCGACCAGAGATAGCTGTAATAACCTGCCGAGTACGAATCACCGGAAAAGATATGAAGGAATTGTGGTGTGCGGTGACGCATCACGATCTCCTTCGGCATTCCGAGTTGAGCGAGGGTTTCGCGCTCGAAGGCATCGGGATCGATCTTGCGGTCGCCTGCAAGATGCAACTTCATGTCGACAAGCGCTGCTGACAGGTATTCGACCGTTGCAAAACCCTGATTGAAAGTCGCGGTGCGCTTGATCTTGTCTACCAACTCCTGCGGTATCGGTTTTCCGGTCTGGTAATGAAGCGCGAATCGCTGCAGCACTTCAGGAGTCGAGAGCCAGTGTTCAAGCAGCTGAGACGGAAACTCAACGTAATCCCGCGCTACAGACGTTCCCGAAAGCGATGGATAAGTGACGTTTGAGTTCAGACCATGCAACGCGTGTCCAAACTCATGAAACATCGTGCTGGCGTCGTCCCACGAGATGAGCACTGGCTCGCCGGGTTTGCCTTTCACAAAATTCGCGTTGTTGGAAACGATGGTCGTGATGTTGCCGTTGACTCGTTCCTGCGTGCGATATGCATTCATCCACGCGCCTGAGCGTTTGCCGGCGCGAGCGTATGGATCGAAATACCAGAGACCGATGTGCTTCTTTGAAGTCTTATCGGTCACTTCCCAGACTCGAATATCGGGATGGGCGACGGGAACGTTTGTTACCGGCGTGAAATTGAAATTAAAGAGTTCGCCTGCGACCCAGAAAATTCCTTCGCGCAGTTTCTCAAGCTGGAGATAAGGCTTGATTTCGTTCTGGTCCAGGTCGAATTTCGCTTTTCTCACTTTCTCCATGTAGTAGCGATAATCCCAGGGCTCAATCTTGATCTTTGCGCCTTCTTTGTCCGCGAGTGCCTGCATGTCGGTAACTTCCTCGTGCACGCGTGCGACGGAGGGTTTCCAGACTGCTTCCATCAATTCCATGGCCTTCTCGGGAGTTTTTGCCATCGAGTTTTCCAGGCGCCAATGCGCGTGTGTCGGGAAGCCGAGCAGTTTCGCGCGCTCCGCACGCAACTGGAGAATTTCGGTGATGATCGCGTTGTTGTCGTGTTCACCACCGTTGTCGCCGCGGTTCACAAACATGAGCCACGCTTTTTCGCGCAAGTCACGCCGATCGGAGTAAGTCAAAAACGGATCGATTGATGAACGCGTGTTCATGATCACCCAGGTACCGGGTTGTTTCTTCGTCTCGGCAGCAGCCGCGGCAGCGTCACGCAGCGACTGAGGTAGCCCAGCTAGTTCGTCTTCAGTCTTCAAGACCAGGAATTGATCCGTTTCTTCTGCGAGTACGTTCTGGCTGAACTTTGTATATAGACCCGCGAGCTGTTGGTTGATCTGCGATAGACGCTTCTTTGAGTCAGCATTCAAACGTGCGCCGGCGCGAACAAAGTTTGTGAAGTACAGCCAGCTCAGGCGTTGCTGTTCCGGGTTGAGCTTTGCTTTGGCCGGTGAGTTGTAAACAGTTTCGACTCGTTTGAATAGCGCTTCGTTCTGCGTGATCTGATCCTGAAAAGCCGCGAGGCGTGGCGCCATCTCTCTTTGCACTGCCTGATAGTCGGGGCTCGCCATCGTTGATCCCCAAACCCCGTACAGTGTTCCGATACGATTGAGTGTCTGGCCCGTGCGCTCGAGCGCGACGATCGTATTCTCGAAATCGGGTGGCGCGGGATTGTTCGCAATCTGCTGGATTTCGGCAAGCTCTTCCGCCATGCCTGCTTCGAGTGCAGGTTTGAAGAGCGGGATTTGCACACGATCAAACGGCGGGACGCCGCCGAAAGGTCCTTCCCATTTAGCGAGCAACGGATTGTCTTCAGTATTCATGTTCATTGCGCTGGAGTTGTTCGTGGTGTTAACGAGCATCGTGGCAATCATCACGGTCGCAACGAGCAGCACAAGAGTGCGAGTGATCAAGTCACGCATAGTTTGGTGTTTCCAATCTGTTTAAAATTGTGAGCTACGCAGTTGGCGTAGTATAGCCACAAAAAGGCACAAAAAGCACAAGTGCAGAAGACTGAAGCCAAACGCTGCTCCTGTCTCCTGCACTCATTCTCTGCTTTGGTGCCTTTTGTGGCTAATGTTGTTCTGTGCTTTTGTGGCTACGGTTCGCCGTCGCCTTTCTTGCCTTTCTTCTTGGCGGGTTCGGCTTCCCGTGGACGCGTAACCGGAGGCGGAGTTGGCTCAACCTTCGGCGACGTGCCCTCAGATTTGGGTGCCTTTGGTTGATCTTCGTCAGTCTTTGGCGGTGGCGGCATTGTCACCTGTTCCAGCTTTGGCTCAGTCGTGCCGGCTGGCAAGGCACTCTCGTCTTCAGTTTTTTCAGCTTCAGCCGCGAGTTCAGCACGCTCAGCCGCGAGTTCTCTTTGCCGTTGCCTGAAAAGTTCTCGCATGTCTTCGGGCATATCAGGAGCTTTTGGAAACTCTTCTTTTGGTTTGTCTTTAAGGAATGTCTTCATGAAGTCGACAAACATCGGCAGCGCGCCTTTGCCACCGGTCATGTCGTTGCCAAGCGGTTTCTTCTTCCCTGGGTAACCCATCCAAACGCCGGTTACGTAAGTCGGTGTATAGCCGATGAACCAAACGTCTGTGTGGTCGTTGACAGTGCCAGTCTTGCCTGCGACGGGAATCGGAAGCACGTTTGCGGCCGTCGCAGTTCCACCGGTCACCACGCCACGCATCATCGAAACCATTGTCAAGGCGACATACTCATTCATCACCTTGTAAGTTGTTCTTTCCCACTCCTCCAGAGCTGCTCCATCACGATCGAGAACTTTGCGAATCAAGTGCGGCTCCACGCGGATTCCTTTATTTGGAAATGCGGAATAGGCGGATACCATTTGATCCAAAGGCACTTCAGTCGCGCCGAGGGCTGATGGAAGATAAGGCGACATCGGCACCTTGATTCCGAAACGTCGGACCATCTGCGCGCCTGTCTGAATACCGACGGTTTGTAGCAGGTGCACGGCGGGAATGTTCATTGACTTCGCCAGCGCGGTTTTCAGCGGCAGGTCGGCGCAACCAAGCGAACCGTCGTAGTTATGTGGTTGCCAGTCGCCGATGCTGATGGGTGCGCCGCTGACAGGAGTGTCAGGCGTCATTCCCCACTCGACAGCCGCCGTGTAAATAAATGGCTTGAAGCAGGAACCGGTCTGTCGATAAGCCTGAATGGTGTTATTGAATTTGTTGGTGTAGAAGTCGTAACCGCCAACCATCGTGAGGATCTCACCGGTCTTTGCGTTGAGCGTCATCATCGCGCCCTGCACGCCCGGGACCTGCGACAGTTCAACTTTCAAGCGGCGATTTTTTTCGTCAACTTCTTTGATTTCAAACTCCGCCAGATGGCCATTCTTGAACTCGTCTTTTGGCTGTCGTTTTCCCCAGCCCATTTCAGCGGGGGTAAGGTTCGCGGTGAAGTTACCAAAACGTACCGTTGCCTCATTACGTCCGCGATCGACTTTCATAATCAGGCCCATCAAATGACGGCCTGGTTCGTAGTCGTTACCATACCAGTCCGGATGTTTGTAGTTGCTGAGTTCCTGTTGTGTCGCTGGACCTTCGCCGTTGTTAATAGTCGTCGGAATCATCGTATAGTTTGAGCGCCAGCCACTATGCGAGCGGTCGTAGCCTCGCAAACCTGCGCGCAAGACTTCGTAGGCTCTTTTCTGCGCTTCTACATTGATGCTTGTGTAGACGGCTAGACCACCCTGTGCAACGCGAGTGGTGTATTTGTCTTCGAGTTCCTGACGAATGTATTCAACTGGATAATCGAATGGAGACGACTTGTGCTGCGACTGATAGTAAGCAGTGTCGGCAAGTTGAATGGGTTTTGCTTTGGCGGCATCAACGTCAGCCTGCGTGGCGAAACCGTTCTTAGCCATCAGGTCCAGCACAAGATCACGCCGTTCTTTTGCTTTCGCCGGATTTGAGGTTGGCGAATAATCGCTTGGCGCTTTGGGAATTCCGGCGAGCAACGCTGCTTCACCAAGTGTCAGATCCTTTGCCTGCTTACCGAAATACGTTTCGGCTCCGGCTTCCATGCCGTAGGCATTCGCACCAAGAAACATGTGGTTGGTGTACAACTCCATGATCTGGTTTTTCGTGTAATACCTTTCGATCTGGAGTGCCAGGATCCATTCGTTCAGTTTACGGGTATATGTTTGTTCCTTTGAGAGAAACAGATTCTTGGTGAGCTGTTGGGTTAGTGTCGATCCGCCTTCGACTCTATCGGTCGTGAGGTTCTTCCAGGCGGCCCCCATGATACGAATTGGATCGATGCCGATGTGATCGTAAAAGCGCACATCCTCGACTGCGAGAATGGCGTTTCTGAGAACTGGCGGAATCTCTTCGTATTTGAGTGGAATTCTTTTCTCGAGGGCGAACTCGCCAATGACCGTCTCACCGTCGTCCGCGTAAACACGTGTGACAACGCTGGGACGATAAGTCGCGAGGGCTGCGACTTCGTTGGCGGCGCGTGAATAGTTCAACTCGTAGGCTGCGATGATGCCGGTAAGTCCACCTGCGGCGAGGGCCAAAAGCAGGACAGTTGGTAACCAGAGTCGTGCCAGCAGGTGTCTACGTTGTTCAGGAGGTGTGTTGATGATTGCGGTTGGCGAGTATTTCGAATGATTTGAAGCCATCAGTTAAATTTCTCCCAAAATACCTTGCCCTGATCCGGTGGTGATGAGCAACGTGGATAGCCACAGAACGGCGAAATTATAGCTGTTAAAGGCGTTGTACAAAAATCCTGTCAATTCTGATACATCATGTAAATCCTGTGAAGCATATTTTTCGCGCCCGAGCCGCAGAATCATTTTCACAAGATTTACAGGATTTACAGGCTGTTTTTCGTGCTTTTTGTGCTTCTCTGTGGCTAGTCTATAATGACTTGCTCGCAAATGGGGGCGACAGGCTTCGACAGGAACCTGAACGATCGTCGCGATGCATGCCGGGCTACCTTATGCAGCTCGTTAAAACGCGTAGGGAAACACAACTGCCAATAACAATGAATTGGCTCTCGCTGCCTAATTAGCACCGAGCGTCTCGCCGCAAGTTGCTCATGCGCGCGGAGTGAGATGTCACTTAGATGAGCTGGCCCGCTGTTTCGGTCCGTGACAGTGGGCAAGATCAAAGTCGGGCTAGCTCGTGTCGAGGTCTTGTCGCTTCACTGACTCGACATTGAGCGAATTTTTGTCAGGTTCGCCTGGCAAGAAAGAGAAGCGAACAAGCATGTAGAGTCCTTCGGCGTTGGTTTTTGGATCCGAGTTCAATTCTCGGCGCCTCCACCATAAACAAGATTGCGGGAGCCCTCACTCCCGGAAAGACCCAGAGAGATGCTATGAGCACTACAACTCAAACTCACTTAATGACCGCGGAAGAATTCATGAACATCGATGACGAGCCGAATCGTCACCAATTAATCAAAGGAGAACTCCTCACGATGCCTTCTCCAAAGCCTTTACACGGGCGGCTTGTCGCCAACCTCACGATGCTTCTTTTACAACATGTCAAAGCCAAACGGCTTGGCGTCGTTTACACTGAATCCGGGTACCACCTGGAACGCGATCCGGATACCGTTTTGGGTCCTGATGTCTCATTCGTTTCAACGAAACGTGTCGACCCGACGGACGATCGTTATTACGACGGTCCACCGGATCTTGCCGTTGAGGTGTTGTCTCCTGGGGACAGAAGAGGTTACGTTGAGCGCAAACTGGCAGTGTGGTTGGAGACTGGAACGCGATCAGTATGGCTCGTGAATCCGCGGCGGCGAACGGTTGAAGTAATCTCGTCACTCGCTGATAGAAGAATGCTTCACGAAACTGACGAACTCCTCGACGAAACAGTTCCCGGTTTTCGAGTAAAAGTCTCAGAGATCTTCGAATAGGCCAACGCTCATTTGGACCGCAACCTTCCCATCGGCATCTTCGATAGCGGCGTTGGTGGCTTAACAGTCTACAAAGCCCTTCACGAACGTCTGCCAAACGAACGCTTCGTCTATCTCGGCGACACGGCTCGCGTTCCCTACGGAACCAAATCACTCGCAACGGTCGAACGATACGCTGTTGAGAATTCGAGGTTTCTAGAAGCGCACGGAATCAAGTTACTCGTCGTAGCCTGCAACACTGCTTCTGCTCTGGCACTGCCCGCGATCCGCAAAGCCATCAAAGTTCCCGTCATCGGTGTCATCGAGCCGGGGTCGCGCGCCGCTGTGGAGATTGCGCAAGGCGCAAACATCGGCGTCATTGCTACTGAAGCGACAGTGCAAAGTCACGCATACGCGAAAGCGATCGCGGCGATGGGTGCTACAGGTCAGGTTCTCGAACGCGCGTGTCCACTCTTCGTCGCTCTCGCAGAGGAAGGCTGGGCCGACTCAGATGTCGCCCGTACAGTCGCGCGTGATTACTTGAGCGAGTTCAGCGGAAAAACATTAGGCGCCCTCGTACTGGGATGCACGCACTACCCAATCCTCCGCGAAGTGATCAGCGAAACAGTTGGCAGGCAAGTCGATCTAATCGATTCAGGTGCAGCGACTGCTCACGACGTGGAATCGCTGCTCAACAGTTCGGAGCTAACCCATGAAGACGCCCTCGAACTTTACCAGGAACGCCAACTCTGTGATGATCTAGACCATTTTTATGTGACCGACGCTGCCGAGAGATTTGCTAAGGTAGCGGAGAGATTCTTAGGATCTGCGCCTTCCATTCTTGAAGCCGTAGAGATTTGGGGACACGATGAACTTCGCACGCACTGACGGACGCGCTGCAGATGAATTGCGCCCGGCACGAATCACGCCAGGATTTCTGCCATACGCCGAAGGCTCGGTGCTGATCGAAATGGGAAACACTCGTGTTGTCTGCGCCGCCTCTCTCGAGGAACGAGTGCCGCCGTTTTTAAGAAACTCCGGCCAGGGATGGTTGACTGCTGAATATGCGATGCTGCCGCGCGCAACGCTAACGCGCACGGCCCGTGAAATCGGTCGCGGCGGACCTTCCGGTCGCACCCACGAAATACAACGTTTGATCGGAAGAAGCCTCCGCGCGGTGGCCGATATGAAGGCGTTGGGTGAACGCACGATCACCATCGACTGCGATGTCTTGCAAGCGGATGGCGGCACACGTACCGCAGCGATCACAGGCGCTTATGTTGCTTTCGCCCTTGCGAATCACCAGTTACTCAAAATCGGAAAGATCTCCAGATCGTTAACAACCGATCAGGTCGCGGCCGTAAGTGTAGGCATCGTCAGCGGCACACCGCTTCTGGATCTCAAGTACGACGAAGACTCTAAGGCCGAAGTCGATATGAATATCGTTTGCACTGGCGACGGACGGTTTATCGAGTTGCAGGGCACTGCGGAACGCGAGCCCTTCAGCCGCACGCAAATGGACGAACTGGTGGAGCTTGGAGTGCGAGGAATTGAGGCGCTGGTTGAGATTCAAAAGACGATTATTTCTCAGTTAGCATAGGTCCAAGGGGCCCTGAAAGATCTATTAAGCAACGACCACACTAACGACGGGCATCTGACAACCTTTGGAGGAGTGAATGCGACGGATTATAGCTTTCGCGTTGGTCTTGATTGCGTTAACAGCGCCGGTGGCGTTGTCGCAGCAAACATACACACACGATAAAGTCGAATACACATTTGAAATTCCGTCAGCTACCTGGCGTGCGATCCTCGAGCCGGACGCAGCCCACGAACACCCGGAGTTCGTATACGGAGATCGACTTGACGGGTACCTGACAATTCGCAAAGAAGTTGTCGATGCCAACACCTCACCCGGTGAGATCGCTCGTCGCGATCAGGATCTCACCCTCAGATTTCTGCCTGGCTTTGTTGAAGGCAAGCAGGAATCGTTCAACGGCAGGCTCAGTGGCGTCACGATGTCGTATGAGTTTGTCAGAACCGGTAAACCGATGCTGGGCCGTACTTACTACTTGCAGGCTGATAACCGCACCATTTACTCGTTGCGTTTTACGGGATTACGCGACAAGTTGGCTCGTATTCGTAATCAAACCGACTTGATGGCACGCACTTTCAAGCTCAAATAACCCCGATCACTGCCATATCATGAAGCTGGCCCATGGACTAGCAATCAAGCCTTCGTCTATACACGGCAAAGGCTGCTTCGCCACTGTACCTTTCAAGAAGAGACACAAGATAGCTGAATATACCGGCGAAAAAATCACAAACGCCGAAGCACGCCGGCGAGCGCATCGAAAGATGCTGCGGATTTGTGAAGTTAACGGTCGCTGGAGTCTGGATGGCAGTCGCGGTGGCAATGGCACGCACTACATAAATCACTCGTGTGTCCCGAACGCTTTTATGCAGATCCTCTACGATCACATTCTCTTCATCGCGTTGCGCGATATTGAAGCGGGCGAAGAGATCACGATCGATTACGAATCAACTCTGCACTCTGATGCCAAGCGTTGCATCTGTGGCGCGAGGAGTTGTCGCGGCACTATCAATCGCATCTGAAATCAACCTATAACCGCGGCAAAGTGAAACTGAACTTCGAGCCACGTCCCTCTTCGGAATCAAGATCGACTCGGCCACCGTGTTGTTCGACAACTTCACGCACAAACGACAAGCCGAGACCAGTCGACTCCTCGTCCTTCTCCTGTCCTTCGCGAACCACGCGATAGAACTTGTCCCAAACGCGTTCTTTCGCTTCGGCAGGAATACCGAACCCACGATCTTCCACGCACACACGCACTGCTTCAGCTTCCAAGGCCGTTGAAACCGTTACCGTCGTTCGTTCCGGACTGTACTTAATCGCGTTGTTGACCAGATTTTTCACCGCTTGCGTGATCAAACTCTTGTCGGCCGCAACGGGCGGAATACGATGCGCAGGTTGTTCGATAAGACGGATGCGCTTTTTCTTGGCGACCGGTTGCAACGATGCAATCGTTTCGCGCACGACTTCATCGAGACGAAGCGGAATCTTCAGCACTTCCTGTTTGTCCTTGCGCTGTAACTGCGTCACGGAGAGGAACGTATTGATCATCCGGGACATTCGCTGCGATTCGTTTGCAATGATGGAAACAAATTCCCGCGCCTGAGCCGGGATGGTTTCGTCCACACTCAGCAGTTCTGCAAAACCGTTGATGCTGGTAAGTGGAGTGCGCAGCTCGTGCGACATCAATGAGATCATGTCGCTCTTTAACTTCTCGTACTCTTTCGTCGCAGTCAGATCTTTGACGTAGAGCGCGATCCCTATCGGTTCGTTTGTGATACTGGGTTGACGTTCACGAAGTAATTGAATCCGCAGGTTGAGGATCTGGCCCTTCGACTCGAAGTTGAGTTCACCCTCGTACTCGACGCCGGTTTGCAACACGCGTCTGACAGCGATTTCGGGTTCGTCAAAAATGTCTGTGCGGAACTTATTCAGCAAGTCGAACAGATCGAGTGTCGGAACCTGCTCTGAAGTGAGTCCCGCAAAACTCAGCAGCGTTTTGTTGGCCAGTGCGAGCGTGCCGTCGAGATATGCGATGGCGACACCATCATCGATGTGCTTAAGAGTGCTGGCTTCACATCGCTGCTCGACAGTCACTGCTTTCAGCACGTTCAGGGCATCGATCTTTCTTTTGCTGCCGCTTTGTGAGAAATAACTGAGCGACTGTGTTCGCGACGGATTCTGGGTAAAGCTCTCGCGCTCCAGATTTCGTGCAAACTGAGAACCCACGGCCTCAAGCAACGGTTTATCGTCGACAGAGAATTCTGAGACGAGTCGAATCAGCAAGACGCCGGCAGTTTCGCTTTCGTGAAGCAGAGGTACCGCGACAGTCGATGAGTTTTGACCAGGTGTTGGTTGACTAACCAATTTGCCGGATGCTGCGGCACGTTGGCAGATGTTAATTCCTTCTCGCCAGACTGAGTTGCGGCGTGCATCCTGTGCGCTGGGTGTCGCACCTTTGAAGCGCGCGACTGCGTGCAGCGAATCTGACTCGTCGTAGCGAAACACGACTGCCTCATTCAGCGGCAGGACGGTGTTTAGTAGCTTGAGTCCGCTCAGCAACCGTGCGTTGGCGCCGGTCGAGTCGTTTGGTTCCGATGATGACTGAAAGAGTCCACGCGCGAGTTGCCGGTCGAGAGACCAGAGACAAGTGATCTGTGTCAACAGTAACGAAAGGCCGCCGCTAAAAAGCAGCGGGATTGGCAGCAGGTCAAGATCGAAAACATGGAAGCCAACAACGCCCGTGCTGCATACAACCGCGATGCTTACTAGTATCCAGCGCCAGCAGCGACGCAAGCCAGAGCGGTTCAGCGTCAAACTTAGGGCGAGGGCATACGTCATCAGGGCCGTGGCCACGATTGAATCATCGAGGCTTGTAAGTTCGACGGGAGAAGAAGTGGGGAGAAGTGACGTCAAGTTAGGCATGACGCCCAGTGTCCAGAGAGCATAGCCCGCCAGGCCGGCGGTGATGCCGGTAGCAGACGCAGAGAGATAAGAGGTTAGTTTCTTTATTCGAATCAAGGCGGAGAGTTAAAGCCAGTGGGGCGATCGCTGGAAAGGATTTCAATCAGGCTTTTTGCAGTAAAAAGCCGAGGGGATTATACAATGACAAGCATTGTTAAATCCAGAAGAATTAGAGCTAGAGCTATAGCTTGCTTAATGCCGTGAGGACATCCTGAACTTCATCCTCGAAGACGGTGCGCAGATCGAGCAGCACCTTTCCTTCCGAGATCCTGCTGATGATTGGTGGTGTCGAGGTGCGGAGTTCGTGCTCGATATCCTGCGCAGACTTTTGTGGATGAGTGATGGCGATGAGCGCGGTTGGAAAAGTAGACGTTGGACCAGCTCCACCGCCGAGTGCTGATTCGCCTTCCAAAAGTTCAAGCTTGAGTTCGCTTGCGTTCAAATTCTCCAGAATGCTTTGTGCGCGTTGCCGGAGTTCCTCACCCCTCAGTGACAGCATTTGAATCACAGGCACTTCCGTTTGTGCCGCATCCCTCTGATGTGAAACTAACGTGGCTTCAAGAGCTGCAAGCCTTAGCTTGTCGCTGCGTAACGCACGAAAGAGTGGATGCTTTCGTAGTCGAGAAATGATCGCATGTTTGCCGACGATTAGTCCCGCCTGGGCGGAACCGAGAAGTTTGTCGCCACTGAATGAAGTGACATCAACTCCACTCTCAACAATGTCGCGGATCACCGGCTCGTCAATCACTCCATACTTTCGCAGATCACTCAATTGCCCGGATCCGGCATCTTCGTAAACGAGCAGCCCTGCTTCATGTGCAAGCGTGACCAGCTCTGAACGCTCAGGCGAACTGGCAAAGCCGACGATACGATAATTCGATGGATGAACACGCATGACAAGACGCGTGTCAGTATTGATCGCACGCTGATAGTCCTGCAGGTGGGTACGATTTGTGGTCCCCACTTCAACCATGCGCGTGCCTGAGCTTGCCATTACATCCGGCACCCGAAAGTCGCCGCCAATCTCGACGAGTTCTCCGCGCGAGACAATTGTCTCGCCATCTCCTGCAAGCACGCTCAAGATTAGCAACGCCGCGGCGGCACAGTTATTCACCACCAGAGCATCTTCCGCGCCGGTTAGATCTTTCAAAAGCTCTTCGACTCGCGCTGCTCGCCCGCCACGGCCTCCGCTCTCAAGGTCATATTCGACGGAGGAGTAACGAGCGGCTTCGTCGATGGCAGTCCGCGCGGCCTGCGATAATGGTGCACGGCCCAGATTTGTGTGAAGTACGACGCCAGTCGCATTTATCACCGGCCTGATACCGGCCTGAACCTCGCGCGCTGCACTCGCCTGCATTCGCCGGATTGCTTCTGCCAGAAGCGCTTCCGCATAGTTGCCATTACTCGAGGGAAATTCCTGATTGTCACGGACAAGGGCACGAATCTCTGCGATAACTGACCGGGTGATGTTGGTTAATCTTCGGAGCCCAACCAGATCGCGCAGCTCACGCGCTGCGTCAGTGCGCAACAACGAATCAACCGAAGGAACGTCTCGGAGGCTGGGATGTTTGCTTTGCGGCATACGTTTCAAAGACGCGAGGCTATCACAATCCTGTCAATCCTGAATAATCCTGTAAATCCTGTCTATTGACACATCGCTTTCGAACCCCATAGACTGCAATAGTCGCGTCTAATCAACGACGCAAACCCTGCCATACTTTCCCTCGCCCAGGAGATTCAATCTGTGGGATTACGCGAAAATAAACTGCTTCGGTCAAAACTGCAGGTACAAGCCAAGAGCAAGTTCTCTTCCGGCGAGAACCAACCAACACCGGACGAACAACTGACGCGTCTCGAAGACGACATCCGCAGGCTGCGGGTCGAATTTGACATCTTTTTCAACGGTGGTTCAAAGCGCCCGCCGTACGACACGAAGGGCCGTGTTGAGACTCTTCTGAAACGGCTCGGAGACGATCGCAGTCTAACTTTCGCACAGCGTTATCGATACAACTCGCTTACTGCTCGTTATAACTCATTTAGAGAACTCTGGCGTCGTACGATGCAAGGACGTGAAGAGGGCCGTGATGCCATTTCGGCTCATCGCGCGAGCGTCAACAAGGACGGAGGTCCGCCGCAAGTTGAGCCGGCTTCATTTGTTTGTACAGACGCGCATCGAGATGTCGAGATGGTGAAGAACCTTTTCAACTCGCTTGTGGAAGCAAAGCGGTTGTGTGGTGAAAAGACTGAGGATCTATCATTTCCGAAGTTTCATCGTTTGATAGCTTCAAAGGCAGATGGGCTCAAAGAGAAGATGGGTTGCGATCTGGTGCGGTTTTCAATAACGGTCGAGGACGGCCATGTAAGTTTTAAGGCTCGAGCCGAGTGATTGACACGATTAACAAGATTTTCAGGATTTATAGGAAAAGAAAAGGCGACCACATGGTCGCCTTTCTTTTTGTGAGCTTACCGGACCCGTGACCGGAAGCAAGTCAGTGGCTTTGCGGAAGGCAAGCCGGGGAGACACTACATCTTGGTTACTTTTTCGGCCTGAGGTCCCTTTGGGCCCTGGGTTACCTCAAACTCGACTTCCTGACCCTCTTCGAGAGTCTTGAAGCCATCGCCCTGGATAGCGCTATAGTGAACAAAGATGTCCGAAGAGCCTGGCTGCTCGATAAAACCGTAGCCCTTCGAATTGTTAAACCACTTGACCTTACCGGTTATTCTAGACATAACAACGAATCCTCCTAACGATTCGGTAAAACGGACACGAGGCCACGGGGGCGTCGCATCGAGGTTAATGCTTGTGAGCCGGGTCGCACCTTGAAGTGGCGCTAGACGGAAACACACAACCAACAAAAAATGCATGGTGAACAGCGCGGGGAGCGCTAATTCAACATGCACAGACTTACGGGGGCAAAACTAACGAAACTCATTGACGTACAGCTTGTGGATCGGGAATGCTGGGCGCTGAACTGCCGTCCCTGCATTGAAACGACGGCGCATACTAAGCGAAGTTGTTAAACCTGTCAAGCAAGAAAGTTTCGCAGCGTCTCTGCTAAGTTAGCGCTAAACCTCAGGTTAGCCATCCCACTCTGTTTTATTTCATCTCAATTCGTGTCCGAATCGCCTGCTATTTTTGTGCTCAACAGCAAGTAGGGAAGCGGGTTCACGGCCAGGTCGTTTATCCGCACTTCGTAATGCAGGTGTGGTCCGGTGGAACGCCCGGTTGAGCCCACTTTGCCCAATAATTGGGCGCGTGAGACCGTCTGATTCAGTTCGACGTCGATATGTGAAAGGTGCCCGTAGCGGGTTGTAAGACCACCGCCATGGTCTACTACCACCAGCTGGCCGTAACCGTTTTGCCAGCCCACAAAGGACACCCGGCCGCTTGCGCCGGCAACCACCGGCGCGCCCCACGGCGCCTCAATGTCCTGGCCCGAATGGAATTCGTACCCTGGACCGCCAAATGGATTTCTGCGTCCGCCAAAGCCGCCTTCCAGTTTTCCGTCGACCGGCCAAACCGTCGGGGTATAGCCTCGCTCGCGCAGAATCGCCTCATATGAGCGCAGATCTTCCTCGATGCGGTTCATCTTGGCAGTCAGGGTTGCAAGACCCATCTCGTCCAAAGGAAGGGCAGGGCCGCCGCTGCCAGGTACTGTGTTGGCATCAACCACGCCGGATTTCTCGGCTAGTTTTCGAGATGTGTCTTCAACCTTTTCAACGCGGTTATTCAGTTTTTCCAGTTCCTGACGCTGCTGTTCGTTTTCCGCTCGCAGACGCTGGTTTTCAAACTCAGTACGAATGTGAGCGGCCTGCTGCGTTAGGCCATAGAGTCCGTAGAAAAGGCCCACTCCAAACATCACCAGAATTGCACAGAAAATAGTTACTGACCTTTTTTCGACGCGGATTCTTTGGACTCTGGCACGGGAACGGGACGTGTGGGCGATTATGAAGGCATAAAATCGAGCTTCTTTGGCCATTGTTTATCGTGCTCCTGTTGTTGCGCAGAAAATCGGAGACGCAACAACCAAAAGGCACAGCTCGCCAAAGGCGATTTGCGCGTTACGGGAAAGTTGTTCTTGTTTACCTTCTTAAGATCTGCAGCGAGTGGATTGAAACCTCAAGGTCCCTCCGAGGTGAAATCCATCCGGCCGGTTCTGCAAGGCTCAGAACCCTATCACAGGCCAATAAATTGTTGCAACTTTGTTGGTGAAATATAAGGAAGGTGTATTTAAAAGAGAATAGGTCGTTTCAGACCTATTCGAGTACTAGATTTCCTCGCGCTTTTTGCGCGACCAATCACGGAAGATCGCAAGCGCAATCATCACGAGCACTGCGACAAAGATAACAACGATAGCTATCTTAATCGCCGTCAGGAGGAAACCGACGAGCAGGATGAGTTGTTTCAGAAGAGCGACGATAACGAGAATCAAAGCAACGATTGCTCCAAGTCCGCCGAAAGCCTTAATTACGCCACAGCACATAATTTCAACCCCATAACCAAAGTATGACTTACGATCTCCGTTCAAACGGAAGCGGAGTTACATCCCGACGGCCGAACTGAGTTGTTTCACCGGTGCGAAAGTTTGTTGTGTCAGTCGGTCTTGAACTGGCGACAACTGACGGCGGCGGTCGTCTCGAATCGAATCGCACAATCCGATCCGACGCTCTGCCGCGTCGAATATAATCAAATAGCATGTAAGCGCCCAGCGCAACCAACGCTACGGGCAACAATTCTTTAATCGGCAATGTCACCCGCAGCAAAGTGTGCAGGAGAAACAACGTACCTATGATAATCAGTGTAGTGCCCCAGGCAAATGGATTGCCGTAGAGACGACGAGCAATCACATCATCCTCAGCATCAGGACTCAATCCTGCTCTCATCAACTGTGCCGTACGGCAAGCATCGACAGCCGAAAAGAGCCATGTGCCTATCACGCCAAGAACGAAGAACTGCATTCCCTGCGTGACTACTGCCATTTGAAAGAAACTGGCGAAGATCGCGAAGTGTACTATGGCCTTCGAAGTCTGGCCGTTATAAGCAGCACCCAATCCCGGAACAAACGAAAGCAAAGTTGCTACAAACGGAGAACTTTTTCTTCTTAGGATCTGAGTCGGACTGATTGACTGATGACGAAGTAATTCAACCCCGGCGACAATACAATCCTGACAGAACGGAAACCCACGCACGCGATGATCGCAGGCAGGACACAACCAGCGCGCACACTGATTGCACTGAACCACCGCCGGATTCTTAGCATGGTAGCCACAGTACATCATGTCTTTAGAACTTATCTCCTCACCGATTGTTATGACCGTTGCCATCCGGTTTGTTACCGGATGAATCCTTCTGCTGTTCCGCGCCCGGCTTTGGTGCGGGAGGCGCTGGGGGTTGCTGTTGTTTCTCACCAGTGATCTGTAATGGATAGTCAGCGATTGGTCTCGACTGTCCGGTTCGTTCAGCTAACTGCAATCCCGCATCGTAGACGCCACTAATCGAACCGTCAGCCGAAACAGTATTGGTAAGCACCAAAATCGCCACCAGCAGCATCGTGGCCACGGTAGCGAGTTGTGGTGACATGATCGGGTCCAACAACGAACGGAATCGAGAAGCGACGCGCGCTCTCCAGGGAGCTTTCACTTCATGAGGCGTCACGGTTCCCAATGTGGCTTGCAGAATTCGTTCATTCAATCCTGACGGGACAGGCTTCTCTTCAGAGATGTAGGTGTAGCACGCACCGATTGCTCTAACCACTTCACCGGGAAGTTCAGTGCAGCGATTGCAAAGTGCCGCATGTCGTTCCCATCGGTGGTAGAGATGAGCAGGCAAAAAGCCATCAAGGTAATCAGTGAGACACTCCTCAAACTCGTCACAGCCCATTGCTGTTTGAGGAATAGTTTTCTCCAGAATACGGGCTTCAAGTTCTCTTGACGGCGCGGGTACTGCCGCGATGTGACAAGTTTCGATCGCGCTGCGAACGGCCGAAAGAGTTTCATGGCACACGGGACACTTCATCGCATGCTCGCCCATGAGCCGATTGGTTTCAGGACCTACTGCACCCTCAATGTAGTCGGTCAAAAGATATTCGAAATCCACACAAAGCATCGTTATTCTTCGCTTCCCGCCGCTTTTGGTTCTGGCTCATTCCCCCATCAAGAATTTGCCTGCCAGCATTCGAATGAGCCGCCGTGTTCTATGCCTCACTCATCGCAACAACTTTCATTCTGCGTAAAATCTTCGCGAGCTCAATACGTCCGCGATTGATTCTCGACTTGACCGTACCTTCAGGGATCTTCAAAAGATCGACGATCTCCTGGTAACTCAACTCTTCAATGTCTCTCAAGATCACACAAGTTCGTAAATCGGGTGACAGCTTGTCGATACCGGCTTGCACCTGAGCCCCGAGCTCGCGACGCTCCATCTCCTTTTGCACTGAGTTTGTGCGCGTATGGAGGTGGTAGCTGTGATCGGCGAGATCGTCGGCAAGGTTATCGTGCGGTGTACGTTGACGCTTGCGGTAATCATCGATGATCAAATTACGTGCAAGCCTCATCAGCCAGTTTTGTAAATCACCCTGCTTGGCGTCGTACTGATCCAAAGAACGATAAACCCTTACGAAAACTTCCTGCGTTAAATCTTCTGCCGTATCGGAACGTGAGGTAAAGCGGTAGGCGAGGTTGTAAATGCGCCGGGAATAGGTCTGCACAATCTCTTCCCAAGCCGCGCCGTCGCCTGCGCGACACCTGCGAACCAATTCGGCTCCTTCACTAACTGCCAAAGCCTTAACTGCTCCCACCGTATCTTCTCCAGGTACCTGTAGGTCGGAAATCGTCGAAGGTGGCCAACCCTTGTTCCGAGACGCTTACGACAGGTACCAACGTAAAGTTCAGCAAAGTTTGCCACAAAGCGGCATGGGAAGGATATGCCACAAAGCGCACAAACACACAATGATAAGTTCAAGGCTTCTAACGATCTTTCGCAGCCTTAAATCCATCATTATGTGCTTTTGGTTCCTCTTTGTGGCTAGACTCTCTTGGTAGCATGTAGTAGGCTTTGCGGCCGACCCAATATCTTGTGGTTTTTGACTGAGATCTGATAGATGTCGACCCCGCGGAGCTATCGCAAATACATTGAATTCGGTGTTCTCTGTCTCCTTGCCATCGCTCTTCTATGGTGGTTCGGACGAAAGTTGGACTGGGTTGAGGTTCGCAGCGCACTCAGTAGTGCCGATCCGTATCTGCTTGTGGCTGCCGTCCTGGTTATCTCTTCAGTCTACTTTTTCCGGGCCTTTCGCTGGGGTGCGTTACTGAAACCACTAAGCGCAGCGCGGTTTCCAGATCTCTTTGCAGCCACCACGATTGGTTTCAGCGCAGTTTTTCTGCTGGGGAGGGCCGGTGAGGTTGTACGTCCAGTTGCACTCTCGATGCGCGATCCGCGTGTCAGACCGAGTGCTTCTCTCGTCACAATCCTGGTCGAACGTATTTACGATATGACGGCTGTTGCCCTCATGTTCGCCATCAACCTGATCTGGTTTAAGCCCCCTATTGCGCTCGAACACTCTTTTGACCGGGTCCGAACTGCGGGCTTGGTGCTCTTTGGTGCAACAGTCCTTGGCATTGCATTTCTCACGTGGTTTAGAAAGCAATCGGCACTGCTGATTGGACTCTTTGAGCGCCTCTTCGCACGTTTGCGTTTTATTCCGCAGCGGATAACGAAACTCATTCTCGGCATGCTCGAACAGTTGGCGCAGGCGTTGCGCGTCCTGGTTAATTTGACTGAGCTTTTTGAGACGATTGCCTGGACGGCTTTGCTCTGGTTTGCCATCGCCGCGGCGAACCTGCTCGTAATGAGAGCCTTCCATCTACCCGTCGGATTTCCTGAAACGATCTTCGTGCTTGGCTGGGCGCTGGTCGGTTCGCTGGTCCCCACGCCTGGCGGCGCTGCCGGTGCATTCCACGCTGCCACGGCTGCCGGACTACTGTTTCTCGGCGTTCACAAAGAGACCGCCGCAGCTCTTTCGATTGTTATGCACCTCGTTGACTTTGGTCCCGCGCTTTTGTTTGGAATTTTTTATGTGATTCGAGGCGACCTTAGTGTCGCAAGATTGCGCACGATGATTTCACCCGAACAGGTGTAACGGCAATGAACTCCTCGAAAGGATTCCGCTAAAAATGAAATGTCCCTTCTGTGGATATCTCGAAGACAAGGTGGTCGACTCGCGTGAGTCGCGTGAGGGCGACGCGATCCGGCGCAGACGAGAATGTCTCCGATGCGAACGCAGGTTTACATCGTACGAACGCATCGATGAGATACCGTACATGGTCGTCAAGAAAGATGGCCGCCGGGAAACGTTCGATCGCAACAAAATAATGGCAGGGTTGTTGCGCGCCTGCGAAAAACGGCCTGTTCCTTCGGCTAAACTGGACAGTATCGTCAATGCGATCGAGAAGTATGTGCAAGAATCACCTGAGCGAGAACGCCCGACAAGCAAGATCGGAGAGATGATCATGCGACGCTTGAAAGAACTCGATAAAGTCGCATATGTTCGTTTCGCCTCCGTATATCTGGAATTTGAGGACGTCTCGGAATTCATGACTGAGCTGAAGCATTTGGTGCGCACACAGCGGACCACCAGGTAGCAGGCATTATTCGAACCGGGGAATTTGTAATGATCAAACCCATTCGCGCGACCGGATTAGAACGGCTTGAAGTGCAGCGGCTTCGCGATCGTGTCGGGCGGCTTTATGCAGCTTTGCAGGAAGCGACCGAAGCCGAGAATCCTCTCGTGTCTGGCACCTGGGCGCCGCCTGTCGATCTCTGCGAAACAGAAAAAGGAATCTGTATTCGCGTCGAACTTCCAGGAGTAACCGCCGAGCAGATCAAGATCGGCATCTGCAACACCAAGCTAAGAATTTGGGGTGAAAAGAAACGACGGCCCAACCGCCGCCGAATCATGTCCTACCTTTGTTCAGAACGCAGTTTCGGAAAGTTTGGACGCATCGTACCGTTACGTTGGACCTTCAGCATTCGCGACGCGTCGGCTGAGCTTAGCAACGGTGTGTTGCATATCTATCTTCCAAAGATTGAGGATCGAAGGGGAGAGGAGGTCCTGATAGCAGTTAAGGACGGGAACTTATGAACTGATTGCCTATTGCCAATCTTCGATTGCCAATTTAGTTGCTCCCTTGCAATTGGCAATCGGCAATTGGCAATCGGCAATACAAAAAGGTACATCCATGGCAATAGTTAAAGAACCAGAGTTTACCGAAGCAATCGAAACAACAACTGATTCCGATCAGCAACTGCAGATCCCAAGTGAACTGCCGGTGCTGCCCCTGCGCGACATCGTGATCTACCCGTTCATGATCGTTCCCTTGTTTGTCTCTCGTGAGAAGTCGATCAGGGCAGTTGATGAAGCGCTGGCGGAGAATCGCATGATCCTGCTGGCCTCGCAGAGAGATCTCGACAAGGAAGAACCAACGGCAGAGGACCTTTATTCAGTAGGTACTGCCGCAGTCATCATGCGAATGCTGAAATTGCCTGACGGGCGCATACGCATTTTAGTTCAGGGACTCGCGCGTGCTCAGATTGAATCGGTAGATACCAGCGGGGAGTACCTGCGCTCGCGCGTGAACGTGATGCAGGAAGTACTTCCCCCGGAACGTTCTTTGGAAGTGGAAGCCTTAGTGCGCAATGTACGCGCCTCGATGGAGAAAGCGATCAATCTCGGCAAAAATATTTCTCCCGAGGTGATGGCGATCATTGCGAACCTCGATGATGCCGGACGACTGGCAGATCTCTCTGCCTCAAATCTCGAGCTCAAAGTTGAAGACGCACAGTCAGTACTCGACATCGCTGATACAACCGCACGCCTGCGACGTGTCAACGATCTCTTAAATAAAGAAATCGAAGTCCTCACCGTCCAACAGGAGATCAACACTCAGGCACGTGCGGACATCGATCGCTCGCAGAGAGAGTTTTATCTGCGCCAACAACTCAAAGCGATTCAGAGTGAGCTCGGTGAAGGAAACGAGTTAGCGGAAGAGATCGCGCAGTTTCGCGAAAAGATCGAGGCTGCGAAGATGCCGAAACTAGCCGAGGAAGAGTCGCTGCGACAGCTCAAAAAACTCGAACGTATGCACCCGGATGCGGCTGAAACAGCCACACTCCGAAATTGGATGGAGATCATGACCGATCTACCGTGGTCCCGATCCTCGGTTGACAATCTCGATCTACAGAAAGCGGAACGAGTGCTCAACGAAGATCACTACGGTCTCGAGAAAGTTAAAGATCGAATCATCGAGGCGCTCGCCGTTCGCAAGCTTAAGGAAAAACCTAAAGGTCCGATCCTTTGTTTGGTTGGTCCGCCGGGCGTTGGTAAAACTTCACTTGGGCGTTCAATCGCGCGAGCTCTCGATCGCAAGTTTGTCCGGCTATCGCTCGGCGGTGTTCATGATGAAGCGGAGATTCGCGGTCATCGTCGAACCTACGTCGGCGCAATGCCCGGCAGAATTGTTCAAGCCATACAACAGGCTGGCACGAATAATCCCTTGATTATGCTCGACGAGATCGACAAAGTCGGCGCTGACTTCCGTGGTGATCCGTCGTCAGCTCTGCTGGAAGTTCTCGATCCGGAACAGAACAATTCGTTTCGTGATAACTATCTCGGTGTCACGTTCGATCTCTCAAACGTGATCTTTATGACCACCGCAAACATTCTCGACACGATTCAGCCGGCGCTGCGCGACCGCATGGAGGTCATACGTCTGGCTGGCTATACCGAGGAAGAGAAGCGAGAGATTGCGATTCGTCACCTGATCCCGAAACAGTTAGAGGAAAACGGCGTCACCGCCAAAGATCTGCATATTTCAAAGACGGCCCTTTCCACGATCATTCAGCAATACACCCAAGAGGCGGGACTGCGACAACTCGAGCGAGAGATCTCCAGGATCTGCCGCAAAGTCGCGCGCAAGATCGCTGAAGGTCATAAGAGCGGGGTGAGAGTTTCGCTAAAGAATGTTCACGAATTTCTCGGCGCGCCGAAGATCATTCCCGAGGAAGTATTGAAGAAAGATCAGGTCGGCGTGGCAACCGGACTTGCGTGGACCGCAGTCGGTGGCGACGTGCTCTTTATCGAAGCTTTGCGAATGAAGGGTAAGGGAAATCTGGTTCTGACGGGCCAACTGGGCGACGTGATGCGAGAGTCAGCACAGGCAGCATACTCATATGCAAAGTCACGCGCCAAGGAGTTGGACATAGCTGAAGAAGATTTCAGCAATTACGATCTGCACATTCATATTCCCGAAGGTGCGATTCCCAAGGATGGTCCATCAGCAGGCATCACACTCGCAACTGCGATGGTTTCAGCGTTATCTACGCGACCGGTTCGCAAGGACGTAGCCATGACAGGCGAGATCACGTTGCGCGGAAACGTTTTACCGATCGGTGGTGTAAAAGAGAAAGTTCTGGCGGCTCGGCGCGCGCGTGTGACCACAATTATCTTGCCCCAGCAGAACCGGCGCGATTTGGACGAAGTGCCTAAAGAGCCATTCAAAGACATCCGCTTCGTTTTTGTTGATAATATGCGCCAGGTTTTTCGCGAAGCCCTGGGTGAAAGAGTGGTTCCGCCGGCGAGTCCGGCGCCAAAGCCACAGCGACTCCCGCAGGCGGCAAACGTACGACCGGCGTAAGACCGTCCACAGATTACACAGAATTTCTATTGACAAATTTCTGGTGGAATCTGTGTAATCTGTGGATACAACCGTGGGCTACGTTCGTGAATCGTAGTCTCCGGTTCATTCAAAAAATTCAGGGTTAAGCATTACAAGGAGTTTTTAATGAGTAGAGTACCACGCAGTTATCTGTCCGTTTTCTTCGCCGCAATCGCACTCGTTCTTTCTTCGCAAATCTCAGCTTTCAGTCAGGAAAATCAAAAAACAGACGTTTCCGGCGATGTCTCCAAAGTCACTATCAAGAATTTTGGACAGATGGATGCGCGGTTTTTCCGCGGTGCTCAGCCGAAAGAAAACGATTATAACCAGTTAGCTGCGCTCGGTATTAAGACAGTCATCGACCTGCAGGATGACCCTACAGCGTATGAAAAGCAGAGAGTTGAAGCTCTCGGAATGAAATACATCAACATCCCGATGAGCGACAAAGACTATCCGGAAACTGCAAAGATTGACCTGTTCCTGAAGCTGGTTGACGATCCTACAACCGGAAAGTTTTTTGTTCACTGCGCTGGCGGACGTCACCGCACGGGCGTTATGGGCGCTGTGTACAGATTCAATCATTACAACTGGAATTACGATCAAGTCTATGCGGAGATGAAGAAGTATGACTTCTACACCCGCTGGGGCCATGGCGACATGAAGAAGTTCGTTCAGGATTACGCCGTTAATTTCCATGCTAAATCGACAGTAGCCGTCGAAGGCACAAAATAGAAATTAGCCGCAGATGAACGCGGATAAACGCAGATCAGCGTGCATCCGCGAAAATCTGCGGCCTTTGTCTATCTACTGATACATGTACGAGTAGCTCTTCTTCTGATCCCACTCAATTCCCTGAACATTCTGCCCGTCGATTGCAAGAATATCTGCACTGATCTCATCAGTACTGACCGTCGGACTCACATCAACTGAATATACGATGCTGCCCGGCGAATCTTCCGTCGCTTCGCGATCGACCGCTCGCAGTTCCTTATCGAAACCATGGGTCTTCAACACCTCGCGCAACGCCTTCTGCGTTGAGACGACATTCTTCGTAATCACCTTCAATTCCATTGATCGAAACACGAGCTCAGGCTCCCGCCACTCAAGTAGCCAAAGCACTATCAACGAAAACATCGCCAGCACGAGCGCCAGGTCCCAACGGCCAAAGCCAGACGCAAGGCCCAACGCAAGGCTGATGAGAAGAACTGTAATCTCCTTCGGATCGCGAATATTGGTCCGAAATCGAACGAGCGAAACTGCAGCGAAGATGCCAAACGCGCGCGCTGCGTTATCACCAACAATGATCATTAAGGCTGCCGCGACAACGGCGAGCAAGATCTGTGTTTGCGAAACGTAAGGGTTACGCTTGAGTGTTAGTATTCGTTTGCGCGGACGAAATGCGAGAGCCGCACCTAGTAACGCCGCGAGCAGCAGTCTCAATGTGAGGTGTCCCATTGTCTCCAGCCACGTCGCGCCGCCCGCTGGTACTTCGCCATGCTGTGTGCCGAATAAGTGATCGATAAAGCTTTCACTCGATGTAGTCGGCGCTGAAGTTGGTGGCGTCCGCGCATCAGGTGGACCCAGCACGGCATCGGGTGAAGGGCCCGGTTTGACTGTTTCCGGAGTCGCGCGCCGGCCGCCGCCGACAAGGTAAACAATCGACGCGCTCAACAGAACCACTCCGGCGAAAACGATTACTAGTGTGAAAACTTCCTTTCGTCTCTGGTTCGCCATCGAGTTCATTCGCCTCTGCCAATTTGGGGACTCGAACGCAGGCTAAGCAACTCATTCGTCCGCTCACGTACTTCGCCCGCAAGCAAGTTGATTTGACTCGGGCTATAGTTGGCCGCACGAAAAGCATCGCGAAGCTGGCTGTCACTCAGTTGCGAAAGTAGACTGGCAATCCACTGTGCATCCTGAATGCTAAGGTCTTTCATGAGACCGCGGTTTTTGCCGCCGAAGTGCAGCACAACCCGATCGCCCTTCACTTTCTCGAAGAAGTTTGACTTCGCATACTTCACCGGGTTGTTGCGGCTTCTTGTCAGTCGCCAGAAAATTGGCGTGGTGCTCGCTTGGCCAAATGTCGCGCCAAGATCGCTGATCACGTAATAGAGTTTGTTACTGCTGCGAGGCTTGATGATCACATTGTTGGAGTCTTTTAAATCCCAGTTGTTGATGAGCGCCATCATGATCTTCAGACCTTGCAACTCCGGCGTGCGGCTGAACGGATTGCTTTTCCACTTCCATTCCTCCCCACGCTGCCACTGCTCCGGACGGGCTTCAAACCTGACGTTTGTGAACGTTCCTTTTCCAGGGATCGTTACGCGCGGCTCGAGATAGTTGACCTCAGTGAAGTAACCAACGCCCCATAGCAATCGGATTGCTGAAGTTTCAGACTGGGCTTCTTTGCCGATCTTTGCGACCCACTCACGGCCTGAAGCGTCGCGCACGCGATACTTCTTTGAGTAGCCACCTTTTTCTTCCTTGATAAACGTGATGCGACGCAGATCAGGTCGCATCGCAGCCCCGCCAGGCCCGAGAAATAGATCTCGCGATGAAATATCGTCAGGCCGCTGCCAGAGGATGGGTGTCCCTGTGAGCGCCTCTTTCTTTTTCTTTGGTTTGGCAAGACCAGTGTCGAGTGATGTGATGCTAACGAGTAGCGCGAAAACGATCAGCGTACGCAGCGCACGAATGGTATTCATTGCTTCCTCCGCGACAGGAATTCAAGACGAGGGCTAACAGGGGAAGCACTAAAAGGGGGCGGACTTTACCTGATCATGTCTCTACTCAATACCGGGTCGATCCATGAAATACACCTGACTATTGCATGTCTCCGTTCCACGATTAAGTGGGACGTATCTGCCATCGGGCCTGAGCTCACGCGCCTTCGTGTTATCGCTCAGATACGTTTCCAATAAGACGTCACGCAGATAACGCTTGGCTCCCGGGTCAGTGACTGGCGCAACCACTTCGATGCGGTGTTTGAGATTTCGCGACATCCAATCGGCGCTACCGATATAAATCTGATCGTCACCGCCATTAGAAAACCAGAACACGCGGCTGTGCTCGAGAAAACGACCGACCACACTTCGCACCCTGATATTCTCCGACAAACCAGGAATACCTGGACGCAATATGCAAATACCGCGCACGATCAGATCCACTTTCACTCCCGCTCGCGAAACTTCGTACAGCTTCTCAATGATCTGAAGATCTGCAAGACGATTAAACTTCGCGATCATGTGCGCAGGTTTGCCCGCGCGTTGATGTTCGATCTCGCGATCGAACAAAGCATTGAGTTTCTCTCTCAGATCGACAGGCGCCACCATGAGCTTTCGATAGTCTTCTTGCTCAGAAAAGCCAGTGAGATAGTTGAACAGCTCAGTAGCGTCGCGCCCAATGGCATCATTGACAGTAAACATACCGAGATCCGTGTAGGTGCACGAGGTGGTCGGATTGTAGTTGCCGGATGCGACGTGAACGTAACGCTTCAGCGTGTCGCCTTCGCGTCTGATCACAAGCGTCAGCTTGCCATGAGTTTTGAGACCGATAACGCCGTAGACCACGTGGACGCCGGCTTCGTCCAGCTTGTGCGCCCATTCAATGTTGTGTTCCTCGTCAAAGCGTGCTTTCAGTTCGATCAGCGTGGTCACCTGTTTTCCCTGCTCGGCGGCGCGAATCAGCGCCGGCGGGATTGGCGAGTCTGGACCAGTGCGATACAGGCAGATCTTGATTGCCACGACATCCGGATCCTCTACTGCCTGATTGATGAAACCGGTTACACAGTCGTAAGAATCGTACGGGTGGTGCAGCAGGCGATCGCGTTCCTTGATCGCTTCGAAAACACTGTCATAGCGTTCATACCAGTTAGGAACAGTCGGATCAAAAGGAGAGTCTTTTAGATCGGGGCGGTCGCAATCATAGAGCGACATCAGATCCTGAACGTGTAGTGGTCCATCAAAAACGTAAACGTCGTCGCCTTTTAGATCCAGAGAAGACGTCAGGTATTCGATGATATCGGCCGGCATCTCAGGAGAAACTTCCAGCCGAACCGGTGTCCCGAATTTTCTCCTGCGCAACTCTTCCTGGATCTGGCTTAGTAGATCTTCAGCTTCTTCTTCCCTGATTTCGATATCCGCATCGCGTGTGACTCGAAAACGGTGACATGGACCAGGATCCATGCCGGGAAAGAGTGCCTGAATGTTTGCCTCGATGATCTCCTCGAGTAAAACGAAGCGAGTGTTCGAAGATCCAATCGGCACGAGTCGTGGCACAACCGATGGCACCTTGATTCGCACAAAGCGTGAATCGATATCTTTCCGGTGTCCCGTAAACTTCAACTCCTTCGGTGCGTGGACCATCAGGCCAATATTCACGCTTAACGGCGAGATGTAAGGAAACGGATGACTCGGATCGACGGCCAGCGGCGTTAGAATCGGAAACACCTTCTCCATGAAATAGTCTTTGAGACTCTCCCTTTCGTGGCGCGACAGCGAGTCATATGGAATCAGCGCCAGCCCTGCATCCTTTAGTTGCGGAAGGATCTCTTCGCGCAAGCACCGAGCCTGCTCCTGGATGAGCCCGACAACTCGCTCGCGCGACTTCGCCAGTTGCTCAAATGGAGTCAGACCATCAGGCGAGACCACATTGGTGTCTGCCATCTCCTCTTTGAGACCGGAAACGCGAATCATAAAAAACTCGTCCAGGTTCGAAGAGAAAATTGCCAGGAACTTCAATCGTTCCAGCAGTGGATTGCGGTCGTCGAGTGCTTCTTCGAGAACTCGTGCGTGGAATTCCAGCAGGCTCAACTCACGATTGAAGAAAAACTGTGATGGCGCAGGGAAAGGCCCTCTCTCCGCCGGTCTGGGGAATTCATGAAAGCGTGTTTTGACGACTGATGACATGGTTTCTAAGGGATCACCTATCTATAAATTCGAGAAAGCCATAGGCACGGTGGCGTCCTTTTTCTCTGACTTCTCAATTTTCTTACACAGGGAGAGCATGCCCACGCCACGGTTCGCAAGACTTGTTCCATCCGGGGAGTACGAGGTCCTAAGCAGGGTAAGAGTTGCTCTTTGAAAGATTTAGCTATTCTGTCGCAAAACAGACGCGAAATTGATGTGTACGGAAATGAACCAAGGACTAGACGGATAATCGACGGGTTTTAGTTAATCCGTTCTCAAATCCGTGGCATCTGTGGTTAAGGCTTTTGCAACCAAAGCAGGTCTACTGCGTGAACGCGTCGAGGTTATTTTTTGGTGGAAAACTTTACCGTTTGGACGTGTGTTTCATTTGGGGTGTTTGGTTTGACACCCCAAAAATCCGTGTGGTAACCTCCAGTGTGATTTTTGGCTCCTTTGGCGAGTCCTGCAGTATCCAAATCATAGAGGAGCCATTAGATACCGCACAATTGAGGAGTAAGACGAATTTGATGTCAACGAGCTTTTCTCGTCTGAAGGCCTGTGTGGCTTTACTAATGGCGCTCGTCGCTTCGGCGACAATCTCCGTCGCCCAGATTCCAGTAGCTTCATCCGCGAGAACAATCCCAACGGAGGTTGAGCAGTCTGAAGTACGCATCGTACAGATCATGGCACGTGCGGAAGATCACTTCCGCAAGGGTAAGCTCAACCTCGAAGACAACAAACGTAACCAGGCTCGCGAGGAATTTGATAAGGCCATCGATTCGATTCTTGAGTCGGGATTTGATGTCAGGGCGAGCCAGCGTTTGCAGACCTACTATCTCGAACTCGTCGAGCGTATCTATCGAGAAGAGGTACCGCTGCAACAGCCAAATGCAGCTCCGGTAAACACCCAACTCGTTGCTCAAAACACACAAACGCAGGATCAGAAAACTCCACCTCCGGCACAGGTTGGATTCCGCGATCAGAAGTTTGAACCATCGCCACTCGACGAACTGAGCAAGCTTGTTCTTAACGAGAGCGAACAGAGAGTTTCCAATGAAGATCTTGTCGCGCTCGAACAGGCCCAGAAGAACGTTAACTTTACGTTCACTCTCAATCCTTTAATTCAGCAATACATCAACTTCTACCAGGGCCGAAATCGGTCCACGATGGAGAATGGCCTGCGGCGCTCAGGTCAGTTCATGAAGCTGGCGCGAAAAATCTTCGCGGAAGAAGGTGTGCCGCTCGACATCACATGGTTAGGGCAGGTTGAAAGCGCATGGAAACCGCGAGCGGTTTCCTGGGCCGCAGCTTCCGGTTTGTGGCAGTTCATTCCCAGCACGGGTCGTATGTATGGTCTGCGACAAAATGCATACATCGACGAACGCAATAGTTACGAACAGGCGACGCGTGCTTCGGCTCGTCACTTGAGAGATCTTGCAAGGCGTTACAACGGCAACTGGGAATTGGCAATGGCCGCCTATAACACCGGTGCTGGAAACATCGATCGAGCTATTTCTCGTGCAGGCACTGCCAACTTCTGGACAATCTATCCGTACATCGCACAGGAAACACGCAACTACGTGCCAAACATCCTGGCCGTCATCCTGATCGCCAAGAATCCGGAGAAGTATGGATTCAAAGGGGTCAAGCCTGATACAGCAATGTCGTACGATGTCGTTCAGGTTCCAACAGCGACCAGCTTGCAGTTAGTTGCCGACGCCACCGACACGAATGTTGATTACATCCGTAGCCTGAATCCAGAACTGAAACGTGACATTACGCCGCGCGGCGATGCTTACAACGTGCGCATCCCTGCTGGTCGTGCGAAACAGTTTGCTTCTTTGATTCAGAAGATTTCACCGGACAAACGTGAGTCCGCAAGGTTGATCTCAGTAGCGCCTGGTGAAGACTGGCAGAGCATCGCAAATCGTACCGGCTTCAACGCTGCTCAACTCCAGTCGATGAACGCCGGCATTGATCTCAAGGGGACGACCAAACTCGTCGCGCCGAGTAGCGGAGTTAAACTCACAAAGTGGGTTAGATCCTCAGGAACCGAAACAGTTGCGCCTGCCAGCCTGAACAAGGTTCGTGCTCGCAAGGGCGATACGATTGCCAGCATCGCTGCCGCTCGCAGCCTTGATGCTAACGACGTGGCGCGGCTGAACGGAATTCCGGTTGATTCAGAACTCAAAGCCGGTCAGGAAATTAAGATTCCATCGACAGCGACTGCACCTTCACGGCGTCGTTAGTTCTTTATCCACAGATTACACAGATTCTATAAAAACAGATCTGTGTAATCTGTGGATAGACTGATCTTCACTCTCAATATAGGAGCCACCTCACATGCTCTTTCGAACACTCTCAGCCGCCGTCTATGGCATAGATGCTGATCTCGTAGACATTGAAGTTGATCTAACTCCGGTTCGTGGTGAAACCGATCAGACGCCGCCGGTCACAATAGTCGGTCTGCCTGATGCTGCCGTCCGCGAATCGCGTGAGCGCATTCGAGCAGCCATACAAAACTGCGGTCACTTTTTTCCTTTTCAAAAGACTACCATCAATCTCGCGCCGGCCGACGTGCGCAAGGAAGGTGCGAGTTTTGATCTTCCGATAGCTCTTGGAATACTCGGCGCTAATGGTGAGCTTGCTGAAGCACACAACCTTATTCATGTTCTCTGTGTTGGCGAACTGTCTCTCGATGGTCGAGTGCGACCCATAAAAGGTGCGCTGCCGATCGCGATGCTCGCGCGAGAAGGATCGATTCGCCATCTCATCCTGCCCGAAGAGAATGCGAAAGAGGCTGCGGTCGTTTCCGCTGTAAATGTTTATCCCGTCGCCGATCTGCGCAGTGCTGTGAGTCTGATCGAGCAGTTGCGTTCGCCTTCGCCGCCCCAGCCGATGAAGGTTGATGTCGACGAGATACTGCGACGCACCGGCCATTATACTGTCGACTTCAAAGAAGTTCGTGGGCAAGTGTCCGCGAAACGAGCTTTGGAGATCGCGATTGCCGGCGCACACAACATTCTACTGATTGGTCCACCAGGTTCCGGTAAGACGATGTTGGCGAAACGTCTGCCGACAATCATGCCGCCGCTCGAGTTTGATGCGGCTCTCGAGTTGACGAAGATTCATTCGGTGGCGGGGTTGACTGGCCGCTCAGGACTTGTAACTGAACGTCCTTTTCGTTCACCACACCACACGATCAGTGATGCGGGGTTGATCGGCGGAGGTACAGTGCCGCGGCCCGGTGAAGTTTCACTGGCCCATCAGGGCGTGTTGTTTCTTGATGAATTACCTGAGTTTGAGCGCAGTGTCCTGGAAGTTTTGCGTCAGCCACTTGAAGACCAGCAAGTAACCATAAGTCGCGCCTCGATGTCTTTGACGTTTCCGGCATCGTTTGTTTTAGCAGCTGCAATGAATCCCTGCCCTTGCGGTTTTTGGAACGATCCGACACGCGAATGTCGTTGTTCTCCAAACCAGATTCAACGCTACGTGGGAAGGATCTCAGGTCCATTACTGGACCGAATCGATATTCACATCGACGTGCCGGCGGTGAAGTTTCGCGAACTGCGTGGCGAGACTGCGCCCGAAACGGATAGTTCCGCAGTGATTCGCCAGCGTGTGATCAAAGCGCGTGAACGGCAGCATCGTCGTTTCGCTAACGAAAAGATCTTTTCCAACGCAGCCATGACGCCGCGCATGATTCGCGCCCATTGCCAGATAGATTCCCACAGCGAAAAGATGCTCGAAACCGCGATGCACCGGCTTGGTTTATCGGCTCGCGCCTACGACCGCATTCTGAAGGTAAGCCGCACCATCGCGGATCTGGAAGGAGCAGACGCGATCAATTCGAATCATGTCTCCGAAGCTGTCGGCTATCGCTCGTTGGACCGAACTTATTGGATCTGACAGGCAAACGGGATACAATCTGCGCCGGTCAAAAGAGCCCGATCGATCTTTCCCCCTCAGGCTATACCAGTCTTCGTTTGTGATCTCTTCAGTTTTGTCGTTCCACAGGAGTAACTCATGTCTGTTTCCCAACCCCTACAGAATCTGATCAAGTTAACTTGTGCGATCGTCTTTGGTTTGTTGGTGGTCCAAGCCGCAAATGCCCAGAAGTTGTCTGACGTTGTGTTTTGGCCTAACGGCAAGGCCTATCTTTTCTACGAAAGCGGCCAATACGTTCGATTCGACGTGGCGACAGATAAAGCTGATGAGGGTTACCCAAAGCCTATCGCCGAACATTGGGAAGGAGTGTGGGACAGCGGTATCGATGCTGCACTGACGTGGAAGGATGGCAAGGCCTACTTCTTCAAGGGTAGCAAATACATTCGCTATGACATGGCAAAAGACAAAGCCGATGATGGATATCCGAAGGACATCAACATTTTCTGGCACGATCTCTGGGACCACGATATCGATGCTGCGGTCAAGTGGAATGCTCACACGGCGTTCTTTTTTAAAGGCGACGAAGTGGCCCAATACAGTGTTGACGACGATGTAGTCGTAAAGAAGTCGCACATTACGGATGTATTTCCTGGACTCTGGCCGAGCGGGATCGATGCAGCAGTCGTTTGGAACAACGGCTTCGCCTTCTTCTTCAAAGGCGACCGCTACATCAAATGGGACATCGCGCACAAAAAGAAATTTGACGACACTTACCCACGTCCTATTAAAGGAAACTGGCACGGCGTGGGAGATAATCAGGCCGCTTATTTTGGCTGGCGTGGCTCAGCCGATACGAATCTTCTGTTTTCTGACTTTTTCGATCACGATCACACGATTGTGGCGCGTTTCATGCCGCAGTATCAGTACGCTTATGGCGGGCCGGTTGTGGCTGAGAATGGTTCCGGCGATTTCATAATCGGGCAGGGTAACTACGACACCGTCCACGACATCGATGCGGTCATCACCGGCCCAGGACTCTTTCCATCGTTACAGTATGCCTATTTTTTCCGAGACGATATGGTTCTCAAATACGACATTCTCAGCAACCATCAGGTAGGCGAGTGGAAGCCGATTAAAACTGAGTGGCCGGGAATCTGGACTAAACGTATTGACACCGCCATAGCGTTGGATGGAAAGGCTTACTTTTTCAAGCACGATGAATACGCCGAGGTGAACCTTTCCAATCACCAGCTAAAAGCGGTTCGAAAAATTAAGGACGGCTGGCCTGGTGTGTGGCCGAGCGATATCGATGCCGCAGTTGTTTGGACCAGGGGAAAGATCGTCTTTTTCAAAGGCGATAAGTATCAGACCTACGACATCGACAGCAAACAGGTCCTCGCCCCACAAACCATTAAAGACCATTGGCCCGGTTTGTTTAAGCGTGACATCAACGCCGGGACCTTATGGAACAATGGCAAGGCTTATTTCTTCCAAGGCTTTAAATACGTTAGTTTCGACGTAGCCGGACATCAGGCGGATGGCGCGCCGGCAATGATCTACGAACGTTTTGAGGGAGTGCGAAACAATGTGTCACCACAGTTCATGGTCAAAATCGGACATGTGGAACGCATCTATAACGCTCCCAACCTTAAGTCGGGAAACTGGGTCCACCTCGCAGTAGTACGAGCTCACAATACATTTAAGTTGTATCTCGACGGGAAGCCGATCGACCAAATACCGATCGATCCGAATGATGACCTACTGCCGCGTGGTCGTACGAATCTGCGATTAGGGAGACGGACCAACGGTGATGTAAACAAGGATCCAACCGAGAGTTTCGATGAGTTTGAAAAGCCCGTGAACGGAAAAGAGGGCCAGTTCTACGGCTTCATAGACGACGTGGCTGTTTTCAAACGAGCTCTCACTGCTGACGAAATAAATCTAATCAGAATAAATCCGGAGGGAAGAATCCGGCCTGACGATCCGACTCTGGTCGGCGCCTGGAATTTCGCCGAGCGGCAACCCGAGGGAGTGATGTCTCAGTCTCGGGTTTTCTTCAACAGTGGCAGCACTGCGAAGAAGTCATCCGGAGTGAGTTTGGTTTCTGAATCTCGTTCGTCCGCAATTGATCATGAGTTGCTTCCACTGGCATTTCAGAAAGCCAGACGCCAACTTCCCTTTAGACCAAATCAGGTTTGGAAGGTGGTCCAGGGGATGAATGATCCGACACTGAGTCACATGGGTGGGTCCGCATTCTCACTTGATTTAGTGTTGGTAGGTCCGCAGACGCCGTTCAAGGTTGTCAATCCGAATGATGATGGAATTTCCTGTGGCGAGCCCGTTCTCGCATCCGCACCGGGAAAAGTGAATCGTCGTGACGAGAAGGGAGATAAGGATCCGAATATCGAGAAGAACGACTTTGATGGACCTAATGTACTCTATATCGAAAATGCGCCTGGTGAGTATGGTTCTTACCAGCACGTATTCACCGGCTCAATATCCCGAGCGATTCCGAATGAGTTTGAGGCCAGCGTAAAGTTGGGACAGAAGGTGGCAGAAGTTGGGACGATGAACGGATGTCATCTCCACATGGGAGTGTTTGAAGATCTTAGGGACTACGGTATCAACTACCCGCAGGAGTTCAGCGATTACGAGGTCTCTCGCGACGACGGCAAGACGTGGCGCAAAGTGCTTCGCGGTAGTCCGCGCGTGGGAGATTGGATCAGGCGACGAGAGTAATACCAGTGACCATCATTTGATGAAAACCAAATTCACTTTCAGCTTGCTTGTATTGGTTGCAACAGCGACGAGCATACTTGCACAGCCCGGTCCGAAGAGGCCCCGCGAGTTGGCTGATTACACCCCGCGTACGTTGCAAGAAATCGCACAACTGCGAGGCAGGTCGGCCGAAAACTTCAACCGGAATGTCGTGATTCAGGGAGAGATCTCTCCCACGCGTGTGAAAGTTGTTTACCAATTCACTTCCAGAGCACTAAGTCCAAACAAGAAAAATGCTATCGCAGCGTGGGCTAACCGGTATGCGGGCGCGCCTGAGACATACACTGCTCATTATCAACGGGAAGTGGCCTTCAGTGAGAACGGACGGCGGTATTGGTTGGCAGTCAGAAAAGACTTGTTTGCGAGATTTGAGGAAGAATTGCAGAAGGGCGACACCGTGGATCTCTTTTTAATCAAGCTTGGTAGTGCTCGTAACGGTGCCATGTGGGAGCCGGTGCTCCTGGTCGAGAAATTTCTCAAACCATAGATCCGACTCCGCGCTTGTCAGCAACCTCGCCTATCACCTATCCTGCAACCCAGCCGTAGGAAAGTATAGATTCGGCTGGGGAAATCACTATTTTTAGAGTCGGGTAAGGCAACGACGCGCGCGAAGCGCCGCATCACAGCCGCGTTGAGAGTACTGAGCCTTCGCCCCGCATCCCCACGCGGGCAATCTGAGGAAACAGTGCTGCTCCCTTGAACTCGCGGAACCGTGACAGCGTGCCTAACAAGCCTGAAGTTTTGTGAAATTTCTTCCGAGCTTGCCCGAAGAACGGGTCACGTGACCGCAGCCGAAACCGAGACACCGCAAAAAACAGATTATGAGCTCGCGCAGAAAGCCGCCAATGGCGACATGGGAGCTTTCGAAGAGCTTTACCAGCGTCATAATCGCCGCGTCTACTCGCTCTGTCTGCGAATGACCGGGAACGTCTCGGAGGCTGAAGATCTCGCACAGGAGGTCTTCATTCAGCTCTTTCGAAAAATCGGTAGTTTCCGGGGCGAATCAGCCTTTACTACCTGGCTCCACCGGCTGACGGTCAACCAGGTCCTGATGCACTTCCGCAAACGCGGCGTGCGCATGGAAACCACGACTGAGGACGGTGAAACGCCGGTTCAGATCGTAAAAGGCACAGAAAACCCCAATTCGATGCCCGTAGTTGACCGGATCGCGCTGGATAAAGCCATTGCCCAACTGCCGCCCGGTTATCGAACGGTATTTACGCTTCACGACATCGAAGGTCACGAGCACGAGGAAATCGCCAGAATGCTCGGGTGCTCGGTGGGAACCTCGAAGTCGCAGCTACACAAAGCCAGGATGAAATTGCGCGGACTTTTGAGGCAACAGAAATCGGAGGAATAGCCTCGAAGGTATGAGCCAACCAATTGGTTTGTTCAACACAGGCTTCAAACGCAGTCTTCCCTTGATTGATGACAACCGAAATAGGTTCTGTCAGACAGTTTGATTCGGATTGTGCACATTTATCAGACAGAACGAAGGTGGTAAGCAATGAACTGCGAGATATGTCAGGAACTCATCCACGATCTGATCGACGGATCGATCAGCCAGCGAGATGAGTTCAATCTCAATACGCACCTGAAAGAGTGTTTGGATTGCGAAAGCGTGCGCCAGGATCTGGCGTCCATTGTCGGCTTTTGCCGCACTCAGCGAGGCCAATACGAAGCGCCCCCAAACGAACACGCGCTCTGGCTGCGCATCAGGAATAGCATCGAAGCTGAACTGCCGAGCCCTGTGACCGCCAGTCCGGAACGGCGCGGCTCATTCCTTGGCAGGTTGCTGGGCCACAGTTGGGAGCTTTCATTGCCGCAGTTGGCAGCTTCCGCCGCCGCAATTGTACTGTTCGTTTCGCTCGCGACTGTTGTTGGTCTGCGTCGCTGGGGTGGTTTGGGTGTGCAGGCGGGTCCACCGCAAGTTGAAGCGTCGGACCTGGGTGATCGCTTCTCGCAACGCCGTCAGGTGATCGACTACTGGAACCAGCGCGTTGAGCTGAACAAAGCTCGCTGGAGTCCCGAAATGCGCGATACTTTTGATCGCAATATGAAAGAGATCGACAAAGCAATTGCCGATTCACTCAACGACCTGAAGCAAAATCCACACGATGAGGTTTCGGAACAGATGCTCAACGAGTCGTTCAACGACAAGCTTAATCTGCTGAAGGATTTTTCTGATCTGTAATTCTGTTGGTTGGTTTACCGACACCCGAGACTTGTTTTGATTAATAGCCCCACTCTAATGAAGACCAGATTCTTAACCAGGCGGCCGTCAGTTCGCGCCGGCTATTTCGCAGTCGGCGCTCTCCTCTCATTGACCTTCGCTTCGTTTACTATCCACGCGCAGCAACAACTTTCCAAACGCTATCCGGCGGGAAAGAATGTTCGCATCGAGTTGAAGAATATCTCCGGCACGATCGTTGTAGAGTCATGGGACAAAGACGAGATCCGTCTGTCAGCGACGATCGAATCGAAAGGCGCTCACGTCACTCCGAAGCAGATCAACGAAAGTCTCGTGGTCGATGTAATGAGTGACAATCGCGGTAAAGGCGACATAGGCGATATCAATTTTAAGCTTCAAGTTCCTGTTAATTCGTCGGTAGATCTCGAAACGCGTCGCGGCAACATCAGTGTGGCAAACATCCGCAGTGGTCTTGTGCGGGCACACGTTTCGTCTGAAGGCGATATCGAGCTGACGAACGTGAGTGCGTCGCACGTGATCGCGCAGAACGTTATCGGAAACATTTTCTTCGATGGCGAGTTTTCGCGAGGCGGCACTTACGAATTCAAGTCAAACAAGGGCGACATCACGATTCGTATTCCGGGTAACTCGGCGTTTCGACTCGAAGCTGCATCGCCCGCACGCAAGATTGCGTTGAATGATTTCTGGAACAACAACTTCAAGACCCAGGACGGCAGAAAGTACGTCGGTGATGTTGGTGACGGCCGCTCATCTGTCTCCATCATTAACTTTAGTGGTCAAATTACGTTTTTGCGAAGGTAAGCTTCGCAGTTTTAATGGCAAGACACGGATCGAGGACGTTGTGGTCAGGCAACGTCCCTTTTTTTGTTTCCGAATGCGCCGAACGACGCTACTATGACGTGCGATGAGCAACTTGAAAATCCTTCTTTTTATTTTCTTCCTCTTCCTCTTTGTAAATCCTGTCTTCGCTCAAGAGAAATCCGCCCCTGAGAATCAACTTCTTACCCGCACATCGACGCGGAAAGAGACAGCCCGTTTTTCATATGGCGGCACGGTAACTCTGATCGCCGCGCCGCGCGGTTCTATCATAGTTGAAGGCTGGCAACGCAATGAAGTTGAAGTGACCGCCAATATCGAACTCAAAGGTCCAACCGAAGCGGATCTGGACCAGCTTGCGAAGGTGAACACTTTTGTTTTCGACGAGGACATGAATCACATCAGCGTACTCACTACGGGCACACACGACCGCGCTTTCATGAAGCGCTCGGCAAAAAACTTTCCTAAGAAACTACTGAATCTGCCCTGGAAGATTGATTATCGATTGCGTGTTCCAGTCAATACCGACCTGGAAGTTAATGCGGGCCACGGAGAGGTGAAGCTCTCCGGCGTCGAAGGGGCATTGCGCATTAGTGCGACCGAAAGCGATACCGCACTCACACTGACCGGTGGCACTGTTTCAACTACCGTCACTGCCGGATCGATAACGTTCGCGATCCCTGCGCGAAGCTGGCGCGGTGCTGGTGCTGATGTTCGTATCGCGTCGGGAACTATCAATGTTGACTTACAGCCGGGTTTCAGTGGCGATATCGACGCGGAGGTGTTGCGTACAGGTAAGATCGTCAACACCTACGAGGGCCTCGTCTCTCGTGAGAAACCTGGGTTGACCGAGCGAACCGTCCGTGGTCGTGCTGGTGCGGGTGGCGCGTACTTTAAGTTCACCGTCGGCGATGGAACCGTGAACATCAGGCGGGCCGGATTGTAAATCTTTGTAAGTCTATTCAGTCCGCTTAAACTGCTTGCTCAACATCGATACCTGCTGCTGGTAAGTTGAGCCTATTGAAGTTCCATATATCTTATTGGGCGGGGCCATCATTCGGCTATAAATTAAGCGACCAATTATTTGCCTATCGTCGATCGCAACAGGAACTTCATGAGCTCGTACTTCTAGCACGGCTTTGCTTCCCAAAATATCACTTACTCCATACCCAAAACCTGGGTCGAAAAAACCTGCATAATGAATGCGTAACTCACCCATGGAAGGATCAAAGGGTATGAGCTCAGCTGCCACGCTTGGAGGGACTCGGACTTTCTCTCGCGAGGACAGGAGGTAGAAGTCCCCTGGGTCAAGGATTATGCGTCTTTGTCTGGGAGGTCGAATCACCTCCCAGAAATCCTGTGGGTTATAGAAATCTTTCTTACTCAAGTCGATTGCAGGCGCGTTCTTTTTAGCTTTATGAGCCACTATGTCGCGACCTTCATCTCCTGCGAGATCGACTGAAATTCTTAGTCCTTGGTGAATGTTTGCGGCTATCGGATTATCTTCTTCTTCATAAACGAGAGGTTCCTTTTGGTCTAGATCAAATAGCATTTGGTCAGTACTGCGTGGGGTTCCTCGGATAAACCGTAACTGATTAAGCTTGGTCCCCATTGCCACGGTTACAGAAAACGTTCGTGACACAATTTCAGCATAGAGTTTCCCTGAGTATCCTTCCGGCACCCATTCGAATTCCGTCCCATAATCGGTTATTAGGCGAGTGAATACATCGAGCCGGCCAGTCGTACTTTTTGGATTGGCCTTGGCCACTGTGTCTGCTGGTAAAGAAACCTCTTCTAAGAGCGGAACAATAAAAACGCACCCTTTCTCCAGTACTCTTGGTGTTGTTAGGTCGACCTCAGAAATCTGAAGATCCCGAACTTTTTTCTCTACCGTGGAATACTTTCCAGGAAGGAAACTCGCTTGGACCCTATAAGCCACCGGACCTAGGCGTAAATCGATGCTCGCTGGCTGAATCTGTTCGTCGGCAATTTCAAACGAAGACCGAATCCTCCCAGCGGCCATAAACTGTCGAATAGTCTGTGAGGGAAAGATACCAGTGGTGTATGAAACAGTCTGTTCTGGGAAAAGCTCTGGGAATAAACCGATATTGTAGCTCATGTTATCTCAGTACCTTTAGCAGGCATAACTCCTAGAAATAAGGATGTTTCAACCGATTGGTTTTCTCAACTCCCCTAATATAAACGTGACTAGGTGAACGGTCGCCAAATACAGAGTGACAACAATCAGCAGTATCATAACAAGAACGTGGTTTGCTTCTAACCACTCCCTGACGCGATCCCAAAATCGTTGACCAATTCTCGCTTCAAGTTGTTTAGCACCTTGATCGTAAAGCCCCGCGCCGTCTCTGACATGAATGGCGCTGAACGCGCAGAAACTCTCACCTCGTTTGAGAACACGGGTGGTTTGGCCTAGATTAAAAAGCGTAATCAATAAGTTACCCCGGTAACCCGGATCAACCTTTGAGAAGGTTGTTGATAGGCCTTGTTGCAGAAGCGAAACTCTAGGCGCAATTATTCCGAACATGCGCCGTGGTAAATGGATGAACTCCTCGGTTTGGATGATTAAAGCTGAACCAGGATGAAGCGTGATAGTCCCTCCATCTGGAATTTCCTGCGGAGTGTTTTCCAAATGACTACGGTATTTGTTGCCTACGCGAAAATCATAGCTAACGTTCGAAGCGTTTCGATTAGTAAGCTGTGTTGGATCTAAATGCACGATAAGCATTCGATTATCTTCAATGTTAAAGTCGTCCTGGTTTTGCACAATGGTTCGCTGGGGGCCATCAGTTATCAGCGGAATTACGCTCATGTTTTGCTCTCCTTATGGCGTAGGGTGAAGAAACCTTAAGGCATGCCTATACAAGTTAGATGGGACTCCGACACGCGATTATCTGACGTAGTCGCAAAGGTTGTCGAGCTTTTTAGTTAGAGTATACATCGAGTTGATTATGTTCCAAATTGTTAATGCTGTGTTCGCTCAAAAACATTCACTTAATGGAAGGTAGGCAAGTGAAATCTCAAATCTCTTTGAATTACTCCAAAAAAAGATTCTCAGTGATTGTTCTCATTCTGTTGCTGCTCACCCCAACTACTTGGGCGCAGACTGCTGCACCGGCTACAACGACTCGTGCGCTCTCAACAACCGAGCAGCAGCTGGTCGACAACCTTAGCCTAACAACTATAAAGGAAACCGTAACTGCTCTCGCTGCTGACGACATGCAGGGTCGCGGCACGGCGCAACCCGGCGGCGACAAAGCCGCAGCCTGGATAGCAGATCGGTTCGCCAAACTCGGGCTCAAGCCGCTCGGCGAAAAGAATTCTTATCTGCAACCGATCAAGTTCAAAGAGACGCAGTTTCTTCAAGAAACAGCGTTCACTATCGGTAATCGCAGCCTGAAGATGGGCTCGGAGTTCTTCGTGATGCCACCTTACAGTGGTGACGAGGACGTTAACGCGAAGATTTACTTCGTTGGTTACGGACTCTCGGTGCCGTTTCTCAAGCGCAATGATCTTGCAGGCCTCGAGGTGCGCGGAAAGATTGTTGTACTCCGTGATGGACCCCCACCAGAGATCGGCAAAGAGCAGTGGAAGAAAGCGCAAGCCCAGATGAATATACTGCGGGCTCTGATCGCGCGCGGCGCTGCGGGAATCGTTATTGTCGGACAGGACACGGAGACGCTGACGTTCGCCGAAATGGCTGATTACCTAACGCGGCGCCAGATCGAGCCTGAAAGCGAAGAAGAGATGCCCGACTTTTTGCCGCCCTTCATAAGCATTAACGAAGCGGGCGCTGAAAAGTTATTTGCCGACTCCGGAATCACAGCCGCAGAGGCGTTTGCCAAAGCAAAGAACACCGACTTCACGCCGATAGATCTGAAACAGACTGCGACGATCAAGGTGAAGCTAAAAAAGAGTAAAGGTGTCGCGAACAACGTCGTGGGATTGCTCGAAGGTTCCGACCCGAAGTTGAAGTCTGAGGCTCTGGTCTATTCAGCACATTACGATGCCTATGGTCTTTCGGCGGACAATCGTATTTACCACGGCGCCGCCGATAACGCACTCGGCGTCGCTGAGATGTTGGCGATTGCGGAAGTGATGTCGAAAGCACAGACGAAACCGAGACGTTCGATCATCTTTATCGCTGTGACTGGTGAAGAATACGGCGGTTACGGAACGGATTACTGGGTGAAAAACCCGACCTGGAAAATCAAACAGGTCGCCGCTGATCTCAACCTCGATGGGATGGGAACGGAAGTTTATGGTCCGGTGAAAGTGCTGGTTGGTTATGGCGTTGAGCATTCTTCACTCGGTACGTTGTTGAATGAAGTTGCTGCGGCGAGTGGTTTGACGGTGATACCGGATCCGATGCCGGAAGAGAAGTCGTTTTATCGTTCCGATCACTACTTCTTCGTGAAGAAGGGAATCCCGGGGATCATGATTCTGGGCGCGCCTGATGGTGCGAAAGAAGCCTGGATGGATCGATTGAAGAAGTGGGAGAAGACAGACTATCACCAGCCGACCGATGTCGTACGTCCGGATTGGGATTGGACTGGACCGCGCACGGTTGCCGGCGTAATGCTGGTGATGGGACTGCGCGCCGCGAATGACGAAGCAATGCCGTCGTGGTTGCCGTCGTCGATATTCAATCGCGAACGCGGAACAGACAAACCGGCGCCGCCAGAGCCGTAAGGCTTATTGGGCGGGATTTATAAGATTTTTCAGGATAGACAGGATGGGATCCTAAACCTCGAGGACCATCCCAAAAGGTTCATTCTAAGTCCACATCCCACCTTTTCCTCCACCAGGCAGAAAAATACGAAGTTTCTCACTCCAGATCACACGACTTTTGCATGCATCAGTACCCGGGACCTCAAATAGTCCATTTTTGCTGGGTATTGTTTGAAGGTGAGTCAGCGGTACGTATCATTTTCAGCCTTTCCCCACGACCGGGTACCCCCCGCAAAGCACCCAGCCAAGCTGAAAAATCGCTCGCTTGGCACAAAGTTTGAGATGCAGGCCCCAGGTCTGAAGGAGGAGAAGAGATGAGAGCAATCAGACAGACAGTTTTTACGACCTTTCTATTAGCGCTGGTGACGGTGGCTGTGGCGACCACGGGTGTGGCGCAGTTCAGTTCCAACGACACAGCCATTCGCGACGTCGTGCGACGTATCCAAACGCGCACCGACTCTCTACAGCGTGCAGTCCAAAATGCTGCCGATCGAAACAATTATCGTGTGGACGACATCGATCGTTTGATTCTTGATTTCGAGAGTGCGGTGAATCAACTCGATCGACGACTTATGTCTCGACGGACAGCTACAGCAGACGCGCAGACGGTGCTAGACCGCGGCGGACAGATTGACAGCTTTTTTGCCAACAACCGGCTGGGCGGCGGCTCGCGACGCGAGTGGCAGGCAATCCGCGCTGATCTCGATCAAATCGCGAGTTTTTACAATCTCAACGTGCCATGGACTTCAGGCGGCGTTGGTGGAATCGGAGACAACAACTACAACCTGAGCGATTTCCAGATGCGTCAACTGATCGACCGTCTCAACTTTCGATCGGCCACTTTTAGTCGTAATCTGCGCCAGGATCTGGCGCGCGCGAGCTACAACGATCGGTATTCACTGGATGAAGTTCGGCGCAACTTGAGTGACTTCGAAACGGCGTTGGCCCAACTCCGTAATCGCGTTAACAGCCGGCAATCGAGTTCTTCCGATGCTCGCAACGTTTTGGAGCGCGCGGCGTTCCTGAACAGCTACTTGAATAGTCGGCAGTTGTCCTACCAGACAGAAAACAGTTGGAACACGCTGCGGCCAGATCTCGATCAGTTGGCAAGTGCATTCAACATCGCGTGGAACTGGTCGAATTATCCGGGCAGCGGTGGCTATCCCAGCGGCGGTGGCTATCCTGGCGGCAGTAGACGCAATTTGACGGGTACCTTCACTCTAAACGCGAGCCGCGGTGACGACGTCCGCAGGGCTGTTGACGACGCCACGAGAAACCTGTCGCTAGCAGAGCGGCAGCGAGTTTATGACTCACTGCTCCGTCGCCTGGATCCGCCACAGATGCTTGCGATCGATCGTCGCGGAAGTTCCATAACGATCGCGTCAACTCGCGCGCCGCAGATCAACTTCGTCGCTGATGGCCGCGAACAGGTTGAGACAACCAACGGCGGTCGCACCATTCGTGTCCGCTCCAGCTTATCGGGCGACATGTTGACGATTACGCGCTCGGGCGAGCGCGCCAACGATTTCACAGTAACTTTCGATCCGTCGTCTGATGGTCGAGAGCTGCTGGTAACACGCACGCTCTACAGTGATCGTATAACTCAGCCAGTCACAGTCAGAACCTACTATGATCGAACCTCTGATGTGGCGCAGTTGAATATCTACGACACGAATCGTGAAAGCATCGCTGTCGGTGAACCAAATCCGACAGGAAGCTTCATCGTTCCGGATGGGACGGCGATTGTTGCGGTGCTGAATAATGATTTGACGACGCAGAACGCGCACGAGGGCGATCGTTTTACAATGACTGTTCGTTCACCCGGCCAGTTTGACGGCGCGACAATCGAAGGTAGAGTCGGGGCCGTCAACCGTGGCGGACGAATTAGCGGTCGTTCCGATATGACTCTCGATTTCGACACGATTCGTTTGAGCGACGGTAGAAGCTATCGCTTCGCTGGCATTCTCGAGACGGTCCGCACGCCGAATGGCGACGTCGTCCGTGTTGACAACGAAGGTGCGGTGCGCGAAAGCGACCAAACCAACAAGACAGTCACACGCACGGCGATAGGTTCTGCGGTTGGTGCGATCATTGGCGCGATTGCCGGCGGCGGTAAAGGTGCGGCGATTGGTGCTGTGATTGGCGCCGGCGCCGGTGCCGGTTCGGTATACGTTCAAGGTCGCAACGATCTCGAACTGGGTGCCGGAACTGAACTGACGGTGAGGGCCACTGGTCCAAGGGGCTAGCCACAAAAAGGCACTGCCAGACCGTTAGCCACAAAGAGGCACAAAAGGCATTGCCGGCCCATTAGAGAGGCACATAAGGCACAGAAACAACTTGTGCTTTGTGTGCCTCTGCTAATTAAGAGTGATCGCTATTGGTTGTGGGAGGCGCTCGACTGTTAACGTGAACTGTTGGCCGGAACGCACTGGAAGCTTGTCGGGAGTTTGGAAAAACACAAAGCCGTGACGTCGCGAGTCGCCGGATGAGAGTGGCGTCTTCACATCGAGCGCGTAAGCGGCCAACTCCTTCTCAAATTGTTTTCGCGAATTGGGATTATAGGCAAAGATGCCATTCGCTTTGATGATGCGCGAGACCGCACCCTTGGCCGACAACACTCTCCACTCTCGATTTTGACTGTCGCGCAAACGAAAGCGCGCTCGTTTCAACTCCACCGGCACACCGCTCTGGAAAGCCAATTCCATTCGAACTGCCAGGACCCCACTAAGCGGTAGATTGGCCTCAAACAGATCCTGGCTCTCTTCGTCCGTGAGCAGAGGAGCTACTCGAATCGTCACACCGCCTGCATCTGCACTGCGCGTGTTTGAAGGCAGCGTTGGCAGCTCGTTAACGGGCTTTACCCTGAATAAGGAGCCGGTGCACGACGTCGCCACGAGGACGGCGGTCAGTAAGACGAGCAGTCGGGTCATGGGTGCAATTTAGCACATGATTGGGAGCTTTGTACTCGGTACTTTGTTCTTTGTCCTTGCTTGAAATAAGTTCAAAGTACCAGGTACAAAGCTCAAATATGACCTGTGTTACTATCTTTCCAAAATCATGATTAGACCGTTCCGTGGGGTTCACCCGCAGATTCACCCGACCGCGTATGTTGACCCCAGTGCCCAGGTTATAGGCGACGTGCAGCTTGGAGAGGAGTCCTCGATCTGGTGCAACTGTACTGTGCGCGGGGATATTCATTACATCCGCATCGGGGATCGTGCGAACGTTCAGGACAATTCAGTGATTCACGTTAGGAATGGTTCTCATCCGACGATTATCGAGGCAGAGGTGACCGTGGGCCATAGCGTGACACTGCACGGATGTTACGTCGAGCGTGGGTGCCTAATCGGAATCGGAGCGATCTTGCTGGACGATGTTCGTATCGGCGCGACGTCGTTGGTAGCCGCCGGGTCGCTGGTCAGTCCCGGCACGATAATTCCGCCGCGATCGCTGGTGATGGGATTTCCGGCAAAGGTGAAGCGGGAATTGACGGATGAGGAAGCAACTGGTTTGGAAGTGTTTTGGAAGAATTACGTTGAGTACACGCAGGAATATCGTAGAGAAATGTCTTTGTAAGAAAACAAAAAAGGACTTCTAAATGAAACGTTACGTCATGCTTGTTTTGATTATCTTGTGTGCTTGCGTGCCTGCACTGGCACAAGATGACAATTCATTTCTTCTAAAGCGAGGAGACAACGAATGGGGCTTTTGGGCTGGTGGTGCACCTAAAGCTACGACAATCTTTGGCGGACTTCATGAAGACGAAGCCGACGATCGCAAATTCTTTGTGGCGGCGCTCCGTTACGGACGCACGTTGGTTGCCAACAACAGCGCTGCACTGCAATACACGTTCGAAGTGGTTCCCGTTGCGGTCGCAACAGGCACGATCGTTTCGCGCACAACTTCGCCCACGGGTGTTACAACTTTTCAACGTGAAACTGCCTACGGCGCAGGATTCACGCCCCTCGGCCTGCAACTCGATCTCGCAAACGGCAGTAAAGTGCATCCATACGTTCATGTGAACGGCGGTTTCCTGTATTTCAACAAGTCAGTACCGATTGAGGATTCAGGCAGATTCGCATGGGTTGGCGAAGCCGGCGGTGGTCTGCGCATCTTTACTTCGGAACGACGTGCCGTGAGCTTCGGTGTCAGGTTTCATCACATCTCAAACGGCGATCGACAAGGTTCCAACCGCGGTTTGAATCAGTTTGTGATCTACGCCGGCTTTTCAGTTTTCAAGTAATGCCTTCCGCAAAGACACAACCCGCGCGCGGTATGCGCGACTTTCTGCCCGAAGACGTTCGCAAACGCGAATACGTCATCGGTGTGATCAAGGAAGTGTACGAGCGTTACGGTTTTGAACCGCTCGAGACTCCTGCCGCTGAGAACATCGAAACGTTGATGGGAAAGTATGGCGAGGAAGGGAACCAGCTCATCTTCAAGATACTCAAGCGGGGCGTTCACGAAGGAACTGGCGAAGCCGATCTTGCATTGCGTTACGATCTGACCGTTCCGCTGGCGCGTGTGGTGGCGGAGTATCGCGACAAGCTGCCGAAGTTTTTTAAGCGTTATCAGATTCAACCTGTCTGGCGCGCCGATCGACCTGCACGTGGACGGTTTCGAGAGTTTTACCAGTGTGACGTCGACGTGCTTGGGTCACAGTCAATGATCGTGGAAGCGGAGATCTGTGCCGCAGCCAGCGAGGTTTTACAGAAACTCGGTTTCAACGACTTCTGTGTGCGACTCAATCATCGCAAGGTTCTTACAGGGATTCTCGGTATTGCAGGTGTCGCGTTGGACCAGCATGACGCAGCGCTGATTGCGTTGGACAAGCTGGATAAGATTGGACGTGAGGGTGTCCAAAAAGAGTTGGGCGCACGCGGAATCGACGAAGCTGCCGGCGATCGACTCCTGGAGTTCTTTTCAGATCTCAGCGCGCTCGAACATGCCGCCGAGATTGCAGCCGAAGACAACGCCCAGCAAGCATTCAATAAGGCCGTGCTTGGCCGCATCGTTGAGTTTGTGAAGGACAATGAGCAAGGCGCCAAAGGCGTTGACGAGTTGCAGTCGATCATGGAGTTTTCCGAGGCGATTGGTATCGCCGAGCGCATCAAGATCGATCCGAGTTTGGCGCGCGGGCTTTCTTATTACACTGGCGCGATTATGGAGATCAACGTCAAGGATCTTGCAGGCAGTCTCGGCGGTGGTGGGCGCTATGACAATCTCGTGGGAATGTTTCTAGGGCAGGAAGTTCCAGCGTGTGGATTCTCGCTTGGGCTGGAAAGAATCCTGGTGGTGATGAACGAACGGAACATGTTTCCCGAGTGGCTGGGTTCATCGCCCGCGGATGTGATGGTTACTATTTGGAATAAAGAGTCTGTCGCAGAGTCTATTGGATTAGCGCAGGAACTCAGGGCCGCGGGCTTGCGAGTGGATTTGTATCCGGAGGCTGACAAGCTCGGTAAACAGTTTAAGTATGCTTCGTCGCTTGGGATACCGTATGTTGCGGTTCTGGGTCCTGACGAGATCGCGAACGGTCTAATTGCAATCAAGGACATGCGTAGCGGAGAACAGCGGTTAATAAAAGCCGCTGAAGCAATCAAACTCATGAAACCTGCAAAGAAAACTTAGGAACTGGTTATGTCAAGTGAAGCTATCGTTCAGAACTATTTTGAAGACGCACTCAAGGCCTTTCGCGCTTACAAGAAACTCGCCGAAAAGGCGATTGCGCAATTGCAAGACGAAGAGTTTTTTGTAACTCTCGATGAGGAATCAAATAGCGTCGCCGTGATCATGAAACACATGGCTGGCAACATGCTCTCGCGCTGGACCGACTTTCTAACGTCTGACGGCGAAAAACCCAATCGCAATCGCGATATGGAGTTTGTGATTGAGTCACAGACTAAGAAAGAAGATGTGATTGCTTATTGGGAACGTGGCTGGCAGTGCGTCTTTGACGCGCTCGAGCCATTGAGATCCGAAGACTTAGGTAAGGTGGTTCTGATTCGGGGTGAGGAGCACACCATCGTTCAAGCCATGAATCGTCAATTGATGCATTACGCATATCACATCGGTCAGATTGTTTTTCTCGCCAAACACTACCGCTCGGCAGAGTGGAAGTCGCTGAGTGTTCCGCGTAATCGCTCGGCTGAGTTCAATCAGAGCATGGCAAACAGGAAATGAACGCGCAAATTCATCACGTCAACGTCACTGTCCCCAAATCGCTCGAAGACGCGGCGAAGCACTTTTATGGCGTGGTGATGGGGTTGCAGGAAGTGCCCAAGCCGGAGAGTTCGCGTGGGCGCGGTGGCGCATGGTATCAATTAGGTCCGCTACAGCTTCACCTCTCGATCGAAGCTCCTTTGGCTGAGAATTGCATCAGTAAGCGCCACATTTGCTACACAGTCGCGAATCTTTCCGAAGCTGAAGAAAAATTTCGAAGCGCGGGCGTCGAAATTCTGCCCGACGATCAGCCTACACCGGGTTGGTCGCGCTTTTACGTTCGCGATCCCGGCGGAAATCGTTTAGAAATTGCTCAGGCGATTTGAACCACGGATTACACGGATTTGATAATGCTGGATAACCTCGGAAATTTGGAACGTACGCATTCCTGTGGAGACTTGCGTCCCAGTGACATCGGGAGGCAGGTCGTGTTGATGGGTTGGGTCGCGAAACGTCGCGACTTTGGCGAGCTTACCTTTGTCGATCTACGCGACCGCGCCGGCATAACTCAGGTTGTTTTCAACGCTGAAGCTGCTCCCGAAGCTCATTCGGCCGCGAAGGAATTGCGGGGCGAGTATGTAATTGCAGTTATCGGCGACGTTGTGGCGCGCGCTGAAAACACTCGCAATCCAAAACTCGCCACAGGCGATGTGGAAGTTCATGCACGACAACTGTTGATACTTAACGACGCGCGCACTCCGCCGTTTCAACTTGACGCCAGTCCTGATGCTCTTGCCGCTGAAGATCTACGTCTTAAATTCCGGTATCTCGATCTGCGGCGGCCGCAGTTGCAGGCCAATATGTTTCTGCGTCATCGCGTTTTAAACGAGATCCGGCGTTACATGACGGAACAGGGGTTTAGCGAGATCGAAACACCGATCCTGATCAAATCGACACCGGAAGGGGCGCGCGATTACATCGTTCCTTCACGCATCTTTCCGGGAAAATTTTTCGCGCTGCCGCAGTCGCCACAGCTTTTCAAACAGTTGTGCATGATTGGAGGCCTCGACAAGTATTTCCAGATTGCACACTGTTTTCGCGACGAAGATCTACGCGCCGACCGGCAACCTGAGTTTACTCAACTCGACGTCGAGATGAGTTTTGCCACACTCAACCAGGTCTACTCGTTGATCGAAGGTCTGTTTTCTTCTGTCTTCAAACTCATTAACGTCGAATTGTCGACGCCCTTTCCCCGCTTCACGTTTGCAGAAGTGATCAGCCGGTTTGGTTCCGATAAACCCGACCTGCGCATCAGCGGCCTCGAACTGCAGGACCTGGCACAGGCTGTCGAAGGCACTGACTTTGTACCTTTCGCGTCAGCATTGTCATCGGGTGGCCAGGTGAAGGGAATGGTTGTACCAGGCGGTGCGACGTTGTCACGCAAGGTTCTCGACGAGTGGCAGGAGTTTGCGAAGCGTTATGGCGCAGGTGCGCTGGCATGGATCAAGTTGGGCGATGAACTGACATCATCGTTGCTGAAGGCGCTCGGCGCTGAAGCCGTCACGCGAATCGCCGATGTCGCAGGCGCTAAAAAAGGTGATGCTGTTCTGATAGTGTCAGGAAAAGCCAAGGTTGTCGCCGCCAGTTTAGGTGCGTTGCGAAACGAAGTTGCGAGACGTGAGAAACTGATTCCAGCAAACGTTTATGCACCGCTTTGGGTAACTGACTTCCCGATGTTTGAGTATCACGAAGAAGACGGACGCTACTATTCTATGCACCATCCATTCACGTCACCAGTGGATGAAGATCTCGAGCTGTTGCAGCGCGCCGTCGAAGGCGGTGAAACCAATCTGTTGGCGCAGATTCGCACCAAGGCCTACGATCCCGTGATCAATGGCGTGGAGATGGCGAGCGGCTCGATTCGTATTCATCGCCGCGACGTGCAACGGCTTGTTTTCAAGGCGCTGGGAATGTCGACTGAAGAAGCGCGCGCGCGGTTCGGATTCTTTCTCGATGCGCTCGAATATGGCACACCACCTCACGGCGGCATTGCGCCGGGTATCGATCGACTGATGATGGTGCTTGCTGGTACCGACAACATGCGCGACGTGATTGCGTTTCCGAAGACAGCATCAGCAGCAGACTTGATGATTGATGCGCCTGGAGAAGTCGATCAAAAACAACTGCAAGAGTTGCACCTGAAAGTCGTCGAGGATTGACCCTACCGCTGATTCAACTCCGTCGTGAACATGTGGATGCGATGATCGCCCATGCTCGCGAAACGGCGCCGGAAGAGTGTTGCGGGTTGATTGGCGGAACGTCTGAAACCACGGCAGTTACTCTCTACCGCCTGCGGAACGTCACACCGAATCCCGAGTCAGGCTACGAAGCCGCACCCGAAGATCTATTCGCTGCGCAACGGCAGATGCGTGAACGCGGCGAGGAACTGCTGGCGATTTATCACTCCCACCCGCGCGCGAGCGACCCCAGCCCATCCGAAACGGACGTGCGGCTCGCCTATTACCCGTCCGCTAAATACCTGATTATCGGTTTGGGCGGTGTTGAGGCAGTTATAAAGGCTTTTTTGATTTCTGAGCGGGAGCAGCGCTGGCAGCAGGTTGAGTATGAGATCACAGACTAGTAAGATTAACCACAAAGAGGCAAAAAAGCACAAGATACAAAAGGAAATACAATAAACAAAGCCTCTTCCGGAATCGTTAGGTTACTGTGCTTTTTACTGCGGTGATGGAGACAAAGAAGAACAAATACGACACTAACCCGCTCGACCCGGAGGTTGAACGGAAGGCCGAGGAAGTTTGGGGTGATCTCGGAGGAGTAACACCGACGCAGCAAGTCGGTGGCGGCGCCACTCGGGAAGTCGGAAATTCTTCAAACGAGAACGCGCGCCAGAACGTCTATTCCGAAGCACCCACTCGTCGCTACGACAATCCGCCACTCGAAGCTCCCTATCCGTCAGTGTTTGTTCCGCCAAACTACGCACCGCCCGGACAGTACCAACCGCGACAAAACGTCTATCAGCCTCCCGCTGGCGCTGCCACAAATCCAAGGTCAGTTGTCGGCATAGGAGTACCGGAAAGATTTGCTACTACCTTTGCATACATGCCCGGCTATATCGGACTGGTGATCTCGCTGCTCGAACTGTTTCTGGTGCCACGTAAAGAAGTGAAGGTCCGCTTCCACGCGTCGCAGGCTTTAGCGCTTCAGATTACGATCCTAATTATCCAAATGTTGTTTGGCGTCATTAGCACGATTAGTGGCAGTTCCGCAGGTGGCACCTTTTTTAAGGTCGCATCGTTTATTTTCCTGCTAATCTCGATGCTCCGCGTTTGGAGAGGCGAACCGCATCGCATCGCCGCCCTTGCTGAACCGGCACAGTGGTTTAACCAGCACATCGAACCGCGAAATCAACGGTAGCCCCCCGGCTGTCTGGCATTTTCATTGCATTACTCAGCGAGCAGGTCGGTCGGTCCCGCATTTGTGCGATATTCACGGAGCAAAACCGATCTCTGGCACGTTTATTTGCGTTTCGTTTTGGTGCATGACTCCCGAAATGGGCTATTGGAAATAAGCTGTTATCGGTGGAGGTAAGAATGAAATCGATGTTTAAACGACAAACTTTAATCGCGTGGATTGCGCTGGTCGCCATTACCGTAATGCCGTTTTCGGCTCTGGCTCAGACGCAAATCAAGTATCACGGCAACAAATACAGTGTTCAGGATGACATAAAACTCGGACGTCAGGCGGCGCAGGAAGCTGAGAGCCAGTTTCCCTTACTTCGCGATGAAACAGTGCGAAGCTATGTCGAAGATGTTGGCCGCCGGCTCGTTGCCGGCATACCTTCTGAGTTTCAACATCCCGAATTTCAGTATTACTTCAAAGTTGTCAACGCGAGGGACATCAACGCGTTCGCGCTTCCAGGTGGTCCAATGTACGTGAACCGCGGGATGATCGAAGCGGCGCGTACCGAAGGTGAAATGGCAGGCGTGATGGCCCACGAGATCAGTCACGTCGCATTGCGACACGGCACAGCGCAGGCTACTAAAGGGCAAAAGTACAGCATACTCGGCGGCATCGCCGGAATTGCCGGAACGATTCTGGGTGGACCGGGTGTGGGCCAACTGGCGCAGGCGCCTTTTGCGGTCTACCTGCTGAAGTTCAGTCGTGAATATGAAACTGAGGCCGACATTCTGGGGGCGCGGATTATGGCCCAGGCTGGTTACGATCCGCGTGACCTGGCAAACATGTTTCGCACTATCGAACAGCAGGGTGGCGGTGGCGGCGGGTTCTTAAGCGATCACCCGAGCCCGACCGATCGCTATGCGCGCATCAACAGGGAAGCTCAGTATCTGCGCGTTAACAACTCAGGCAACATCGACTCGCGCCAGTTTGCGCGTGTTCAGGAACGGCTGCGTGGTTATCAGCGCGCCCCATCGATGGCGGAGATAGCTCGCAGCGGGCAGCGTTATCCGGTTGGTGAACAAACCGGCAACTATCCAAACAATCCGCCGAGCGGACGCGTGTCATATCCATCGACGCGTTACCAGAGCTATAACATCTTCAACGGCGGCGTGCAGGTAAGCGTGCCGAGCAACTGGCGGCAGATTAACGACGGCAATTCAGTCTGGTTTGTGCCGGAAGGTGCGTACGGGCAGGTCAATGGCCAGGCGGTTTATACGCACGGCGCGAGTTTCGGTGTAGCGCAGACGAGTAATCGAAATTTGCAGAGTGCAACCCAGGAGTTAATCAACAGTCTTGCGCAGGGAAATAGTAATCTGCGCGGTGGTGGTTCTCAACGAACTACGCTGTCAGGACGTACGGCGCTCTTCTCGACACTTAGCAATGTGAACGAAGCGACGGGTCGTCCGGAGACTGTGCGTGTGGTCACGACTCAGTTACGCAACGGTCAGTTGTTCTACATGATTGCGGTCGCACCACAGAACGAACGCGGTTTTGATAATGCGTTCGAACAGATCCTGAGATCGGTGAGTCTTAACGATTAGATAAAGCCATCCACAGGTTACACAGATCGATCTGTGTAATCTGTGGATGCAGTTTTCGCTTCCTGCCACAACTCTTCCAACTCATCAATCGACGTTTGATCAAACGCCTGAGCGCGTGCGTGTAGCGCGTTCTCGATGTATTCGAACCTCTTTCTGAACTTACGGTTCGTTAACTTCAACGCTGCTTCCGGTTCGACCTGCATGTGCCTTGCGATGTTTGTAGCTGCAAACAGTAGATCCCCAATCTCTTCGCGAACACGCGCGTGATTTGCTTCGTCCTTAAGTGCTGAGTGGTCTTTGATTGCTGCGCGCAGCTCCTCGATCTCTTCCTGTAACTTGTCGAAAATGTCGTCTACAGATTTCCAGTCGAACCCAACGCGAGCGGCTTTGGTCGATAATTGATGTGCTTCCATCAACGCTGGTGCTTTGGATGAGACGCCCGTGAGCAGTGACGAGTGTGTATCCTCGGTCTTTCCTGCGGCGCGCCGTTCCTCAGCCTTCATCGTCTCCCAGTTCAGCAGTACCGTGGCAGCGTCATCGGCAGTGACGTCTCCAAACACATGTGGATGACGACGCACCATCTTGTCGTGAATCGCGGACGTCACGTCATCGATTGTGAATTCGCCGCGTTCCTTCGCGACCTGTGCATAGAAAACTATCTGAAAGAGTAAATCACCGAGTTCGTCACACAGTTCGGCGGGCCGGCCTTCACGCGCGTCTTCAACTGCTTCGAAGGCTTCGTATGCCTCCTCGAGAAGCATTGGCGCCAGCGTGGCGTAAGTCTGTTCGCGATCCCATGGGCAGCCGTTTGGCGAGCGCAGGCGATCCATCAAAGCTATCAGGTCGTTGAATGTAGCGGGCATGTGGGTAGTCTAAAGTGCCTTCCAAAGAACCACAAAGGCGGGAACAAAAATGTGCTGGTTTCGTGTTTTCGCGCCTTTGTCTGTTTGTGGTTTAATAAAGCCATGCAAGAGGACCAACCCACTTTCAAAGTTACGGATAGGCGTCTTTTTAACGCTGACGGAAGTCCACGCGATCTTCCTCCTGAGGAGAAGCCCGAGCCAAAAGTCGAGGTGGCTCCAGAAGCTGCCGCACCGGCGGCTGCGCCACCGGAAGCGGCGACGGAACCAGAAATGCCACCGGCTACAGCCGAAGCTGCGCCTGAGGATGAAGACGAATTCACCGAAGAAGATCTCGCCGGTGCGCGCGATCCGGCCAGCTTCGTGAGTTTTGTGATGTCGATTGCTTCCAATGCAGCTTCTGCACTGGGAATGATGGAACACCCAGTGACGCACCAGCGCGAGGTTGATGTGGAATTGGGCAAGCACTGGATCGACATTCTCGGCATGCTACAGAAGAAGACCGAAGGTAATCTGACCACTCAGGAAAAGCGAATGCTTGATGGGCTGCTGGGTGATCTGCGAATGCAATACGTGTCGCTGATCAACTCGCCTCAGCAAGCGCGTAGATTTACCGGCAGCGATATTACCGGGGGAAGATGAAGCTTACCTTTCTAGGTACGGGAACTTCCACCGGAGTGCCGTCCATCGGTTGTGAATGTGAGACCTGCACTTCAGACGATCCTCGCGACAAACGTCTGAGAGTTTCAATCATCATCGAGCAAGCGGGACGTACCGTCCTGGTAGACACTTCTGCGGACTTTCGCCAACAGGCGTTGCGGTTCGGTCTAAAGAATCTCGATGCTGTCTTGATCACTCACTGTCACGCAGATCACATTTTTGGACTCGATGACATCAGACCACTGAACTTTCGTTTCGGAGCACTTGGCGTTTATGCCAACGAGCGTGCGTGGGTCGATATCAAGCGGATTTTTAAATACATCTTTGAACCTTCGCACTTTGGTGGTGGTCTCCCGGAAGTAATTCCGAATATCGTGACCCCGGGCGCAAGTTTCTGCATCGGAAAAGAGCTGCAGGTTACGCCACTGGAAGTAATCCATGGTCGTTTACCGGTGATGGCCTATCGCTTCAACGATTTTGCTTACTTGACGGATCTGAGCGAGATTCCCCCGGCGACTGTCGAAGCACTGCATGGTTTAGATGTGCTTGTGCTTGACTGCCTTCGTTTCAGAGAACATCCAACGCACTTGTGGGTTGATAAAGCACTTTCCTATGTGGAACGGTTGAAGCCGCGCAGAACTTTCTTTACTCATATCGCCCACGACATCAAACATGCTCGCGACTCCGCCAGACTGCCGGCAGGAGTTGAGTTTGCTTACGATGGATTGGTGGTCCAATCATTGCCGACTGCCAATTGCCAGGCGCCAATTTCATAAAAACCGGCAATCGGAAATTGGCAATACAGAAAATGCGTCTCTTTCACGGAACTGACAACGCTGAGATTCAACGACCAACCGTGCTCACGCTCGGTGTGTTTGATGGTTTACATCTGGGACACCAGTTGATTATGCGTACTGTGGTTGAGCGCGCCCGTGCAACCGGTGCAGTCCCGACAGTAATTACTTTCGATCCACATCCGAGAGCTGTATTGCATCCAGAATCAGCGCCGCCGTTGTTGCAGACTTTCGATCAAAAGATCGAAGGGTTCGGTGTTCTGGGTATCGAACAGACGATCGTGGTGCGATTCACGAAAGAGTTTTCATCAATTCGCGCCGCGGATTTTCTCAGCGATGTAGTCGTCGATCGATTGCATGCGAAAGAGGTCTATCTCGGGAAGGGCTTTGCCTTTGGACACAATCGTGAGGGACATATTGATCTGCTCAAACGCATCGGTACTGAGCTGGGCTTTGTTGCCGGCGAAGTGCCGGAGGTCACGCTGCACGGTGCGAGAGTCAGTTCGAGCAAGATTCGTCAATTGTTAACGGCCGGCCAGGTGAACCTTGCACGCCGAATGTTGGGCCGTCCATACGGTGTGGAAGGCCGGGTTGAGAGAGGCGCGGAGAGAGGCCATCAGCTGGGTTTTCCAACGGCGAACCTGCATCCACACAACCGCGTCATACCCCGTAACGGGGTGTACGTGACGGGGACTCTGATTGATGGTCAATGGCGCCGCAGCGTTACGAATGTGGGGCTTAGACCGACGTTCGCGGATGCAGTGGAACCTTCGGTCGAGACCTTCGTAATGAACTGGGACGGCGACCTTTATGGTGATGTGGTACGGGTTCGCTTTCTGTACCGGCTCCGAGACGAACGTAAATTTAATTCGATTGATGAATTGAAAAGACAGATAACGAGGGACGTGGAACGAGCCAACAGTTATTTCGAACGAGCGGGCACGAAACACATGCTCTCAGTAATTTAGCATTCATAAGATGACTTCAAATCAGGCATTAGTTAAAAGAACACAAAGTGATGGAAACGGCCTGGCAATCAGCACGGCCCAGCCGCCTAAGCAGACGGCGCAGGTCCCACCGCTAACGGAGGAGCTGGTTGACCAGATTCTTAAGGGAAGAGACTTTCATGGATGGTTGCGGGCCGCCAAAGTCGCGCGCGTGCTCGGACTCTTCTCGCTCTATCTGTTTCTCGATACGTACGACGTAAGGGCGGATTTCAATCGTCGCGCCGTGGCGCGATTGCGAGAACTCGCGCGCGAACAAGGCCGGCGTGCTCGATTCAAAGCCTGGTCAAAAGAGCAATTCTACGCCGCCCTGGACCGCGTCATCCGCGTGTTGCGCTACCTCGTGTTTCGCGGTGCCGAAGGTTCCGCGAAGAAGCAAGCCCGGCTCGTAAAGCAGGCGGTTTGGTTGCGAGAGTCGCTGATCAGTCTTGGACCGACCTTTATCAAGATCGGTCAGGCGCTCGGGACGCGCGCGGATCTGTTGCCGCTCGAGTATGTGAACGAGCTCGCGACACTGCAGGATCAGGTGCCGGCATTCTCGACTGCGGAAGCATTCGCGATCATCGAGTCGGAACTGGGTCGCAGTCTTCACGAAAGCTATGCAGAGATCGATAGCGAGCCGATTGCCGCCGCTTCACTCGGACAGGTCTACCGGGCACGACTGGCAACGGGTCAGGAAGTCGCCGTTAAGGTGCAGCGTCCGAATCTGGAGTCGATCATTGCCTTCGATGTGGCGATTCTCTTCCGCCTCGTGAAGTTGACGAATCGTTTCTTCCCGCGCGCGAATGAGAATGCAGATTGGGAAGGAATGTTGCGCGAGTTTCACGCCACCATCTTTGAAGAGACGGACTACGTGAAAGAGGGACGTAATGCGGACAGGTTTCGTTACAACTTTCGCACCTGGCGTGCCGTTCGAGTTCCGAAGATCTACTGGTCCCACACAAATACGCGGGTACTTACGCTCGATTTCATTCGTGGCACGAAGGTGGTTGACCTCGAAGGCTTGCGAGCGAATCGCATTTCGCCAGTCAAAGTTAACCGTCTGTTGATCCGCACGTATCTCAAGCAATTGCTGGATGACGGTTTTTTCCACGCCGACCCGCACCCGGGAAACCTGCTGGTAATGGACAGCGGGCATCTTGCGTTCTTCGACTTCGGTATGGTTGGGCGGATCAGTCCGAAGTTGCAAACACAGATGATCGACGCGTTCTTCCATGTAGTCAGTCGTGACGTGCGTGGCCTGGGCCAGGACATCATCGATCTAAATTTCCTGAAACCGGGAGTGGATCCGGAAACAGTGCGACCAGTCGTGGAGAGTCTCTTCACACACTATCTGAATCTCAAACTTGGGGAAGTGAACTTTAAGGAACTGACTTACGATCTCGCCGAGGTGATTTACGAGTATCCGTTCCGCCTGCCTTCAAACTTCACCTATATCATGCGAGCGCTGATGACGCTTGAGGGCATCGGCGTGGTGACGGATCCAGGGTTCAGCTTCTTTGAAACTGCAAAACCGTTTGCGAAGGAGTTTATGCTGCGGCGGGAAGGGCGTTTGTTCCGCAAGATGATTTTCGACAAGTTGACCGGCCGCGAGAATGGCGACAGTCGTATTGCGTGGTCGAGGGTTTGGAAGCTGACGAAGATGGCCGCGCAGATGTATTTCGAGAAGTGAAGCCGCAGATGCGTGGCCTATTTCGGAGCGGCTGCGGTTACCGTGGGTTGTCGTTCACTTTGCCGCTGCTCCTGGACTGCCAACACCAGACTGACTCCAGCCAGGAATAAAAACAAAGCAATCAAGCCGATGGACTGTTTCATGCGCGGTGAAATTACTCCACTCTCTGCAAGAAGCAGTTAAGATTCTTTGTCTTTTTTGTGACAACAGTTGGGCCGCAGATGAACGCTGATCCGTGCGGATCTGCATTTATCTGCGGCCCAAACTCCGTTGGCTCGGTTTACTTGGTGGTTACTTTCTCCCCATTTGGACCGGGGATGTTGAGCCGGTCGCGAAACAGATTCAGCAGTAACAATGTGCCGATGCCACCGCCACCCTCGGCGCCGCTACCGCTCGCCATAACGTCGGGTGTGATGCGAACACCTTTCTCGCCGATGACTTTCAGAGTTTCAACTAACGCTACACCCTGCGCTCCAAGGGCGTTGACTTGTTCGCGATACGCAACGCCCTGAGCCTCACCCATCAGACGAACCTTTTCAGCCTCGGCGCGACCGGTTTGCTGGATGTAATGGGCCTCACCCTCGCCTTCTGCTTTACGCTGCTCGGCGCGTTTGCTCGCGATCTCGACACCGACAGTCGCGGCCATGAGATCCTTTTGGTTGTCGGCCTGTGATTTGGTCTTCTCGAGTTGAATGCGTTTCTCTTCCGCCTCGCGTTGAGCGTTGTACATGTTCTGACGCTGCTCCGCGAGAATCTTCTCGGTTTGAGTCTTCATCAACTCTTCCGGCAGATGAATGTGGCAGATGAGGACGTTAACCACGTCGACGTGGTATTTGAGTAAGTGCGCCCGCACGCGAGCTTCGGCGCGTTCCTGCTCCTCGTGCCGGTTTTGCAGGTATGCCATCGCCGATGACTCCGAAGCCTGGTTACGGAAGATCGAGTCAATCAGCGGGTGCATCACGTTTTGAATCAACCGTTCGATGCCGCCAATCTTTGCCACCATGAACGGTGCGTCTTCAGGTTTGACACGAAACACAACACGTACTTCCAACTGCATCGTGAAACCGTCTTTGGAGATCACTTCAAATGGATTGAACGTGTTAGTGACTTCACCGGCTGTCCACTCGACAGTTTGATTCGTGGTTGGAATGATGATGGGCGAGACAGCCAGCGTATTCACGTAGTAACGACCTGGACCGACCACGCTTTCCTGAATGCCTCGATAACCTTCGGGTACGACGTATGCTTCGTGGGCGCCCTCATCCAAACGACGATCTGCGGGATCCCCACTCATCAACTCTGCCTTGATCTCATCCACCGTGCGGTCGTCGTCAATCTTATCCAGACGGGCAGCGGATTCCTCGGCCTGTTCTCTTTCCTCGCGCTCCATCCTTTGTCGGACCTTGGCCGCCATTTCTCTACGAACTTCGTCAGACGGGTCTTTGCCGACGTTTGAAACCACCACTGCAACTTCACCCGGCTTCACTTCCTTCGCTGTCTCCGGAATGACTTTGAACAGCAGCGGATTGATGTAGTAGGTGCCAGGCAGCAGGATGTCTTTTTGTGGTCCACGCTGGCCGCCCTTGCCGATGAATTCGTGTCCATCCTGGAAGTTGTCGTGACCCGCGAACGATTCGGCAACGTAATCGCGCGGGTTGAGGGGGGCGCCGTCCAAAGCCTCGACGAGACCAATCTGATTCTCGTTGATCACAGTCGCGTCGAACAGGCGGACGTTAAAGAGACCAGGCTTTGCTTCGTTGGAGCCTTCGATGGCTCCGGACTGGGTCAGGATGCGATAGACGCCAGGCGTAAGTATGTCGACCTGTGGTCCCTTTTGTCCGCCGGAGGCGATGAACTGCTCGGCATCCTGAAAGTTGCGATGGTCTAAAGTCGCTTTGCCAAGCAGGCGGCCCGGATCGAGTGGATCGCCGTCTGCGGCTGTCATTACACCAACTTTGCCCTGAGGCACAAGAGTCGCTTTCGCAATTGAAACGCGAAACAGGTAAGGGTGTATCGGCCACAGCCCTGGAGGCAGCGTTCGTAACTGAATACCTTTTACGCCGCCGCGTTTGATAAACGCGATCGGGTCCTGAAAGTTATTATGCGCATTCTGTGCCCGGTCGGGTGCGAAGATGCGACCTGGAGGCATTGGCTCGCCGTCGACAGCTTCGATAATCCCCATTTCATCTGCGCCAATCTCAATCAGAGGCACTTTCCGAACGACTTTTTCAAACGGAAACTTGATCAAATGCAAGCCGGGCTTTAGCACGTCAGCTTGAATACCAACTTCTCCCTCAGTGGCTACGACTCTTCCCGGTGGCATTTTTGCGCCCAGGTATCTGCGCTCCTTGATTGCGATTTCGCGTGCACCGACGTTAACGAAGATTCGGTTCACGATGATGAGGAAGGCAATCAGAAGAACGAACGCTCCGATGAGCACGGGTATCACAGTTGCGATCTCAAAATTTTCCATTGCTTTATCTCTTTCAATTCAACTGGAGGCAGTTGATGGTTAGATTGTTTGCTCGAGTTCTCGCCTTGCAGTAGCCAATGTGCGCTTCAAAACAAAGCCGGCGCCTGAACTGCGCGTGTTCGACGAGAGCACCCAGAATTCACCATTGATTAACGACTGAAGCTCCGTCACTGAAAGATTCTGCAGCTTACCGTTACGCCACGAATTGAGCGCAACCTCAACTGCCTGCCGGTATGTTTCCGCGTCGTCGGAAAGTGCGGCTATGTGGAGCATCTTTGTTGTTGAATGTCTGTCGGTTGAGTCTTTCCAGTAATCGATTGATTTCTGGGCCAACGCTTTGGTTACCGGAAATTCATTTCTTGTTACATGGGAAACCAGTGAAAGTAGTTTCGGTTCTGAATCAATCTGCGCAACAAAGGTATCAAGCACTTCTTTGTACAACTCGGCGTCATTCAACGCATGAGCCTGCGCGAGAGCGCTTCTGTCACCTTTGGCTGCATTCTCAAGCACGGCCTTCTTCGGATCTTCAGTTGCGCTCGCTAACTCAGCCGCAGGCTGAACCTCGGGAAACAAGCCTGTCGGAGGCGGTGGTAAAGGTAACTCGATAGGTTGCGATGTATTTGCAGCTTTCTGCCAGAAATAGGCGCCGATTGCGAGTAAACCTAATACAAAAACCGAAGTAATTAGAAGAGTGACCATCGCGGTCTGGCAAGGCTGCTGAAGTGCTGTTTGAGCGCTTGCCGAGTAATTGATTTATACGCCTGTCCATATGAAAAGTTCAAGGAATCGGGGCCACCCGCTCATCCACAGATTACACAGATTCTATAAATCAGTTTGTGTAATCTGTGGATACATTGTCTTAGCGCGAAACTAAAGCGTTGAAGAACAATGGGTAGGTTGCGAGCGATTGAGCCCGGTATTGCGGTCGGAAACCGAATAGGATCACCCGGCCCTTTCCCATCGTTACTTCGACCAGGGCTGCCTTGCCTTTGATCAAATCACCTCCCAGCAACCAGCCGGAGAGCAGCGGATCTCTATCAGCCGGATAGGA